>Ga0209739_100213_pt1 | contig 25885 bp, 20 predicted proteins | sample JossMetagenome_2_FD_184729 | JGI IMG/M metagenome (GOLD analysis project Ga0209739, IMG submission 184729) | Hot spring sediment microbial communities from Joseph's Coat, Yellowstone National Park, USA - JC3_ASED (SPAdes) (version 3) | ecosystem: Environmental > Aquatic > Thermal springs > Hot...
GAACTGGTCGCCTGTGATCAGCTCCTGGTAGAGGGTCCTGAGCTCAGCCATGGCCGTGGCCCTCTCCACTACGCCCTGGGAGGGCATGTAGGTCTCCTCGTCCCAGCCCATGAGGCTCATGGCGTGCCCAAGGGACCAGATCCTCCTGTACCTCTCGAGGAGCTCCTTAATTACGGGGTTCTCGAACTTGGCCACGGAGGCCACCTGCCTGGAGGAGGGCCCTGTGAAATAAAACCGCTCGCCCAGCGGGGGATCAGGTTAACCGTTTTACGTGGCCAGGAGGGGGTCTGGCGGGGGAGGCCGTGTTCGAGGCCGAGTTCCCTCAGCTCAGGTCCATGACATACCTTGACTGGGCAGCAGTTGGGGTGCCGCCCCTCAGGTCAATAGGGGCCGTAAGGGCGTACCTTGACATGCTCGAGAGGGACCCCGCCTCCGCCGCCTCGGGGGCCGCACAGGCGGCGGCCAAGCAGGAGGCGAGGGCAGCCCTGGCGCCGATACTGGGCTGCAGCCCGGACAGGATAGTGTTCACGGGGACCAGCACGACCTCAGCCATACAGGTGGCGGTTGACGCGGTCTCCCCCTCCAAGGGGGACAACGTGGTCATAGCCGACATGGACTTCCCGCTGTTCTACGTTGAGGCCAAGAGGCTGAGCTCGAGGGGGGTCGAGGTCAGGGTGGCCCAGAACTCTGACGGGGACTACGAGGTTGACCAGTTCTACGAGCTGATAGACAGGAGGACCAGGGCCGTCATGGTGAGCTCAGTGATCTGGGTCAACGGGCTGAGGCTTGACGTGGCTGAGCTGGCGAAAGTGGCCCACGAGGCCGGGGCCTACGTAATAGTTGACGCCATACAGCAGGCCGGGGCCCTGAGGGTTGAGGCGGACAGGCTCGGCCTGGACTTCGTGGCGGTCGGCTCCCAGAAGTGGCTCATGGCGCCCTACGGCGTTGGGGCGCTGTGCGTAAGCAGGAGGGCCGTGGAGGAGCTCAGCCCTCCCAGGCCAGGCTACCTGAGCCTAGCAGTTAAGGACTGGGACGCCTTCTGGGCGGACCCCTCAAAGACCCCTGCAGGGTGGACGCAGGTTGAGGAGGGGGCGATAAAGTTCGAGTACGGCGGCACCTTCCCTCCCCTTTCCCTGAAGGGGCTGGCGGCCAGCGCCTCGCTGATAAACGAGGTTGGGGTTGAGAGGGCCGAGGAGGTCGTTCTGAGGCTGAGGAAGGCGCTGGTTGAGGAGCTGGAGGACCTACGCCTTGAGGTACTGTCGCCGCCGGAGGCCAGGAAGGCCAGCGGCATAGTCCTCTTCAGGGTACCCGGGGGCCTGGGGGAGAACTACATGGCGGCTATGAGGCTGAGGTCAAGGGGGGTCATGGTCTCGGTTAGGGGGGCCACTGGCGTCTGGGGGATAAGGGCCTCTGTGCACTTCCCTAACGGGGAGGAGGACGTAGAGGCGCTGGGGGAGGCGCTGAGGGGGCTGAGGGGCTGAACCTGGCCGTGAAGGGCTCTACACAGGCCTGACCCTAAAGGGGCTACTCATGGCCCAGCGTCACGTGATAGTTAACGCGCGCAGGCTAGCAGGCTAAGAGGATGTTAATCTAGGGGAGGGCTGAGCTGGGGCCGAGGGCCCTGGGCAACAGGTCAATCGTGGCTGACCCGACCAGGCCTGAGTACTGGAAGGTCGTAAACGACATCAAGGGGAGGGAGTGGTGGAGGCCCCTGGCCCCCTCGCTCCTTGACGAGGACAAGGACTTCTACTTCAGGGACCCGGTGAGCCACGAGTTCATGATATTGATGTTCCGCTACAGAGACAAGGAGGCCTGCAGGAGGGTCCCAGTAACTTGTCACGTCGACATGATGACGAGGCCGCAGACGGTGACAAGGGGCCAGAACAGGACGTGGTACGACCTGATAAAGGCCTTCAAGGAGATTAAAGGCGAGGGTCTGATCATGAACACGTCGTTCAACTTGGCAGGCGAGCCCCTGGTCGAGACCCCTCAGGACGCTGTTAGGAGCTTCGCACTGGGCGGCTTTGACGCCATGTACATGCAGGGGTGGCTGATAAGGAAGAGGTGAAGGGCGAAGAGCGCTTCTACCCCTTCAGTACAAGAGATCAGGAGGTTAAACTCTTACTTAATAATCTGATAAAAGCACTAGGTCTTCTGCTCTGGTTGCTTTAAGTCAAGTCGTAAAGCCTATTCATATTGCAACACAGATAAATAGTGAAGAAGCCGTGAAGCCTGCTCAGGTCAGATTCCTTGTTAACACTGAACTCAGGAAACAAGTCGGTGGTCTGTAAGTCACAATAGAAGCGATAAGAGGCCTTGGCTTTGCTGAAGCTGACTGAACTATGCCATTGTTTACTATGACCTTTTTAAATGTCCAGCAAAATACCGTCCTTAAGTATTGTACTAAGGTAACTTTAGGCGCTAAATTCTTTACTTAAACTTTTACAATGGTATATGCCGCCTATCTTTGGTTCAAGCATGATGTGAGGCCTGCACTCGAACCCCAGCTCCTTAAGTGAGGCAAGTAGCTTATCATTGCTGACGCCAGTATTATAAGGGTGCGTCTCAAACACTACGTGCTCGAAGGCCCTCAGCCTCTCCCTCTCAGGGCCAAGTATTACTTGGGCCTCGCAGCCCTCGCAGTCCATCTTGAGCAGGTATGGGTCGTCAACCATGTTTATGAGGTCGCCTAGCGTGACGCCAGGCACCTTGCAGGGGCCACTACCCTTAAGCGTAGAGAAACTACCAGACAGCCGCACATCATAGTCGCACGGAACGCTCACTGGCTCATAGCTAAGGGCCGCGTTTATCACCTTCACCTTGTCGGTGGCGCCGCTCAGCCTCACGTTCTCCTCCGCGCACCTGGCCACGTTGGGCAGGGGCTCAACGGCTATCACCTTCCTTGCCCCGTTGAGGATAAAGTAGAGGGCCGAGTCGCCCGCGTTGGCTCCCACGTCAATAACGTCCCTGCCCCTGAGGCCAAAGAGCGCTTCAGGGACCTCGTATTCACCCCATGCAAAGATCTCGAGAAGGGAGTCAATGTATACACAACTAGGGTTGAAGGCCACAGAGATGCCGTTGACCTCTAGACTCCACCTCTCTGGGCTCATGTTAATCGAGACCTTATTATCTATACTTTGTTTTCTACATGGATATGAGGCTAATGAAAGGCCTGCTAATAGCAAAGAGAAGGCCCTCCTCGGTTCAAGGGAGCGGCTAAAAGTCTTAGCCAGCTCCTCAGAAAGCCCTGGCTGACACATGGTGGCATAATATGTAAGTATTGCCAAGGCTCCAAAATCCTTCCTTTGTAATCTTAAGTCGCCTATATACTTCAGCCTGACGCTCAGCTCTTCCCTTTTAGCTAAGTAGCCTAGGAGGGCTGTCAGCCAGCCCCTCTCTACAAGCTTTCTCGCAGAGAGCGCCATCAAGATCTTCTCCTTAGCCTCGGCCAGGCTCAGCAACTCAGCTCAACACAAATTGATAATCTAAGGATTAAAACGCATAATGCTTGCACCTTAACACTGCTGTATTGACGACAGTTGCTCGGAACTTCCCCACCTGCATGGCCGACGACCTAGATGAGAGCTTAACAACGTAAAAAAACTCTTACGTCAAGAGGTATCACAATTTGTTTGGCCTTAAACAGATATTGGTGAATGTAGTGCTATTCAACGTTAAAACTTATTTAAGACCTTGATCGCCTAGGACCTGAAAGGCCGTGAATATAGCGCTAGCCCTCTACTCGCTTTCTGTAGTTGGCGGAGGGGAGAGGCTAGCCCTCGACATGTACAGGGCCCTGAGAGATCTGGGCCATGAGGTTGACCTATATACAACTCGTTTTGATGAGAGGGCCTGGCAGGTCCTGACCAACGACATAGATAACATACCGAGGCCTATAGTAGTAGGGGTGCCGTTGATATTCAAGTTCTTCGACAGGACTAAGACGCTCAGAGAGCTTTTAGTGACTTCATATTTGGTTAGGAGGCTCAAACCCCATTATGACCTGGTGATCGAGACCCAGACCGGTGTGCCCTTGAGGTGGACGGACGCCGCCTACGTGCACTTCCCGCTCGTTGAGATCCTGAGGTTTGAGTGGAGCCAGCGCAGGCTGCGCCTCCATGAGAAGGCCTATGACTCGTTTATTATCTGGCTGATGACCAGCGCCCTTGTAGATACTTCAAGGCCGATGATGGCAAACAGCACCTGGACTGCTAAGTACGTAAGGAAGGCGTATGGCAGTCCAAGGGTCTACGTAGTTCACCCCCCGGTTAACGTCGAGGAGCTCTCATCAATAGGTAACGACAGAAGCAGGGTCGTGCTAACAGTAAGCAGGATTGATCGGGGCAAGAAAGTTATAGAGATACCAAATATAGCTAGACTAGTGCCTGAGGCGGAGTTCTACCTCGTGGGGGCTACCAGCCCTGAGTCAGGCCCTATCTTGAAGGTCCTCAAGGAGAGGGCTGAGGGCTTGAGGAACTTCCACGTCGAGACAGACGTCCCAAGAAAAAGGATCCTTGAGCTAATGTCACAGGCCTCTATATACCTTCACCCTCCTCTTGCTGAACCCCCTCTCGCTGAACCCTTCGGGATAGCGATCGCCGAGGCCGCCGCTGCAGGGCTAGTGCCCGTAGTTTACAGGGACGGGGGAGGCTGGACCGACATAGCCTCAAGGATAGATGAGAGGCTTGGGTACACGAGCGTTGAGGAGGCCGCATCAATAATAAGGTCTCTGCTTAACGACCATGAGAGGCTAAAGGAGCTCTCGGCGAGGGCAAGAGACGTGGCCAAGGGCTTCAGCTACGAGAACTTTAAGGCAAGGCTTAATGAGGTAATTAAGGAGCTGGCAAGGACTTAAGGTGAAGAGGAGAGGCTGGCGTTTGCTCTATCCCATTAAAAAGCGTCAAGCCTTAGTAGTCAATAACGCTATAACCTAATAACCTAAGTTCATGACATTCAGAAAAAGCCGCATCGCCGTCTTTTAGTAATGGATTACTTAATTTAATCTAATGTAAAGGATAGAAAAGTGAGTGTTTCCTTACAGCTGAAGCTGTTATTGTTTTTCTACAATTCTCTCAAGTGTATTCCACTCGACCCTAGCCACTTCATCCCACGTGAACCCCCTTGAGAACTCAATACCTTCCCTGCCAAGCCTATCCCAGTTGCCACTTCTGAGCAGCTCATAGGTCTCCTCAACGAGCCCCTTCACGTCAAGCGGCCTGACCCTTATCACCGCCCTTGTGCCGGCGTAGATGAACCTAATGGCAGGTATGTCGTAGGCCACGACGGGGGTCCCGCAGGAGAGCGACTCAAGGACAACGAGGGGGAAGGCGTCACCCCTTGTAGGGTAGATGAAGGCCTTTGAGGAGGCTAGGAGCCTGAGGGCCTCATCGCGGCTGACGTTGAACCTGAACTCTATGTTCTCGGCCACGCCCAGGTCAGCTGCATAGCTCATGACCTCCTTTGCCATGCTCTCGCTCGCTCTGCCAACTACTATAGCCTTGACGTCCTTCTTGAGCTCAGATAACCCCCTAACGGCAGCTATGAAGTCGAAGACGCCCTTCAGCCTCTCATCTATTCTAGCGTAAAAGACTACGTCGTAGACCTTCTCAAGGCCAACGTGTGGACACTCGTCAACGCCGTTGCCTGGGTTAAGCACTATCGCGTCGCTCCTTATTCCAACTTTGTTGAGCTCGTACGGTATAGCTGCCGACACTGCAAGGGTCTTCATGCCTGCGGTGGTGCGGCTTATAAGCCATAGCCTAGCGTATATACTCAGGGCCTTCGCTGTCCCTATTCCGTTGAGCTTGGCCACCTTGAGGTAGAGCCTCAGGCCGCTCCCGTCCTCCGTCACAAGTGAGCCCACAAGCAGTGAGGCCTGGAGGAGCCTGACCCACGTCACAGGGCTCGTGTTATAACCTATGTAGTGGTCTGACCTAGGTCCAATGAATGGCATATAAATTAGGTCTGCCCCGAGCCCCTCGGCCACCCTCTCGACGTATCTCCTGTAGCCTATGGAGCATAGCGTGTTCAGCGTGTTCCTGCACTTATAGTCCCTCAGCTCATATGCCTCCCTCAGGATGTTCACAAGCTCCTCCCTTAGGCCCAGCCTCACCGCCGCTTCAACGGCCCTCTCCTTGAAGTTCCTCGGCGCCAGGAGGACGTAGCTGTCCTTAGGGAACCTCGACAGTACCTCGAGGGTCCTGATCTCGCCGCCTCCGAGCAAGACCGGCGGTATGAAGTAGACCGCTACCTTCAAGGCGTCTGTCTACTCGGTCCAGGCTTGACCGCGAAATAAAAACTTGTGGCACTTAGTTATATAAAGGCTTACAAGCTAATTGGCTCTAGGCTGTTAAATGACGACGTTAATAGGTACCTATGTCTTGAAAAACGAAGTGAGGGCTTGCTACTGCTTCTGCCGCTGCCAGAGCTTGGCACCTTGCCCCCGGAGCTGAGGCTGGGCCTCTCTGACATTAAGCTGATCTTGAGATGCTATAAGGTTGGAGCCAGGGGCTTAGTTGGTGTAGTCTTTGTCATGGGAAGCGCCATTCTCAGCCCCCTCCTCGCATTGCCCAGAGGGAGGCTTGTCATAGGCAGACTTGCAGAGGGCGTCGTCGAAGCCCTGACCGAGAAAAGGGCCCTGAGAAGAGAAAGTCTAAGATAAGATGTTGAACTGATAACAAGAGGACTTGGCCAGCCTCCTAGAGACCTTAGGGTTTAACTCTGTATGCTTTACGTGTTCCTGGGCTGGAGTCGGTCTGGTGTTTGACCTTTACCAGCTCTCGACGCCCTTGGAGAGGCCGTGAGGATGGCGCTAACCTCCGGCTTCCTCTACTTGGTCGGCGAAGCGAAGAGGCTAACCCTTAACATGACAGGGCCCTGAGGGAGTTGAGCCACGGGGTCGAAGTCTACATGACTTACCTTAACTAAAATGCCTGGAGGTGCTGACTAGTGGCATAGACGGCATACCGAAGTAGACGCTCCTCGGGGAGCCGCTTATAGACAGACCCCTTCAGCAAGGTGCCCTTGCTCAGGCAGCCCTGGCCAGCACTTGGAGGCATAATACGTAAATATTGCCAAGATCTCAAACTCCTCCCTTTGCAGCCTTACGTCACCTATGTACTTCAGCCTAACCTTCAGCTCCTCCCTTTTGGCTAAGTAGCCCAGGAGGGCGCTGAGCCAGCCCCTCTCCATAAGCTTCCTGGCGGATAGCGCCTTCATGGCCTTCTCCTTAACTTTGGCAGGGCTCAGCAACTTCAGCTCAATGTAATATGGTTAGTCAGCCTTTATATAAGTGCTCAGCCGCTCTGCACGCCCTTACTTGCTGTCATTATTTTGATGACTTGAAGCGAACGTATTTAGCGCTCTTCAGCCGCCTCAAAAGGCCTACAGCTCTGAGCCTCGAAAAGGTTGAAGTGAAGATAGTTGTTTATAGCCTCTACGGCGTTCAAGCTCCTCACCCCAACTATTGACTCTCCCCAGTCCCTCTGCCTACACTTGTAAGGCCTTAGTCCTATGGCCCTGAGCCTCCTATCTATCCAGCTAACGCCTATGTGGTACGCTACCTTACATGGTATTGTGAAAACAACGTACTGCTCATTAGCCTTTACCTCCTTGACTGGGTCCTTGAGCTTCTTTAGCGAGTTATAGAAGCCGAGTTCAAAATTATTAAGGAATTTATCGTATCTATATAGGCCTTGAAGTGATGCAATGATATAAGCAGGCAAGAGCAGCGGTAGGCGACTTTTACCATAGAGTTCTACGAGATCAATAGGCTTAAGGCCAAAGCCTCTTATGATGTCAAGCGATGTTCTTAAGGTCCTTTTCGCAAAGCTCATGATTCCCTGAAAGTACCTGCTGGCCTCCCTGCCTAATAAGCCAGTCCCCACAATTTTGATCGGCCTACTAAATACTATAGGAAAGTAGTAGTCAAAGCCAACCCTAGCCAACAGCTCGCTGTCCTCAACGTAGTTCAGGTCCCTCCACCCTCCTCTCGAGAGCAGGTGCTCCCTGTTGTAAAGGTGCGGGAGAGGCCTCGGGCTACCGGTCGCTATGCCCCACTCTATTGACCTGTGCCAGTAAACGTTGTACTCGTCGTCCAGGTCGGTTATATTCATAGTATAGCTGCCTTCAGGGCATTTGAGGAGGGCCAGCTGCCTTCCGAGGCCCCTGCTAGCGCCTGGGACTCTGTAGACCTTCAGGTTATAGTCCTTCGAGATCTCCAGCAGCTTCTCATAGGTGCCGTCAGTTGAACCCCCATCCGTTATAACGATGTCAGCATCTGGCCTGAAGACGCTCCTTATCGACCTCTCAACCGTGTCAACCGAGTTGAGTACCGTGCCGTAGAGGCAGAGCTTACCCAAGCTACATACCAAGCCTTTTCGCAGGCTTGACAGCTTTAAAGGCGTAACGCACAGACTTTTCATATCTTTTTAAAGGGCCTTGACGCCTTAGTCCTGGAAGAGGCGTGAGGTAGCGCTGGTCCACAGGGCGTTTTTCATCGCCGGAGGGGACGAGAGCTACTCCTGAAGATGCGCAGAGCCTTGAAGGATCTAGGCCATGACGTCGATCTTTATACGGCCTATTTTGATAAGAGAGCCTGGGATGTAATAACTAATGCTATGAGCGATGTTCCAGAGCCAATTATCCTCAGGGAACCTATGATCAGCAAGATTTTTCGCAAAGCGCAGCTACTTAGGGCGCTCTTAGCTGCTTGGCGCCTAGAGGAACCCGTTGAGAGGCCTAGGCTCCGCTATGACCTAATAATTGAGACATTCCTTAGCGTGCCCCTTAAGCGGGCTAACGTTTGTTACATGCAAACTTTCCCCCTTGCTGAGCTTCCAACCTATTACATCTCAATATTGAGCATCTTAAGCTAAATCTGCGAGAAATGGCCTATAACTCGTTAATAGCGTGGATTGCAAGGACACTTGCGGACAAAACTAGACCTATAATAACAAATAGCTCATGGATAGCTGAGCATGTTAAGAGGGTCTACAGAAGCCAGAGGGTCTACGTTGTTCACCCCCTGGTTAACGTAGAGGAGCTCTCTTCAATAGACGGCGGCAGGGGCAAAATTGTGCTTACCGTTAGCAGGATAGACTGGGGCAAGAAGGTTACTGAGATCCCAGAGATCGCAAGGCTCTTGCCTGAGGCGGAGTTCTACCTCGTAGGCGCGACGGGCCCGGCCTCAGGGCCTGTGATCAGGGAGCTGAAGAGGAGGTGAGGGTCTGAGGAACTTCCACCTTGAGACCGACGTGCCAAGTAGGAGAATACCTTGAGCTTATGTCACAGGCCTCTATATATTTACATCCACCTTATGTGGAGCACTTTGGCATAGCAATTGCTAAGGCAACAGCAGGGCTGGTCCTAGTAGTTTACAGGGACGGGGAAGGCTGGACCGACATAGCGTCAAGGATAGACAAGGGCCTTGGGTACACTAACATTAAGGAGGCCGCATCAATAATACGGTCGCTGCTTAACGACCCTAGGAGGCTAAAGGAGCTATCATCAAAGGCTGGGGGTGGCTGAGGACTCCAGTTACGAGAAGTTTCAAGAAGAGACTTAATGAAGTAATTAGGAAGCTGGCAAGGGCTTAGGATCAAATGAGGAACTAACGTCTAAAACGCCATATAAAGGCAAGGACTGCCTTAGAGTGGCATGGGCCTAATAGAAGCCTCGTTTTGTCTTGACGCCCATGAGCTTAGGTATCCTCAGCGTATTAGAGACAACCGGCAGCTGACGTGGCTAGGTAGTCGTGACCGTTAATGTAAAGCATTCAAACAAATAACGTTATCAACGATTTAACCCATCTTATATAATTTAGCGACTGGCCATAGCAAGAAGCGCTAAGGCCACAACACGCTGTGGCTTAGCTTCTGGCTAGCCCCTAAGGGGTTGTGAGAACGAGCCAGATAGCAGGCCAGGTGTCTAGCCTTCGGCTTTCCTTATAGGACTGGAGAGCTTCAGCCAAAGCTTAGGGGCTTGTTACCACGCATCCTTCGGAATGCTCTGTTAAGTTACCTTGGCTTAGAGTTCTTACAGTAATAGATGTTAAGTTCTACCTTTTGAGAGAGTACTCTGTGGAGCCTACACTCAAAACCTAGCTCCTTAAGTGAGGCAAGTAACTTCTCGTTGCTGACGCCAGTAATGTGAGGATGTGTCTCGAATATTATGTGCTCAAAGGCCCTCAGCCTCTCCCTCTCGGGGCCAAGTATTACTTGCGCCTCGCAGCCCTCGCAGTCCATCTTGAGCAGATATGGGTCCTCAACCATGTTGAGGAGGTAGCCTAAAGTGACGCCAGGCGCCTTACATGGGCCGTTGCCCTTAAGCGTAGAGAAACCGGCAGACAACCACGTATCAGTGTTGCATGGGATACTCACAGGCTCATCGCTAAGGGCCGCGTTTATCACCTTTACCTTGTCAGCCACGTTGTTCAGCTTTAAGTTCTCCTCAGCACACCTGGCCACATTAGGCAGGGGCTCAACGGCAATGACCTTCCTTGCCCCGTTGAGGATAAAGTAGAGGGCTGTGTCGCCCACGCTAGCCCCCACATCAATAACGTCCCTGCCCCTGAGGCCTGAGAGCACCTCAGGGACCTCGTATTGGACATCTACAAAAACGTCGGAAAGAGAGCGGGTTACACAATTAGGGTTGAGAGCCGCAGAGACGCCGTTGACCTCTAGACTTAACCTCTTTGGGCTCATGTTAATTGAAACGGTGCTGGACTGGGTCCATGAGGTCAGCGTCAAGGACTCTGGGCTCATGTTAATTGAGACCTTATTGCCAGAGCTTTGTAGTTTACATGCATTCGAAGCTAATGAAAGGCCTGTCAATAGCAAAGAGAAGGTCCTTCTCGGTTCAAGGGAGCTACTAAAAGTCCTAGCCAGCTCCTCAGGCAGCCCTGGCCAGCACTTGGAGGCATAATACGTAAATATTGCCAAGATCTCAAACTCCTCCCTTTGCAGCCTTACGTCACCTATGTACTTCAGCCTAACCTTCAGCTCCTCCCTTTTGGCTAAGTAGCCCAGGAGGGCGCTGAGCCAGCCCCTCTCTATGAGTCTCCTCATGGACAGCGCAATTAAGACCTCCTCCTTAGCCTTAGCTAGGCTCGGCAACCCAGCTCAACATAGATGTAGTTAGCTTAAATAAAAACAATAATGCCGTAGGCCCTGTCAGGGCCCCCGTCCCGCAACATTGACTCATGCTGTCGGCCCAGCAGGGCCGTGCTGAGCTCTCAGGCTAGCGGAGAGGTTGAGAAGTACGCGGGGCAGGAGGGGCAGGCCTAGGCGGTTCACGCGGACGTGTCGGTGTCCGCTGTAATATCTGCTCCGATTGAGCCAGTGCCGCTGAGCGCCCTGCAGACACCGATGGCAATGTCTCAAGACACCCAAGCGTCTAGTCAAGTGTCCGTAGGCGCTCCTGGTAGCTGCATGGCCTTACAGGAGGGGCAGGTCACAAGGACTGTCAGGCCCTTACGACCTGAGGGGCGAGCGATGGCCTGGAGACCGGGCCAGGACGTGGTCCTGAGCGGCCGTGAGGCCTCCTCCCACTACTGCTGCCCTTTTCACGTAACCTTGTGTGGAAAAACGCTGAGGGCTGGCACTTACGGGAGGCTGTCCCCCGTGTCTGGCCAGGCCGAGCGCAGCTGGGCCCTGCGTCATAGTATGGCCCAGCTTGTAGCCTCACCCAGCGTACAGGGGCCTGACGCCTGCGTCCCTGGGACGCGTCTTGGGGACGCGCCCAACCCGGGCCAGATGCTCAGGGCGCGCCGTTGTCCCTGGGGCACATCCTGGGGGACGCGCCTCCAATGCGCCCATTTGGCCCTGGGGACACACAAGCATAGGTCCGTATATCTAATTAAATATTAGGACACACACGCACAGGTCCTAAGAGATGCATAGAAAAATAGGAAAAGAATTATGGGATAAAAACACGAAACCTGAAAGTTCATGGAGGGCCTAGGGGCTAGCGTCAGCAGCTTCTCCCCAGGCCGTACGGTCCCTAACCACTTTTCTCCAGAAGGTTTTGGGGAAAAGTGGTCAAGCGCTCTAGCGCTTCAGGTCCTCCTGAGGCCAGCGACGACCTCCTCAGCTACCTTCACCTCAGTGTAGTGAAGGACGTGGTCAAGGGAGCTGTGGCCCATAATCTTGGCAACGATTGAGGGCGAGTGGCTGAGCCTCAGCAGGTGCGTGATGAAGGCGTACCTGAGGCTGTGGGTGTTGAACTCATACGTCCTCCTACAGTACGTCTTGACTGCCTGCTTTGGGCTCCTGAGGGCTGAGGGCCTGGCGCAGGCGGCCTGAAGCAGCTGCCTTCCCTCCCTCAGCCCCTCAGGGGGCACCATGGTCTTCATGTGTGTGCGAGCGTCCTCTGGTACGTCTCCAGGAAGTCTAGGCCTGCGTCCCAGCCCTTCTCAGTGCGTAGCCCATAGCCCCCTGCCGTTACCTTAGGCTGCAGGCTGTACCCATAATGACGCGGCCTGCCGCCTCGGCTCCTGGGCCGTGCCCCTTGGCCAAGGCTGAGACACTTGAAGGAGACACCTCTTTGGTGTCTCCGTGAACCCAGCACGTTATAGCCCTCGGACTCCCTACCGGCGGAGGGCCCATGGTAGTACAGAGCGTTGAGGAGCTGAGGAGGGTTCAGGAGGGCTGGAGGCTCACGAGGGACAGGAAGGGCTTCAAGATGAGGGGGCCGGGAGGGAGGTGAGAGAGGGTCTCAAGGGACCTTGAAGTCGTGGCAACCGAGCTCTACGAGGCGCAGAGGTCCGAGAGGGGTGGGAGGACAAGGGGCTGTGAAGGGTTGCTTAAGGAGAAGGAGCGACAGTGCCTTGAGGAGCTTAGCAAGTGCCCTAACGCCTACAGGCCCCTGCTGCTCAAGTCCCTGAAGCTCATCCTGGAACTTTGGCAGCTGGCCAAGGGCTATGAGAAGGGCTCGCCAGCTCTGCCCAAGGAGACAAGGGACTCCCTCATGGCCTACGTGATCCCCAAGGCGCGGAGGCTTTTCATAGAGATCGCCAATGTGTTGAAGGAAAAGGAGGGCTTCGACGAAGATCTTCTGGTAGAGGCCCTCGTGCGCACCGAGCTCTGAGCCCGCCAGCCGCGGTCAGCCCTGAGGCCGACTGAGGCCGAACCACGAGCAGCTTTAAATTTCGTTTCGAAATTGAATAAATGGCCTACTAGGCCGTAAGTAGCTTTCACTATAGTCCGCGTAAAGCTCTAACTTGTAGCCAGGACCTGAAGTTAGGCTACTCTAGAGTTTTGGCCTCTGCCAGTAAGGCGTAAGCCCCCAGTCCGTTTTCAGTTAAAAGTTGCGTGAGCGGCCTAGGCGGTGACTTATGGAAAGACTGCATTATTAAATGTAAACCTTCTAAATTCCCGAAGTCAAGCCAAGATTCTACCATGGCTTAGAGCTCACTATGCTAACAGTCATTATAAATATCTGGCTGGGCGTTTCCTAACCAACGATGTAGGCGGGACCGCGACAGTGATATCAGTCATCATGACAACATACAACGCAGGGAGGACTATAAGGAAGGCCTTAGAGGGCTTGACGTCAGTCCTTAATGAGCTTGGGACCGACTACGAGATCGTAGCCACAGACAATGAGTCAGGCGATGACACGGTAGAGGTTCTTAACGAGTTCGGCGCCAGGGTAAAGGCCATGAAGTGCACGAGGGGCCTCGGCAGGCACGTGGCCGCCTCAATGAGCAGGGGCGACTACCTCCTTTTCTACGACGCTGACGCGTACGCCAACAGGGAGCAGCTGTACAACTTCCTGTTGACGGCCATTAAGAAGGGGGTCGGGTTCTCGCTGGCCCACTCAGGCGTTTACATAGCCTCCAGGAGGTGCTATAGCCTAACGGGCGGCCTCCCGAACCTCAACTTCGCTGAGGACTTCCACTTCTGGGCGCGGGCCTTCACGCTCTGTAAGTCCCTCTATTACCCAATCAGAGTCGCGTGCAACGCGCCGAGGCTTTACGCTGTGAGGGGCTACAGCAGTGAGCACCGCTACGCTAGGGACCTCCTTCACTTCATCTTTAGGCAGCTCAAGAACGAGGTCCACAGGCTGAGGGGGCTGGCCCTGTCCCCCTCAGAGGTAGCGCAAGTGGTCAGGGGTGGTGACCCCCTGATGATAGGCGGCCTCTTCCTCTTAGGCCCCCTCTCAAGCTTGATCGGGGACAGGGTCTCCAGGGGCTTCTCGAACGCGGAGCTCGTTTACCTCCAGGAGCTGAGGAACATGGGCAAAATAGAGGATGTAAGCCCTGAGGGCAAGTACATAATCCAGGACATATACTTCGTGAGGGACTGGCGTAGCATCTTCAAGGAGTTCCTACGGAGGCTGAGGCCCTACGGGCCTGAGGTCATAGAGCATAAGTACGCGAGGATAATTTACACGCAACCTGACATAGCATCTTGTCCGCCTTAGCTACAGGCACTCAGTAGTGGGACCATAGTTATTGCGAAGTAAGCAAATAACTTTTAGCAGAGCAGGGCGTTAGAGGCCTTATGAGGACTTCTAGGTAATTTTAAGGGCATAGTAAGAGCGTTTTTGACGGCTTTAGCTAAGACCTAAAGCCTTTGTGCGAAAGCCCTTGCTGGCACTTCACCTTTAATAGCCTAAGGCCCCCTTGTCGTTGGGAGGCCCGTGAGGATAGCGTTAGTCTACCCGCTCCTCGAGGAGGTTGGTGGAGGTGAGAGGCTAACCCTCGACATGTACAGGGCCCTGAGGGATCTCGGCCACGAGGTCGACCTCTACACTGCCCGCTTGAACGAGGACGCCTGGCAGGTGCTAACGGGTGGCATGGATGACATACCGAGGCCAACTGTTCTCAGGGAGCCGCTGATAGAGCTGATGGACAGGCTCTTCAACAGGGCGCTGCTGCTCAGGGTACTCCTGACGGCGCCATATTTGGGAAAGCACGCTAAAAAGCTTAGACATCGCTATGACTTAATCATTGAGACCGAGAGCAACGTACCACTCAAATGGGCTGACGCCACCTACGTGCACTTCCCGCCCGCGGAGCTCCCAAGGTATTATCTCTATATAGAGCGCCTTAAGCTAAGTTTGCATGAAAGGGCCTATAACTCATTAATAGCGTGGTGGGCAAGATCGATCGCTGATAGAACTAAGCCTGTGATGGCCAACAGCGCCTGGACCGCTAAGTACGCAAGGGAGGCGTACGGCAGCCAGAGGGTCTACGTTGTTCACCCCCCGGTTAACGTAGAGGAGCTCTCGTCAATAAGCGGCGGCAGGGGCAAGGTGGTTCTGACCGTGAGCAGGATAGACTGGGCTAAGAGAGTAACGGAGATTCCAGAGGTGGCTAAGCTTGTGCCTGAGGCCGAGTTCTACCTAGTTGGATCTACAAGACCCGCCTCAGGGCCCGTTCTAGAGGTCCTCAAGGAGAGGGCCGAGAGGCTGAGGAACTTCCACGTGGAGACCGACGTCCCTAGGAGGAGGATACTTGAGCTGATGTCGCAGGCCTCGATATACCTGCACCCACCTCTAGCTGAGCACTTCGGCATAGCTATTGCTGAGGCCGCTGCAGCAGGGCTAGTGCCAGTGGTCTACAGGGATGGGGGAGGGTGGACTGACATAGCCTCAAGAGTTGACCAAGGGCTTGGGTACGCTAACGCTGAGGAGGCAGCCCGCATAGTTAGGTCGCTGCTCAACGACGCTGAGAGGCTCAGGGCGCTCTCTGTGAGGGCAAAGGAGGTGGCCAAGGACTTCAGCTACGAGAACTTCAAGATAAGGCTTAACGAGGTAATTAAAGAGCTCGCAGGATCTAAAGCTAAGAGTTAGACTTCTTGCAGTCCTAGGCACGAAGTAAGACGTTAGCAGCCCCTAAAATAAGGTAAGGCCTTCACCCTGGTCTAATCCTCAAGTCTTTTTATCCTTGCTATAGCCTATCGCCTGGGAGTAGCAGTACGTCATACAGGGCCAGGGTCTTCGCCGGCGCAACAAAGCTGTTTAGCAGCAACGTGGTAACTCTGGCTCTGCAGGCTGCCTTCTACCTGATCATAGTGAGGGTCCTAAGCCTTGAGGGCCTCGGGGCCTACGCTGCAGCCGGTACGTTCCTTGCGTTAGTTCTGCCGCTCCTCACGTGGCCCATATACGGTGTAGGCAGGTACGTCATAGGCTACTATCAGACGGGCAGGCTTGAGGAGGCCAGGGGACTGTACGTCAGGGGCCTTGTAATGGTGCTTACCGCCAGCGTCGCCCTTGCCATAGTTGTCTGGGCCTTCGCCCTGCCCCTCTCAAGTCTGTACTACGGCACGACGCGTTACGTCTGGCTTCTGAGGCTCATGGCCATCGACATGATAGTGTACGTTTACAGCAACTACGTCTTCAGCATAGCCTTCCCTGCCTCGATGAGGTTCGGCAGGTGGGGGCTCCTCCAGGCTGTCTGGGCCTTCACGAGGTACGGCGCGGCCCTGGCCCTCCTCTTTGCGGGCTTTGGCCCAGCTGGCCTCATAGCCGGCTGGGTTGCCGGCGACGCCGCCTCGGCCGCCCTAAGCACGTACTGGTCACTAGACTTCGTTACTGGCGGCAGGATCAAAACTCCCCTGCTGCCGGCCCTCTCCATAGCTGTACCCATAGCCATGGGTAACTACATAGCCGTGGTCCTTCAGAATATAGACAAACTCTTCGTCCTGAAGTACACAGGACTTGCTGAGATGGGCTCCTACTCAATCATTATGACGGGCTCTGTCGTGGTTCAGGCAGCCGCCAACGGCTCCCTTTCAGGCGCTATTTACCCATTCTTCGTCAAGTTTGAGGAGAGCGGCACGCTGAACGGGGAGACCGTGGCGGCAGCGATAAGGTACGTCACGGTGCTCACAGTACCCCCCTTCTTCCTCGTGGCGGCCCTCGGCAGGCCCCTGATACAGCTCCTCCTAGGCCCAGCCTTCGTCCACGACTGGGAGGCCTTCGCTGTCCTCATGGTGGGCCACGCCGCTATGAACTACGACCTGCCCATAACCCAGGCCCTCCAGGCCAGGAAGGCCACGAGGACGCTCGGAGCTCAGGCTATCGTGTCTGCGGCACTCTTAGCCGCGCTGAGCCCGCCGCTAATCGCGCGCTGGTTTGTCATAGGTGCCGCGGTCGCATATGTCCTGGCGAGGCTCACAGGCTTCTTGGGCGTGGCCGCCCCAAAGGCCAGGTCGCTGGGCCTCCTGAAGATTGATCTGAGAGAATATATTAAGACTATCTTGGCAGCTATCACAACCCTTGTTGTCACTCTCGCAGTCGAGGCAGCCACAGGCTTCAGCCTGGCCCTCCTGCCCCTCTACATATTAATTGGCGTCGTGGCCCTAGTGGCCTCCGTGAGAGCCCTCAAGGTCCTTAGGGCTGACGACTACGTGGCCCTGATGGAGGTGACGCCGGTCAGCCTGAGAGAGTTGTTGTCGAGAACCTGGTCCCTCCTGGGTCTCCCTATGCCAGATCCCCAGAAGGCGCAGTGAAGATTCAAGGCACTATAACATTATGATAAGTAGGTTCATGCTATCTAGCTGTGAAGCCCTTGCTGGAGTTGATGACCTCACTTAGCCTGGCCTTAAAGTTCTTATAGCTGAAGTCCTTGGCCACCTACTTTAACCTAGACGACTGCGAGCTCTAACACAGTGGATAGACCAGGGCGTAACATTGGGGCGCACGTTTTTCTAGGGGCTCGAGACGCTTAGTCTCAAGGGATTTTAGAGGGTCTATGACGTAGTCTTTCACGCGAGGATTGGGAGGCTGAAGAGGGTCTTCGACTTCACAGCCGTAGTTAAGGGGCTCACCAAGGAGGTTCACACGGGACGACGTCGCTAGGGCTGAGCGGAGGGCGTTGGAAAAGGTCGCGAATAAGGGACAGCAGGAGGCTTTTGGCCATAAGTAGATAGCTCTTTTGTTTTAGCTAGCGCGCGGCAAAGCCAGAGCATGCGATGCCAAAGTTTAACTAACAGGCCGCTCTAACTGTCCTGGCCTTAGGCTACGGCAATGATGATGACCTGAGGGAGTGCGCCAAGGCAGTCTCGGTAACCATTGTAACGCTTGCAGCCGTCCCTTGGTTGAGACCGTCACAGCTTCGGCCTAATCCTCCTGCTTCTCCACATAGACCCTGATGACCAGGTGTGATAACAGATTTAAAAGCTCTCAGGCCGCTGGCGAGACGAGGTCATAACCAGTCATGAAGGTCAAGGAGAGGCACCTGAAGCTGGCAGGGGCCGCGCTGTTCGCTCAGTTCTACGTTACATGGGCCTTAGGCTTCGCCAACTACGTGCCACAGCTCTACAACCTCGATGTACTGCGGGCGTCAGCAGTGTTGTTGGTGATAGGCCTGCTCATGATGCTCAGCGGTTACATAAAGGACATGGCAAGGCAAGTGGTTGCGGACAAGTACTTCAGGGCCCTCATGATAATTTACGCCGCAGCTGTATATTACATAACTTACAGAGCCGTGATGACTTACTACCAACTGGACATCTGGTCAAGCCTTGACACGGCGACCTTCATGCAGTCCTTTGCCTCCGCGGCGCTGTATCATGAGCTCTTCTATAGCTTTGCCGTGTCGCCGTTCTTCTACAACCACGCTTCGCCTATACTCTTCCTGCTGTACCCCCTTTACCTGACGTACCCAGGGATACCTGCACTTATGACGATACAGGTAGCGCTGGCGACGCTGCCGACTATACCCTTGTACAAGCTTGGGCTGAGGCTCTTTGGCGACAGGAGGTGCGCCCTGCTCACGGCGTTGGCCTACCTCCTGTTCCCATGGATCACAACATACCTGGGTGGGGTCTTCGAGGTTGTGATCCTCACGGCGCCCTTCTTCGCGCTCGCCCTCTACAACCTATACATGGGGAACAGGCTCGGCTACTGGCTTTCCCTGACGCTGATGATGACAACTATAGAGTTCTCGCCCATACTGGGGTTCTTCATAGGGCTTTACATACTGGCCGCTAAGTTCGACTGGCTTAAGGCCAAGGGGAGGGCCGCCCTGGGCCTTGAGACCATTGCCTACTCGCTCGCGTGGTTCTTCGGGGACTTCCTGATGGTTTACTACTTCAGCCACGGGGCCATAAACATCTTCGCGAACGTATGGGGCTCAGCGCTCTCTGGCCCACTGATATCAATAACTGACTCCATAGGCAACGCCATCTTCCACTTCACTACTCACACAAGCCCCAGCTCCTCATCAAGCCACCAGGCCGCGCTCAGCCTGTCCAGCGTCCTTGAGTCCCTGGTGAATAACGTGAAGACGGACCTCCACACGAAGGCCCAGAGCACGGTCTTCCTGATGTTGCCAACCCTCTTCCTGAACCTCGTGGAGCCCCAGAACCTCCTGCTGCTGCCTTGGCTTTACGCGATGTGGCAGACGACGTTTTCTCCGTACTACATTATCTGGATCTACTACACGGCCCTCGTGGCGCCGGCCGTCATAGTGCCCGCCATATGGGCCCTGAGGAAGTTCAGACCGCGCGTTAGGAGGGCGCTGCTCGTCGCACTCTTCATCGCTGTGACCATTTCAACCCTGCTTCTCAACGGTCTATCGCCCCTGTCAGCCCTTTACTTCCATGAACCCTTGCCTAACCCCCTGCAGCCCGCGACAACGCCATATGACCTGGCCCTCATCCAGCTGAACGACTACGTGCCGCCCAACGCCTCCGTCTCTGTGCCGGCATCGGCCGTGCCCTGGTTCTCGACAACGAGGTACGGCTGGACTGAGCACGGGGTGCCGTTCTTCGGGCCGAACAAATACACCAAATTTGAAGTGTACTCGCCGTTCGTGCCAACTGGGTACCCATACGGCCCGAACTTCAACAATTACCTGACCCATGTTTTTAATGACGGCGCTTGGCTACTCGTTGGGCCCTTCCAGAGGCCTTACGGCTTCAACTACACGACGACAGTCACGCTACTCCCTCTGACGCCCGGCCAGCACCAGTACAGCGTAACTACGATGCCGGGCGGGCCCTTGACGGTAAACCTAAGCGTCAGTTATGTGCCGCTGCAGGCCATAGAGTATCTCACCAGCAACTTATCATGGCTGCTCCAGCAGCCCCAGAGCGGCATCTGCGGTACCGTGCCAGGGTACTTCGCAGTGTCGAACTTCAATAACTACATAATACAGCCAGTAACCATCAACGAGACGACGACGATAGAGGCCCTCACGATATTTGGGTCAGGTTCTAACAACCTGGTGAGCGGTCAGGTAGTGATATCAAGGTCACCTGTGCCAACAAACAGGAGCGGCTACCTGTGGAGCACTAGCTTCTGGGAGCCCTGGTGGTGCAGCCCTCACGGGTGGGCCACGCCAATAACCGTAGAGTCCCATCTTACACTTAAGCCAGGCACCTACTACGTTATAGTTAACATGCCCACTAACCCGTGGCAGGTGGTCTGCACATATATACCTGGGGCGCCTAAGGCCCTGTTCTACAACGGCACGGGGCTACGGCAGCTCAACTGCACCATGAACCTGATAGCTGTGACCAACAGGCCGGCGGAGGTCGCCAACGCTAACGCGAGCGTCTCAATATCGTTAATTATACAGAACAGCACTGCCGTAGCCCTGAACAAGACTGTGACGCTAGTTGCTCAGAGACCCCTTGAGCTCCCGCTGACCTACTGGGCCAACCTCACGGGCAACTCCTATCAGGAGGCCCTCGTGGTTAGCATTAACCAGAGCTCGGGCCTGCCCTCGCCTGGCGAGCTCTCGGTTGCGATAAGCAATTACATGCCTGCCGACAGCCCGCCGATACCGCTCATAAAGCTCCACGGCCTCAACTACACGGCCGTTAAGATGTTAATGCCCATAATACCGTACCCCTATCAGTATCCGCTGGCCCTTCTGCCCGAGGGACCCGTTAATGTCAGCCTCAGCGTTTACTACACCCCCCTGCAGGGACTTGAGTACTTAACAAGCGACCTGCCATGGGTGCTTCAGCAGCCCCAGAGCGGCATCTGCGGTACCGTGCCAGGCTACTTCGCTCTCATGAACAGCTCGGAATACCTGGTGCAACAGGTCACAATTAATGAAACTGCCCTGATAAAGGCCCTCACGTTGTTCGGGTCGGGGTCCAGCAACCTCGTACACGGCGAGGTGATGATATCATTGTCCGAGGTTCCAACCCTGAAGCACGATGTCCTGTGGAGCACGGGCTTCTGGGAGCCCTGGTGGTGCAGCCCTCACGGGTGGGCCACTCCAATAACTGTCAACCCTATGATCACCCTGAGGCCAGGAACCTACTACGTGATCCTTCACATGCCCACCAACCTGTGGCAGACCCTCTGCACATACATACCCGGTGCCCCCAAGGCCCTGGTTTACAACGGCTCAGCCCTCGTAAAGCAGCTCAACTGCACCATGAACCTGATAATGGTCACCAACAGACCATTAAGCTCAGCAAACGTTAGCTCAAACATAACTGTGTCGCTGCTTGGCAGGACCATAACCATAAGCCCCCAGAGGCCCACACAACAGGCCCTGACCTTTGAGGCCAACATAACTCAGAGGGCGGCCTGGGAGACCCTTGTGGTTAACGCGAGCGAGGCGATCCCTGGCAACCTGACGATAAGGGTGAACACCTACGTGCCGGGCGAGTACCCGCCCATAAGGGTGCCATGGTACCTGATCCCCGCCTACGGCAACATACCCACCTACGCCCTGTTAGCCCTAGCCATAGCCTTCCTGGCGGCCCGCGAGAGAAGGCCAGCAGGCTAGGTCGAGCCGCATGAGGCAGGTCCTGATGTTAGTCGGGGGCTTACCATAAGGCCTACTTCAAAGGCCTATGCCTCACGTCCTTTAGGCCCCGCCTACTGCTAACGCCCATGTAACAGGGTCCAACCCGCTGGCGTCACGCATAAAGTTGGCCAGCCCTGTCAGCGACCTGGCCGAGGGCCCTGATGAGGGTCGCGCTAGTTCACAACCACAGCCTCACATACATGGGCGGAGGAGAGACGTTCATAGCGAGGCTCGCCAGCGCCCTCTCGAGGCAGGGCCTCAGGGCCTCCGTCTACTCCCTGCCCATAGGCCGCCGCGGCGGCGTTGAAGTTAAGGGCCTCCTTGGCTCCGTCGAGTACAGGGAGGGCCTGCTCCCAGACGTCGACGCTGACGTCGCCTACGTCACTTACTTCCCCATGGCCTCGCTTGCCCTCCTGAGGGTCAGGGCCCCTAAGGTGGCCGCAATTCACTCGCCCCTCCTCCTGCCCGAGGCCCAGGACCCAGGGCTCTTCAGGGGAGGCCCGGCAGCCCTCCTTAACAGGCTGGGCGCCTGGGGCGCCTACAGCTACTACCTTCACAGGGTCGCCCGCCTTGAGCTGAGGCGCTTCAAGGCCGTTCACGCCTACCCCCACCTTGTCAACTTCGTAAGGCACAGGAGGGTCTACGCCCTGCCCCCCTTCATTGACGTTAACCGCTGGAGGCCGACGAGGGAGAAGGACGAGGAGTTCAAGGTGCTCTTCGTGGGCAGGAGGGCATATGAGAAGGGCTTTGACGTCTTCACCGCAGTTGCCAGGGAGGCGAGGAGGCTAGGCCTCAAGGCTAGGTTCCTCGCAACTGGCGGCAGGGAGGGCGACGTAACTGACGGCGTTGAGAGCCTCGGCTTCGTCCCCGAGGACGAGCTTGTCAACCTCTACTCATCAGCCCACGTAGTCATGTACCCTACCAGGGCTGACACGTTCGGCCTTGTCATCCTTGAGGCCCTGGCAAGCGGCACGCCCGTGATAGCCTCAGACATCCCCTCCCACAGGCCCCCAGGCCTGCCCCTCCTCCTGGCGAGGGGCGTTGACGGCGCGCTGAGGCAGCTCGTCGACCTTTACAACATGTTCTACAAGGACAGGGAGAGGTACCTTGAGCTCTGCAGGAGGGGCAGGGAAGCCGTAGTAAGGAGCTACAGCGAGGATGTCGTGGTCCCCCAGTACGTCAGGATGTTCAAGGAGGTCGCTGGCCTCAGCCCTTAACCCCCTTCAGGACCTCAAGCCACCTGTCAGCTATGACCTTAGTATCGAACTGCTCAGCCCTCTCCCTGCTCCTCGCCCTCATGCCGCTCGGGTACCCCTCCCTCCATATCCTGACCGCCATGTCGACCAGGGACCCCTCGTCCTTAGCCAGCCAGCCGGTGACCCCGTGGATCACCGTCTCCCCGGGGCCCTGGGCGGCGTAGGTGAGCACTGGGGTGCCGCAGGCCATTGACTCAACCGGCACGTAGCCGAAGGGCTCGTGCGTGAAGGGGAACAGGGTGAAGAGGGCGTTCGAGTAGAGCTCCACAAGCTCCTCGTCGCTCACGCGGCCAAGGAGCTCTACGTTGGGGTGCCCCTTTATGTAGTCAGGCACGTGGGAGACCTTTGAGCCGAAGGCCCTTATCTTGACCCCTGCGTCGGCCACCCTCCTTATTGCCGAGAACTCCGTCTCCTTCCCCACGTAGGTCAGCACGTAGTCGCCAGACGGCCTTGAGGTGGTCGGCCTGAAGAAGCTCGTGTCGAGGGGAGGGTGTATCACGCCGTCAACCCTTATCCCCCAGGCCTCGTACATTGACCTGGTGAAGGAGCTGTTAGCTATGAACAGCCTTGAGGCCCTCCTCAGCCCCCTGTTGAACCTCCTGTCGTGAAGTATGAAGAGCCTCCTGAGGGCCCTGTATATGGCCCTGTAGAGGGGCCTCATCTCCGGGTACATGTCGTCAAGGGCCCTCGTTATGGGCCCCTGGGCGTAGTAGACGTCCGCGTTGACCAGGAAGGCCTGGGAGAAGTTCATCACGACGGCGTCGTCGTTGTCGACGTTGAACCTTGTGCTCCTGAGCCATGCTTCAAGGGTCCTAAGGGACCCCCTGAGGAGGTACCTCCTGTCGAAGCTGACGGCCTCAAAGCCCGCTGACCTTATCTCCTCAGCCGTCTCAGAGGAGGGGGTCACGAAGGTCACGTTATAGGACCCCCTGAGCTCCCTTGCGAGAAGGTAGGCAGGCCTGAGGGGGCCGTGAAGGCCCTCAAGGGGGTCGACGAACATCACTAGGTCCATAGTCTCACCTTGGCGGGCGCCATGGCAGGCCTTCGGGGCCTCACGGCTATATTCAAGGTGGGGCGTGAGTTCAGGACGGAGCCTAAATTTAACCTTAAGCGTTTTGTCCCTCCTTTAAGTGATTACACGTCAGCCAGCAAGCAGCGGCCTCGTGACTTCCTTAAGGTAGCGATTAACAGGGGCCGTGAGCTCTCAAGGCCCGCACGAGGAGTGACGAGCTGGGGCAACGCAGCGACGGTTAACGGGCCAGCCCGCTGGCCACGTCCCTGACCACCTTGGTTAGCTCCTGTACGTCCCCGCTCACCTCCTCAAAGTCATCGCTGTCGACGTTGTACGTCGCCGAGCCGCGCCTCGTGTAGACCCTGACCCTGTGAGAGAAGGCCCTCTTGATCGCCTCCCTCGGCAGCTCGCCCTCCCTGTAGAACCTCTCAGGCCTGTACTCGGGCCCGAAGCTCTCGGCCAGGACGACGTCAGAGCCTAAGCTTGACGCTTCGCTGTCTATCACGGCCCTCACGATTGAGGGGACCTGGGCAAGGCTCACGAAGGCCCCCTCCTGTTTAGCGGGCCTGGCCCAGCTGGGCCACCTCACCCAGAGCGGCACCCTGAGGAGCCCGTCCTTGAGGAAGTAGCCGTGGTGTACGCCCCCGTCGCCCAGGAGCTCGCCGTGGTCTGACGTCACTATGACGAGGGATCTGTCGAGGTAGCCCTTGAGGGCGTGGACTATCTCCAGGGCCCTCCTCGTAGCGTAGGCCGCGTGCCTGGGGTAGCTCTGGCGGTTGAGGTTAACGACCTCCTCGTCAAACCTGTTGAAGAACACGGCCTCAAGGAAGGCCCTGAGCGCGAGCTGCCCGTTCATGTCCTTAACCGTGTAGGGGCCGTGCGCCTCCATTATGTTTATCAGCATGAGGAAGGGCTCGGTGAAGGACCTCCCCCTCAGGAAGTCAAGTATCGCCAGGGAGCCCTTCTCCATTGTAGGGTCGTGGAGGCCCAGCCTCCCGGCCAGCCTCCTGAGCCTGGACCTGGCGAGCATCCTGAGGCCGTTGAGGAGTAGGCGCGCCTCCCCGTCCCTTATGAGCTCGAGCGCGGCGCCCAGGTAGCTGTCACTCCTGTGCAGGGCTGTAATTAGCCTCTCGTAGTCCCTGCACTCCTCATGCCGCCTGCAGAGGCCGTCAGCCACGAGGCCCTCCGTGACTCCCCCGAAGCCGTAGGCCGCCGATATCAGCGGGTTGGCCGATATTACGTAGGCGCTGTAGCCCTCCTTCATAAGCTCCCCTATTATGCCCCTGTCGAGCTTGCTCATCCTCTGCCTCGACAGCTCCATCATGGTGCCAGCGTAGACGCCGTAGGCCTCGTGGACCCCGTGCTGGCTCGGGTACAGGCCTGTCACCATGCTGACGTGGCTCGGCAGGGTCCAGGGGGAGGGCGCTATGGCGTTCTCGTACTTGACGAAGCCCAGGTCCCTGAGCGCCTCCAGGCCGCCTGCGTGGTCCTCCCTGAGCGTGTCGATGACCAGCAGTATAACGTTGGGCCTCCTCCGCTCGCCCAACCCTGGCACCTTCTTGGAGCTGACTGCCCGTAGGCGGCCTGAGGCGCTCGGCCAGCGCCTAGGCCTTCACCCTTCTTGTCCACGTCAATTTAAGCTTACCGTGGGCGCAGCTGGGGCTATCCAAGCGGGGCTTGAGGGCGTTTGCAGGCCAGCTGGGCCGCGCTGAGCGGGGGTCAGGAGGTAGGACCCCCGGCCGTTATGTCACGCTAAAGCGCCTTGATGGCCTCCAGGGCCCTGTCGGCGTGCTCCTCGGCCTTCTTCAGGCCCCTTATGACCTGCCTTACCACGCCGTCGGGGCCTATCACGAACGTCACCCTCTCAGCCGTGCCCGTCGCCCTTAGCGCCCC
>Ga0209739_100215_pt1 | contig 25375 bp, 25 predicted proteins | sample JossMetagenome_2_FD_184729 | JGI IMG/M metagenome (GOLD analysis project Ga0209739, IMG submission 184729) | Hot spring sediment microbial communities from Joseph's Coat, Yellowstone National Park, USA - JC3_ASED (SPAdes) (version 3) | ecosystem: Environmental > Aquatic > Thermal springs > Hot...
AATTTAGATATAAAAAATAAATACTATATAATATTTGCAAAAAGTTTTAAAGAAAGAATTAAAGAAAATAACTTATATTTATTTGATTTAAAAGATTTAGAAAATATTTATAATTAAAAATCATTCTGATTGCATTTATATTTTACAATAGGCTATATATTATTCAGATTTTTTAATATAACTATTCATAGTTGTGGGAATTTTTGAGATTCATATTCCTTTATTACATATCTATGTATATTTTCAAAGTTCAATACATGTAGGATTAAAGAGGCTATAATCATATCGCCAATAATTCTATATATTCTTGGTCTTATTTTGTTTAATGTTTGTTCATATGTTTGTTCATCTATTTCTTTATTGGGTAAATCCGGATCTTTTATAAGTCCAAGAGGTATTTTATTTTTACAGTAATTTCTAACAGCCCATCTGCCAACTTCTTCCTTTACGTCATCTAACTTCATAGTATCGTAATCAGGACTTTTATAACCTTTAATAATCTCTAACAAAAGACTTATTGTTCTTTTTTCTAGGATATGGTGCTAATTGAAGCTCTAAATTTTTAGCAATTTCCTCCTGTTTATTTTGCATGCATTCCATTGCAAATTCTCCAAAGCTTCTTTAGATTCATTAAGTTCTGTTACCATTAATTGGTTATTAATATTAACTTTTATAAAGCTTATCTGATGAGTTTATAATTAAGGTAAGACTGCTTCTTTTTAAACAAATTCTATGAAGATTAACACTTTATTTAAGAAGTAATGTTGTTAATATACTGTGGATAATGGGGATAAACACTAAGGAAATTTCTTGATGAAATTTCAAAAGAATAAAAAGAGAGATTATATGTTTTATATTTTAATTTCCAATTTAGAGAAATTCTAATATCAAATTATGAGGATAATTAAGCAATTTTTAAAACAAAAAATTTAATAAAAAATTATTGAGGATCTTAGGTATTCAGTGAAGAATACTGATATCCATAAGTGATTTTCCATTACCAAATAAAATATTTATTCTCCCCTCATATGGTTCAATTTTTAATATTGGATACTTATATGGTAAGTTATTGAAATATATATCTGTATAAATGTACATTAAAACTATCTTTGGTTCATTTGGATATAGTTTATTAATTATTTCTTTAGAAGTATATATTATTTCTTTAAAGTAAGGTACGTATACCCCAGATGTATAATCATATACTAGATTACGGCATCCAATTTTATCTGGTAATATATATCCTTTTGAATAACACTTAATTAATTTATATTTACCAAATAAATCTATATTAATATCATATTCACTTAATTCAAATCTATTAGAATTTCTTTTATATTGTGAAGATATTGATACAGATGCATAATTTAAGTTATATGTATGGCTTTTTAATCTTATTTTTTCGCTTATTCTTCTCAATATATCTTCTAACTTTCCTACATCATATTCAATTTCTGATTCTTTAAATCTAAAAGATATTGTTTGATCATTCATACATTATATATGTAAGAGAAAATTTCGTAAATTTATCGTAAACTTTGATTACATAATTGTAACAAAATATATGGATTTTTTAACTAGAATATTTATAATAAAATCTACAGATAACAAAGAATGTTAAAAAAGATTTAAAGTATAGATATATTCAGAAAGATTCTTTTTAAAATAAAATTTTTATAATATCTTTATAATGAAGAAAAACTCATCGGCTGATAAATGATGAGGGTCTTGAGCTCAGATTTTTTAATATTTTTATAAAACAATTATTAATGGAAGAAGAATTGTATGCAACAAAATATGAACTTTATATTTCTTTAATAATTACATTGCTAACTATTGCAATTGTATTGGACAATCTAGCTTTTTCTCCAAATAAAAATTTATACTATATGTCAATATTGATTATATTAATATTAGTTACTATAGATGTTTATGTATATTTATCATATAAAGGAAAAATACCTTTATATAGGGTAAAGAAAAAAGATTAATTCTTTTTAGATTTTGCAATATCTAAAGCTCTTATTTTAACTAAATCTTCAATTCTATTATATAATAACGATTCAGCTAACTTATATTTATATTCAATATCTTTATATACCATATATGCTTTCTTTATTTGATTATTTTTCATATATTCATCAAATATTTTCTTTCTTTCAACAATATCTTCCAAAATATTTAATATATCATTATCTTTAAATGACATTAATAATAACATTTTTGCTTCATTATCTTGTATTTTATTAAATAATTTTTTTGCATGTAATCTATACAAGCCAATTAACATGATTAAGTTGTTAATCATTTTGTCAATCTTCATAAATTATCATTGATAAAAAAATTTATAAATGAAACTACCTAGTGATCTTAACAGAATCTAGTTCTTCTTTATATTTCTTACCAGGTCCTTCAGTAAAATATTTATATACAGGTTCCAATTTATTTGCTAACCATTTTCCAACTGCTTTCTTTAAATCCAATGGATGTATTTTTCCTTCAATCCAATCTTTTCTTAAATCCCATAAATTATTGTATACCCTTCTTTCTCCAGTTTTTTCATTAATTATTTCAAATTCAATATCTTTATATGAATATTTATATAATTCATTGGATTCTTTATCAATTATTTTATATACATCATTCCAATTTATCTTATTATTATTCTTTAATTCTTCATATATATCATAATTTATTTTTTCAATATTTTCTATTTTATATAAATTATTTTCATACAAATATTTTATTATTCCATAACCTTCCTGATCCCTAAATATTAAATATTCAACTATTTCCCATATTGGATTGAATTCCAATTCTCTTTGAGGACAAAATGCTTTATTTATTTTATCAATAATTTCTGAAGGACTATCATGAACAAATATTGCAGAACCTGGTATAGATTTAGACATTTTTAGTTCAGATAATTCTTCCTTAGCTTCTTTTATATTTCCAGATTTTAATTTTTGGAATGTTTCATATGGTAATTGTAGGTTTGTTATTAATTGATGATGTACTGCAATTAAATCATAATTTATTTTATCAGCATATTCAATTGCAATTACATGTGCTTTTCTTTGATCAATTCCAGCATGTGCAATATTTATTTTTTGGAATATTATATCTGCAGCCTGCATTAATGGATATATTAAATTTGCAGATGGCATAGATTCTTCATATTTTCTTCCCATAATTGTAACAGATCTTAATAATCTATTTAATGTAGTATTTTTTCCAATTTTAATTACTTCTTCCCAATAATCGTTATTATATATTTCTGATGCTAGAACAAATTTTACTTTATCTGGATCACCTTCTAAAGATTTTATTGTTTGTTTCATTGCTTCAGTAAAATATCCTTTTGCAATTCTTTTAATTACTTCAGGATCCCCACCTAATTTATTATTTATTACTGAATGCCAATCTGCTAAAAATACTTCTGTTTCTGCAAAATTTATAAAATCAATTAATTTATATCCAGATACAACTGCAGTACCCAAATGAACATATCCAGATATTTCATATCCTATATAATGTCTAAAATTATCTATTTTATTTACCTTTTCTTCATTTAATACTTCTGTTGTTGGTTTTTTCCATAAAAGTAATTTTATAATGTTCTTATCCATCATAATTATTTATAACAAAAATTTTTGCCTTTTTAATACCGATCCATAATTAAATTAATCTTAAGAAAAATTTATTAATTATACTGAAAATGGTAATGCTGAAGGTCCATTTATATAGAAATTCTTCAATATTTCCCATACCTCAAAGAAATCAAATATTTCATATTCAACCATCTTTTTTAATATTTTAGCCCTATAATCTAATATTTCATATATCTTTCTTTTATCATTTATTTTCATTAATGGTGCAATTTTCTTTTCTAATATATAACTATTATATTTTCCAATAAACATATGTTTATCTTGTACAGAATTCCATGTAAATACATTTCTAACTGCAACTTTCTTTAATTCTGCGATATATTTTTCTATTTCATATATATTTGTTACTCTTCTTTCATATCTTCCTTTTATTGTTACAGATGTTGTAAATACTGCAATATTTAAGTTATCTATAAATGTAATTGGTATATTTATTGGCTCTCCAGTCAATCTTTCTATTAATGAAACTATACTACCTGAGTGGAATGTTGTCATAACTGGATGACCTGTTTGCATTGCCTGAAATGCTACATATCCTTCTTTACCTCTTATCTCACCTATTAGTATATAGTTTGGTCTAGATCTTAATGCTGCTCTTAATAAATCATACATAGATACATCTGCACTTTTTCCAACTTCTCTTGTAATCAATCTTTGCCATATATTATGTGGTATATTTAATTCAGGTGTATCTTCTACAGAATAAACCTTTGCATCAGGTTTAATAAATGTTGCTAATGCATTTAATAATGTAGTTTTTCCTGATGCTGTTTCTCCAGATATTACTATGTTCATTCCATTTTCAATTGCTAACCATAAATAAGCAGCTTCCTCCGGAGAAATTGTACCAAAAGAAATTAATTGCGTTATACTTAATGGTTTTGCAGAGAATTTTCTTATTGTAAATGAAGATCCATGTAAAGATATATCTTTACCATATATAAAATTAACTCTTGATCCATCTGGTAATATTGCATCAACTATTGGTCTTGTTTCTGATGCAGGTCTATCAACTATTTGTGAATATTTAATTATATATTTATTTAAATCTTCCTCATTTTTAAATTCTCTATTTGTTTTAAGCATTCCAAATATTTTATGTACAACATATATTGGACCTAAACCTAAAATATGGACATCCTCTAAATAAGGATCTCTTAAAAATGGTTCTAAATATCCATAACCAAATCTTTCCCTAATTAAGAAATATAATAATTTATCATATTCTTCCTGATTTTTTATATACACTTTATCAGAAAATAGTCTCTTTTTAAAATCAATAACCTTATTAAATAGATCAATTATATATCTTCTTACTTCTTCAATATTATTAAAGTTAATATCCTCTATTGCATATTTAACAATTTTTGTTTGTATTTGTTCTAATTTTTTCTTTTCATTATCATTTAATTCAGGTTCTATTACATTGTATAATGCTTCTCCAGATGGTAATTTATATACATGAATAAATATTGGATCTCCAACAGGATATAATATATTAAACTCTGTTCTAGATCTTAAAGAAAAATCTAAGGAAGTCATCCATTCAGGAGGTCCAATTTTTAATGATATTTCATTAACATAATTTCTAAGATGTTCATATTTATTCAATGCTTCATTAAAATCTGTAGTTATATCACTAGTTATTACTTTTGTATTTTCCCTCTTTATTACATATTCCTGTTTTGTTTCTTGTATTTGTTCAGGCATTATACATATGAAGATATTTCAATTATTAGCCCTATATTTGGTTCTACTCTAAATGGTATTAATGTATTATATATTCCCATTGGATATCTAAATCTCTTTACTTCTATCATTTTTAATAAAGATGATTCTCCAATGGAAGAAAACCTTAAATTAAAGTATATATCTGCAATTCTCCTTATATTTCTTACAAAAAATCTATTTATTTCTGAAGGATTATATGTTAAAATAATTGTTTTATCTAGATTTTTTATTTTACTTAAAAATTCAATTAATCTTATTGAATCCATTTTATTTAATCCATTTATTAATGGATATGATAATGAATCCAATATTATTAAATCATTTTCTAATAGTTTTTTAGATTTTTCTTTTGTTAATTCAAATATTAAATTTTCTTTCTCCTTTATTTTATTAAATAAATTAAATGTTGGTATAAATAATAATTTTTGATTTAATAAATAATCTTTTATATCATAACCTAATGATTCCATTTGTTTAATAAAATCTACAACAGATAATTCTGTAGAAATATATGTTGCAGTATGATTATTTGATAGAGCTCCATATAATATTCTTTGACATATTATACTCTTTCCAGTTCCATTTTCTCCTTCGATTATAAATATACTACCTTTTGGAATTCCTCCTCCAATTCTATTTGAAAATTCATCCCTATCTAAATAAATATTGATGTATTCTACCATTATGGACTAATATAATATAAAGATGATTGGCCATTACAAAATGTTATTGTTAAATTATCTCCAACATTTACTGGATAGCTTACATTCAATTCTATAGTATATTGATTTAATACTTTATATGTAAAGTTAACTATTTTATTTCCAACTTCTATGCTATTTATACAATTAGATGGATTTATATTTTGTACCAAATATAGTATTGAATAACTACCATAATTATTATAATTTACTATATAATTTACTTGACTTACAAATGTAGGATTTGTTATATTTGATATTTCTTTTGCAATTATTTTTCCTGCTGAAGAATAAAAGTTGAAAAATGTACTTAGCACTAAATATCCGGCTACAAATAAAATAAATAAGTATATTAATTCTCTTATCATCTTGTTATTGGCGATATATATCCTTTTTGAATTAGCTCATTATATAGGTCTTTTAATCTTTCTATATTATTTGAACTACTTATTTGTGCCAATTTTGTTATTATATATAAACTTACTATATGATCCATTGGTAATAATTTTTTATTTTCTCCCTCAACACTCTTTAATCCATTTAGATATTCCTTTAATTTTATTTTTACTTTTTCAGTTATCCAATTAATTGATTCATAATAATCTAAAGCGTCATCTACTTCTTCTATATTTGATTTTTTAACTAAATATGCTAGCCAACCAATTACAATTGAAGAAACAGTTGGATTATCATCAAGTTTACTTAATGGTAATATATTATTTTCTTGATTTTCTACATTATTTTCATTTATAACCTGGACATTTGGTTCTTCCTTCTCTTCTTCTACAAATGGATTATAATTTTTTATTAGCATTTCATATATAGAAAAAACCTTCTCTAAATTATTTTTAATACTATTTATTTCATTTTGATGGCTTTCTACTGTAGAACTAATACTTGAAATATTGCTTGAAATTTCAGATACTTTATTTTCTAGTTCTCTTACACTTTTGGTTAAACCTTCAATTGAATTAACAATATTTTTTATTTCAGATGCATAATTTTGATTTAAAATATTTTGTTGTGGTATAACATTAATATTTTGAGCATTTTTATCATTATTCTTTTTTCTAAATATGTTCGAAAATATACTCATACAATTTTTAAATATCCTGAAATATATAAGTTTTATAATTATTGTTGATAATCAATATTGATAATGATAGTTAAAAAGGCAGATTATATTAGTATACCATCTATAGGTATTGTAATGCATATGTTTGATGATTTTCTTATAGCAAGTAAAAGCGAAAAAAATAATATTGAAAGGATGAATATTGATATAAAAAAATATTATATAGAATCACCAATTATTTCTCCATATTTTATAGAATATGATAATAAAATAATTATTAGTTCTAATGCTCCTGAAGAATTAAAGAATATATTAAAAAATTATTTTGATATAATTGAAATAGATTTTATAGAAAATTTAATAGGAAATATATTTTTAATTGGAAAAAATGGTATAATTTATTCTCATGGAAAGGATAAGGATGTAAAAAAGATATCTGAAAAATTATCTTTACCAGCATATAAAATAAAAACAAAATATCTTTTTGGAAGTATATCAAAATTATATAATAATAAATTATTAATAAGTCAGGAATTGAGTGATAAAATAATAGAAAAAGTAAAGGAAATTGCAGGTTATATTATTGATATAGGATCAATTAATTTTGGAAGTCCATATTTAAGGTACGGAATAGAAATTAATAAAGAATATTTAATAATTGGAAAATATTCTACTGGTCATGAAATTGTTAAGGTTGAGGAGTTCTTTTCATAGATATTTCATTTATTTTTGCTCTTATTTCATTTAAATCTTGATTTAATTTATTTATTATATCATCTATTAATTTTAAAACTTCATCCTTACTTTTTTCAATAAATATATTTCTTCCAATATTTATTAATAAATTTTGATCATCCTTTATTGATCCTCTAACAAATATCAATCCTCCCAAATTTATATATGTATCTTCCTGTTTTTTCAGTTCATTAATAAAGCTTTTTATCAATTCATATTCTAATATTTTATTTTGTATAGCTTCTAATTGGCTATATAAAAAATCTAATAGTTCATCAGAATTTTCCATTTTTAATATATTCTATAAATTTCTTTAAGTTCTTATCTTTTACATCATTTTCACCAATTTCTTCAATTTTTAATATTTTTATTTTATTTCTTTTTACTTTATATGCACTTCCAAATAATGAATATATTCTTTCTAAAACATCTTTTTCATTTATTCCTAATAATTCTTTTGTAAATTTATAAACAACTTTTCTTTTTGTTAAAACTCCTTCTTTTTTCTTTAAATTTCTTAAAATCTTTGTTTTAAATATTATTCCTTCAACTCTATATATTTTTACTTCCATCTTAATTCTTTGGCGATAATGATATATATTCTATGCCTATTTTTTCAGGATTCCTTGGTGGTCTTATTGCTTTCCTTAATATTAATAATCTTTTCTTTGCTCCTATTACAGAACCTTTTAGCATTACATATGTATTCTTTACAATTCCATAGTGTGGCCAGCCAGAACTTGGATTTATTTCATTATAATTATCAGATATCTTTATTATTAATTTATTATATTCTGTTCTTCTAAAGAATCCATATTGACCTGGCATTGGTGTTGTTGGAAATATTCTTCTCATTCCTCTAGCTCCTCTAGCACCTACATGTCTTACTGATTTACTTCTCTTTACTTCTCTATATTGGACTGTTATTCCAAATCTTTTTACTTCTCCTTGGAATCCTTTTCCTTTTGTTACTCCAATTATATCTACATATTCTCCTTCATTAAATACATCATTTATTTTTATTTGATTTCCTAACAAATTTTTTGCATAATTAAATATTTCCTTAATATTATTTCCTCCAATAGGTATTTCAAATATCTCAGGTTTCTTCTTTTTAATTGTTGTTAGCCATGGTTGTGTATATACAATTAATTTTATTAATGAAACTTTATCTAATATTTGTTCAGCATCTTGAATATCTTTTTCTAAATCTTCATTTGGTTCTAATGTTTTTATTTTTCTTTTAACATGTTCATCAAAATTATTAGAAATAATATCCTTTAAAGATAAGAATCCTTTATTTATATCTTTTTTATATAATCTAATTCCAAGAACCTTTAACGGAGGTGTTTCTATAATTGATACAGGTACATATTTTCCTTCTTTTGTTAAAATATGTGTCATACCAACTTTATATCCAGCAAATGCAACTGGTTGAATATTATTGATAGAAGGCCAGCTCTTTATTACTGGATAGATTCTTTTTGCTCTTACTCTTGGCCAAAATTGCATAGATACTGCTCTAGGCTGATGTCTACCATGTTGTGGCATTTTTTAATATGTTATTAAAAACTCTTTTAAATTTTTGAAAAATCTTTTATTTTTAAGGGACCGTAGGCTAGTGGTAGGCTACTGGGTTTGGGTCCCAGGGATCGGGGTTCGAATCCCCGCGGTCCCATTTTTTGACTTAATATTTATAATGTAATTGATTTGACTATAGTTTTAATACTTCATTTATATTATATATTATAGTGAAGATGCAAGGCATTGCTGATAAATGATGAAACATCGATATGCAGATGGAATTAAGTATTTTAATTTTTCATAATAATATTTTTATAATTGGACCCGTAGCTCAGCATGGATAGAGCGACGGCCTTCTAAGCCGTAGGTCGGGGGTTCGAATCCCCCCGGGTCCGCTATTGATTTGAAATTTTAAATGGTAAAGGAGCTTGTTGTACAATGTTTCCATACATAAATGAAAATTCATAAGATCCTCTATTCGATAATAAGTTATTTATAATTAGATCTTCATTTGTACAATTTAATTCAATTGTTGTTTGACTATTTGAAGGTAATGTATAATTATTTGTAACTATATTACATGTGCCAGTTTGATAGCTATTTTGGCTGTATGTATAAGTAACTTTCATATTGCTTAAATCTATATTAGATCCACTATTATATATTATTGCATATATACCATTTGAAGTAAAGTACATATACGATATTTTAAATGATACAGGACCAGATGATGAAGTACTTTTACCTAAAAATTTCAAAATTACTTGGGGAGGCACAAATAAATATAAAATAACTACAATTCCTAATATAATACCAAATATTATAATAAGGGTTATAAGGAAGTCACTCTTCATAATAATAAAATAATCTTATGATATTCTTAAATTTTATTTTTTATAACTTTAAAATCTATACAAACCCTATAATTTCCTGGAGCTATATCTCCAACTTTTAATATATTTAATATCTCATATTTAAAGTTTAATTCATTGGAATATTTTTCTAATAAATTTATTGTCCTTTCTTTTATTTTTTCTTCTTCAAAGAATTGATATAAATGTATTATTCCATTATTTTTTATTAGAGGTATTGCATATTCTAAAAATGTATGACTTTCCTTTGGTAATGGCATTATAATTCTATCGAATTTTTTATTAAATTTTTCTAAATTTTCTAATTCACTAATATATCTTAATTTTTTATATTTTATATTTTTTATCATTTCATCATATTCATAAATATATAGATTGTTTATTTCTAATCCAGAATCAATTATATCTTTTATATATTCCTTATCATTTTTTATTACTCCATCTCCATTTTCTAAATAACCTATATATTTTGATATATCTCTTACATCCCCCAATAATGTAATAACATTATTTACCTTATTTATTTTTATATTCTCTAATCCATATTTTACTGCAAAAGGATTTAATTCAATTGAATATATTATTTTAGCCTTTGAATATTTTGCTATATATATTGGATATACATTTACACCAGAAAACATTACTAAAACTTCTTCATTTTCTTTTACTTGTTTTGCAATCCTATATCTTTCATTACTTAATCTTGGGGAATAATAGCATCTAGCAACATCTACTTTGAATCTTAATCCATATTCAATATTAATTGTTTCAGTTTTATTTTCCCCATACAAAATTTTATATTTTGGAATCCTATATGGAGGTAAAACATCTGTTTCTTGTAATAAAATTGTCCTTATAAATTTGTGTTTTTCTAATATTCTCTTTATATATTCTTCTTCATCATATTTTAATGGTTTTTTAATTATAGCTATATCACCTATAATATCATAAGACATAATATATTTTAAACGGAAAACAATAAAAATATTATTTTTTATTAAATAAATTTATACTATTTATTTTTCCTTTCTTTATTTTTAATTTTTCTCATTATTCAAAATATATTGTTTATTCTATCTTTTAGCCAATATTGATATATATATTAAGGTTTTGGATATCTAAATTGTATATATTATTTAAATGTTTCTATGTATTCTGATTACTTTATAAATATTTATAAATAACCTTCTTATAAATTATTTATAAATATTTACCCTGTTCAAGCTTTTACTACATATTAGTATTCATTTGAAGCCATAAAAAAATGAAAGATTTTTAAATATTTTATATAATAATATATCATGGCAAAGAAGAAAGAAGAAAAGAAAGAAGAAAAGAAACAGTAAAGACGAAGTATAATATATAATATATTTATTTGTGAAATATACTAAATATAGTAGACGCGGGTTTTCATCGGCTTTATCCATATCTTTAATTTTTTATTTTTGGCTTATAAATTTTTATTTATAAATTTATCGAAGGTCTAGTTACTGTCTGTTTTAATTTATTTATTAAATTATCATCAACCTTACTAAATAGGACCTGTGGTTCCTTAACAATTTCTATAACTATATTATTAGAAAAGTGTAGAAGGGTATTTAGGTTATCAAAAGATATTTCTTTATAATTTATAAATTCAAAGAATTTTTCTGAAGAATTTGGTATAAATGGATATAGCATTGTATATATTGAAATTAATAATATAATTAAAGATTTAACTAAACTTTTATTATTCTCAGGATTTTCCCATGGCTTATTTTCTTGAAATATTTTATTTCCATAGCTAGATAATTCTAATATTTTCCTTAATGCTAAATTAAATTCTCCTTTATCCATATATTTATAATATTCATTTAATGCGTTATTTATTGTGTTTATTACATCTTTTCTAACATTACCATCTATTTTATTATTATAATATTTTTTAACAAAAGATAAAATTCTGTGAGTAAGATTTCCTATATTATTTACTAATTCATTATTTATAACAGATTGAAAATCTTCCCATTTAAAATCAGAATCTCTATTATATGGTAAAATATATGAAAGGTAGAATCTCCAATAATCAGGATTAAGTTCTGATTTAATTAAAGAATCACAAAATACACCCCAATTTTGACTTTTACTAATTTTTCTATTTTCATATGTTAAATAAGATAATCCAATTACATTATATGGTAAACTATAATTATCCAATTTTGTATATTCAAAGAATTCTTTATAATTATCGCTTACATTATGTGTAGATAATAAAATTGCTGGCCAAAATACTGCATGAAATGGAATATTATCTTTACCTAAAAAGTGGTATACCTTTCCATTTATCCAAAATTCTCTCCAATTAATGTCTAAAACAATTTTTATAACTTTTTTATTTTCAAATAAGAATTTTAATATTTTATATAAATTAAAAAATTCACTGTATAATCCAGATAAATATAAAACACTTCCATCTATTTTATATTCCAATTCATATACTTTATTATTTATTTTTATTTTAATTATTTTTCCATTATCTTCTAATAAAGATATATCATTAATATTTTCATCTTTTACATCATCATATAAATATTCCCCCTTTAATTTTTGTGCAATAAATGATATATATCCAATTAAAGCGTCATACCAAACATACAATACTTTATCTTTATATTCTTCAAAATGATTATATAGATTAAATATATTATCAATTTTTGGCCAATTTTCTTCTACAATTTTTAAAATTTTTGTGTATTCATCTGTATCTATTACTAGACCTTCTTCTTTTAATGCATTTATTAAAGAATCAACAAAAGCATCTTTTGAATTAAATGATAATTTGTTAAATATTTTCTTAATTGTTACTTGCCATAATTCTTTATATGGAACTGGTACTCCAAAGGATAGATCTCTAGTTATACTTCTTTCCTTTAAACCTTCTTTTATCCATGATAAAGACATTGTTATTGCAAGATCTGTAAATATGCCTTTCTTACTTTCCAAATATTCTTTTATTTTATCCTCTAATTTAGTTAAATTTAAATATAGATGTTTTGTTTTTCTAAATATAATTCTATTTCCAGTAATTGAATTCTTTGGATCAATTAGTTCTTTAGGATCTAATAATCTACCGCAATTTTCACATTGATCTCCTCTAGCATTTTCATATCCACAATATGGACATTTTCCTACAACAAATCTATCTGCTAGAAATTTGTTCCACTCAGGATCATATGGTAATTCAACCTCTTTTTCTATTATATAACCATTTATATATGCTTTAATAAACAATTCTTGTACTATTTTATAATGTAGAGGATTATTTGATGTTTGACTAAATTGATCAAATGATAGATTGAACCATTTATATACTTCTTTATGTACATTATGGAAAAAATTAACTATTTCTTCTGGTTTTTTATTTCTTTTAATTGCTTCTACTTCTGTAGCAGATCCATGATCATCTGTTCCACATAAATAAAATACAATATTACCTTTCAATCTATTGTATCTTGCAAATATATCTGAGGGTAAAAGACTTCCAGCAATATGTCCTATATGTGGTACATTATTTACATATGGCAATGCTGATGTAATTAATACAATATCTTTACTTTCCATGAAATTATTGATAATTATTATTTTTATAAATTCATAACAGTTCTTCTATATCTTCTTTATTCTTTGATATGAAATTTGTATATATTTCAGAATAATGGCTGAATTTTATTATATCATTCTTATATTTTGGTAAGTTTTTTATCATGAATTGTTTTATATCTTTTACAATATTTCCAGTATATGCTTCAAACAAACTTCTTATAACATCTCTTATAACTAAATATGTATTTTCATATTTTTTTATCTCACTAATATTATCCTTAAACCATTGATATAATACATAAACAACTTCTGGATTTTTTGATATATTTGTAAATAATGTTCTCCAATCTTGTAATTTTATATAATTATCTATCGCTTTATCTAATAAATCTACAATTATGTTAGTTCTTCTAAAGTTAGATAATCCTCTTAATAATATTATCCTCTCTTCTGGGTTTTGTGATTTGGAATATAGATTATACATTCTCATATATTCATTTGTTCCCCCATGCAAACCAATTATATCTGATATAACTTGTCTATCATTATTATTCAATTTTTCCCATTCTTTGAATTTATTAAATGAATCTTTTATTATATTGTAATCATTTAAGAATCCCAATGCTTTATATGCTAATCTTTTTAACATTAAACTATTATAATCCTTTATTTCTATATTATAATATTTCTTAAATATATCTATATAATGTTCAAATATTTTCTTTTCTTCTATATTAAAGTAAAGTGATATATCATATAATATATTATATAATATTGATAAAACAAGCCAATTATCCTCATTTCTATAATATTCAATTAATTCAAATAATTTCTTTAATTTAATTTTATTCATTAATGCTAATAAATAATAATCATGTAAAATAACAGCCCTACTTAATGATGATATTTTCTTTTCTTTAATTGCATTTCCTATATATTCTAAATTTTCATAATTTGATACATAAAAACCAATAGCATCTCTATTAATTATAAAATATCTAGGATCTCTTTTAAGTATAATCTTTCCCTTTGATTTATTGAATAATATATTCATTTTTTCTCCTTCAATATCTAAAAATAAAGGAATTGTCCATTTCTTATTTTCTTTCTTATTATATAAAAATCTTGATTGAGATAAATGTATTACAAGATTATTATAATGTACATTTATTATTGGATAACCTGGAGAATTTACAAATTTTTCAATTATCTCCCTTATATATTTTCCACCTATCAATTCAAATTCTTTAAATAAATCTGAAGAACTAGCATTAGAATATTTATATTTATGTAAATAATTTATTATTGCAACCCTAAATTTATCATATCCAAGATAATTGTCTATCATTCTTAATATATTTCCTCCTTTTCCATAACTTATACTATCAAAAATACTCTCAATTTCTTCTTCTTTTTCTACTTTAACATTTATTGGATGTGTATAAATTGTAGAATCTTCAAATTTTGCTTCATATGTATCAACAGCATACATATAATTTGATCCAATATTATCTTCATTTAATAATTCATCCATAGCTTTATATGCCATATATGTTGCAAAAGATTCATTTAACCAAAGATCATCCCACCATTTCATAGTAACCAAATTTCCAGACCATTGGTGCCATAATTCATGAGCTATAACTTCATATATTCTTAATCTTTGTCCATATGAATAATAATCTTCTTTATATAATAGTGCGGATTCTCTAAATGTAATTGCACCCCAATTTTCCATTGCTCCAGCAGCAAAATCTGGTATGGCAATTAAATCCAATTTTTCTAATGGATATTCTATTGAAGAATATTTTTCATAATATTCTAATACTTTTTTTGCCCAATCTAAAGCATTTTCTCCATCCTTAGCTTTACCAATATCAGTGATAATTCTTATTTTCTTATTTTTATATTTATCTTCTAGATAATCAAATTTTCCTATTCCCAAATATAATAAATATGTAGACATTGGTGGAGTTTTCTTAAATTTTACAATTTTATAATCTTCATTTATTTCTTCATTTTCTATTTCTGTATTAGATATTACATCATAATCTTTATCTACCTTTACTTCTAATTCGAATTCTGCTTTAAACTCAGGTTCATCAAAACACGGAATAAAATATCTTGCATATGTAGGTTCAAATTGTGTAGTCAATGTTTTATCTTTTCCTTTACTTAAGTAAAATCCAATTAAATCATTTCTTATCTTTCCCTTAAATTTTATATATAATTTATTTTTTCCATAATATTTATTGTACAGATTTATTTCAATTGTTTCATTATCTATATTTCTAAAATTTACCTTTTTATTATCTAATTTTATTAATTCTATTTTTATATCTTTTGAATGTAAGTATATTTTATTTGTAGGTTTATTTATATCAATCTCTATATTTTCTTCTCCCCTATATTCTAAATTATTAATATCTACATCTAATTTTATATAATATTTGATTGGTTTTACATCCTTAGGCAATCTCATTAATATATAAAATATTCCGATATATTTTTAATATGAATAAGGTTTACAAATTGCTTGGCTTTCCAATAACAATATGGTTAATAATTATACTCTTTATAGTATATATTATAGAATTAATGAATCCATCAATATTAAATCTAATTGCTTTCTATCCACATTATGCTATAAGATATCCATGGATGTTTATAACATCTATCTTTGGAGATTATGGTTTAAGTCAATTATTTTTTGATGGATTAGCACTGTTTTTTCTTGGTTTATTGTTTGAATATTTATATGGAAGTGAAAATCTTTTAATATTATTTTTCTTATCTGGTATTGTTGGAAATATATTCTTTTTATTTCAATATTATAATAACCCCCTAATTAGTGGAATTGGATCTTCTGCTGCTATATCTGGTATATTGGGAGCATTGGGAATATTGAGACCAAAAGAGAAAGTAATAATATTTCCAATAATAATTCCAATGGATATGATATATGCAGCAATATTTTGGGTTATATTTAACTTAATTGGAATATTTTATCCCTTTGTACCTTTAGGATTTTCTGCTCATCTGGGTGGTACATTATTTGGATTTTTATATGGATATATATTAAAAAAATATAAAGGAAAAACATCAATAGATAATATTTTTGATAATCAAGAAGAGATTTATTTATAATTTTTTTGCCTAATAAATTATATAAATTATAAAGTATAATTATTAAAATGGAAGCAAAAGTTGAAAATACAAATGAAAAATTAATAAAGGAAATAAGGACAAAATTGGCTACATTATCTACAAACACACTTTTAAGATATTATGAAGATATTAAATCAAAGATTATCCCTTCAAATTTATCATATTATTCTCAATATTTATCATATGAAGAATTATTAGATAATGTTGAAAGAGAATTAATATTAAGAGGGGCTCTAAAAAGGATAAAAAAATTAGATATTCGATAATTATACCTGATCTTGTATATATTTTTTGCCAGTTCTTCTAAATTCATTTGCTTTATATATTTCTCTTCCAACATATATTGAATGATCATATAATGTAAAAAATGGTAGTCCCTTTAATCTATTATATATTTCATCAACATTTTCAGATCCAAATTTAAAATCTAAAATTGTATTATCATAACTTCTATGTTCTACAAATGTTTTATTATCTTCATTATATATTATAAAATTACCCTTTGGATCTAGTACAAAAGATTTTATTCTATATCCATATTTTTCTAATACTTTTTCCATATATGGAAAATCATGTTCATATACATGTGCTGATGACGAAATTGTTGTAACAATTCCCAATTCATATCTTTTATTTGTTCTTTTATTTATTTCATTAACAATATATTCTCCAATTCTAATTAATGCATACATATTTAATGGCCACCCTCTAAACATATCATTGCTCCTTATATATTCTGTAAGGTTTAGATATTTTCCCTGAATTATCCCTTCTATAGATATAACACATGGTGGGTCATTTGAATATATATCTATATTTGGATTCCATGTAATCATAATTGCTCTCCTTGTTTCTGGATTTTTTGACAATTTATTTATCATATATTGTAATTGATTTAAATTATTATAATTAAGAAATCTTTCTCCATATGTATAATCAACGCCTTCTGGTTTTTTATCAATAAAATATCCACTTAAATGTTTTTCAAATTCTTCTAATTTAATAAATTCATCAAATTCTTTTTCTAATTGATATTTTCTTCCATATAATCCTAAACTAACAATTATATTTAATCTTTCTAGTTGTTTTTCATTATATTCAGAATCTTTTAAAATTCCAAACATTTTAATTTCTGTTAACAATCTTACCCATGCATTAAACAATGATTCTTCATATACAAATGCCGGAGGTAATGGAATAATATAACCATAATCAGTTTTTACATTTTCCTTTATTTCAATATTTATTTTTCTTCTAAATATGTTTTCTGGTTTATAATTAGTCTGAATTATTTCTTCTAATTTACTTGTATTCTTATTCCAAAAATCTTTTCTCATATCTATTATACTTGTAGTATTTAAAATTTCTTTTATTTCATCATAATCTAAATTTATATGATATTTCTTTAGTGTTTCTTTATCTTTATTATTGAATATATCTACCAAAGCCTGACCAGATTGTGTTAGATCGGGTCCATATAGAATTATTTTATTTATTTGTGGATTTTCTCCCAATGTTTGAATTAAATATTTTATTCCATTGATTGTATATAGTGTTCCAATTATATTTACTTTATTTTTAACATTTTCAGGTAATGAATTATATATAAAATCTTTTTTTGCCCACAATGTTGCTATAGAAATATTGCTTTTTGGATTTACAATTAAAATATCCCTTTCTAACATATAGATAATTTTTTATTTTTTCTTATAAATTTTCTTTTTCCTTTAATATAAATTATTTTTACATTTTTTTGTCTATTTTATAGCTTTATATTAAGAAAACATTATTCCTTTTTTATTGACTTAAATAATTCTTCAAAGAATTTATCTCTAATTGGTTCATATACCTTTTTATAAAATTCTTGTTGATCTAAAAGAATCTCCTTTGGAAATTTTTTTAAATATTCTATTGCAAAGTTCCATGCAATATTATAATCAACTATACTATCTATTTTATCTTTTATCTCCTTATCATAATCTTCTGGTGTCTGATCTTTATCTCCTATATGAAAATATCCTGTATTTTTATTATATGGTGCTTCTTCATTTCCAACTTTTATTAGTTCTATTTCTTTATCTTCTTTTTCTTTAAAATATGGATGAAATATTTTTTCTTTACTCCTTTTATATATTGGTCTATAATATTTTGCCCATGCATAGAATATTGCTCTATTTAGTCCAAAGCTCTTTGCTTTATTTATATCATTATATAATAGATAATATCTTGCTGCCTGTAACAATCCCATAACCTGAAATCTTCCAACATTTCCCAAATTTTCTCTTTTTATTGATACTTTCTCCTGTCTTAATGTACTTCTATTTAAATAATTTATAATATAGTTTTTTGTTTCTTTTATAGATATTTCTGCCAAATAATCCCCTTCTCCAGGTTCATATTCTCTCCATTTTTCACTATGTTTAAAATTCTTATAATTTGTCCATGATAGATCAAAATTTTGAATATCGTTTGGTTTAAATACTACACATACATAATCTAAAAATCTATGAAATGATAAAGGTACTGTAAATACCCTTTGTATATCTATCTTATTTTCAACTTTGAATTCTCTAGATTTTCCCCTTGCTTTTGATATCTCTTTTTCTAAATCTTCCTTTGCTTTCTTTAATATAAAATCTACAATTGCAAATGCAATATTTAATGGATGATATTTATTTAATATATTTTCTGAAAATGCTTTTTCATTAATATGTACATGTATTCCTCTTCCACTCCATTTTAAATATACAGATTTATATATTTTATATTTTTCCAGATATGAAACAATTATTTCTGCAACATTTTTTATTATATCAAAATCTTCTAATGTTCCATCAATATCAAAAATTGGTGTTACATATTTTATATTATTTATATCTTTTAATTTGTCCTCAGAAATTTGATTATATAAATTTATTGTTGCATAAATTGTTCTAAATTTTAAATAAGAAAATTTTGCAAATAAAGATTTGTATTCATCCTCATTTTCAATTTTTAATGGATTTTTATCTTTATCATATCTTATAAATACTCTTTGATCCAATCTATTTGTTTCTAAAGCAATCCATCTATTTTTTGAATAATCAACAATCTCTTTTATAACATATTCGTTCATGTAATAATTTTTTATTTCAGGCCATTCTATCATAATAATCTAATAATGTTTTGATAATATATATTTTAAGTAATCTTGTTTAAGAATATTTATTAAAAAATAATTACTAAATTAAATTATATTTATTGAGCCTTTCCCATTTATTGTCATAGAACCTTGTACATTAATATTTACTGTTCCATTATTAATTCCTATTAAAATTTGCTCTTCATTTTCAGTTTCATTTTCTATTTCGTTTTCTATTTCTTTTTTAAAGTGTTCCATATGTTCTTTAATAACTTCTTCTTCATTATGTTCTCCCATATTTCTTATTACTTCCCAATTATAGTTTTCTAATTGATATTGTGTATCTAATAGTGCAGATATATTTCCATTCACAACTTCTTGCATTGTTAATATTAATGTTTGATTTAACTGTGGTAATATATTACATATTGGTAATTGATTATTTGTATAATTACATAATACTTCAAACTTATCTAATAATAAAAGTTGGCGTTCTAGCAATCTGTTAATATGTTTTCCTACAATTTCAGTTAAATTTAATTCTCCATTTCTATTTATTTCATAATCATTTTCAATTTTTTGTTTTAATTCTTCTTTTTCTTGTGATATATTTACATTATTATTTACGACCATTGGTACTATACAAATTCCATTAATTTCTCCAGTAAATATTTCTCTAATATCTTCCCAAGATGTATTTGGTGTTATATTTACATATAGATAATTTGGACAATGTACTGGTGGTTGATTATTACTATATATTTCATAAGATATATTTAATGAACTTAATTGGTCTGTTATATTTCCTAAGGAAGAGCTTGCTCCAGTAAATATAACTACATTAGTTGTATTTAATTTTTTCAATGCATATAATGTACTCTCAGGTAATACACCATTTGGTATAATTAATATTGGTTCGTCATTGTCTTCAGCATATTGAACAGCCTCAGTAACTAATTGTAATTTATCAGGACTTATATGTTCATTAACTAAATCTCTTGTAATTAATACTGCACTACTAGAACTATTCCAGAAATATAATGCTACATATGCTGAGGTATCATATCTTGTTGTTCCCCATATCCATAAATAACTAATATTTGACTGATTTAAATCTTGTAATAATAAATTTGATATTACTGCAGGTCCTCCAATTATTATTACATTTGTTACATTATCCTTTACAAGCATTTGTACTGTATTATTTATATCTATTGGATTTTGATATACTATATATACTGGTAATTTATATATATGTCCTATTACATTTGCTACTAAATAATCTGCATATGTTATATTTGTAACTAAAATTGCTGTAACCATAAATATTAATTGATAATAAGTAATTTAAATATTATTTAATATTTTTTCATAAACTTCTTTCTCATTATTAAAAATAAATCCTGCAGCATATTTATGACCGCCCCCATTAAGTAATTTTGCTATTTCACTTACATCTTTATTATTTAATGTTCTTATTTCCCCTCTCTTAGATTTTTCATATAATGTTATTATAAAATCCGGATTATCTCTTATTTTTTCTTTTATATATTCTAAAATATAGTTTGATGGTATATTTTTATCCAATTTTATTATATAAATCTTATATTTTTTGTTTATTATCGTTATATTTTTATCTAAATTTTTGTATATTTCATTTAATTCTTTTCTAAATCTTTTTATAATATTATAATCAATTATTTCTTTAATATCTTTGTTTAATAGATTTTTTGCCATTGATATAAAATATAAATTATATGATTTTGGATAAAAATATCTTATTGATACTATATAATCTGCAAAATCTCTTTCTATATCATTTTTTATCTCTCCAGAATCTATATCGTCAATAATATCTAAATATTTAAATTCTACATTTAAATATTCTGATAAAACCCTTGCAGCGGATTTATAATTTTTTATATAAACATTTACTCTAGATGTAATTTCATTAAAATTTTTTTCATGATGATCTATCCAATAAACTTTTTTAAAATATGAAGATAAATATATTGCTTCCTGATTTGTTGCAATATCTGTAATATACAATTCTTCTTCCTTATCATTATTTTCTATTACCTTTATTAACGTATTATTTATTAATCTTGGACTTGAAAAATAGACTTTAAATTTATCACCAAATTTTTTATACAATATTGAAAGACAGGCTATTCCATCTATATCCCAATGGGTAATTGCAATCACTTCTTATATTCTTCTTCAAAAATCTTTTTAATTCTTTCAGCTTTCTTTTCTCCAACAATATTTTCTAAATCAGTTTTATTTGCTAAAAAAATATTCTTTAATGATTTAAATCTTTCCAATAATTTTAATGCTAGGTTTTCTCCAATACCTGGTATAGATTTTAATATTTCTAATTTAACTTCATCAAGATCTTCATAATTTTTTACTTTTTCAGGTATATTTGGGAATTTATTATAATTTTTTGCCAATAAATATAAATAATTTGCTGTTTCCAAAAAATCTGAAGTTCTTATAACTGGTATTTTATATTCTAAAATTATTTTTAATATTAATGTTCTTATATAATTTATTGAAATATTTGTATCTATTCCAAAATTATCTTCAGTTCCTTCTAATATTAATATGGATTTTTTATCCTTCAATTTTTCTAATTGATTATATAATCTTCCATCAATTATAGAATTAATAAAATCTAATATATTTTTTCTTTCAATTATTAGATCTCCTATTATATAATCTCCAATATCTAAATTTTCTAATTTTATTAAAATATCTGTATTTGCTAAGGTTTGTACTACTCCGGATTCTTTTTCCTTATAATCAACAATAATCATAGGAACATTTGATTTTGTATTAATTACATTAGATGAATTATCTTTTTCTTGAGAGGTCTGACTACCTGTAATATATTTAAATATTCCCCCAGATTTTTCAACACTTTCGGCCATCATTTTATTATTTATATTATTCTCCTCTATATTATTATTTATTTTTAGATATTTTTTTAATCTTTTAACTATATATAACATCTTCTTTTCTTTTCTTATTGAAACCCAATAAAATCTTTCATCCATTGTATTCTTTGTAACTAATATTATTACTTCACCTATTTCACCTCTACCAGTTCTACCTTTTCTTTGTATATATCTAATTTCAGATGGTACAGGTTCATAAAATACTACAATATCAACTTTTGGAATATCAATACCTTCTTCTCCAACTGATGTTGATAATAATACATTGAATCTACCTTCAGAAAAATCTTTTAATAATTTCATTTGTTCGCTTCTACTCATTTCCTTTTTTCCAACAAATTTTTCAGCCCTTATATTATTTTTATCGCAATATTCCTTTATTCTATCTAGAGTTTTTCTTATTTGTGCAAATACAATTATTTTTTTATCTTTATTTTCCTTTAATATCTCTATTAATTTTAATAATTTTGGATGCTCAATATTCTTGTTAATATACTCTTTTGCTAAATATATTGCTTTCTTTATTCTTATATCGCTTAAAACCTCATAATCAGCTTTACTTTTTCTTATATCATTTTCAATATCTTTAAAATAACTTATAAAGGTATATAATGTTTGCGTTTCTAAAACTTCTAATGCATGATATATTTTTAATGTTTCAGATAATAGTTCTACTATTTCTTTTAATCTGTAATCTCTTCCTCTCATTTCCAAATTCTTTTTAGTTTCTTCTATCCATTTTAATATATCCTTTTTACCTTTATTAATATCAATTGATGGATCTAATTCTTTTATTTTTGATATTCTCAAATCTATTGCTTTTATTATTAAATCTCTAATATTACTTAATTCGTTATTTAATTCTACATCTACTCTTTTAATTTCAATACCAGTCATATATTTTTTAATATCTTTTTCTTCTCCAGTTCTTATTTCAATATTTTTTATATACAAGTTATTTATTACTTCTTCTATTCTTTCGATATTCCAACCAGGAGAAGCTGTTAATCCAACTATTCTATAATCCTTTGCCTGTTCTACAAATTTTTTTGCAATAAATGTATATGAATATTTTTTAACTGCTCTATGTGCTTCATCAAATATTATTGTTGAAGCATCATAGAATGTTACTCTTCCGCTTATTAAATCATTTTGTAATGTCTGTGGTGTTATAAAAATTATTTTTCCTTGTTTATATAAATAATTTCTTCTTTCTTGTTGTATATCTCCAGTAATTACAATACTTTTATCTTTTAACTCTGGAAAAAAATTTATGAAATTATTATAGTGTTGGGTTACTAATGGTTTTGTTGGAGCTAAAAAATATATTTTTTTATCTGGAAATAATTTTAATCTTTCAACAATAAGAAAAAAAGCAATAATTGTTTTTCCAGTACCTGTTGGTAATATAACAAGAGTATTTTCCCTTAAGCATGATTCTAATATATTCTTTTGATATTCCCTTAATTCTATAGAAGGCATAATATAAAAATATTAAAAAAGTTTTTATTTATTTATGAATTCCGTAATTTTCTTTTGTACATCATTTTCACTGAATATATTAAAATAATCTTTGTATTTTTCAACTATATTCTTATCAATATCTCCTATAACTGCTATATTCATTTTTCCCTTTTTTCTATATTTTTCTTTATATTTCTTTAGTGCTTCAAATATAGATTCTAAATCATTTGTATCTTTTGTATAATTTTTTATGTACCAAATTAAATTATCATTACCTTCTAAAGATATATTTTTAGTTATTTTTATTATTAAACTATACCTCATAATATATTTATATTTTTGGATAGTATAAAGTTTTTATTCCATAATCTGTAAAATGCGTCCTGCATCCATTATTTATCTCTAATATTTTTTCCATTTTTGGTAAATTTCTCTTATAAAAAGAAGAAATTTTTCTTATATCATAATAATACCATAAATTTATCTTTGAATCACAATTTATTATTCTATCAATTACTTTCTTTTCATCTTTATCTAAATTTATTAAATCAATATTATTCTTAATATTATTTATTATATTTTCATCATATATTTTTCCAATATATATAGGTCCCAATTTAATTAAATCATTATTGCATACTTTACATTTTCCATTTTCTAATGATTTATATCCGCAATTTTTACAATAGTATATTTCTTTTATATTTTCTATTAAATAATTTATATCTTTACTTTTGGTACTTTTCTTAACAAATATTCTATAATGATGAT
>Ga0209739_100221_pt1 | contig 25046 bp, 28 predicted proteins | sample JossMetagenome_2_FD_184729 | JGI IMG/M metagenome (GOLD analysis project Ga0209739, IMG submission 184729) | Hot spring sediment microbial communities from Joseph's Coat, Yellowstone National Park, USA - JC3_ASED (SPAdes) (version 3) | ecosystem: Environmental > Aquatic > Thermal springs > Hot...
CTGCGTCCCTAAAGCTCAGGGCAATGGCTATGGGTTTGGACTTTGACCAATTCCAGGATAACATAATCCTCATAGACGCCGCATCCTCCACAAGAATCAGGGAGAACGTGCCAGACCTTTTGGCAACCTTAGCCTACGTCATAAAGAACTACAAGGTCAAATTTACCGTGATAGACTCTGTGACGGGTCTATTTGAGAACAAGGAGATGATGGCGAGGGCTATTGTTAGACGGCTGTACAACTTTATGAAAAAGTGGTATCAAACTGCGATCTTTGTGTCCCAAAAGAGAAGCGGTCATGAGGAGCTAACCGCGGAGGCAGCTGGAGGCTATGCGGTAGGGCACATAGTGGATGGCACCATGGTCTTGGCAAAGGAGCTTGTAGACTCTCCCTACAAAGCAAAGATGTACAAAAAGAGTGTAGGAGATATAGTTAGGCTCTTTAGAATAGATGGATGTAGAATGTCTGGGCACGATACAAGAACTCACTTCCTTGAGATCACAGAAACGGGCTTGGTTAGAATAAAAGAACCCATAGGAGGTTAAAGCCATGGTAATTGAGATCACAGGAGTGCCAACAAGTGAAGCAGGTGCACACCTTGAACAGCTTGTTACGAGGGTCTTTTTTAAGGCCATCGACCTTTTGGGTGGTCTGAGCAAGCTTACTGAATTCAGGACTCTTACATGGTTACCCAGCTTGGCAAGGGCAGCTTATGTGGTGGTTTTGAAGGAGGAACATCTGCGCACCGAGGAGGAGATAGCCCAAAAGGTAGGACTCACCAAAAACACAGTTAGGAGTATTCTAAGGGCAGACCCAACCTTGGCAATGGAAAAGATTCAAAAGCTTGAGGAGTTGGCAAAGGAAGAGCTGAAGGAGATGAAGGTGCATACTGCGGGAGGTATTGCAAAGCTTGCCTACAAGATGGTTAAGGAGGGCAACGAGGCTGAGATCCTCAGCCACTTTTGCACCGTTGTGGCAGAAGAGGTGGCAAGAGCCCTTGACATTCCTTGGGCTTATGCGGTTCTGAAGCACCTAAGGGGCGTGAAGTTTCCAGTCCAAGATAGCCAAATGCTAAAGGAAAAACTAAAAGGTGTAAAGATAAAAACCCACTCCGCTGAGGAGATGGTGGATAAACTTCCATACCCAATAAGAACACCAGCGGTTCTGTTGCACGAGCTAAAGCTTGCAATTTCTGCCCTTGAGGAACAGAAGTAATTTATAATTAAACCCTATGGTAAAAGTTGCCATAAACGGCTTTGGTAGGATAGGAAGGACCTTTTTGAGGGCATGCCTGCAAAAGGAAGGCATTGAAGTTGTAGCCATTAACGACCTGACGGACACAAAAACCTTAGCCCATCTCTTTAAGTACGACTCGGTGCACGGGGTCTTTAGGGGAGAGGTGTATGCCAAGGATGATGCTTTGGTGGTAAATGGGAAGGAGATAAAGGTGTTCTCCCAGAAGGACCCAGCTTTGATCCCTTGGGGTGAGGTTGGGGCGGAGATCGTTGTGGAATGCACAGGAGCCTTTACATCAAGAGAAAAGGCGGTCCTACACCTGAGGGATACGGTAAAGAGGGTAATAATATCCGCACCCGCAAAGGACTCAGACATCACCATAGTGCTCGGAGTTAATCATCAGAAGTATGACCCTGAAAAGCACTTTATAATTTCCAACGCAAGCTGTACCACCAACTGCTTGGCTCCCTTGGTGAAGGTCCTTCACGAGAACTTTGGCATAAAGAAAGGCTACATGGTCACTGTGCACGCGTACACCAACGACCAGAGGGTTTTAGACCTGCCACATAAAGACCTCAGAAGGGCAAGGGCTGCGGCGGTGAATATTATTCCTACTACCACGGGCGCCGCAAAGGCGATAGGAGAAGTGATCCCAGAGCTAAAGGGTAAGCTTGACGGCACCGCAAGGAGGGTTCCTGTGGCGGATGGTTCCCTTGTGGACCTGACGGTGGTAGTTGAAAGACCTCCAGCCAGTGTGCAGGAGGTGAACGAAGCCTTTAAAAAGGCTGCAGAAGGGGAACTAAAAGGCATACTTCAGTACACGGAGGACCCGATAGTATCCCAGGATATAGTGGGCAACGAACACTCTGCTATATTTGACGCGGGGCTAACTCAGGTGATAGAGGATATGGTTCATGTGGGCGCATGGTATGACAACGAGTGGGGTTATTCTTGCAGGCTGAGGGATTTGGTGCTGTACATAGCCAGTAGATAATGTTCTGCCGGATAAGGAGCGGGGGAGTTATTGGCATTGATGGTTTTTTGGTGGATGTAGAGATAGACTTCTCTCCAGGGCTACCTCAGTTTAACATAGTGGGACTGCCAGACAAAGCTATAAACGAGGCAAAGGACAGGGTTAGGTCTGCCTTAAAGAATGTGGGCTTTCAACTGCCCTCCAAAAGGATCACCGTAAATTTGGCACCCTCCCACCTGAAAAAGCAGGGAACTTTGTACGACTTGCCCATTGCGGTGGGTATTTTAAAGCTCTCGGGGGTTTTGGATGTAGACGAGGAGACGGTCTTTTTGGGGGAGCTCTCTTTGGACGGAAAGGTAAATCCGGTCAGTGGAGTCCTTCCCATCGTTCTATCCTTAAAGGAGAGGGGCTTTAGAAGGTTTGTGGTGCCAAAGGCGAACGCAAAGGAGGGTGCCATCGTCCAAGGGGCAGAGGTTTACGGCGTTGAGTCCTTAAACCAGCTCATAGCCTTTTTGAAGGGAGAAGAGGAGTTAAAGCCAGAGGAAGTGGACCTTAACGAACTCTTTTCAAAAGCCTTTGATTACAGCATAGACCTTGCGGACGTAAAAGGTCAGTATGAGGCAAAAAAGGCGCTGGAGATCTCCGCCGCGGGCATGCACAACCTACTACTGATCGGTCCTCCGGGGGCAGGAAAGAGCATGCTCGCCAAAAGGATCGTAACCATCTTGCCACCTCTGTCTTTGGAGGAAGCCTTAGAGGTTAGCAAAATATACAGCGTGGCGGGTATGCTCAAGGAGCCTCTGATGGTTCAAAGACCCTTCCGGGCACCTCATTACACAGCTTCAGAAGTGGCGTTGATAGGTGGCGGTAGCAATCCAACACCCGGAGAGATCTCCTTAGCCCACCGAGGAGTGCTCTTTTTGGACGAAATGGTGGAGTTTAACCGTAAAACCTTGGAAGCCCTCAGGCAACCCATAGAGGATGGCTACGTTAGCATATCAAGGGTGGGTGGTAGGGTAACCTTTCCCTCCAGCTTTATCTTGGTGGGTGCCACAAACCCATGCCCCTGTGGAAACTACCGGAATCCCTACAAGGCATGCGTATGTTCTCCTGCCCAAATAAGGGCTTATCAGTCCAAGCTCTCGGGACCCATCTTAGACCGTATAGACCTAAAGGTATGGGTGGAGCCGGTGGAAGTCCAAGAACTGGTCAATCCAAGTGTGGGCGAAAGTTCCAAAGAAGTCAGAGAGAGGGTTATGAGGGCGTACCAAATTCAGAGGGAGAGGTTCAAAAACTCCAAGACCAAGTTCAACGGACAGATGACAGAAAAGGAGATAGAAAAGTACTGCATCCTGACGCCAAAGGCAAAGGAACTTTTGGAGAAGGCTATGGACAAGTTCCATTTGAGCGGAAGGTCCTACGCACGGCTTTTAAAGGTTTCAAGAACCATCGCAGACTTGGAGGGAGAGGAACAGATAAAGGAACATCACATAGCACAGGCAATCCAGTATAGAATTGAGGACAAGCTTGAAAGCATGTAAAATTTAATTTGATGCTCAAGAAGATTCTCATAGCAAACCGAGGGGAGATCGCAGTCCGAGTTATAAGAACCTGCAGGGAGATGGGCATTAGAACGGTGGCAGTCTATTCGGAGGCGGACAGAGACTCCATGCACGTAAAGTTGGCAGATGAGAGCATATGCATAGGACCACCGGAGCCCTCAAAGAGCTACCTTGATATTCCAAGGCTCATGGCGGCGGTGGAGGTTTCCTCTGCGGAGGGAGTGCATCCGGGTTATGGCTTTCTTTCGGAGAACCCCAAGTTCGCCCAGATTGTGGAAGCAAGCGGAAAGGTGTTTATTGGACCTTCCCCAGAGACCTTAGAACTTATAGGAGACAAGATAAAGGCAAAGGAGGTTGCCAAAAAGGTTGGCATTCCCTTGGTGCCGGGGAGCGACGGACCGGTAGATTTTCAAAGGGCCCTGGAAATTGCCAGAGAGATCAAGTATCCAGTGGTTATAAAGTCTGCAGCTGGCGGGGGTGGAAGGGGCATAAGGGTGGTGTATGATGAAAAGGAGCTGAGGGAAAAACTGCCCTTGGCTATGCAGGAGGCAAAGTCTGCCTTTGGCGACGAGAGGGTCTATGTGGAAAAGTACATAGTGAACCCAAAGCACATAGAGGTTCAAGTCCTTGCAGACAAGTACGGCAATGTTATAGCCTTGGGCGAGAGGGAGTGTTCCATACAGAGGAGATATCAAAAACTGGTAGAAGAGGCACCCAGTGCCAGCATCTCGGAAGAACAGAGAAAGTTCTTAGAAGAGCTTGCCATAGCCTTTTGCAAAGAGATCAACTATGTGGGTGCGGGCACTGTGGAGTTTTTGATGGACCAGGATGGAAACTTTTACTTTATGGAAATGAACGGAAGAATACAGGTGGAACATCCCGTCACGGAAATGATCACGGGCATAGACATAGTGCGGGAACAGATAAAAGTAGCAAGCGGTGAAAAGCTCAGCATAAAAAAGGTGGAAAGGAGAGGCTACGCTATAGAATTCAGGATCAACGCGGAGGACCCAAACACCTTTTTACCATCTCCGGGCAGGGTAGATAGACTCTTCCTCCCGGGCGGATTGGGTATCAGAGTAGACACCCACATCTACTGCGGATACAAGATCCCTCCCTTTTATGATTCACTCATTGCCAAGCTTATAGTTTGGGGCACAAGCAGGGAAGAAGCCATAGAACGGGCCAAAAGGGCCTTGGAGGAGTTTATCATAGAAGGGGAAGGTCTGAAGACCAACATAGATTTTCACAAAAGACTCCTTAACACCAGAGAGTTTAAAATGGCAAAGCATCATGTAAAGTTTTTGGAGGAGATGATGTTGTGAAGATCTGCTTGGTGGCGGGTTCTGATAATCTTCCCGTTGCTTTTGTAAAAAAGGCAAAAGAGTTGGGAGATGAGGTCTTTGTGGTAGGCGTTAAAGGCATTACATCCATAGAAGCAAACGCCTATTTGCCTCTTGGAAAGGTGGGCACACTGGTAAAGCTTTTAGAAAAGCACAACATAAACAAAATTGTCCTACTCGGGAAATTTGAACACAAGCTGCTCTTTTCCCACCTTTTGACCTTGGATAGCCTAGCTTTAAAGATCCTCAAAAGGGCAAAGGACAGGCGTGCCCAGAGTTTAATAAGAGCCCTTATGGATGAATTGGAAGAGATGGGTTTTGAATTTATAGACCCAAAGCCCTACTTGGAGGAACTTCTGGCGGGTAAGGGCACATTGAACAGCCTTGAGCCATCAAGGGAAGCCCTGGAAGACGGACTCTTTGGCTTTCCCATAGCAAAGGAGATTGCCCAGTTGGATGTGGGACAGACCGTCGTAGTAAAGGAAAAAACAGTGGTAAGCGTGGAGGCAATGGAGGGCACCCAAGAAGCCATCTACAGGGCTGGCAAACTGGCGGGCAAGGGCTGTAGGGTTATAAAGGTGGCAAGAAAGAACCAAGACTTTAGAATAGACGTTCCCACCGTGGGCTTGGATACCTTGGAAGCCCTAAGGCAGATAAAGGCGGATGCCCTCTTTTTGGAGGCGGGCAAAGTCTACATTGTGGATAAGGACAAATTTTTAAAGCTTGCAGACAAGTATAAAATTTCAGTGGTGGGATTACCCATTACATAAAGGAATTAACCCTCGTGCTTCCTTAGGCTGTTGAACATAAACCTGAGTGCCAAATATCCAAGCAAGGCCAAAAGTACAATCTCCAAAAGTCCGGGAGTGCCCACTTGAAAGCCATGTCCCAAAAGCAAAGACAGCAGAGCTCCCAGTATTAAACCTCCCACAAGCCACTTAAAAAGAGGGTTTGTGTATATTGGATTTTGTGTTTTGTTCGTAAGCTTTGACTTCTCAAGCTGGATTTTATTTATGTTCCTTTGCGGTGTGGGTACAGGTATCTTACCCTTCTCAAAATCCTTTGGCTGGTAGGGTTTTACTTTTAGTGGTGTGAGAACTCTTGGCGTAGGAGATAAACCTCCTCTCCTTGCAAAGGAGATGTCTGAAAAAAGGGCAAAGACCAAAACGAATGCCACAAAAAAACAAAGCTTTTTCATAATTATGCCTGCTTAATCAGTTCCTCTGCCATATCAAAGTTTGCGATCACTTCTTTCACGTCTTCCAGCTCCTCAAGGGCTTCCAACAGTTTGAGGAGTTTTTGGGCGGTTTCTGGATCGTTTACCGGTACAGTACTGTTTGGTTTGTAGGTGATCTCAGCTTTTTCCACTAAAACACCCATAGATTGGAGTTTCTCTTTAACTTGGTATAACTCCTCCGGAAGGGTGTATATGAGATAAATCTCCTCTCCCACCTGCACGTCCTCAGCGCCCGCCTCTATAGCCTTTTCGTATAGCTCCTCTTCTGAAATGCTTTCCCTCGGAACTTCTATGAGACCCACCCGGTCAAAGAGGAAGGCTACGCAGCCGGAAGAGCCCAAGTTTCCCCCATGCTTGGATAGGACGTGTCTTATTTCCGATGTGGTTCTGTTTCTGTTGTCTGTGGTAGCAAGTATCATCAAGGCTACACCGCCGGGACCGTAGCCTTCGTATATAACCTCTTCGTAGTTCTCTCCACCCAGCTCACCGGTTCCTTTCTTTATGGCCCTTTCTATGGTCTCTGCGGGCATGTTGGCCCTTTTGGCATGTTCTATGGCAGCTCTGAGCCGAGGGTTAGTTTCTGGGTTTGGTCCTCCCTGCCGGACTGCTACGGTAATCTCCCTTATAATCTTTGAAAAGAGCTTTCCCCTCTGTGCATCAAGCTTTGCCTTCTTGTGTTTAATCTGCGCCCAATGACTGTGCCCTGCCATGGTTTATATTTTAATCCCTATGAAGTTTTCTGTCATTAACCTTGGATGCAGGAGCAACTACTTTGACGGTGAGCTTTTAGCCCAGAAATTAACAGAGAAGGGCTACACAAGGGTTCAAGAACATGCAGACGTATACATAATAAACACCTGCACCGTGACCTCTGAGGCGGATAGGTCCTCCCGACAGTTTATATACAGGGCAAAGAGGGAAAATCCAAAGGCTATAGTGGTGGCTACTGGATGTTATGCCCAGACAAACCCACAGGCACTGGCAAGGCTAAAGGAGGTAGATTTGGTAATAGGGAATTCTCACAAGGACCGGCTCGTGGAGATCCTTGAGGATTACCTTCAGGGCAGGGGTGAAAGGGTCTTTGTGGATAACATCTTCAAAGATAGCCAGGTTAAAAACTTTGACCTGGTGGTCTTTTTTGAGAGGGTTAGACCTTTTCTCAAAGTTCAGGAAGGATGTAATAACTTTTGCACCTTCTGTGTGATCCCTTACGCGAGGGGCAAGCTCCGTAGCGTGCCAATGGAAAAGGTCCTTGAGCAAGTAAAGAGCTTGGCAGAAAGGGGCTTTAAAGAAATCGTCCTTACGGGCACCCAGCTAACCCAATACGGATGGGACCTAAACACAAACCTCTATCAACTGCTCTTGGAACTGCTACGCATAAAGGACATAGAACTCTTTAGGCTCTCCTCCCTCTATCCCTCCGAGATAGACCAAAAGCTTTTGGACCTAATCACACAAGAAGAAAGGATCGCTCCCCACTTTCACCTTTCCCTTCAAAGTGGTTCCAACAGGATCCTGAGGCTTATGGAGAGGGACTACACGGTGGAAGACTACGTAAAACTTGTGGAAACTATAGTCCAAAGGAGACCCATATCCGCCATAGGAACAGACATTATAGTGGGCTTTCCCACAGAAACAGAGGAAGATTTTGAGGAAACCTATAAACTTGTCCAAAACCTACCCTTTGCCTACCTTCACGTCTTTAGCTATTCAGACAGACCTCATACCAAGGCGAGCAGGATGTTCCCAAAGGTGGAAGAAAGGATAAAGAAGGAGAGGGTTAGACTGCTCAAGGCTTTGGATCAAAAAAAGAGAGAGGAATTCAAAGGTTCAATGAAAGGAAAGACCCTGAGGGCTATAATCTTGGAGGAAGGAAGGGCACTTACAGAAAACTATATTTATTTAGAGGATGAAGACTTTAAGGATGTGGGAGCGATTGTGTCGGTAGTTCTCTGAAGCTTTGCATCAATGCACGCTTTTATGAAGGATACAAACAGAGGGTGCGGGTCAAAGGGTTTGCTCTTGAACTCAGGATGAAACTGACAACCTATGAACCAAGGATGGTCCTTTAGCTCTACTACCTCCACCAACCTGCCGTCGGGAGAAAGTCCAGAAATAACAAAGCCATTCTTTTCAAAAACTTCTCTGTAGGCGTTGTTGAACTCATACCTGTGCCTGTGCCTTTCGTATATTACCTCCTTTTTGTATATTTCCCTGACCTTTGTCCCTTCCTTTAACACGCACGGGTATGCTCCCAAACGCATGGTGCCCCCAAGCTCTTCTATATGCTTTTGTTCCTCCATTATGTCAATAACTGGATGGGGTGTGTTAGGGTCAAACTCGGTAGAGTTGGCACCTTTGAGGTTTAAAACGTTCCTTGCAAATTCCACACACATGAGTTGCATACCAAGGCATATACCAAAGGTGGGCTTTTTGCTGAGCCTTCCGTAGTTGATGGCTTTAATTTTGCCCTCTATACCTCTCTCTCCAAAGCCCCCCGGCACCAGTATGCCGTCCGCTTCGTGTAAAAGTTCCTCTTCAACGTTCTCCGAATTGACCCAAAGGATGTTTAGCTTAACACGGTTGGCAATGCTTCCGTGAGTAAGTGCCTCCACCACGCTTTTGTATGCATCCCTTAGGCTAACATATTTGCCCACGAGGGCTACCCTTACTTCCTCCTTTGCGTTCTTTATTATGCTGACGATCTTTTCCCACTTTCCTTCACCGTCCTTGGGTTCTAAGTTAAACCTTTTGGCAAGCCAAAGATGTAGTCCCTGTTTTTTGAAAAGCAGAGGCACTTCATAAATGGTCTCCACATCGTGGGCGGATATTACCGCAGAAGGGCTAACGTTTGTAAAGAGGGAAAGCTTTTCCTTTACTTCCTTTGGTATTTCACACTCAGACCGGCATATTAAAACATCGGGTTGAATGCCTATTGCCCTCAGTTCTTTAACTGAGTGTTGGGTGGGTTTAGTCTTAAGCTCTCCCACGCTTTTTACGTAGGGAACGTAGGTTACGTGCACATAGACGCAGTTTTCCCTTCCAAGCTCCATTCCAAGCTGTCTGATGGCCTCTAAGAAGGGAAGGCTCTCTATATCTCCTACAGTTCCACCTACTTCCACGATAACAAAGTCGTGGTCCTTTTCAATGGACCTTATTAGTCTTTTTATCTCGTTGGTTATGTGGGGTATTACCTGAACTGTTGAACCAAGATAATCTCCCTTTCTTTCCCTCTGGAGGACGTTGAAATAGACCCTCCCGGAGGTGATGTTGTTTTCTCTGCCCATCTGGGCTTTGGTAAACCTTTCATAATGTCCAAGGTCTAAGTCCGTTTCTGCACCATCTTCTGTTACATAAACCTCCCCGTGCTGATAGGGATTCATGGTTCCAGGGTCCACGTTTAGATAAGGGTCCAGCTTTTGGAGGGTGACCCTGTAGCCCATTTCCTCAAGGATGGAAGCTATGGCGGCAGAAGATACCCCTTTACCTAAGGAAGAGAGGACACCGCCCGTTACGAATATGTACCTCGCCACGGAGGGAATATTTTAACCTACAAGATACATAGTTTCCGCTTCCACCGCCTTTTTGCCATCCTCCAGGATCATATCCCTGTAAGATTTGCCCGCGGGCACCATGGGAAGAACGTTTTCTTCCCGGTCCACCACAAAGTCAAGGACTACTGGTTTGTCTTGGATCTTCAGGGCTTCCTCTATTATTTCCCTTACTTCTTTAGGTTTTTCTGCCCTGAAGCCTACCGCACCACAGGCTTCCGCCAATTTTACAAAGTCCGGCTGAACGCTCAGGTCCACCTCCGCATACCTTCTGTCGTAGAAGAGCTCTTGCCACTGACGAACCATCCCCATGTAGGCGTTGTTTATTATGGCGATCTTTACGGGCACCTTATACTGCACTGCGGTAATGAGCTCTTGCATCGTCATAACAAAAGAGCCATCTCCGTCTATAACAAACACCTCCTTTTCGGGTCTTCCGATCTTTGCCCCAATGGCGGCGGGTAAGCCAAAGCCCATTGTTCCGAGTCCTCCGGAGTTTATAAACTGCCTTGGGAATTTGTACTTATAGAACATGGCCGCCCACATTTGATGCTGACCCACGCCCGCGGTAATTATGGCATCTCCCTTTGTAGCTTCCCATATTTGCTCCACCACGTACTGAGGCTTTATAACGCTGTCAGAATTTCTGTACCTCAAAGGATAGTTCTTTTTCCAGCTTTCTATGCGCTCTATCCACTCCTGTCTTTCCTTGGGGAAGAGGATCTTTGCACCCTCTTTTCTCAGCTCCTCTATGAGCTTTCTGAGGACTATTTTCGCATCTCCCACTATGGGCACATCCACCGTTATGTTCTTGGATATAGATGCGGGGTCTATGTCTATGTGTATGATCTGGGCTTGGGGTGCGAACTCCTCTATCTTTCCTGTAACCCTGTCGTCAAAGCGGGCACCTACCGCGATCAAAAGGTCGCAGTTATAAACCGCCATGTTTGCATAGTAGGTGCCGTGCATTCCCAACATATGCAGAGCCAACGGATGGTCTTCGGGGAAGGCACCCTTACCCATATTGGTGGTGGTAACGGGTATTTTCATAAGCTCCGCCAACTCCACCAGCTCCTTCTGTGCCTCCGATTGAACCGCTCCACCGCCCACATACAACACGGGTCTTTTTGCAGACATTATTAGCTTTGCAGCCTTTTTAATCTGTTGAGGGTTGCCCTCCACGTGGGGCTTGTAGCCGGGGAGGGATTCTCTGACCTCCTCATCCGTTGGAATGGAAACATCTGAGAGCTTTTGGGTTATGTCCTTTGGAATATCTATGAGCACAGGTCCCGGTCTTCCTGTGGATGCTATGTAAAAAGCCTGCCTTATTATGAGAGGAAGGTCTTCTATACGCTTTACTAAGAAGTTATGCTTGGTTATGGGTCTGGTAATTCCCACTATATCCACCTCTTGGAAGGCATCGTTGCCTATCAAATGAGTGGGAACCTGTCCGGTGATAAATACCACGGGCACCGAATCCATGTATGCATCCGCAATGGCGGTTACCAGGTTAGTAGCACCAGGTCCGGAGGTTGTCATAGCAACGCCTACTTTTCCGGTAGCCTTTGCGTAGCCCTCTGCCATATGCCCCGCACCCTGTTCGTGCCTTGCCAAAATATGCTTTATTCCACCATGCCTGTAAAGGGCATCATAGACCTCCATTATGGCACCGCCGGGTATTCCAAAGATCACCTCCACCCCTTCCTTTTTTAGGGTTTCTATAATGATGTCTGCACCCTTTCTTAGCATAGGACCACCTCCATAGTTTTTAGGCTCCCAAAACCCACACTCCCCTACCGTCTTTATAGACTTCCTTTTTCCAAATGGGCGCCCTCTTTTTTACCTCATCTACCACATACCTACAGGCAGAAAAGGTCTCTTCTCTGTGCCCACCGTAGGCTACCACTAAAAAGGAAGGCTCGCCCACCTTAACCACGCCAAGCCGGTGATGGATAAAAACCTCCTTTACGGGAAACTTGGCTAAAGCCTCTTGCCTTATCTCCTCCATTACCTTTATTGCCATCTCTGGGAATGCCTCATAATAAAGCTCTTGCACCCCATCGTCCTCCCGGGCTATGCCCAAGAAAACCACACTGGCACCGCAGTCCTCCGGAGGCTGATAAGAGGACAGTACACGCTCCGCTCCCAACCATTCCACACCTAAATATACTTTTGGAACCATAGAAGTTAAATATATAAACTACCTTCTGTATGTTGCAATATTTTTCAAATGGTCCTTGTAATTGGAACTAAAAGCATGTCTGCCATTGCCCATGGACACAAAGTAAAGGTAATTGGTTTCAGCGGGGTTCAAAACCGCCTCCAGGGACTGAAGGCTTGGGTTGCATATGGGGGATGGGGGAAGTCCCTTGTGGTAATAGGTGTTATAAGGGTCATCCAATTGCAAATGTTTTTTCGTTAAAACACCCTTCCACTCTCCCCTTCTTTTTAGGGCGTATATGACGGTAGGGTCTATCTGAAGGGGCATTCCCAACTTTATCCTGTTTAGAATTACCGAGGCGATGATAGGTCTCTCCTCCGGCACCGCAGTTTCCTTTTCCACCATAGAGGCAATTATTACCCACTCCTCGAGGGATAGCCCTCTCTCTTCTAACTTCGGCCTGAGGTGTTCTGTCCTTCTGAGGAAGTTTTTAAACATAACATCCACCACCTGTAGAGGATGAGTATTTTTTGAAAAGTAGTAAGTATCTGGGAACAGAAAACCTTCCATGGTGTAAGTTTTAAGTCCATATCTTTTGGCAGTTTCTGGAGAGTTGGCTACTCTCAAAAAGTCTTCCCTTTTGCAGATGGAGTATTCCTCCAGAAGTTTTGCAATGTCGTACAGGTCAAAGCCCTCCGGCACGGTGATTTTGTAAAGCTTTCTTTGTCCTCGGTGGATTTTTAGGTAAACATCCCAAGGGAAAACCCAACCATTGAACTCGTACTCTCCCGCCTCCAACTTTCCCCTAATTAAAGAGTGGATAACCATAAAAGATATAGGGCTTCTTATTACACCCTCCCTGTAGAGCAAAAGGGCAATATCTAAGCTGGTTTTCCCGTAGGGAATCTCCACCGTCCTCTCGGTTTTGACAGGAAAAAAGGAATAAACCAAAAAGACAAAGATCAGACCGAGAACAGCCAAAAGCTTTATCATAGACTGTCAAAAAACTCAATGAGCATTACATAAGCTGAAAGTGAATCCTTCAGTTCTTTTTTCTTATGGGAGCTCTCCACTAGCCTAAGGGCTTCTTCTGTGGTGTATCTTTCGTCCCAAAAGTCAAGGGATACACCCTCCGGGAGCATGGACTCCAATTCCTTCGCAAACTTTCTAACTTCCAGAGCCCTCTGCCCTTCCTTTCCGCTGGGTGTTAGAGGAAGACCCAAAAGGACAAGGTTTACTCCATACTCTTGGATTATGGAAAGGATAGAACTATAAACTCCCTCCCTGTTGGCAAGAGGTTTCAGTGGGACCGCCAGCTTTAGGGATGTGTCCCCTAAGGCGAGCCCTATTTTCTTTGTGCCCCAATCTATGGCCAGAACCTTCAACCGGTTCTGAAGCCCACCAGCTTGTAAAGAAGACAAAAGCCCGTTATTGCGGTTCCTATAAGCACCAAGCCTATTATACCCAAGATCCACCATAGACCACCCTTGGTAAAGGCAAGGTAAATAAGTATGAAACCTATTATTACCCTTATTGCCCTGTCCCAAGTTGCAACGTTCTTTTCCATGGCAACACCTCCTTTTTTTATATAGGCACGGGCGGACTCGAACCGCCGACCTCCGCCTTGTAAGGGCGGCGCTCTTCCATCTGAGCTACGCGCCTTTCAGCTTAATGCTTAATATAATAACACAGGATGAAAAAAGTTATAGTCATAGGCGCAGGTCTAGCTGGTAGTGAGTGTGCTTGGCAGTTGGCAAATAGAGGCATAGAGGTGCACTTGTACGAAATGAGACCTCATCAGATGACGCCCGCACACAGAACGGGTAATTTTGCAGAGCTTGTCTGTAGCAACACCTTTGGTAGCATGGAGCTTACCTCCGGTGCGGGGCTTTTAAAGGAGGAGCTTTTAATCCTTGACTCTTTGATTATAAAGACTGCCAAGGAGTTTTATGTACCCGCAGGCACAGCCCTCGCGGTGGATAGAGAAAAGTTCTCCCAAAGGATCACAGAAATTTTGACCCGTCATCCCAACATAAAGGTCTTTTATGAGGAGGTTAAAAAGGTACCAAGGGATGAGGTGGTAGTTATTGCCAGCGGTCCTTTGACCTCTCCAGCCCTTGCGGAGGATATAAAGGAGCTGGTAGGTTATGAATACCTTTACTTTTACGATGCCATCTCTCCCATCGTAGAGGCAGATAGCGTTGATTTCTCTAAAGGCTTTTGGGGCTCAAGGTACAACAAAGGGGGTGCGGAGGACTACTTCAACTGCACCCTAACAGAGGAGGAGTATAGGGTTTTTTATGAAGAGCTACTCAAGGCGGAAAAGGTGCCACTTAAAGACTTTGAAAAAGCGGTATACTTTGAGGGCTGTATGCCCATAGAGACGCTGGCAGAAAGGGGCTACAAAACACTCCTTTTTGGACCCATGAAGCCGGTGGGTTTGATAGACCCAAGGACGGGCAAGGAACCCTTTGCGGTGGTGCAACTCAGGAGGGAAAACAAGGAGGGGACGCTCCTCTCTTTGGTGGGCTTCCAAACCCGAATGACCTACTCAGAGCAAAAAAGGGTCCTCAGGCTCATACCATGCCTGAGGAATGCGGTCTTTGTAAAGCTTGGTTCTATGCATAGAAACACTTTCATTCAGTCTAACCGTGCCCTAACACCCTTTTTGAACATGAGAAAATATCCAAACATCTTTTTTGCCGGTCAGATAACAGGCGTGGAGGGTTATACTGCTTCTGTAGGTACCGGGTTGATGGCCGGCATAAATGCGTCAAGGTTGATAAGAGGTCTGGACCTCGTAGTCCCGCCGGAGGAGACCATGCTGGGCTCATTGATAAGATACATCACCTCTAAACAAGGGACCCTCCAGCCTATGGCACCCGTCATGGGGCTCTTGCCACCCTTGGACCAAAAGGTCAAAAGTAAAGAAGAAAAAAAGAGATTGCTTGCGGAGAGGGCGATCAGAGCAATGAAAGCCTTCAAAGAAGAAATTTTGAAGGAATGAAGCCTCTAATAAGGCTAAGTGGCATCAAAAAAACCGTAGGTTCCGAGCAGATTTTAAAGGGCATAGACCTGGAGATTTACGAGGGAGAGTTTGTTTCCATAATCGGTGCTTCTGGCTCTGGCAAAAGTTCCCTTCTTTACATTATGGGGCTTTTGGACAAGCCCACAGAAGGAGAGGTATTCTTTGAGGATGAGAAGATAGACTACTCCAACGACAAACGGCTTTCTTACCTGAGAAATTCTAAAATTGGCTTTGTCTTTCAGTTTCATTACCTGGTGCAAGAGCTCAGCCTCTTGGACAATGTGATCTTGCCCGCTATAAAAAAGGGAGTGCCTGTAAAGGAGGCAAGGGAAAGGGCTATGCTTCTTTTAGAGAGACTTGGGTTGAAAGGAAAGGAAAACAGAAAACCCTACGAAATCTCTGGAGGAGAAATGCAAAGGACAGCAATAGCGAGGGCCCTTATAAACCAACCAAAAGTCCTTTTGGCGGATGAGCCCACCGGAAACTTAGATTCCACCAACACCCAAAAAGTTATGGACATTTTCAAAGAGATCAACAAAAGTCAGACAACCATTGTAATGGTTACCCACGAGATAGACTTAGCCAGACAAACAAAGCGCATTGTGGAGCTCAGGGATGGGTCTGTAATAAGGGAAGAATATCTTCAACCGTTTTCACCGGGTCCTGAGACCTGAGGATACTCCTTCCTAAAACTACCATGTCTGCGCCATTCCTTATAGCCTCTTCCAAACTGACAACTCTCCTTTGGTCTTCCCTCTCTTCCTGTCCGAGCCTCACGCCGGGAACTACCGCAAAGAAGTTAAACCTTGACTTTAAAAGAGGAAGTTCCTTTCCAGAACACACAAGACCCGTAATACCACACTCAAGGGCAAGGCTTGCCAGCCTTAGCACATACTCCTCCTTTGATAGGCACACGCCAAAATCCTTTAGATGTTCTTCTTCCAGACTTGTTAGAAGGCTAACACCCAGCAGTTTTAGACCATCGCTCACTTCAACTGCCCGCCTCAGGGCATCCCTTCCGGAGGTTATATGAACCGTTAAATAGTCCGCCCCAAGCTCCTTTGCAGACAGCACGCCGTTTTGAACTGTGCTTGGTATGTCGTGGAGTTTGAGGTCCAAAAAGAGTTCAAAGCCTTCCTCCTTTATGGGCTCTGTGATCCTTCTGTGGTGAGATATGAAGAGCTTATAGCCCACCTTGAAGGTTATATCTTTGCCCCTAAGGGCTTTGACAAGCTTAAGGGCATTCTCGTATTCAGTGTCCAGTGCTATACAAAGCTTCGGCATTAGTATTAATATATTATTTTCGGAGGGGTGACCGAGCGGCCGAAGGTGGGTGATTTGAAATCACCTGTGGGTCTTTAGGGCCCACCGAGGGTTCGAATCCCTCCCCCTCCGTTTGTAATAAGGCAAAACACAAACCACTTACCACAACACTCAACCCTTTATTTAAGGCGGATTTATTGGCATTAAGGGCAAACATGCAAATTATGGAAGCAAAACTTGAGGCAAAAGTTGAAAAGGTTGGGTTAGAACTCACAGGGAAAATCCTAAGGCTTGACCGTAAATTTACCATACTGTTTTATCATTCTCTTTTTTTACCCTGACACTCGTTAATCGAAACGCCCTTGAGTTTTTACTAAAAGTTTTTGGGGTGATAAAGTAAATTTTGCTGTCTTTTAAGTTCGGTTTATTTGTGCTAAAATTCTTTCCATGCGAATTGCTTTTTTGAAAGTGGGAGAGTATGAGGGCGTACTAAGACACTTTAAAGCCTTTATTAGAAGGTTCAAGGAAAGGGGTGCGAAGGTCCTGGAGTTAGACATTGGCCAAGGAGACCTCAACGATAGGGTAAAGGAGCTTATGGACTTTGGTCCTATGTTCTGCGTTGACCTGAACGCCAACGGAGTTATAACCGTTAGCCAAGAGGAAAAAAGGCTTGCCCTGTCGGACGCTATGGGCTTTGTGCACGTTTCCATCTTTGCGGATGAACCCCTTTTTAACTTTGCACCCCTTTTGGACATGAGAAACGCCAACAACTTTTTGCCGGTGGTCTGCGACCTTAAATACGCAGACAGCTTAGCATTCCTTGGCATCAAACAGCCTCCCTCTTACATAACGCCCTTTTTGGACCCAAGCCAGATGAGGGAGCCTGCCCAGGACAGGGAAATATCCCTAGCCTTCTTTGGACCGGTCGTAGACCCAAACCTCATTGCGGGGCAGGTGGCAGAAAATTACAGGCAGGAATTTTTGGGCATTTTCTTTGAAGTGGGGGAGTTTTTATTTAGAAACCCGGAAGTTCATGTTTTGCAGGCACATGACTATATCCTTTCTATGTTCAATCCCACCCTGCAAGAGGAGTATGCCAAGTGGAGGGAAGAAAACCCTCAGGACTTTTTGAACTTTTTGAACCTTATTTCCATTTACGCCACTGCCAAAAAGAGGTGGTTCCTTTTGAGCTTTTTGGATGGAATGGAGCTAAAGGTCTTTGGAGGAATTCAGGGCACGCCCTTTGAGGGGCACGAAGCAGTTGTTCCAGAGGACTGGACGGAGCTTTTGGAACTTTTGGGAAAAAGCCAGCTGGTTATAATCTCCTATCCTCACAGTGTGCCAACGGGTGTGGGCTTTTCTCCCTTGGAGATTGCATACATGGGCTGTGCTTTGATGGCAGACTATAGGGCTACTCTGCCGGGCTTTTTTATACCAGATGAGGAAGTGATCACATACCTTCCCTTAGACAGGGCGGAGATTGAAGAGAAGGTGCTATTCTACCTTGAAAACCCAGAGAAGGCTCTGGAGATAGGTGCAAGGGCTCGCCAAAAGGTCTTTGAAAGATACACCTTTGAAGATAGAGCGGACTTTTTGTATGACCTCTTTTCTAACATCCTTGCAAACGCCCAGCAGGCACAGTAGATGTTTTTAGGCTTTGGCACGGTCGTAAATTTCGGGTTGGTCTTGCTTGGCTCTTCCTTTGGTTTATGGGCAAGGAGGGGTATCCCTGAAAGCCTAAGGATGGGGGTTATGCATGCAATAGGGATATTTACCCTGCTTTTGGGAGTGAAGCTCTTGGTGGAGAACAAGCCGGAGACTATAAAGGTTTTCTTTCTGTTGGTCTTGGGAGGTGCAATTGGCTATTGGCTTTCGCTGGAGGAGAGGCTGGAGAGATTATCTCAGGGCTTTAGAAGTTCTGGTTTTTTGACTGCGTCCTTGCTCTTTACGGTGGGTCCCCTTACCTTCACCGGCTGTCTTTTGGAGGCGGTAAAAGGAGACAGTGGGCTTTTGCTCTCGAAGGCTTTTATGGACGGCATTTCATCCACACTTTTGAGTGCCACCTTTGGCAGGGGTGTTTTGTTTTCTGCATTCTATGTGCTGTTTTTTCAGCTTTTTTTGACCTTTGCCTTTTACTTTTTTGGAAACTTTATAAGCCCTCAGGCTATGGCTAATACCCTCTTCTTGGGTGGTGGGCTAATGCTTGCCCTCGGTTTAAAAATTTTGGGCTTGCTCGAAGATGTCAAACTGCTAAATCTTATGCCTTCTTTGTTGCTCTCTGTGGTTGTTTAAACTTTGGGACTGTGTATTACTATATTGAGGGTTAAGCTGACTTCTCTGGCGTTGCTTCCTTCTCTTTTTCTTGAAGTTTTTCCAGCAATTGGAGTAAAGACTGGCTGGATTGAGGCGTAAGGATCACGCTGACCCTGGGTGCCTTCTTTATTTCTAAGCCTTCTACCTTCTCCACCAAGACTTTTAGTTCTCTTTCTATATCATCCATCCTTTTTTCAAGCCCGTTAATTCTCTCGCTTAATTGTTTTTCTGTTGTGTCAAGCCTTTTTTCAATTTTGTCTATCAATATGTCCAGTTTTTTCTCGTTTTGCTGTGTGTGTAGTTCAAACATTTTGTCAATTTGCTGTGTAAATTCGTCAAATTTTTTCTCGCTGTAGAGTTTGAATTCTTCAAGCCTTCTTTCGTTTTGTTGTGTATAAAGTTCAAACATTTTACCAATCTGCTGTGTGAATTCGTTAAACTTCTTCTCGTTGTATTGAGTAAATTCTTCAAGCTTTCTTTCGCTTTGTTGTGTGTGAAGTTCAAACATTTTGCTAACCTGTTGAGCGAACTCGTTAAACCTTCTTTCGTTGTTATTGATGAATGTTTCAAATCTCTTTTCTATGTTATCGGTAAATATTTTGAACCTTTCCTCAATATGTTTGGTAAATACATCAAAGGTTTTTTCCATCTGCTTTGTGAAGTACCAAAAGATCCCTACAATTCCACCTAAAATTAATATCAGGCTACCTATAATTTGCAAGATGCCAAACTTTTCCATGAGGTTAATTTTAACTCCGATACGAGTAAAGGCAACGGAGGTCTAAAAAACTCCTTGCATCTTAAAACACCTTCGCTTATTCTTAAATCTATGGAACTGGAAACCTTGCTGAAGGCTCAGAAGGATGTTTCTTTAAGGCGGATCGGTGAGAAGGTTTTGGAGGGCAAAAGGCTCAGCCCAGAGGACGCACTTACCCTTTTCAATTCCAACGAGCTTGCATACATCGGAGCGCTGGCGGAGTATGTTAACAGGCAAAAGAACGGTATGTTTGCCTACTTTGTGGTAAATAGACAGATCAACCCAACCAACATATGCGTCTATCAGTGCAACTTTTGTGCCTTTGGTGTTCTCAAGTCTGACCCAAGGGCTTACGAAATGAGCTTGGAGGAGATTCTAAAGAAGGTGGAGGAAACCTATCAGCAAGGTGGCAGAGAGGTGCATATTGTGGGCGGGGTGCCACCCCATTGGAAAGTGGAGGATTATGTGGGCTTGGTGCGGGAAATTAAAAGCAGGTTTCCGCAGATGGTGGTAAAGGCTTGGACTGCCATAGAGATCCACCACATGGCAAAGATATCAAAGAGAAGTTATGAAGACATCCTCAAAGAACTAAAGGATGCTGGGCTTGACGCCATTCCCGGCGGTGGTGCGGAAATATTCTCCGAGAGGGCAAGGAAGATCATCGCACCCTACAAGGCCAACGCAGAGGAATATTTGGAGGTTCATAGAACTGCCCACAAGCTTGGCATTCCCTCCAACGCTACCATGCTTTACGGACACGTAGAAACTTACGAAGAGAGGGTGGAGCATATGTTAAAGCTAAGGGAACTCCAGGATGAAACTGGTGGCTTTCAGGTGTTCATTCCCTTAGCCTACTGGCCCGAGGGTACCCGTTTGGGTGGCAAACGCACCTCCTCGGTGGATGACCTAAAGACCATAGCCATATCAAGGCTCTTCTTGGACAACTTCCCCCACATAAAAGCCTACTGGATCACCTTGGGAGAAAAGATCGCCCAAATTGCCCTAAACATGGGAGCAGATGACCTGGATGGCACCATAGAGGAAGAGAGGATCGTCCATTCTGCTGGCACCAAGAGCCCTTACAGGCAGAGCAAAGAAAAACTCATAAACCTTATAAGGTCTGCGGGCAAGATTCCAGTAGAAAGAGACACCTTTTACAACTTAGTAGCCATATATCCATGAATGGAAAGGGCTAAGCTTTTCTTTCCCTTTTTCCTATTCTTTGTTTTCTTTGTGGGCATAAACATACTCTTTTTAGACAACCTTAGGAAAATCTGGAACGTAGGCTTTCCGCTGATCCTCTTAGTGATAAACCTGGACCTTATCATTCTCGTGGTCGTTTTTTCTATCTTCTTTAGAAAGTTCATAAAAACCTACCTGCAAGCCCAGAGGGGAAACCTAAGGAGGCGTCTCTCCAACCTTCTCTTTTTGTATATGTTCCTGCCCATACTTTTTCTAAACTTGGCATCCTCAATAGTTCTGTTGCAATCCACAAAGACCTTTGTCAGCTCTCAGCTCAAGGAAGTGGCACAGAAAACGGAGGAACTTTTGCAGATGGCTAACGCCTACGAGAGGGACAAGCTTGAAGAGTACAGGTCTTTTTTTTATACCATAATCAGCAAAGGGGAAGACCCAAGGGGATTTGTCTCTGTCCTAAAGGGTGTAAAGGGTGTGGAAAAAGCACCCTGCGTTGAGGAAGAAAGGGAAGATGCCTTCATCCTGTGCGTGGGAGATTACAGGGTGGAGGTTCTAAAAGACCAAAGGCTAAGGAGTGGCATCGGTGCCCTTTATGAGGTTTCCACCAGCCTCAGGAACTTGGTAAAGTCAAGGGATATTATAGGTGGCATATACGTATACTTTTTGGTGCTAATTTCCTTGGTTGCCTTGCTTGCGTCTTTGTGGTTTGGGAACTTGGTGGCAAGGCATATAAGCGTCCCGCTGGAGGAGCTATCTTCAAAGGCCCGGGAGATCGCTAAGGGAAACTTTGATGTTTTTGTGAGGGTGCCAAACACGGAGGATGAGGTTTCCCAACTTGCCAGGTCTTTCTCCACCATGAAGGAGGAGTTAAGGGAACTGTACAGCAGGCTTGAGAAGGAAAAGGAGACGTTGAAGTCTTTGATAGAGAGTTTGCCCGTGGGCATAAGGTTCGTTGGAAAAGGAGGGGAGGTTATTGAAAACCGAGCCTACAGGGAAATGAGCAGAGAAGACCCACAGGTTAGAAAAACAGAAGTTGAGCTTCCTCTTGGTCTTTTGGAGATTTACGAGGACCTGCGCCCCATTATTACCGCAGAGAGGTTTAGGACTTGGCAGGAAGCGGTCAAAAGGCTCGCCCATGAGATCAAAAATCCACTTACTCCCATAAGCTTACATCTGGAGAGGCTACAACTCCTTGCCCAAAGGGATAAGCTAAGCAAGGAGGAAGTAATAAACGTCTGCGGGCTACTTTTGGAGGAAATAAACAGGGTCAAGTCTGCGGTCAACTACTTTAGGGACCTCTCTTATCAAAGGGAGATAAAGGTGGAGGGCTTTGAGTTGGGAGGTCTAATAAGGGAGTTAGCAAGGCTATATCCCAACTTGGAGGTGGAGGTGGTTGGCAGTAGCTTTGTAAAGGCGGACAGAAGCATGATAAAAGAATGCTTTTTTAATCTTTTTAACAACAGCGTAGAGTGGGGTGCAAAAAAGGTAAGGGTGTCCCTCACCGAGGAGGGCTTTATTTACGAAGACGACGGGAAAGGCATCCAAGAGGGGGAGGAGGAGATCATATTTATGCCCTACAAGTCTTCAAACCCGGAGGGTATGGGTTTGGGGCTTGCTATGGTAAAGCACATCTTTGAACTGCACGGCTGGAGCATAAGGGTTTTCCCAAAAAGGGGAGGATTCTATGCGAAAGTCTCATTCAGAACTCCCTTGGAAAAGGGAGGGTAGAATTTGCAAAATTCTTATCAGGTGATTTTCCCATATTACATCCAAAACCTCAGAGACTGCGTCCTCCTGCTCCTTTGGGCTCAGTCTTTTAAAACTTTCTGATTTAACACCCTTTTCGTGCAAAAGAAGAGGGACAAAGAGCTTACCCACCGCATAGAAAAGAAAGCTTAGTTCAAGGTCCGAAAGCTGAGGAAAACCTCCAAAGGTTTTGTACGTTTTTATGCCCGCCCAGTTGGTCCAATAGCGCACCTCTTCATCTTCCAACCTTTTTTCATAACCGCCCACATACATGGATGCGAGAGCCTTCAGCAGTCTTTCCGTCTTTTCCACACCAAAACCCTGCAAGGAGCTTTCTAAAGGAGAAAGGTCCTTAGAATTGATCTCTTCGTAATCCTTTAAAAACCTCTCCTTCCATTGGGCGTACCTAAAAAACTCCTGAAAGGGATTTTTCAACCGGGCTCCTCCGAGTATTCATACTCGGAGCAGTTCAGGGTAGTTAGGTCTATGTTGGGGATCTTTTCTTCTACAGTGTTATGATAGCCACACACAAAGCATTCTAACACGGTGGCATAGCCGGAGTGCAGATGCCCTATGTCCCATCCACAGAGGGGACATTCTCCCTCATCAGCCTTTAAAACTTCCAAAAGACGATTGCCGTCCTTTACTGCATTTTGTATGCTCTTTACCCTTGCTATTGCCCTCTTCAGCTCATCGGTGTTCCACTCCGCACCGCACTCCAAACATCTGAACTCTGAGTAGCTCCCTTCGTTTATCAGCCTTATAACCTTTTGGGAACCGCATCGGTCATCTATACACTGACTGCCAATAAGTTTTCTTCCCAGCTTGTCCAAGATTTCTTTGAAGTCCTCCCTGTTTAGCCTCATGGGTTTGTCATAGACCTTGTACCCACAGCACTGGCACTCCGCCTCCACCCTTGGATAGGGTTCGTCGTATTCGCACACCTTCAAGGCAATCCTCTTACAATGTGGGCAAAGCTCCAAATGGGTTAGGCATATCATAATATTTCAGATTATACCGCCTCTTTGAAGTTTCAAGCCTCTAAATTTTCATAAAAAATTCATTTTGACTTCCTAAAATTAAACCTATCAAAACCCTATAAGGAGGTTTAGCCATGAGGAAGCTAACAGCACTAGCCGTAGCCCTAGCCTTTGCAGGTGTCACCTTTGCCCAGCAAGCACAACCAGCACAACCTGCCAAGCCAGCAGAGCCCGCTCAGCCTGCCCAACCTGCTCAACCCGCTGAAAAGGCTCAAGAGAAGGCGCACAAGAAAGCCCACAAGCACAAGAAGGCTCACAAAAAGCACGAGATGAAGAAGGAAGAAATGAAGCAATAACTGGGCAGGCAGGGGGCGTAAGCCCCCTTCTTTTATGAGCAAAGGGATCAAATCATGAGGAAGTTCTTAGTTCTAACTACCGCGCTTGTTTTTACAGGTGTTAGCTTTGCCCAGCAAACCCAATCGGATGGTTCTCGGGAGCAAAATCCTGCTGGTAGTCCAAAACACCAACACCGCATTGAGTGGTGCAAACAAAATTGGGAAAAATGCAAGCAAATGCAATTAAAGATACTTTCCGCGAAAAAAGAGTGCTTGGAAAAAAGCCAAGATTATGAGGCTTTTAGGAGCTGTATGGCCCAATTTAGAGAACAAAGAAGGCAGGAGATGAAGGGTTTGAAACAAGATTAAATAAATGCTTATGCTCTAAGCTAGGCGTTTTTTTAGAGAAAGTCAGATAAGTGGCTAATTTTTTAGGCAGAGTTATATAATTAGCATATACCTACTGAGGTAAGTAAAATGAGGACTTTTACTATAATAATTGAAAAGGATAAAGAAGGTTACTTTGTAGGAGAAGTTGTTGAACTGCCGGGTTGTCACACCCAAGCTAAGTCCCTGGATGAACTAATGGAGAGGATTAAAGAAGCTATTGAACTTTATTTAGATGTTCATGGGGAAGCGTTAGAGAAAGAACTTGAGTTCGTTGGAATTCAAGAGATTACTATATGAAGTTGCCTGCTTTAACAGGCAAACAGATAGTAGAAATCTTAAAAAAAGCTGGTTTCGAAGAAGTTAGACAAAAGGGCAGTCATGTATTTTTAAAACATCCAGATGGGAGAAGAACCGTTGTGCCAGTCCATGCTGGAGAAACTATAGGACCTGGCTTATTCTCAAAAATTCTCAGGGATGTAAAACTTACAAAAGAGGAGTTCTATCGGTTAATGAAAGGTGAAAGTTAAAGCCCAGCTTTCTGTGTGTGGTAAAGAGACATCTACTTTTATACTAATTCCCATGCATACCTCGGGTGAGAAATTATTCAAACAACCAAGACTTTCTGAAAAAACTATACCCAACAGTATAACCCTGAAGGTAAGCAAGTAAAGTCGTAATATTCCTCCATCTGCTAACTCCGTTAAAAACCTTTATCTGAGAATTCACAGCCTCTATCACTTGCCTAACACTCTTGTCTGGCTTATCCTCACATACATGCACGTATTCCAAACCTCTATATCCTCTATCACCCATAAGACAAAAGCTGTCTGCAAGTGCCCTAAACCACAAACTCTTTTGATACCTTATCCTTACAGACCTCACTTCGTGATAGCTGGCAGGATGAACCCACATATCATAAACAATTCCATTCCTATCGCAAACAATCATTACCAAAAGCCCGTAATGAACCTCTT
>Ga0209739_100223_pt1 | contig 25022 bp, 16 predicted proteins | sample JossMetagenome_2_FD_184729 | JGI IMG/M metagenome (GOLD analysis project Ga0209739, IMG submission 184729) | Hot spring sediment microbial communities from Joseph's Coat, Yellowstone National Park, USA - JC3_ASED (SPAdes) (version 3) | ecosystem: Environmental > Aquatic > Thermal springs > Hot...
CCACAACCTCATAATACACACCACCGAAGGCCGTTAAGCCAACATCCCAATCATTCTCCCTAGCAACCTCCTCAAAAAACTCCTCATCAGTCAACGTACTTTTGTTAAGCAGGAAAACATCAACATCGTGAACATTCCAATCAATACCATAAGCCAGGGGAAGTACTAAACTACCCACAAGCACAAAGTCAACACCCCTCCCCCTAAACACCCTGGTAACCATTGATAAGGCCGCCACGTAAGGCTTAACACTAGGCCTACTCACATCAAGCCAACGAGACAAGCATTTTTCAACTTTTCCAACCATCATAACGTTGATAACTAATGACAAACCTTGCCCTTTAGGGCAGGGAGGGGGTCAGAACTAACCATCCCTAAGATGAACATTTAAAGACTAGGAAAAAGGAGAAATTTGATTTTGAAGGAGGGTTGGGATTTGGTTTGTGTTTATCTTCTTCTCATTGCTATCAATGCAGCCACTGCTGCTACTACAATCACGATTACTACTATTCCAGCGATTAATGCTGTTGATATTACTGGTTTTGTTACGGTTACTGTTGTTACTGCTGTCGTGGTTGAGATTGCTGTTGTTGTGACTGTGCTGGTCACGGTTGATGTAACCGTAGTAACAGCAGTGGTTACTGCGGTGGTTGTAGTGGTGGTCGTAGTTGTTGTAGTGGTTGTCGTGGTTGTGGTTGTTGTGGTGACTGGTGTGTACGTTGTGTGGAAGTATGAGGCAACACAAGCCTGCAACTCAGGATCAGGATTAGGCAAACCAATTAAGACTGCCCACTTGTGGAAGTATGGGTTAGTCCAGAGGCTACCATTAATGATTGCTTGGGCTAATGGTGGAATAACACCAGGAGGTGCGAAGGCACCCATGACTATTAGGATGTTCCAGAATGGGTCGAAGCCATCCCAACCCCAACCCATAGCCCAATCGTGGAATAGTGAGTAGGCTGCCGCAGTGTACTTCGGGTTACTGTAGTTAATGCAGTTGTAGGCCCAGTATGGGTCAATCATACTCTTCGGGAAGGTCTGACCAAGCATAATCTGGCTAATCGCAACAGCAGGAACCCAGTAGAGGAACCATGCATGGTATACCTTAACCAACTCGTAATACGTGTCAGTACCTGGGGTGGCGGCACTTATTGCGTTCTCCCAGTTTGTTAGGTTAATGTAGCCGAAGGTTGAGTTAATGCACCATGTGATGGTGTTGTTCGGTATGGGTAGGTTTGTCGTTAATGGCTTACAATATGACCCCACGATTAAATCAGTACCAGGCTTAAAGATTGGGTAGGCCCAAGGTGTAACGGTACCATTAGCACACCAACCACCTAGGAACAATGCACCGGCTGTCCACTGCGCCCAATCGTAGTATATCCATAATTCATTAATACCACCCTTATTAGCGCCGGCAAACATCCAATCACCCCTAGCCTCCATTTTACATGGCCACAATTGAGACCAAAGACCCGACTCTAGAACCTCCATCTTAGTTGGTATGCCAAATGCACTCAATTGTAATGTAACAGCCTGTGTAACGGTTGGCCACCAACCAGTACCACTCATATACACCGTAAGCTTTAACGGCGTCCCGTTTGGTAGGTACCATTGACCATTCTTGTAGTATAAGCCGGCGGACTCAAGCAACTTAGCTGCATAGGTCCAGTTGGGTTGAGTAAAGTTTATGGCTGACATCTCCCTAATGTCCTTAGGGTAAGTTAACCAGAAGCCAGGAACAATATCAGGTTCAGGAGCTGGAACGTTAATAAACACCGGCTTAGTGTATTGAAGGGTGGTCCAGGCTAGGGCAGCCGCAGTCCTATTAATAATGTAGAGGAGAGCCTCCCTAACCTGCGGTATGTTGAATGGGTAGAATGTCCCCACAGCGAAGCTTAGTATTGATATGTCTGGGATTAGTATTGTTCTGTAACCAGCCTTAGCTAATGTTGCAGCGTAGGTTGGTGTTGGGTCCCACGAGGGCATCCACGTATTCCCGTATTTCAGAGCTAATGCAACACTTGTTGTTAGGCTTGTTGAAACCCTATAAACAGTTATCTGTGGGTAGTACTGCCATGTATGGAATGGTATTATCTTATTCCACGTGGCTAAAAGCGGTTTACCGTCAAAGTACATTGGTTCAAGGACGAACACTATTGATGTTGGGTTTGTAGACCACTTAGCATAATAGGGTGCAAGTGACCATAGCGGCACCACAAGCTTACTGATGTTATTATGGCCGAAGGTCCATGCCTCTGTGGCATTCATGGTCTTAAGTTCTTCAACTACCTTTGCCCAAACTGGCCATGGCGTATTAGGAACCCAGCTCATTAGAAGCTAATAATACCCGGTATTTGTCCAGTAGTCGAAGTGTATTGATAATGTGTAGTTGTCGAGGACTATTAGGTCCTTGTCGGCGTTCTGGGGCATTAACCAAGGCTCCCAGTCCCAAAAGGCCTTATCTGTAATGTAGAAGAATGCGTACGCATCCCATGCGGTGAAGGGTATTACGGCAGTACCATTAAACCAGTAAATATCATGCCTAAAGTAAATAATCACAGTATGATTCTGAGGAAAAACAGTCCAATTCTCAGCCAAAACAGGCCACCACTGACCAGTGGGATCATTATAATCAGCAATAGGCATATAGAAGGCTGCTGGTAGTATATTACCTGGGGCGAAGGGATTCCACCAAGGAGCAGGCCAAGGCGCAACATTCACCGTACCCCAAATAGCCGTAAGATTATACGTAGGGTAAGACTGCTGCGCATGAGCAACACTCACACCATACATCGCCGTTATTACTATTGCTATCGCCACCGCTAGGAGGGTATATGTTCTCGTCTCCATATGCATCCTTATGCTTTTTACATCTATTTAAGTTTTTCATAATACCTGTTCAATGGATTTGTGTAAAGTTTTTGCTTGCCTTTTTTAGTAATGATTAAAGACTCTACTCCCATTTAATTAATTAGTTTTAATAACTCACTGGGTTGTTTGCTGGGTGTTGATTGGTGATGTTGATGAACCTACCCACACCTACTCCTTGATCTATTTGCCCATGGATTATAGTAATCGAGTGAGCTACCTCGCCCTAGAAGGGCGGGGTTTCCCGCTTCCTTGCCTCGCCTTGCCCGTAGCCCTACGCTACGGGTAGTGGGCGGGGCTCCACGGGCACTACGGGTAGCTCCCACCCTGCTAAATGCTACAGCTCCACTGGAGTTAATAATTATGGAATCAATACTTGAAATCAAGCATCATACTCGATTATTGCAACAAAGCCCTGAAGAAAAAGAAAATACCCATTTCAACCTCCCCTGCCAGGTTAGAAGGGAAGAAAGAGAAGAGATGAGGGAAATTTGATTTTGAGTGTTGGGTTTAACCTATGTTCACCTTCTTCTTAATGCTATCAAAGCAGCCACTGCTGCTACAATAATCACAATGACCACTATCCCAACAACCAGTGCCGTGCTTATTATTGGCTTGGTTACTGTTACCGTGGTTACTGCCGTGGTTGTTGAAACAGCCGTTGTGGTTACTGTGCTAGTCACAGTCGCCGTTGATGTAACAGTGCTAACAGCAGTAGCCGTAGTAGTGGCAGTAGTCGTGGTTGTTGTAGTGGTGGTTGTCGTAGTAGTCGTGGTTACTGGGGTGTATGGTATGTGGAAGTATGAAGCTACAACCTCCTGGAGCTTGGGATCAGGCGTCGGTATGCCAAGGTACTTAGCATACCACTCATACTTCGTCCAAATACTACCATTGGCGATTGCTTGAGCAACCGGCGGTACTATGCCGGGTGGTGCTACTGCGCCTAGCCAGGCGTAGACGTATGCGAACATTGTTGATGCACCCCATGCTGAATAGTATGGTACGGTGAAGGCTGTGAACCACGGGTAGTTATCAACTATGTATGGTTGGTAAACCCAAAGTGGGTCTATGAAACTCTTAAGGTATTCAAACGGCTCAATCTTAGCTGCTAGCGGTATTACCGGCACCCAGTAGTGGTACCATGAGAAGATCACAGCAAGGAGTTCATCATAGTCAGGAGTCCCTGGGTAGGATAGGTCAAATGCCCAGACCCAGTTAGTGAAGTTTATGTAGCCTAACGTTGAGTTAATGCACCAGACAATCGTACCGTTTGGCGTTGTCATTGGACCATAAGGCGTGTGAATCACTGGCATATAGACCGGGCTGCATGTACCATTAGGCCACTGGAATGTCCAGGGTACTGAAACGTTGAACTCTGGGAATGACCAGAATGGCCACGATAAGAATGACCAGGCGCTGGAGTATGCCTTAGCGAAGGTTAACCATGCTATTGCGGCCTCAAATTGAGCCTTGGGGAATGTAGTACCCCAGTAAATACCAACGTCCTGCCCGATTAACTGTGTCTTTATCCCAAAGGCTGATAACTGCTCAGCGGCATCACTGGTCATAGTCATCCAGTCAGTCCAACCACTTGGCCCAAGTATCGTTATCGTTAATGGTGTGCCGTTTGGTAGGTACCACTGCCCACCCTTCTTATAAAGCCCATACTTCTGAAGGACTTGAGCTGCCTTACTTGGGTTGTACTCACATGGTATCAGGAACTGCCTAACGCTGGGTGGGTAGGTGCTCCATGTGTATGGTGGGGCTGGTTCAGGGGCGTACATCGGGTAGTTTAGGCCCCATGCAGCAACAACCTCACTCCTATTAATCACATCACACAAAGCCTGCCTAACCTCAGGGATGTTGAATGGGAAGGTGTATGGCGTTATGGTAATACCCCAAGCACTGTAGTCAAACCATAGATAAACACCTACGCCACTCTTGTTAAGCACACTAACCTGCTGCTCAGATAAGCCAATACCACCCCACGTTGCCTTACCAGCCAGGAAGGCGCTCATGGCCTGGGTATTACCTGCAACGTACCAATTAACTATGGTTGGGTTGTAGTCATTCCAGTTTGCGAATGGGAATATCTCCTCCCACCTAGCCAACAATGGCACTCCATTGTAATACATCGGTTCAAGGGTTATGTCGATGTAAGTGGAGCTTAGGTACGTTAAGTAATATGGACTTAACGCCCAATAGGATGGCACAAACTCCGTGATGTTTGTTGAGTATTTAACAGCTTGCGTTAGGTTCATAGTCCTGAGCTTATCAATAATGGGCTTCCAAACGGCGTAAGGTGTGCTTATCCAGCTTGGAAGCATCCAGTAGGGTATGAAGGTAGTCCACTTCTGGAATAGGAACTGTATCGTATAGTTGTTCAACACCCTAATATCCTCATCAGTAAGGGAGTTGTTAATCCATGGTGAATACCACCAGAACGCCTTCATACCAATGTAGAAGTATGCGTAGACGTCCCAGGCGGTGAAGGGTATCACTGCAGAACCATTAAACCAATACAAACCTTTCCTAAGGTAGATGGTGAATAGGGCTGAACCATTAGGCAAAATTTGAATAGTCCAGTTCTTAGCTAAAACGGGGTAGAATTGGCCAGTGAATGGGTTGTAAAAGGCTAATGGTACCCATGTGGCTACTGAACCAACTATGTTGCTTGGGGCGTATGGGTTAAAGTTAGGGCCCGATGGTACATAAATCAACGTACCCGGAATAGCTTGAATAATTTGAGGCTTCTGCTGAGCATACACCACATTGATACTGTACGCCGCCACCATTACCATGATTACCATTACTGATATGAGTATGTATGTTTTTGTCTCCATATGCATCTCTACACTTCCATATCTATTTAAGTTTTTCATAATACCTGTTCAATACATCTATGTAAAATATGCGCTGATTTAAAGTGGTTAAGGTCTGGTGTTAGAATAAACTTAATATAGATGCTCTAAACGCCTTAACCCCGTGCTCGGTCTCAGTATTAATGTTAGGCACCTTGGTGATTGGAGCGCCCTAACGCATGGGTTCAATGGAGTTTGTGTTAATGGCTTATACTCACACCCCGTTAATCACGGTGAACTTAGTCTTGAGGTTATCGGCATTCATAGCCCACACTCAACTGCACTCAGCGGCTTCCTAAGCTCCTTTAGGACTGGTGGTAACGTGCTTAAGGTACTTCACGTTAATAGGGTTTCAAGGAACTACGCCGAGGTTATTTACCTGGCACCTATTGGTGGTGTCTTGAAGTACATCATAACCTCCAATGATGGTATAGTGGCCGAGTCCAGGGTTATGGGTGGGTTTAAGTGGTTTAGGGCCTACTTCCTGGATGAGAAGGATGCTGAGGGGGTTTGCAGTGAGCTGAAGAGGCGAGGCAGTGTTGAGCTTATTAAGTGTGAACCTATTAAGGTGGCTAGGCGTAGGGAGCCATTGTTCAGAGGGAGTAATGCGCTAGGCGTGTTAACGGAGAGTGAGGTTAAGGCGCTTAAGGTAGCCTACAGGTTGGGTTACTTCAGTGAAGTGAAGACTGCAAATCTAAGCGACGTAGCCAGAGCCCTGGGTGTGGGTAGGGCAACGGCGAATCACCACATAAGAAGCGCTGTGAGGAAGATCGTGAAGGTCTACCTCAACGACTCTCCCTAAGATTAACTGTTTCTTAACCCCTCAGCCACCTTAACTTGCCTAAGGCTGTATCCACGTTAGCGACGTATACACCAATTGCATAGTCACTCACACCGCCAACCCAAATCAACCACTCACCCCACTTAACCAGGCCATCGCCAAATATGACCCTGGGCCTATCCCCATACTCCTCCTCAATACCACTCGGCGCCAGTAGGTAGTTGCTTATGGCGAGTAGGTCACCATCACCGTTAACTATGGCTAACCCATTCCTGTAGGAGTAATCCTCCTTAACTACACCATGCCAACCAACAATGTACTCATTGGGGGATAGCTTAACGGTGTTGGTTGACCAGCCAACCTTGAATTCAAAATCCTCGAAGGGCAGGATGGGCTTCATGGAGTCCTCACTAATAGTTAACTCACCTAGGTCAGCCTCACTGAACCAGCCAACTTCAATACCATTAATATTAGGCCTAGTTAACATTGACGCTGAATTCCCCCTAACCTCAATGAAGGCTGAGTCCTTCCACCAATCGGGAGTGTAAAAGTCATTGTTCTTAGCCTTAATTCTGAAGTAACCCCTCCTAACCGTATTCAACTCCTCATCAAGTACGGCGAAGGCTTGGTGGGCCCTTGGCTTCAACTCATTGTTGGCCATGTAGTACCCCCAACCTGTGTACAGCATTAAGTATTGGTTACCGTGCCTAATAACCCTTGGGTCTTCGCAACCCCTAAACTCCCAAAGCTCCCTAGGCCACATTATCACCTTAGCCTCAATAGGCCTAGCCACACCACCATTAACGACGTCACTAACCTTAAGTCTAATCAAACCTATACTTGAGGTGTAGTTTAGGTAGTCAAATATGACCCTAGGGAATATTAGTAACTCATCACCCTTAAGCACGGCGGCGGGGTTAAAAACCTCCACAGGTTTACGTGGGTAATTAACAATATTAACATCACCTGGTGTTATTAATAGGGTCCTCTTAAAGGCATGCTCAATTACATTACGCCTAATACCCCTACCCTCATTAAGCAATTCCCTAACCTTACCATACAGCCTATCAACCACATTACTCATGGTGCTTCAAAATTTACATCGGTATTTAGTTTATAAGCATTGTATGCATTAATCCATAAACCTAATCATGTGCCCTAGGCCAATACTCCCTTATGCAGGTGATTGGGTTGGCTAATCCGTTTGATGTTAATGCCCTGTATAATTCGCCACTTCCATCGTTAACATCCCAGTATATCCAAGTTATCACAATCCTAGGCTTATAGTAGCTTGGATTCGCATGCCTAATGTTTAATAGCATGGAGCTTACCCTGCCTATGAAGCCACTGCACCAATCCTCAACACTTTGAGCATCCCAAATACCAGTTGTTACGTATTGTTCACGGAAGAGTGCATACCAATTAAAGACGCCATCCTCAGTATACTCCTCCGTTACCGCTGGAATACCCATTGAGTTTAATAGACCTGGAACACCACATTCATTAACGTAATCATCGAAGGGCATGTCAATCCAGACCACGTACCTCCCCCTAACGTTGGGTGGTAGGGAGTTTAGGTAGGCCTTTAGCAATGTTGCATTGCACCAAGTGTTTAACGGCACGGATGGTGGCTTCCAACCATACCAAACCGCAACCCTGTAGGTTGAATTCAACGTAACGAGGTAACTCAATAACTCAACAAGCTTAATGTAGACTGTGGAGTTAACATACAAGTAGTTCCACTCAGGACCAAAGTACCATTTAGGGAATATGGCCCACATGACTTTAAGGTGGTTCTCAGAGGCTAAGCGGTTGATCAGGTTAATGTTGGGGTAATAGTAGGGGTAGTTGTGGTCGGCTAATGGTATCACAATTACAACGAAGTTGTAACCAGCATCCCTAATCACCTTAAAGTCACGGTTAATTGAGTTTTCATACAGCGTCAAGTTAGCGTAAACATAGAAGAATATCCTATCACCGTAAGTCTTAGCCCAGAGTGGGGTTGAATTCCCTGAGGGTAAAATATACACAATACCCGAGTAGCTAGTATTCATCAAGCCAACAGCACTAACTGTAGTTTTAATTAAGGACAGGACGGCCACCACTACCGCTGCTACTAATACTAATATAAACATAAGTATGCGTGTTCTCGTCTCCATAAATCCCCTTACACTTTTTACATCTATTTAAGTTTCTCATAAGCCAGCGCCAATATTACAGAGATCATGGTGCATTGAATTACACATAATACATGATGAAGCAGTCGCGATAACTAACGTTCATCATTCATGAGTATGGCCATATAAATACTTGATATACCCCCATTCTCCATATTGCCAGCATAGGTTAAATGTTTCTAAGTGATGTAATGTAAAGCTTAAAATTAAGTATTCGGCTTGGTTACATTATGGATTTTTTAGATGTTTGGGTTAAAGCTACGAGTTTCGTATCTAAAAATGGCTTGAGGGGTACCTTGGTTTACGTTAGGAACAGGTCCCACTACTCAATGCGTTTTGAGGTTAATGGACAGTCCTTCACCTCCAACCCAGGCTTATCCTGGTTTCTAGTGCCTATTAAGCCTGGTGACGAGGTTAGGGTTGTTTTTGAGGATGGTGAGTCCTTTAGCTTTAGGCCTAGCTTCAATGAGGCTAGGAGGTTTAGGGTTTACATAGCCCCAACGGTTCATACGGACTACGGCTACACTGATCTGCAGCCAAGGGTTGAGGAGGTTCATAGGGGTAACGTGGATGTTGCCATGAGGATTGCCTCAAGGGGTGGTAAGTTCGTGGTTGAGGTTACTGAGCAACCCTTCGGTAGGGTAATGGAGCTCCTTGAGTATAATAAAAAGGGGTTGATTGGGGTTCAGGCATTCCCGCTCAACGTGTTGACTGGCCTGTGTAGTCATGAGGAGTTGGTTAGGTTATTTTACGGTGTTAGGGATTTGAGGATGAGGGGGTTTAGGATTGAGGTTGCTGCACTAAACGACATACCGACCGCTGTCTGGGCCCTACCAAGCGTCCTAGCCCAAATTGGGGTTAGGTACTACATACAGGCCTCCAACCCGGATAGGGGTCCCCTACACGCCTTGAACACCCGGCTTAAGTCACCCTTCAGGTGGGTTGGGCCCGACGGTAACGGCGTCTTGGCTTGGTTTAGCGGTGGCTACGGTGGCTTAATACCGGGCTTCCACGGCTACCACCAAGGTTGGTCGGCTGGCTTCTTGACCAGTGTTGATAGGGCTGAGGCTGGGTTGGCACACTTCCTAACAACCCTTGAGGAGAGGGGTTACCCGTATGAGGATGTGCTCCTCTACGGCATGTTCATTGATAATTGGGAGGCCTCGGATAGGTTCCTCGACATTGTTAGGGGGTTTAATGAGAGGTGGGTTAACCCGGTTGTTGAGGTTGCCACCACCGACGACTTCTTCCACGCCATTGAGGCTAAGGTTGGTGGGTTGGGTGAGGTTAGGGGTAGTTTTGGGGTTTATTGGGAGGATGGGACGGCATCAACGGCTAGGGAGTTGGCCATGGTTAGGCTTGCCAAGAGGCTACTCTACTTCGCAGAGGCAGCCTACGCCATGGATTACCTCAGGGGTTTAAACTACCCTAAGAATGAACTTGATGATGCCTGGAGGAGCGTGGTCTACTTCGATGAACATACCTGGGGTGCCTGGAACTCCGTAAGTGACCCATTCAACCCAAGCGTCATTGAGCAGTGGAGGATTAAGGCAGGCTTCGCCCATAAGGCCCTTAACAGGGCTGTTGAGTTGACTAGGGGTGACTACGCCAGCAACCCATACCCATTCACTGTGGAGGGGCTTATTGAAGGAACCTACGTTAAGCTACCTCCAATGTCCTCCATGCCGTTCAACAGGAAGCCTGTTGTCAAAAGGGCTATTAATGGTAATGACGCAGTCTTCGAGACCAGCCACTACAGGGTTGTTGTTAAGAATGGTGAGGTGGTGAGTATTGTTGATAAGGAGCTTAACGCAGAGTTAATTGATACCAGTAGGTACTTCTTCGACGAGTTCATCTACGTGCTTGGTGGTAGGGGTACCAGCATGGAGAGGACTATACTCAACTACCTCTATGAGGGTGAGCCCACTAGGCCAAGCTACACTGTGATTAGGGAGTACTCCAGTAGGCTTGTTGAGGTTTACGAGAACGACGATTCCCTAACCTTCATCACTGAGGCTGATGGCTACCTATCCAGGGTTAGGAGGGAGTTTACCCTTGCCAAGGGGCGTAAGGAGATTATTGTTAGGAACATGGTTAGTAAGGCTGAGAATTACGATAAGGAGGGGGTCTACTTCGCATTCCCATTCAAACTAAGGAGGCCGAGGATACTTGTCGAGGAGCCTGGGGCCTTCGTTGACGTGGAGGGTGAGTACGTTGAGGGGGGTTGCGTCAACTGGTTCACGGTAAACAACATAACTTTGATTAAGGGTGAATTCGACGTTGCACTCTACTCGGAGGAGGCTCCGTTGATTACGGTTAATAGGGTTTTTGATGGCGTTTGGAGGGGTAGGTTAACTGTTGAGGATGGTTTAATATTCTCCTACGTCATGAACAACTACTGGCACACTAACTACAAGGCTGCCCAGGGTGGTGAATTCACCTTCACCTACAGGCTAACGAGTGGTAGGGGTATTAAGCCGAGTACAGCCTACAGGTTCTTCGCATCGCCAATTATTGGTAGGGCGGTTAACAGTGACCTTGAGTTAAACCCACCTGAAGTCGTGGTTACGGCAATTAAGAAGTGGGATCTTGGTGATGGCGTCGTGTTAAGGCTACTTGAGGTTGATGGGGAGGAGAAGGCAGTAACCATAAGGTCAAGCATGCTTAAGGGGTACACGCTAATGGAGGCAAACCCACTGGAGGAGCCGATAAGCGAGTTAGGGAAATTCAACGGGGAATTCACAGTAAGGTTAAGGCCAAGGCAATACAAAACACTGGTATTCAGGAGGTAATTAGCCACTTCTCAGGGCTTTTAGTATTAGGCTTGGGTTGTCGGTTGTTACCTCATCAACACCCATCTTAACCATCCTCAACGCCAGGTCGGCGTCATTAACCGTCCAAACCCCAATCTTTAAACCGGCCTCATGCACGGCCCTCACGTCAGCCTCGTTAACTAGCCTATACTCGGCTTGAAGCCACTGGGCCCTAAGCCTCCTAGCAGCCTCAATGAACCACCTTGGCTTACCTATGAATATTAAGCCCATTTCAATGGACTCATCAATGCTCCTAACCCTCTCCAGGGCATCGAAGTCGAAGGAGACTATCTTGGCCCTGATGCCGTACCTCCTCACAAGGTTGATAACCTTCCCCTCAATGCCTGGGTAGAGGTCACTACCGTGTTTAAGCTCAATGACGTAGCTGACCCTACTCCCAAGCTCCCTAAGCACCTCCTCAAGCGTCGGTATCTTGACCCCACGCCACTGGCTACCGAACTTAACACCGGCATCAAGCCCCTTAAGCTCCCTGAGGGTGTGGTCCTTAACGTAACCGGAACCTGTCGTCGTCCTTTCAAGGGTGTCGTCGTGAATTACCACAACCTCCCCATCCCTAGTCATGTGAACGTCCATCTCAACCCCATCAACCCCGGCCTCAAGGGCCAGCCTGAAGGATGGTATAGTGTTCTCAGGTGCGCAGCACCTGGCTCCCCTATGCCCAATAACCAGGACCATAACTAATGCTCACTGGTCCCCCTTTAAACCTTTAAGCACCCCCATTATTAAGCCTAGGCTAAGCTCACCAACCACGAGGGGCTTCTCAATACCCAGGTCGACGAGGACCTCCGGGTCAACCTCACCAACAACACCCACGCTGACGCCGTTCACGAGAACCTCAACTGAGCGGACATTTATGAATGGCTTACCCGAGTACCTGCGGATACCGGCGTCTAGGCCCAGGTACCTGAGGAGGGACTTGACTATAGATAGGCCATCGGTCAGCGTGAAGCCGTCCCCCATTAGCAGGACCCCAACCCTCCTATCCGTGGTTGCCGTGACGCCCTTAACCTCGATCACGTCGCCAACCTCAAAGGCCTCTAGCCTACCCACCAGCCTTTGGTTGACCTTAGCCGTGAGCAGCAGTGATGGTATTAGTGAACTGCGTAGGGCCGAGTAGTCCCTTATCTTCGGGTTCTTCAGCTTAACGAAGTTTTGAAAACCAGCCTTAACCATGGCCTCGTCGCTTATCAGGTTGAAGTTAACCACCTCCTGTAGGCCCATGCCCACCAGCAGCTCCCTAACCAGGTTGCTGAGAACCTCTACTGGGTGCTTGGCGCCGAAGTGGGTTGGGGGAGGTAGGCTGGGCTCTATGTTGCCGTAGCCTAACCCAATGGCCACATCCTCAATGACATCCACGGCGTCGTGAACGTCAATCCTGTAGGGTGGGGCCTGGGCCTCAACAACCTCACCGTTGCAGGAGACCTCGTAGCCCATCCTCCCAAGCAGGTTGACCACCACGTCTGGGTTAACCTTAACGCCCAGTAAGCCCTCTATGTCGCTCAGCTTAACCTCAACCCTAACCCAGTCCAACCTTGGGGTAACCTCGCTGTAGCCTGGCCTAACGGCCTCAACGGACTCTATGACTGGGTTCCTGGACCTCTCAGCCACTGAGGTTACCATTACGTTGAGGACTCTCTTCATGAGCTCAGGTTCAATGCCAGTTACGTCTATGAGTATGTTCCTGGTGGACTCGGTGACCTTAGTGTCCTCACTGTTCAGTATGGGTGGGAACGAAAGTACCCTGCCCTCCGAATCCACGAGCAGTGGGTACTCCCCAGGCTTGACTAGGCTCGAGTACGCCCTACCCTTCTCGGTGGCCTCCAGGACCTCCGTGAGGGTCATCTCCTCCCTATAATCTAGCGGCCTGTAGGTAGCCTCCTTAACCGCAATGTAGCCGAAGGGTGGCTTAAGGGTGTCTAGGTCGTATAGGCCTATTGAGACGAGTCTCCTATCCCCACCGTAATCCCTATGTAAAACCTCCTGGAGCTGGAAGAGCTGCCTAATGGCCTCGTCGCTCAACTCAACGTTCCTCACAATGGCCATGTAGGCGTATGGCCTATAACTGGGCGCCTTGGATAGGTCAAGCCTTGTGGTTGGACCATTAACGCTGTACCTCGGTAAGCCCCTTGAGCCTAGGTAAACCCCAATGGCCCTACCAAGCCCCTCTGCTGAAAATAGATCCGGCCTATCGTAGTTGAGCTCTATTGAGACGTAGCCACCCTCAACCTCCTCCACCTCACCCTTAAGTACTTCAATAACCTCCCTCAGCTTATCTAGGGTTAGCTCAACGCCGGCTATTGAGGATATGTCGCTTAAGGAAACCTTAATGGTCGGCATTTAAACCACCCAGGCAACCCCCCTCATCGACTCTATTTCCTTCACATTATTCGTGTAGAGGGTCCTTATGTCATCAACGCCGAGGACTACCATGGCCAACCTATCTATCCCAACACCCCAGGCGGCGACCTTGTAGTCACGGTCAAGCCCAACGACCCTAAGCACCTCAGGCCTAAACATGCCCCCTGGGAAGACCTCCAATTGGCCTAGTCTCGGGTGCTTAACGTAACCCTCAACACTAGGCTCGGTGAATGGGAAGTAGGCTGGCTTGAAGTAGACCCTGCCAAGCCCAAGCCTCTTAGCCAGCTCCGTGAAGAAGCCGAGCAGGTTCCTGAAGGTAACCCCCCTACCCACTATTATGCCCTCCAATTGGTGGAACTCCATGAAGTGGGTTGGGTCCGGGGTGTCTGGTCTATAGACCCTGTCCAGTGAGAACAGCCTGTATTCACCACGCCCCCTAAGGTATATTTGCCTAATTGTAACTAGGGTTGTGTGGGTCCTCAGCAGTATCCTAAGCGCCTCCTCACCACTCCACCCATAGCCCCAAACCGCCCTATGCTCCCCACTGGCCCTCCCCATCACGTCGCCCGGGGCCTCACTGGGCTTGAGCCTATTCTCCACGTAGAAAACGTCCGTTTCACGCCTGGCTGGGTGGTACTGGGGGACTAGGAGTACGTCGAAGTTCCACAGTGCTGCGTCGACGTGGTTGTCCTTAACCTCCTCAAACCCCATGGCCACCAGTTCATCGCGGACGTGGTCTAGGAACTGGGTGAAGGGGTGCCTGCGCCTAATGGGCCTTAGGGGAACCTCCACTGTTAAGTCAAACTCCTTAAACACACCACCCCTCCAGGCCCCTGAGGCCAGGTCGGCTGAGGTTAGGCTTGTTATGACCCTTGCGCTGCTTAACTCACCCGACCTGTACAGCTCCATTAGGCCTTGGGTTGGTGAGGCCAGCACCCTCCTAACCTGGCGAACCTTAACAAGGCCCCTACGCCTAGCCTCCTCAACAATACTGGGTAATTCACCGGGGTACTCCACCTCACCCCTTATGCTGGCTAGAAGCCCCTTAAGTTCATTAACGTAGGCCCTCAAACCCTCCTCAACCCCCGTTAGGGTTACTGAGTCGCCGGTCAGGCTAATGGCGTTTAGCCTCCTAAGCCTACCGAGGGCTGCGGCGAACTCCTCATCACTTAGGCCGGTTAACCTGGCCAGTTCACCCACCTTAGCCCTACCCCCAATACTCCTCAGGTGGCTTAGTAGCCTCTCCTCAGGTAGGCCATTCTTTAGGTAGGCCTCGCCTAGGCTCGTTAAAGACACCTTGTTGACCGGCCTATGCTCAAGGTTAACAAGGCCCCTTAACCTAAGCTCCTCAAGGTCCCTCATAATGTCCTCAGCCCTCTTACCCAGCTTACCGGCCAGTGAATCCGCGTCAATGGGCTGGTTAGCCTCAACCAGCGCCTTAACTATGCTGTACTGCAATGGCGGTAAGACAACCATACTCCACATCCCCACTCAACAACCCTTATTAAGCTTAACACCTAACCTCCAATGAATGGGCGATATGGGTCGGGGTGGTTGAATGAACCTAACTTGGCGTAAGCCCTAGCAGGGCAACCACCCCTGCATAACCTTGAAATGGGCAACCGGCACAGGCCTTTGGTATGGGCCTCCCCCTAAACACCCTAAACCCACTTACCCACAGTTTACCCAGTTCACTCCTCCTAACGTTACCCTCCCTAAACCGCGGCTCCATGAGGAGTTCGCAACCGTAGACGTCGCCGTTGGGATCGATGACGAACCTACTCCTACCCGCTGGGCATGTGCCGTAGTTGAGGATGCTTAGCCTATTTTAATAGGCCCTCGGCTTCACGGTAGGATTTGGGTCTGGTTGGTGGTTAATTGCCTCATCCCTTTTCTTTTCCTTCTCCCCCTTCCTCTGGTTTCATTGTTTATTGGGGGCTCTTGGGGGTGACCAAGGCACCCCCGCATGCACATGTAAAACTCGTAAAGCCCTTAACCAGGTGTTCATTGCTCCAACGGTGTCTCTGTCGGCTATGAAGCCGCATTTCAAGGGACCTGGGTGGCTTATCGAGGACTGTGGGTAAACTCGTGGAGCAGGACATAAGGCATTACCTACCAGCCTGGATAAGGGAGAGGGGCGGCATAACCGTGGATAGGGTAAGGAGATTGAGGATGAACAACATAGCCGAATTTGACTGCTAGTAGAGACTGAAGACAAGGTACTACTAATGGAGATAAAGACAACTTGAGGACGAAGGACATAAAGGACATGACCGAGAAAATTGAGAAGCATAGGGCACAGGCACCAAGCGGTAAAACAATAATACCAATGATAATATACACGATTGAGGGGAAAGGCTTGAGAAACTAATCAACGCAGCAAAACTACACGGTGTAATGTTGATTAAGCATTATGATGAGTACGGGTTCGAATTAATTAATCAAATAATCCTACCCTTTTACCGTTTAGGGAATATCGACTTACAACTTATCCTCCCCACTCTTAACTCATTGATAAACTCCACGTACTCATCATAGACATCCTTAATCCACGCATTTATGCCCTTAAAATAAATGGGCTCAGAATTCACCAACTCCCGAACCTCATCAACACTTAACTTCCCAATGTAGTAACAGGGATCCTTAAGCAGCAAAACTCTGCGATATTCCCTAGCAATCACTGGAGTTACGGGCGAACCCTCAATTCCCTCAACATGCCTAAGGTAACGCTCTATATCATTTAACGAGATATTGTTTTTACGACCCCTACGCTCCCACTCATCAACAATGGCATAGAAATAATTCATAAGATCATCTATGTAGGGCTTGCCATCATTGAAGTACATAAGCACTATTGGATGATTAATCCAACCTCTCCTCCCATCATTGATGATGCCCAATCTCCTCAGTATCGCAAGCAGTACCTGCTTTGCCTCAACCCTTTGCTTACCAAGCCTTAAATCATCCAGAAACCAGGCTGATTTCCTATGATCTATATACGGTCTAAATACCTGCATCGCAGCTAAAACCACAAGTATAACCCCTTTATTTCAATACTGCTTCATCACTAACGGGGGTAGTGCTTAAAACATACCCCTCTCCTTACCCCTCCTAACCACGTCAAGTAGGCCTCTGTTAAGGAGTGGTAGGGGTTCACCACCAAGTAGGTAAAGGTACCTAACACCAAGCCTACCCAACTCATCAATGACAGGCATACCAAGCCTCGCCCCTTCTAGGGACAGACCCTCACGGTGAAAACCCCACCCTTCAAGGCGGGGAGAGGGTCATCTGCTCCGCGTAATCCCCCTCATCAAAGGCGAGTATGTGGGTCAACGGGGTTGCGGGGCACTCCGTGAGAAATATTAATCCACCATTCCTAATATCAACCGTATTAATGCATCACCAGTTAAAATTAGGCGTTAGGTGCATTAAAAACGTTTCCACAACGAATAATACGCTATATTAAGTAATGATCAGTGGTATTCATTTAAACTACGGTACCATTAAAACGCAGAACAGCATCATGAGGGAAAGTTTAAAATCACTCCAGCTTAAAATCAGAATAGGGCCCGTAGCTCAGCACGGTAGAGCGGCGGGCTCCAGGCTGCGATGGAGAAACCCGTAGGTCGGGGGTTCAAATCCCTCCGGGCCCACCAAACCTTGCCCTAACCACCTAACCTCTAACTGGGGTTTGTTTAGATTAGGGTAAGGGGCATTGAACTTATAGGGCTGGTTTATGCTCGGTTACTGAGGTGGGTTAGTGGACAAGGATCCATCAACCTTGGTGTAACTTGGGTTTATCAATATCCACCTCAACAATCCTGAGGCAAGGTGATTTAAGGCATTAGCATTTAACCTGTCTGCACCTTTAACCAGGATCTAAACCTTATCTAACTTCTAGCTAAATCTCATTCTTCATTTCTAAACAGCGATGAAGAGCCGAGGACCCACAGTTTTAAATATTGATGAAATATAAGATAAAGGAATGAGGGGCAGGCAGCCCACTCGAACCACGGCTGAGGCTCATGTTGAGCTTGCCTTGAGGTTTCTTGAGGAGGGTAAGGGGTTAGTGGATAAGGATCCCGTTCAGGCCAGTGAGAAGCTTTACAAGGCTGCCGAGGAGACTGTTAAGGCGCTAACAATATACTTCAACCTGGTTAACATAATTAAGAGTGTTGATGAGAGGGGTAGATGGACGGTTACGGATCTTGAAAGGGCTGCCTTGAAAATATCAAGGAAGCTGGGGAGGTGGTTCAGGGCTGCTTGGGATGCGGCGAACTACCTACACGTGTGGGGATTCCATGAGGCTAAAATCAACGCCGAGGATATCGATGATAGGTTGCCGGACATAGAGAGAATGGTTAAGGAGGCGCAGGAAATTATCAGTGGGGCACACGACTCTTAAGGCAGTGTTAATGCTCCCTGTGGTACATTCAGAATATACCTTAAAGATGTAGTTACTTAACACCATACCTTAAACCCTGGGCAAGATATTAAGTGCGGCGCATAAGCCATTTCGGCGGAGTGGTGTCGGCAAGATCTTCTCATAATTCAGTGGTGAACTATAGGTGGTGTGCATTTACGAGGTTACCGAGGGCTTAACCATAGTTTAGAGGTTTACCAATTACTAAAAATACTGCAGCTAAGTGCTGCTAATGTTAACTGTTTGAGTAAAAGATAAAAAGGTGTGGATTTACACGTAGGCTTAATGAGTATGAAGAATAGTAGGTCTGTTTTTAAGTTTGTTGTTTTTGATTATTTTCATGTTGTTGATTGGTCTGGTGGTGCTGTTTTTGGTGGTTATGTTTATGATGTTGTTGAGTCTTTTGTTGATAGTTTGGCTGATAGTGTCTTGGAGTTTTCTCTTCTTAGGGTTAGGGATTCCTACACGTTGAGGAGGCTTCTTAGGGTTATTGGTGGTAGTGGTGTTGCTGAGGTTGTTGACATTAAGCCGCTTAACAACGGTTACCCAAGGTTATTCTCAGTGGTTTTAAAGTCACCAATCTCAAACTCAACTAGGTATAGGGCTAGGCTACTCGGGGGCGTCGAGGTAATGGACCGTATTGAGGAGGGTGTTGAGGAGTGGGGATTCATATTCCCACAGGAAACAGACACACAAACACTAATCAAAAACCTAGAAACAAGAGGAAGAGTAATAAGAGTAAGGGAGAGGAGAATAGACGCAACCGAGGCAGTGGAAAAGGCAATGAAAAGAGGAATAGGAACAATACTAACAAAGGCAGAGGAAAGAACAATAAAAAAAAGCAAACAAACTAGGATACTTCGACCAACCAAAGAGAGTAAGCATAAGGCAAATAGCAAAAGAACTAGGTTTATCACCAAGTACTGTCGATAACCAGTTAAGGAATGGTATACGCAAGTTACTAAGGATACTGCTGACGTCAGATGATGCCGATATTTAATAGGCTTCAAAGTATTATAGTGTAAGGTAAAATAAAAAAGCATGATTTTACTGATATTATTATAGTTTTTAAATATTTCAACCGCTCAACTTACCTTCTCCTCATTGCTATTGTTGCTGCTACTGCTGCTACCACTATTACGATGATTACTATTCCAACTACCAGTGCCGTACTGATCACTGGTTTTGTCACGGTTACCGTACTCACCGCTGTTGTTGTCGTTACTGCCGTTGTTGTGACCGTGCTTGTTACCGTGGTTGTTGAAGTCACCGTTGAAACAGCGGTAGTCGTAGCCGTGGTTGTGAATGTGGTGGTGACCGGAGTATATGGTACGTGGAAGTATGACGCTACACAGGTCTGTAATTTAGGAATGTCTATGCCGAATTCCGGTGTTAAGCCTAGGAAGTTTGCGTACTGCTGATACTTAGTCCACAGTGAGCCATTAAGTATTGCCTGCGCTATTGGTGGTATCACGCCTGGTGGGGCAACACCACCGAAGAAGAATGGGTCAGGCAGCCACGTGGTCCACATGCCCATTATCATCTGCTGCGCTGACGGGTAAACAACTATGTCCGCTGTTAACTTGGGTAAGCATGCATAAGCCCAGGTGAAGTCGAAGTAACTTGGGTTGTACTGTATCGGCTCAATCTTAGCACCCCAAATGAACTGTGGATCATAATACTCCCACCAGGCTACCCAAGCTGCAATAGCCTCCTCGTACTGCTGGCTACCGGGTTCAGCAGCCGCAATGGCCCACTGGAGGTTTGTTAGGTTAACGTAACCGAAGGTTGAGTTAACGCAGGTTACAATTGTGTTGTTTGGTATCGGTAGGTTGAGTGTCAGTGGTTTGCAGTACCAACCGATGAGCTGGTGATTAACCACATTAGGCCATGCAAAGGGCCATGGCTTAGACGTATTAAACACATTACCAACAAAATACGTCCAAACTGAGCTAAGCGGCCATTGGGTCCATGCCGTAATGTAGCTAACAACCTTAGGGCCAAACCATTGGAGTGCCTGGAATTCACCATAATATATTATTTTACTTTCAAGGGTACCATGCTCTATGGCTACGAGTTTAGTCGGTATACCGAAGGCGCTTAATTCCTCAGCTGCATATGAGGCTGGCACTATCTGGTTCGTGAAGCCTGAGGGGCCACTTATGGTTAACGCTAGTGGTGTACCATTAGGCGTGTACCACTGTCCATTCTTCTGATAGAAGCCTAGGCTTTCAAGTATCTGAGTGGCCTTAGTAATGTTGTACTGGCACGTGAACAGCATACTGGTTATGTTACTTGGGAAGGTGCTTAAAGTGTATGGTGCTGCCGGTATATTGTAAGTGGTTGGTAGCAGGGATTGTAAGCCCCAGGATGCTGCCATGGCTGTGGTGTTCAACACGTAGCATAGTATTCTCCTAACTTCAGGTATATTCCATGGGTACTGATTTGGGTTAATGGTTATGCCGTATATGTCGAATGGGTATATGCCAAACACATTGATGCCGTGGCTCTCTAATTGAGCATTTTGCTGCGGCGACAGGAACACGTAGATGAATTGGGAGGTACCCTCAAGCATAGCGGTCATAGCCTGGGTATTACCACCAACGAATAACGACGTTACAGTTGGGTAATACAGATACGAGTTCAGCGGGAACACATCACTCCACTCCTCAAGTAGGTTAGGCGGCTCAAGGGTTGTTATTATGAAGTTTGAGCCAACCTTAGACACATAGTAAGGTGAAAGAGCCCAGTACGGTGCAACAAACATAGTGATATTACTATGCGCAAATACAACGGCTTCAGTGTGGTTCATGGTTTTAAGCTTGTCAACGAAGGGTTTCCAAACTGGCCATGGTGTAAATATGTGCTGCGTAATCACGTAGATCCACTCGGTTGGTGACCATGTGTTAAACAATACCCGTATAGTGTAATTGTTAACAACAGTGAGATCCTCATCAACATCACTATAATTTATAAATGGGTAGAACCAGTTAAAGGCCTTAATGCCTATGTAGAACTCAGCGTAAACATCCCAAGCCGTGAAGGGCATTACAGCTGAGCCATTAAACCAATATAAGCCCTTACGTAGATGTATAGTTAATATACCGCTACCGTTAGGAAGCACCTGAATGGTCCAATTATCGGCTAAACCAGGGAAGAATTGGTTTGTTATTGGATTGTAGAAGGCCAACGGCATGTATGTGTCATAGGCACCCTGATCTTGGGCGACTGGGTGCGGGATGAATAGGTTCCAATTGGGTGCACCAGGTATGTACATTAATGTCGACGATACAGCCTGCGTTATGTTATACTGTTCACTTGAAATCGCCACATGGGTCACTAAGGCCATCATAAACAACGCAGCCGCCACCATCATGACTACGCCCTGTATTATACTTGTTAACCTCCTAGGAGAGGACATCCTAAGCTTCATACCAATTGTACCTACCTACATCTTAATAAATTGGTATTCGGACATTGTAAACCTAAATATCGATGGCCGATATCTAAAGAGTATAACCAGTCACACCCATTTATTCACGCTCTAACTTAGGGTATATGCAATATAAAACCTTAACCCTAGATTATTGTGATGACGTGCTGATGCATTTAGCTTAAAATTACCACTATGTTTAACCAGGTATTTTACTCTATTTTTAACTGACAGTAATATATGCCTAACGCTTGACCACGGCGAAGTTGAATACCCCAGTAACTCCCTTCCTCAACATGTTGCAGGCGGTTTCTCTCATATATCTTATCTAATTCACATCCCTGGAGGTACAGGTTTAATATTCAAAATGGGAAGGAAGTTAGGTAAAAAGATTAAAGATTTTTAATTTTTTAAGGATTTATTTTGCGCTTATCTTCTTCTTAGTGCTATTAGGGCTGCTACTGCTGCTATGACTATTACTATGATTATTATTCCTGCTATTAGTGCTGTTGATACCACTGTCTTCGTCACGGTTACCGTGCTTACCGCCGTTGTGGTTGACGTTGTTGTTGAAGTCACCGTGCTTGTCATGGTGGCAGTGGTTGTTACCGTTGAAACAGCAGTTGTAGTAATAGCCGTTGTAGTTGTGGTAGTAGTTGTAGTGGTAGTCGTAGTCGTTGTGGATGTGGTGGTAACAGGAGTAGTCGTCGATGTGGTTGTAGTTGTAGTGGTGGTGGTGACTGGGATTACCTGTGATTGAAGTTTCTCAAGCTCAGCCAGGTTTAACTGACTGGTTATGTTGAAGTATTGGGCTAGGCATATTGCTAGGGCTGTTAGGTTTAACCCATGCGAGTAGGCGAACTGTGGGTCTAGCCCTAGGAATTTGGCGTAGTCGGGGTGTTTAATCCAAAGGCTACCGTTAACCATAGCCTCAACTAGAGGTGGCACATAGCCAGCCGGTGCCCCACTACCCCAGAGCGCCTCCCAAACCGGTGAGCTAATTACCTGATAGTAGTCCAGTTCAGCCCCAACTATGTACGAGTTGTCTGATGGCATTAACTCGATCCTAAGCCAGGGTGGGATGTACTTCTCACACATGGGGTTAGGTACATCATACATCCAAGTGACCATCATGTACTTAGGCCCAACATTAACCTCACCCCTCTTCCAACCAACGGGCTCTATGGGAACGTAATAGTGATACCATGAGAAAATAACCTTAAGCAACTCATCATACTCAGGCGTACCGACCGTCACTGCATCAAACAGGTTAAACCAGTTGGTTAGGTTAATGTAACCGAAGGTCGAGTTAATGCACCAAACCACTGTACCATTGAGTGGCGGAACTGTGGTGTTGTAGTAGCTGGGTAGGTGCATGGTTACTGGTGCGCATGTCCCATTTGGCCACTGGAAAGGCCAAACATAAGTCTCAGACTCAGTTACCCACGGTATTGCCGCTAATGGTCCCTGGAAGGATAGGCCAGTTGGATCATAGTAACCCCTACCGTAACCAAGCCAGGCATTAGCGACCTCAAATTGGGCGCCAGGGAACACGGTACCCCAGTACGTGCCTGTGTCTAGGGCTAACACATTTGTCGGTATGCCGAATAGGCTTAGCTGGGTTGCCCAACCCTGGGTTATGGTTGCCCAATCAGTGAAACCCGATGGCGTTATCACCGTCAGCTTAAGCGGTGTCCCATTTGGCAGGTACCACTGGTTACCCTTCTTATACATGCCGATACTCTCAAGTAACTGAGCAGCCTTAGTTGTATTGTAGCTGCACGGTATTAGGTACTCTTGGAGATGCTTTGGGTAAGTGCCCACCGTGTATGGGAAGATTGGCTCTGGGTAGTAGCTTGGGTAATAAACGCCAATACCCCAAACGGCGTTTGCGGCCGTTAGATTAACAGCGTAGCATAGAGCCTCCCTGAACTGGGGTGTGTTGAATGGGAACCCAGATAGTGGGTTAATGGTCATCCCCAGTTCACCGAAGTCCTCAAGCATGTAGGCCAATAGACCGCTCTTATTAGCAATACCAACCTGAGCAAGTGAAATACCCAGCGACGACCACGTTGCCTTACCTGACAGTAAGCCTGTTAAGGCCTGGGTGTTGCCGAGGACTTGCACGTAGTCTAATTCAGGGTCATAGTATGTTAGGGATATTGCGTATGGGTAAATCTCAAGCCACTTAGCAAGTAGAGGTACACCATTGTAGTACATTGGCTCAAGCACCGTTGTAAAGGTTGCAGTACCTGGACTAAAGCCTGTGGTTGGTGGGAAGTAGTAAGGTGCCAGCGACCAGCATGGTGGATTCCACGTGGTTACATTATCCGAGCCGAAGGTTAATGCCTGGGTTGAATTCATGGTCTTAAGTCTCTCAACAATGGGTTTCCAGTAGATCCACGGGGTGGTGATTGGCTCAGTGAGTATGAATATTATGGTGTCTGGGCTCCATGCGGTCAACTGTATTGAAATGGTGTAATTATTAATCACCCTAATCCCATCAGCATTAACATACGGGTACCACCACATGAAGGCCTTAGCACCAATGTAAAACTCAGCGTAAACATCCCAAGCAGTGAAGGGCATAACAGCCGAACCATTAAACCAATACAAGTCATGCCTAAGGTAAATGATGATGGTGTCGTTCTGGGGGAATAGGGACCAGTTCCTAGCTAAAACGGGCCACCATTTGCCATTGAGGGTATTATAGTAGGCCAGCGACTCCCAGGCATTAACCATCCATAATAGACCCTTGGGGTTCCAAATATTGCAAATAGGGGTGCCTGGTGGAACCGTTAATGTACCGTAGGAGTTCCAGTAAATTATCTTGGGCTTACTTGATGCATGAACAATGTTGACGCCTATTAACGCAAGTACCACCAGTGTCACTATTATATACATCTTATGGGGATTTATTTTACTTATCATACAGAGATAATAGGTGATTAGTACCTCCTTATAACTGTTACTGTACATAGGTTTTGAATATTGATATATAGTGAATGTAGTGCTATGTAGTGTGCACTGGTTATGAAACGCATCAGTGCCTAACACTTATTAAGCTGCCGTGGTACCCTCAATATGGCCCAGTCCAGTGGCGGTACTGTGAGTAGGGATTACTTCGCTAAGTTGGATTTGAGGGTTGGTAAGGTTATTGAGGCTCAGAGGGTTGAGGGTAGTAGGAAGTTGATTAAGCTGGTTGTTGACCTGGGCTCGGAGAGGAGGCAGATACTGGCTGGCCTAGCCGAGCACTATAAGCCCGAGGAGTTGGTGGGCATGTT
>Ga0209739_100226_pt1 | contig 24830 bp, 20 predicted proteins | sample JossMetagenome_2_FD_184729 | JGI IMG/M metagenome (GOLD analysis project Ga0209739, IMG submission 184729) | Hot spring sediment microbial communities from Joseph's Coat, Yellowstone National Park, USA - JC3_ASED (SPAdes) (version 3) | ecosystem: Environmental > Aquatic > Thermal springs > Hot...
TGGCAAGCCTATTAGCCCCGTGTAGGCCGGTGTCGGCAACCTCACCTATGGCGTAAAGGTTCCTCACACTTGACTCACCCCTGGTATTAACCCTCACACCCCCTACGGTGAAGTGAGCTGCTGGGAACACGGGGACTTTATCCCTCCTTAACCCATGCCTACTTAGGAAGCTAGCTACCGACGGGAACCTAGACTCAAGGTCCTTGACATTGGTTAAATCTAGAAACACGCTGTTACCCTTCAGGTACTCCATGTATATTGCCCTCGCTAAAATATCCCTTGGAGCCAACTCACCCCTCTCATCGTACTTAAACGCAAACCTCTCGCCAAGGTTATTAATCAGCCTAGCACCCTCACCCCTGAGTGTCTCGGTTAGTAGAAAAACATCACCATCGGCTATGGTAACCGTTGGGTGAAATTGCACAAACTCCATGTCCGATACGTATGCGCCAGCCCTAAAGGCTATAGCCACACCGTCACCCATATTGGTGGGTGGGTTTGATGAGTACTCCCATAGATACGCATAACCCCCCGTGGCCAATACAAGCTTATCAACATCACTAACCTCACCCCTAGCCTTAGTTACAAAGCCCATTACCTCATTATCCCTAACCTTAATGGCTATGAGCTCATCCTCAACAATTGGGATCCCCTCCTTAATAGCCAGGTTAAGCAGGAAGGTTGATAATTCCCTGCCTGTCTCATCAAGCCTATGCAGAACCCTCCTCCTGGAGTGCCCACCCTCAAGCCTTAAGTCAGGGTCAAACTTAAACCCCCAATCCTCAATGGTATTAATTACCTTAGGGATTTCACTAGTGACGTAGTTGACAACAGCGGTGTCGCAAAGCCCATCACCCGCCTTCAACGTATCCTCTGCATGCAGTTCAGGTGAGTCATCGGGGCTTATGGCTGCGGCCACGCCACCCTTCGCCTCATAGCTTGAACCCCCCTTAATCTTCTTAGTTATAATTGTGACCCTGTGGCCTGACTTGTGAAGGGATAAAGCCGCCGATAACCCAGCTATACCACTGCCTATTATGTAAATCATGCGACTCCGCCCTCAAGCAGCTTAATTGTTCTTTCAAACGCATCCTTAACAGCATCAGCAATGCTTTTAGGCAGCTTGACCTCATGGACCTCATCCCTTAAAGACCTGTAAACCTTATCCAACGTAACCATGGCCATGTATGGGCACCTGGCATACCCATACTCATCGAGATTTACAAGTGGGTGAAAGACCTTGCCAGGGACCTTAATCCTTAGTGAATTTAACATGCCTATTTCAGTGGCTACTATAAACTCCTTAGCGTCACTACTCCTAGCGTACTCAATCATTTGGTTCGTTGAGCCCACGAAGTCAGCTTGCTTAAGAACCTCAATTGGCGATTCTGGGTGAGCCATTAGTAGAGCGTTAGGGTGCCTCATCCTGGCAGCCTTAACCATATCTATGTTATAGCCCGAGTGGACTATGCATCTACCATTTTGCGGAACCTTAATGATCCTCTTACTATTGCCGATTAATGATTCAACATAGTTAGCCAGGTTTAAGTCAGGGCCGAATATAACCGTGTCATTGGGTATCTTCTTAATAACCTTAACAGCCGTTGACGACGTCACTACGTAGTCTGCAAGGGCCTTAACACTGGCACTTGTGTTGACGTAAAGCACCACTGGCGCATTTGGGTACATTTCCCTGTACCTCATTAACTCATCATCACTCAACGAGTCTGATAAGGTGCAGCCAGCCCTAGGTTCCGGGGAAAGTACCTTCTTATCTGGGTTTAATGCAGCCGCCTGCTCAGCCATGAAGAAGACGCCGGCGAACACTATTAACTCAGCCCTAGTGCTCATAGCCTTTAATGCCAAATCATATGAGTCACCTGTGTAATCAGATATCAACTGAACCGCGTATTCCATGTAATTATGGCCAAGTATCACTGCGTTCTTCTCAACCTTAAGTCTCCTAATCTCATTAATAACAGTATCCAGCTCCATATTAACCAACCCAGATTACCCACTGAAGTATTACCCTTATTGTGCAGTATCTGTACTGCTGTGTATACACCGGCATTAGTTAAGGTGCGTATTCTGCATATAGCCATATAGCAAAGGTTACCCATAATAATTTAAATAAAGAATCATGGCGTATTGAACCCATTGTTAAGTCACTAAACCATGCTGCATTTAAACCATGATGCAGTAAGTACCTAGTATTAAGCCCAATTCACTTTCACTTAAATTGAAAGTAACCGTGAATGAAGAGGGTCCTCTTCATGGGTAGTTCTAGTTCATTAAGCCTTTAAAGGTAACCCCTACTACAATGACCGGTAGCATAAGGTTAACTACCCTTGAACAAAGAGTAACACAAGTTTCGAGCAAACAGGAAAAGAGGTGGGATTATTTACTAGGCTCCTTCACGCTTAACAATGCGACACCTATTATTATCCACGCTATCATAATTATGAACACACCTATAACTATGAAGGTTAACACAGCCCCTATTAGGTAAATCAAACCTCCAGTACTGAAGAGGCTTTCATTAGTGCGGGTACTCATGGTTTCCATAGCCCTACGTAGGTAAATAGCTGATAATAGGAAGAAAACCGCCGCAATGATAATGAATATTACGAGGGTTAATAAGCCTGGGAATATAAACCGCATACCACTGTAGGGTATCATGGGGTGGGTTACGATGGCTGGGTGGTATACGACTACCAAAGCCATGATGCCTGAGGCCAGTAGGATTAATGCTATTAAACCGAATATGAACCAGTAAATTATGTCTGACCTAAGCCTACTATCATTGAAGTAATTGGCCAATTCCAGCATACCAATTAGGAACAGGATTATGCCTATTATTGATGGTACAACATAACCAAATACACCCACACCCGCAAGTATAGCGCCTACCCCGGCAAGCACCTTAGCGGAGTCAAAACTCATGAGGCTAATCCTAAACATCATTTTTAAGTATTTCGCAATTAACATGGGCTTATTCCGATAGAGCTTATCGCATATGCACTATAACTGCTGTGGATTTAAACTAGGATTAAGAGAGGTTAAAGGTTACTAAACATCAGTAAAAGCTATGATGGTAGGTGATGGGAATGCATTCTAGGCTTTTAGGGAATAGGTGCTCAGTTGGAGGCAGTGTAAAGCTGGGAGACAGGAAACCTCATATCTCAAAAGGAGTAGTCTCGCTTAGGTTTTAGCCTATTGCCTTATGCTGTCGAGGAGTTCCTTTATACTCTTCATTACGCTTCCCCTTAGGTTATTGAACTTTTCAACGTTGGATGCTTCGATTGTAACCCTGAGTAGGTTCTCTGTACCACTTGGCCTAACTAGGAACCATGAGTCTGGGTAATTAACCCTAATGCCATCTATGGTTATAACCTCGCCACCCCAATCCCTTTCCCTAAGCTTATCCACTAGCTTCCTGGCTGTTTCTCTATCCACCTCCAGTCTCTCCCTGGCTGTCACCATGCTCGGAATCCTTGAGTTTAACTCTGATAGCCTGGCCCTTTGCTCAGCTAGTACCTGCATCATCAGTAGTGTTGTGGATATCCCATCCCTTACCGGGTGGTGCCTTGGCCAAATGAACCCTCCATTATCCTCGAAGCCGCATAGGGCGCCTATCTCCATGACCCTGTGGCTAACGTCCACTGAACCAACCCTAGTCCAAACAACCTCACCTCCAGCCCCCTCCACAGCCCACTTGACCACTATGCTTGAGGATACCGGCGTGACTACCCTATCACCCTTCTTAATCATTGACAACGCCAATATTGTACCCGTCCTATCACCCCACACCACGTTACCTCCCTCATCTATGAAGAGTGACCTATCACCATCACCATCATAGGCAACGCCGAAGTCAGCACTAGCCTCCACCACAGCCCTCGAAGCGACGTTAAGGTTATCCGGCCTAGGCTCGGGGACTCTACCTGGGAATTCACCGTCAAGGTGGCCGTTTATTGAGTTCACCTTGACGTTAAGCCCCCTGAGGACGTATGGTAACGCTATTGAGTTCACGCTGTTTGCGAAGTCCGCCACTATCCTGAATCCCCTACCCTTAATCAAATCCACGTTGACTAAGCTTAGTAGGTGCTCCCGGTATTCCCTTAACCCATCCTCAACATTTATGAACCTGACTCTTCCAATATCACGGTAATCCACCGTTTCCTTAAACCTACCGCTGTAGAATATTGACTCAACCTCCTCCTCAATGTTCCTATTAACCTCAACCCCATCACTACCCATAAGTTTAATACCGTTGTAGTGGGGTGGATTGTGGCTGGCAGTCACCATTACACCCGCCCTATAGCCCCACGCCTTAGTTAGGTATTGATGCACAGGCGTTGGTAATGGCCCAATCACGTCAACGCCAAGGCCATACATTGACAATACACCGTACAGTGTACCCACTATTGATAGGCTGGTTAACCTAACGTCAAAACCCAGTAGGACATCGCCGTTGTTGATGTAGGTTGCAATTGCCTTACCAAGCCTAACTATGAACTCTGGGTCATAACTACCCCTCGTGAACTCCAACCTAACCCCATTGGTCCCAAATAGTCTGCCCACTCTTTAACCTCCGTTGATGCGTTTTAAATGCATGACTATTAATCTGCAGGAACTTTCATAGAGTGAATCAACTTAATGGATCCTTAGGTATTGGGCGCCTAGTATGTTTGACACCTCTTCAGCCTCCCTGCTATGCTCATCGCCAAGCAACACACTGCCGTTACTAGTTATGGCAGCGTATTTACCGTGGGTGTGCGCCAGTAGGTAGGACTCCTTGACCTTTAGGTTTAGTACGTGGTTTATCTCCACCCTCCTCTCCCTAATCCTCTGGTCTGGGTCCTTGACCTCAAGGCCCCACCCCTCCACGATACCCTCCCCGAAGAGCTCGATTAGCAGTTGAGCCTTCTCGACACTCACATCGATGCTCCCCCTCTCATACTCGTAAACGCTCTTCCTACTAACCGACAGTAACTCGGCTATATCCCCCAGGCTTAAGCCGTGCCTTAACCTAAGCTCCCTCAGTAGCCAACCCTTTATCTTAACCTTGGTGACCCCACCCTCATTCTTCATCATTATTGGCTTGCCCCTAAGTAAATCCCCAAGCGTTTTGGGGGTTAGTTGAGGTATCCCAGATTGCTCATAGAGCACGCCGTCCTGAAGCTCCTCGTTCCTCCTGCTCTCACCCACTAGTATTGGCTTGGCGTTAAAGACCCTATGCATTATGAGTAGGTCTATTATGCGGCTCCTCGGTATTGCTGATGAATCCGCGCTCACCTTAAGCACAAGCCTACCCAGGCTACCCTTCACATCTGCGACTATGGTGTATGAGTAATCATCCTCATCAACAACTACAGATCTAGCCCCAACTCCATTAAGCTCCTCGGCCACCAAATCCATCAATCTCCCACTACCTCTCCCAGGCATCGCCGTTGCAGTATTATGCTGGAACCCTATTAATATTCCTTACGGTTTGCGGGTATTTAACATTCATCGAGGACTCAGAATGTCATTAAACTTAGATCTATCAAATAGGTTAAAATTGGCCTTGAATTGGTATATGAAATTAATATTGAGATTATTTTCCAATAGGTTAATTAATTTACATTTAAATAGATTTCTATTTAATGGAGTAAAATTTATAAACAATGCGATTAGATATACTTGATTAGTATGCCTATAGGCTACATCCTCCTTCCAGCGGCGTGGATTAGCTTACTGGATGAGGCTAGGTGGATAAGTGCAGTTGGTGTACTAGCTCACCTGGGCTTAGCATCAGCATTCCTTGGTACGATCTTAATGGCCGTGGTTGCTGAGTTCCTCTACATAACTAGGCATGATGAGACTTGGCGTGATAAGGCGAGGATGTTCTCCGTGGTTTCAACAATCTTCTTCGGGGTTGGTGCAGCCTTCGGTACATTGGTTGAATTTGGTCTAGTTACCATATGGAGCAATTTCATTACCATAATAGGCTCCGCGATAGTCCTACCATTCTACCTTGAGTTATTCGCCTTCCTAACCGAGGTCATAATACTGCCACTTTACGTATTCACGTGGAGTAAGATTAAGAACGCATGGGTCCATTGGGTAATTGGCCTAGCCGCAGCCTTTGGTGGTTACTGGAGTGCCTACAACATACTTGCCGTAATGGCGTCACTAAGCATGAGACCACCTGGCCTCATAGTTCAGAACCTCGCCTCAACGACAGGGAAGACTGTTGCCGGCTTAACGGATTATTTAGTAACCTGGGCTAAGCCAACTGACGTTTGGAATATGTTTTGGTGGGGGGCTAACGTATTCATATTCCACGGTATTTTGGCGGCTGCCATATTGACCTGGTCAGTGATAAGTGCAATATACCTATATGGTTACCTGCGTGAACGCAGGCCAGATCAAATGAAGGTGCTTAGGGTTACCGTACCGGGTGTGGCTATTATGACCGCTGTCGAGGGTTTCATACTTGGCCATGAGCAGGGTGAGCTGGTGTTTCAATTTGACCCATTGAAGCTGGCCGCCATAGAGGGCTTATTCTGGAAGGGGCTTAAGGTTGATCCTTTAATGAGCCTCCTTGTCTATGGTACACTTAACCATGCCTTCTGGGGCTACTACTCATGGCCAGCTGACGTGAGGCCACCACTTGCACCATTCGACTTCCTGCCGATATTCTACCTAGGCTTCATGGTGACCCTAGGCGTGTTACTAGGCGTGTGGAGTGGTGGTCTGTCACTATGGTACCTGTTTAACGGCTTCTTCAGTAGGTTTAACTGGGCTAGGGCAATTGCCTCATTCCTGGAGAGGACTGGCCCATACGCCATGCCGCTCTTCGCAGCGTTAGCCTCCATAGGTGGTGCGGTAACCGCTGAGAGTGGGAGGGTTCCATTCATACTGGTTAAGGCCTCACCGGATCCGAACGGTGGGCCACCGGTAGTGTCGGGTGTCCCCATATACAGTGGTGGATTAATTAACCCAACCCTTAGCCTACCCGGCTGGTTAGTGGCCTTGGTTGTAATAGTTGAGGTTGCCATGCCGGCGTTAGCCGTATACATGGTCTACATATACATTAAGCGTAGGGCGGTTAGAGAGGCGCAGGTGGTTGAATACTAGGGGTGGTGGGTATGGTATCCCCTGCTATTGTTGCGGTCGCCCTAATCGCATGGGCCTTCTCAGTGCACCTACCCCTAGTCTACACTGTGCTTGGCCTAGGTTGGTTGCTGCCGACGCTTGAGTTAATTGGTTATAGGAGTGGTAGGAGGGTTTACGTTGATGTGGCCCATGGCCTATCAAGCTACCTGATAGCCGTCTATGCCATTGGAGGTGTCTTCGGGACTATAGTAACAGTGTTCCTGGCAGGTCTACTACCCGTCTTCACCAACATAGCTGGTGTCCTTCTTTGGCCGGTTTGGGGTGTTGCCATAGTGTTTGGTGTCGCTATTGCGCTACCCTTCATAGGGTTCTACAATAGGACCTTCGGTAGGGTGAGCCCGATGAGGCACATTGCCATAGGCTACGGCATGGCCATCGCCTTAACGGTTATACCAGCCATGTTTAGGCTTGTGTTCGCCTACATAAACTACCCAGTGGGCACCTCAATAACCCCAAGCAGCACCTCAAACACAGGCTTCACCCTATCCGTAAACGTAATGGAGGCGTTGGGCAATCCAACGTATCCACCGCTGTTGCTAGCCACCATATTTGGCGCCATAGCAATGACAGGCATATTAGTCTCATCGATACATGGGTGGAGGTATGCCTCAAGCAGGAGTGAGTATCATGAGGTTGGCCGCAGGGTCGGTAATATGGTTGGCCTCATCTTCGGTGTCCTTTACTCAATATTCGCATTCTGGTACCTATACACAGTCTACCAGTACTCACCCACAATGGCCTGGTCAATATTCGGCCACCCACCTTCATACTTACCATCAGCCTTCTACAGCGTCTATAAGCCAACCTTCACGTTAAGCTGGATGCTCTACATGAACATAGCCCTCGGCCTAATCATACTTGCGCTGCTGCTGATTTCACTTAAGGTGGTTAGCAGGCCCGTTGAGGCGCTTAAGCTTGTATTAACACCATTGCTAATGGACTCTGCCGAGTTGATGAATGGGTTGGCCCACATGCCCTATGCCGTAGTCCCACCTGTAAGCGCAGCTGAGGTGTTGATTAAGACCTATGGGTTAGACTTCACCCTTAACGTGGCTAAGTGGCTGACCGTTAGCCAACTCCTAACCCCGGAGATTAACGCTCTACTTAAGGTGGTGTCCGTTGAGCCTGGTTTACTGGTGGGTAGCCTAGTCTTCTTCGCCTTCTTTAACGTACTGCTGCTCTACGTAATATACGCCGCCTTATCCTGGAGAAGGACAACCACGGCCATGGGGGTTTAATGCCCAGCGCCCGGGCCTTTCCCAGCATCAAATCTTAATCATTATTCTTCCATTCCTCTCCGATGAGAACAACCTCATTAGGGCATCCCTGGCCTCATTAAGGTTAAAGTACCTGTCAACCTTAACCCTAAGCCTGCTCATCATGTTAACCAGCTCCAGTAGCTCCCTCCTAGTCCCACCCGTTGAGCCTATTATGGCCGCTTCGCTTGAGTAGACTTGGGATATGCGCAGCTTAACCTCACCACCAGTCAATTGGCCGAAGGTAACCCACCTACCACCCCTACCAAGCACTGACGTACTTGCCTCCCAGGTCCTCTCACCCAGTGGGTCAACCACCACGTCAGCCATCCTACCCCCGGTAGCCTTCTCAACAACCTCCCTAACGTTGCTCAACGACGCCACGTAATCAGCGCCAAGCTCACTAACCCAACCCTTACTACTCACTGCAATAACCCTGGCTCCCATTAGTTTACCCAGTTGCACGGCGAACTGCCCAGTGTTACCCGAGGCTCCGAAGACAACCAGGGTTTCACCAGGCCTTAACCCAGCCCTCCTCAGGGCGTGGTATGAGGTTAATGCAGCCACCGGTAGGCTAGCCGCCACATCCCAGTTGACATCGCTGGGCAGCTTAATGAGGTTCCTGTCAGGTATCACGGCGTATTCAGCCCATCCACCATTAGTCACCACGCCTACTATGCCACCATTCCTGCATAGGTGTTCCATTGAGGCTAGGCACAGGTCGCATGTACCGTCGAAAACCCTGCCGTAAACAACCACCCTATCCCCTGGTTCAAAGCCTGTAACGTGCTCACCCACCTCCTCAACGATACCCGCAAACTCAGCGCCCGGTATGTGCGGTATTGGTTTAACCCTTATTGAAGTCACGGTGTAGTAGTCCACTGGGTTAACACCAGACTCAACAACCTTAATCAACACTTCATGGGGACCCGGCTTAGGTCTACTGAGCTCAACGAGCCTTAGATCGTTTAAGTCATTCCTCTCGAAGACCACAGCCCTCATAGCTTAATATCCGAAATTGGGCAATTAAACCTAACTCGAGGACTCTGAAAGAATGGAAAACCTGACGGAATAGGGAATATTATTTGCGATAAAAGGTTGTTTTTCTCTATTTTTTAATATCCAAATAACTTGCTTAGGTACGTCTGCATCCAGCGATCCTTCTGAACCGTGTACTCACGCTTGGGTTCAGGGTCCTTAATTGGCTTAGGGGTCTGCTGTGTATAGTCAAACCCAAACTGGAGGCTTAACGTCTCCAACCTACCCTCAATATTGCCTAGATACGCCCACCCAACGAAGGCGTATTGAACATTAACCCTATCGCCAACCCCCAGATCCTCAAGAATCTTATTCACGGCGAATAGGGCGCTTTCAAAGGCAATCTCCTGGTTCTTCGGGTAGGGTAACCTAGCCGCGTCACCGGCCGCCAACACATCATCGTACTTAATGTGTCTCAGATCCGTTGGTGATCTGACTTCGAACCAATTATCACCAAGTCCAGCGTCCCTTATGAATGAGGGTGCCCTATTGGGCTCCAGCATAGCTAGTACGTCGAACTTATACCTCTCACCACTCCTCGTAACTACCTCATTACTGCTTAACTCGGTTATATCCTGGTTCGTAACCAGCTCTATGCCAGCCTTATCGTAAAGCTCCTTAACCTTATCCGCTATTATGGGCGGCTGTGTCTTGTCATTGGCATCCACGTGAATTACCCTAACCCTATCCCTAACACCCCTATGCTTAAGCACCGTGTGAGCCAGTAGAGCGGTCTCTGTGGGTGCAGGGGCGCAGCGGTATGGAGCCTTCGGGGCATATATGAGCACTGTGCCTTGGTTAATGCTCCATAGCTTACTCTTAAGCTCAGTCAACATACCTGGGTCGTAGACGTTACTGTTAACCCACCACCACTTCCCATACCCAGTAATCCCACTGCCATCGAAGACCACGCCGGGTGCCACTATAAGGTAGTCGCCGCCTGCTGTGCCGTAGGGTGGGGATTCAACGTACTTAACAACCCTATTACCAGGGTCAATGCTGGACACGGCACCGTAAACCACCTTAATACCCAGGGAGCCGACGTAGCCGTAACCCCTAATTATCCTCTCAAACCTCTCCTCATCCGTAAGTATTAATGGCCTTGTTGGACCACTAACGTAGTAAGGCTCCTTAGTTAATACAGTCACCTCTACCTTATCCCCCAGCCTTGAGGCTAACGTTGTGGCTGCGGTTAGGCCAGCTATCCCACCACCAATCACAACTACCTTAGCCATACGTGAACTTAGACTGAGGGTTAATAAATCTTTTCTGGGTCAAATTTTCATTATTCCTCAGCATGGTCAAATTTGCGACATAAAATTCCCTAACATTTTTGATTAGTAAAATATTTCAACGGTAATGCTTAAAATTATCCAGTTTAGTATCCGACATGGTTAAGAGGATTGGCATATCCTTCGCGGTGGGTAGGAGGGAGACTGTTCCAAGGACCATGGAGATTATGAAGAAGGCGGCTGAGCTCGGCTTCACTGAGGCTTGGTCTGGCGTGGGGCTTGATACCCTGGAAATTGTTAAGGAGATTGCCAAGCTAGCTAACTCACTGGGCTACTACTACTTCGTCGATATAAACCCCAAGGTACTCTCAGACCTGGGCGCCTCCCCAGGCGACCTGGGCGTTTTCAAGAGGATTGGGGTTGGGGGTGTTAGGGCTGATTGGGGGTTTAACCTGGAGCAGCTAGCCGCAATGGCCAATAATGACCTAGGCCTCAAGGTTGAGTTAAACGCAAGCGTGTTCCCGGTTGACGAATTAGATAACTTACTGAAGCTCGTTAAAAAGCCGGAGAACCTAATGGCGAGCCACGACTGGTATCCCTGGGAATACACTGGGTTAAGCCTTGAGAGTGCCCTGGCCAAGTCTAAGGAATTCCACGATAGGGGAATACCAGTGGGCATATTCATATCCGTTAAGGATGGTGAGAGGACTACGGTTGAAAGCCTTAGGCATATGGATATTGAGAACTCGGCGACAATACTCTTGAACTCGAAATGCATAGATAGGGTACTCATAGGGGATCCGTTGCCAACCAATGAGGATTTAACTAAAGTCGCCAACGCCAGGAAGAGGACTAGGATAAGGGTTGTGGTTTACGATGGTTTAACTGAAGAGGAGGCTAAGGTGTTTAATAGGGAGTTTAGGGATGTTAGGATTAAGGAGAAGACCATTGGCCTAACAGTCGGTGGTAAGAATAACATTAAGCCAAGGAACATTGTGAGGAGGTTTAAAGGAGCAGTGACGGTGATTAACAATAACCCAGATTACATACAGGTCTGGATATTTAAGGAGGATGCCCCACCAGACCCCAGGTTCAACGTGATAGGTGAAGTGTACCCAGAGGACATGGTTATCATTGAGCATCTTGCTGAAAGAACTAGGAGCATACTATCAGTGCCAACGGGCGAGGAGGAGGTTCCCGTGGTTCTAATACCTTATAAATCCGCTTAACTTAAAAACCCCTCAACAGTGTTGAGTGAGGGTCCCTTGGGTTGGTTAAATAGGGATGTCATATCAGCCCTGGACTTCAATAGGGATGAATTAATGGTTCTATTCAATGAGGCTAGGGAAATGGAGAAATACGCCAAGTCAAGGTTAAACATACTTGAAGGTAAGATAATGGCCACGGCTTTCTTCGAACCAAGCACAAGAACTAGGCTAAGCTTCGAGGCGGCTATGATAAGGCTTGGTGGGCATGTGCTTGGATTCGGCTCAGTCGAGGCTTCATCCATGGCTAAGGGTGAGAGTCTGGGGGACACCATCAGGATGCTTGACTCCTACTCGGACATAATAGTGATTAGGCATAGCCTTGAGGGGGCCGCCAAGTACGCTGCTGAGATAGCCACGGTGCCCGTTATCAACGCTGGTGATGGTACCCAGAACCACCCAACACAAGCCATGCTGGACGCCTACACTATTTGGAGGGAGTTCGAGAGGATTGACGGCTTAACCATAGGGGTGCTGGGTGACTTAAGATACGCCAGGGTGGTTGTATCGTTGATACAGCTGCTCAGCAATTTCAGCGTTAAGCTACGCCTAATATCACCTGAACTACTTAGGCCGAGGAGGGAGTTGATAGACTTCATGAATAGCAGGGGCATGAGTTACAGCATGCATTCAAACCTAAGCGAGGTACTGAGTGAGTTAGACGTACTCTACGTGGTTAGGATTCAGAGGGAGAGGTTCCCAGACCCCGTTGAGTATGAGAGGGTTAGGGGGAGTTTCAGGGTCACCCCAGAGACACTCGCCGGCGCCAGGGACACTTTAATAGTACTTCACCCACTACCCAGGGTTGACGAGGTTGACCACAGGCTGGACTCTACCAAGTACGCAAGGTACTTTAGGCAATCGGCACTGGGGATACCATTAAGGATGGCCCTACTCAAACTGATACTAAAGGGTGAATAGGCCGCTGAAATGCCAAACCGATAAGTAATGGTTTAATAGTGTTTAGTACGCAGAGGCGATGAGGTTATGATGAAATGTTTATAAATCTAGGGTATTCCCTTAAAAATTAATTGTGGTTAAGGTTCCGGTTAAACTGGTTACCTGGGATGACATAGTGACCTGGGCCTCAACGCTGGCTGGTAAAATAATCGAGAGTAGGTGGATGCCGGACATAGTAGTGGCTATAGCCAGAGGGGGGTATGTACCGGCTAGGCTACTCTGTGACCACATGGGGATTAATGACCTCGTTAGCCTGCAGGTGGTTCACTGGCCCAGTAGCGCCCAGGTGGCTGAGAAGGCCTACATAAAGTACCCCGTGGCCCAAATGGACCTTAACGGTAAGAGGGTTCTAATCGTGGATGACATTGTTGACACAGGTGACAGTGTGTTAATAGCTAGGGACCATGTGCTGTCAAGGTGGCCCAAGGCTGATGTGAGGACTGGTGCACTTCAATGGATATCCACAGTGGCCAAGTTTAAGCCGGATTACTATGCATATGAGGTTAAGGATTGGGTTTGGTTCATGTACCCATGGAACCTCACCGAGGACCTATCTAACTTCATAACTAGGATAATGGTGGAGGAGTATAAGGCCAGTGGTAAGGTTAACTGGAGTTTATTGGAGTTGACTGAGAAGTTAAGTGAGTGGTATGGTGATGAGATACTCAAGGTGCCTGTATCATACTTAGGTAAGGCCTTGGCTAACCTGGAGAGGAATGGTGTTGTTTTAAGGCTGAGGGAGGGTAACGTTGACCTCATTAAACTGGCTAAGGGTTAACACCTAAGGCCTTTACATTAATTAAGTTGTTAAAAGTTTAAACCAACACCTACCATTAAGCCTCAGCTCATTTATCATTCAACTCTTTATAAACCATTTTCTTATGATCGATATATTTAAATATTATTAGCGTAATACTTAAAAATGGGTTGAAAGTATAGGATACTGTGAGTCAGAATCAAGGGGGCTTAGTACCAGGGATAATAGTGGATATATTGTATTGGGGCGGCATATTAACGGTACTTGCAATAGCCTACACGATAGACTACATGCTGATACACCTATGGCTTTATGGAACCGCCACATTAAACATAGTGCTCGATGCTTTAATATTAGCGTCATTACTATCCTTCGACGCGCTATCACTAACCTCAACCATACTTTTCATTAAAAACGTGAGAAGCAGGGCTAACATGTGGATACTCCTAGTCTACGCCATCGGTGCCTTCGTGGTTTTAACCTACTACACGTACATGGTTACGGCTAACCACACGGCTATACTAGTTGAGGTTTATGGTCAAGGTGTAGTTGGGGATAAGTACATTGGATACGGCATAGTCCTCTACAACCTAGGTGTGGCACTGTTAACCTGGCTTGTAATTCAAGGCAAAGGCACCCTAGACAGGTTACGCTCAATACCAATAATATTAACTCCCTACAAGCCACTGAACGACGGTAAGAGGGCTAACACGAGGAGAGAGAAGGAGTGTTCCGTTGTTGATGTTTACGATGAGGATGGGAACAGGATAAGCGAAATCTACAACTGCTAAAGAGTCAGAATCAAAGGTAACTACCCATTTAGATTACGGTTATTCAATGGGTATGCGAAATTGCTTATTTTTCATAGTCACATTGACGAATGGGGATTTATTGTAGTTCTTAGCATAAACTGATTACCCTAGTTTTTCAAGACCCACAGTTGGCCGAGATCCCCCCAGCGACGGGTAAGAAGCCAACCGCGGTGAGGAGACAGAGAGATCGTTGGGATAGGTGGTTTGTTACCGCTACCTGCTGAGAAGCGGTAAAAGTAGATAACTGGGTTAATTTAGGGCTGAACGTGCTTAAGGTAACTATACTCGGGTCTGGTGGGGCAATACCTAGGACCTGCAGGGAGTTGGTTAGCGTACTCATTGAGGTTGATAGGTATAGGATACTCATAGATCCGAGTGAGGGGGTTACGAGGAGGCTGGAGGCTATTGGCGTCAGTGCCCTCAGGTTAACGCACGTAATGGTAACCCACCTGCACGCTGACCACGTTAATGGGTTACCCGGATTACTTGCAACCATGCTCATGCTCAGTAGGGTTACTCCATTAACCATAATAGGCCCCGTGGGCATCAGTGACCTAGTCCCCGCATCCGTTAACTCTTCATTCAAGGTTAACTTAATTGAACTTAAGCCCACCGACAAGGTTACTTTAATTGACGCCGCCGATAACGTTGAGCTTAGGTACGTGACCACTAGGCACACGATCCAGAATAACTCATACCTTGTTACCTTAAAGAGGCCAGTGGGTAGGTTTAACCCTGTTAAGGCTAGGGAACTTGGGGTGCCTGTGGCCTACTGGAGGAGGATACAGATGGGTGAAACTGTGAAGCTGCCTGATGGTAGGGTTATTGAACCGTCAATGATAATGGATGATATCGGGGACAGGTCACTCTTCGTGGCGTATACTGGTGACACTGCACCGAGCGGCAGCCTAGTGGATCTGGCTAGGGGGTCAACTATACTGATCCACGACTCATCATACCTACCCAGTGATGTGAATGAGGCTAGGAGCCGGGGCCACTCAACATGCGTAGACGCCGCCTTGGATGCCAGGGAGGCTGGGGTTGGGTTACTGGTACTCACCCACATCAGTTACAGGTATGGTTGCGAATACCACTGGGACTTCCTCAAGTGTGCCGCCTCAATATTTCCACGCACACTTGTTGCCAGGGATGGCCTAGTCATCAGCGTTTAACTACCTTAACCCGGCGAACAACTCTCTAATCGCCCTAACAGCGAGTTTCGGTCTCCTATCCCTCGTGAATACGCCCTTAGTGTTCAGTATAACCCTGTAGACTCTTTGTGGGGTTCTGAAGTCTGCGTAGTTCCATATGTGCAACCCCCTCACGTAAGGCTTCTTACTCAACTCCTCAATGTACCTCCTTATGAATAATTCCTGGTACTCCTCACTCCACGCCACCGGTGGGTCGTGGTGAAGCCCTGGGTAACCCTCAGCACCGAACTCAGTTATTATGATTGGCTTATCAGGGTACCTCGCATGCACCTCATCAACTAGCTTAGTAACCCTAGCAACACCAGCCTCAATGTCACCAGTCTCACTGTACCAGCCGAAGTAGGTGTTTAGGGCTATTGCATCACCAAGGCCAAGGGCCTTATCCTCAAGGTGCCTATGCGATGTGTATATGACGGGCCTGGTTGGGTCAATGGACTTAATGTGGCTAATCAACTCGCCTAGGAAAACCCTAGCCTCATCCACTATGCTGTTTGGCTCATTGGCGACGCTATACATGACTACTGAGGGCCTATTCCTATGCTGCCTAACCATCTCACTAATAACAGCCTTGGCCTTAGTCAGGTAAGCCTGGTCCTTAAAGTGCTGCTCCCTCAAACCAACCAGCGGCGCCTCTAGGATGACTAGGATTCCGAATTCATCGGCAAGGTCAAGGTGTTGGTTTGAGTATGGGTAGTGGCTTGTCCTGAATGAGTTTGCGTTAAGCCTCTTAAGCTCATGGAAATCCCTAACAAGCACTGGGCCAGGTAGGCTGCGGCCGAAGATTGGGAAGTCCTCATGCCTACCGAAACCCTTCAGGAATATGGATTCACCGTTTAGGTAGAAGCCACTTGGCCTAACCTCAAATGTCCTGAAGCCAACCCTCTCCATGACCTCATCATACTCCTCACCATTAACCAGCAGCCTAGCGGCAAGCCTATAGAGGACTGGGTGTTCAATTGACCAAGGCTCAACCTTAACCCTATCCTCAATTACCACAAGCCCCCTAGATTCAACAACCCTACTGTAAACCGTTGAGCCCCCTGAGTCAATAAGCTCAAGGGCTATGTTGTGGGCTTTACCGCAATTCGACTCAACCTCAACCTTAAGGTAACCGTCATGCCTAGTGGTCACGAATAAATCACTGATGAAGCATTCACGGGTAAACTCAAGGTAAACAGGCCTATGAATACCACCATAGTGGTAGAAGTCGAAGTACGTTGAATTCATGCCCTCACCAGGTGGTATTGAATCTGGTTTAAGGGTGTTATCAATCTTAACCACAACCCTATTCCAATCACCAAACCTAACACCATTAACCCTAAGCCTAAACTGGGTAAAGGAACCCTCATGACCACCTATGGACAAGCCATTAAACCAAACCCTAGTTAAATAACCGGCACCCTCAAAGACAAGCCAAGCCGTTAAACCACTGAACTCCCTCGGAACGTGGAAGTCATATTGGTACCAGGCAACACCACCGTAACCATCCCAATCAGGATTCTGTTCATTCCAGGAGGCTGGGACGTAAATCAAGTCGCCGTCGAAACCCCTAAACCAACCACTAGACTCACCAACATCCCCAGGATCCGGTTTAAAACGCCAGAAGCCACTCAACTCAACCCTAGGCCTAACGCCAATAACCATAGTAAACCAGGGCAAAACAACCTTTAAAGCATTAACCAGGGGTGAGGAAGGGAAAACAAGGCTTTTAAGATTAAGGACTCTAGGGGTTAAGCCGTCACCTCCTTCTTAAGGCTAATACAGCCGCAATAGCGGCAACAACAATAACAACCACGACAATGGCAACCACCACGCTCGTTGAAACCACAGGCTTCGTTACAGTAACAGTAGTTACCGCTGTCGTGGTTGCTACTGATGTGCTTGTTACGGTACTGGTCACAGTAGCCGTTGAGGTGACTGTTGATACTGCTGTTGTGGTTACTGCAGTAGTCGTAGTGGTTGTAGTTGTAGTCGTTGTGGTTGTTGTTACTGGTGTGTATGGTATGTGGAAGTATGATGCTACGCAAGCCTGCACGTTGGTGTCTGGGCTTGGTAGGCCTATGAATGCCGCTAGCTGTGGGTACTTTGTCCATAGTGTGCCGTTTGCAATGACTTGAGCCATTGTTGGTACTTGGCCTGGTGGTGCCCATGCACCAAAGAATAAGCCAGCCACCACAGTGTTAGGCCAGCCGAATGGCATACCGGACAGTGTATTCTCGTATATTAGGGTTTCTAACGTGTAGAATGGTAGGCATTGGTAAGCCCAAAGCGGATCCATGAGGCTCTTACCGTACTCAAGTGGCTCAATCTTCTCACCAAGTGGTATTATCGGTATGTAGTAGCCGTACCAACCGAAAATAGTCTTAACCATCTCATCGTAGAATGGTGTACCGGGTGCAGCCGCACCAAAGGCCATCTGCCAATTAGTCAGGTTAATGTAGCCGAATGTCGAATTAACACACCAAACAATGGTACTGTTGGGCAACTTCAGTGATGAGGGTGCTGTTACTGGTGTGCAGGTTCCATTAGGCCAGGCGAATGGGAAGACGCTGTGGTTAGTGTATGGCTGAATGGCAACACCAAACGTCCACCAAGGCCAGCCTAGGAACGTCCACGCACTATCAAGACTCTTAACATATGTAACCCACGATATTGCACCCTGGTACTGACTCTGAGGTATCGTGGTACCCCAGTAAACACCAACATCCTGTCCAATTAACTTTGCGTTGACGCCAAAGGCCTGCATCTGCTCCACAGCATCACTGGCCATTGTCATCCAGTCAGTCCAACCACTTGGGCCATAGACGTAGAGCGTTAACTGTGTTCCATTAGGCAGATACCAATACCCACCCTTCTTGTAAAGACCAAGACTCTGGAATACTTGAGCCGCCTTACTTGGGTTGTATTCGCATGGTACTAAAACATCCTTGAAGCTTGGTGGATATAGGTTAACCGTGTATGATAGGGCTGGTTCTGGGTAGTAGTCTGGGTAGTTTAAGCCCCATGCGGCAACAACCTCACTCCTATTAATCACATCACACAAAGCCCGCCTAAACTGTGGCAGGTTCCAAGGCCAACCCAACTGAGGATTAATGGTAATACCAAAGGCTGAGAAGTCAGGGCTCAGGTAAACACCAACAGTGCCAGTCTTGTTAAGTATAGCAACCTGCTGTAGTGATAAACCCACGAAGCCCCAGTTAGCCTTACCGGATAGGAAGGCGCTCATGGCCTGGGTATTACCACCAACATACCAGTCAATGGCTGTTGGGTTGTATAGGCTCCAAGTATTCACTGGGAAAACCTCCAACCAACTGGCCAATAGCGGCACACCATTATAGTACATTGGCTCGAGGGTATAGTCTATGTAGGTGGTGCTTATGTAGGATAAGTAATATGGGTTAAGGCCCCAGTACGGTGCAACAAACTCAGTGACATTTGTTGAGTACTTAGCTGCCTGGGTAGCATTCATCGTCTTAAGCTTATCCACAATAGGCTTCCAAACCGGGTATGGTGTGCTTATCCAGCTTGGAAGCATCCAGTAGGGTATCATTGGGGTCCACTTCTGGAATAGGAACTGTATAGTCGTGTCGTTAAGGACCCTAATATCCTCATCAACGTAGGTTAGGTTGATCCAAGGCGTGTACCAGGCAAGGGACTTAATGCCTATGTAGAAGTATGCGTAAACATCCCAAGCCGTGAATGGTATCGTGGCTGAGCCGTTAAACCAGTATAGGTTTGGCCTGAGGTAAATGGTGAATAAGGCTGAACCATTAGGCAAAACCTGAACAGTCCAGTTCTTAGCTAAAACGGGGTAGAATTGGCCAGTGAATGGGTTGTAGAGTGCAAGTGGTAGGTAAGTCATGACAGCACCTATTAAGTTACTTGGAGCATACGGATTATACACAGGAGTACCAGGAGTGTAGATTATCGTAGTAGGGGCAGCAACAATAATCTGAGGCGGGGAGGCTGCATAGGTGACTAGGCTGGGTATTACTAGGATTAGCGTAGCTACTACTGCAGCGGCCATTAGTAGATATGGGGTATACCTACCTATGGTAGACATAAAGTGGTTATACTTAGTACCCTTATAAGTTTTATCCATATGATCAGTATTGATTGATCAATTATTTAAATGCCTTTTAAACCATATATTTACTACTATAGTCTGTATTAATGAATTTGATGAACTTAGTCCCCCTTCAGGGATGAATCCCGTGTAATAGTGAATTAACCCTCTTGGGCTATTGGGGTTGTTGATGCGTAACTGGTTTAAACAATATGAATTCACAGTAAGGCACCTAAGGCCTGCTGAGATTGCTGACCGCGCCGTTAGACATGCCACTACATAGAGAATACTAAGCAATGTACCTTACAGGGCTTGTTAGCCAGTTAGTGGTGAGGCGCCTATTGTTGAGACTTTAGTATATTGGCTAGGTTATTCACCAGTTCCTCGGCTATTGGTTCAGGTGGGACTGTTGCCCTTAGGCAGTCCTCGCACATTACCTTACCGCTTAGGTTCCTTAACACAAAGCCCCGCTGGTACAGCTCTTCGTAGACCCTGTCCGTGTTGGGTGTGTGGAATGTTACGAAATTTGTGACCGTCCTCAGTGGTTTGAGGCCTATTTCAACCAACCTATTGGTTAAGTACTCCCTGGCCTTAACCATACTCCTTATGCTCTCCTCAACGTAATGCCTCAGTTGCAATGCCCTACTTAGCATGGCTATTGATGGGTAGGGTATGTTGTGGGGTAGGGATATCCTCCTAAGCCCATCAATAACTCTCTCACCGCCAACCACGTAACCAACCCTAAGCCCAGCCAGGCCCCAGGCCTTTGAGAATGTCCTAACCACAGCCACGTTATCGTAATGCTTGACAAGCTCCATTAAGGTCACATCAGCAAAGTCGGCGTAGGCCTCATCAATGATGATCAGTGAGTTCAGCCTAGACGCAACGTACTCCACGTCCAACCTGTTGAATAGGTTACCCGTTGGGTTGTTGGGGTTGCATAGGTAAACCACGTCAACATCACCCCCGCTCTTAACCACGGCCTCAGGGTCCAGTTGGTAGTCCTGCCTTAGCAAGGTCTCCCTAACCTCAATGTTCATCGACTCCGCTAAGGCCCTGGGCATTGAGTAGGTTGGCTCAACAACCAGTATCCTCCTATCGCCGTGTAGGGCCATCTGTATGAGAAGTCTAATACCCTCATCACCACCAGCCGTGGCGAACACACTGGCCTCATCAACCCCAAGGTGCTTAGCTATTAATTCATTAAGCGTTGGGTTGAGAGGCTCAGTGTAGTACCTAACCAGGTCTGGGTCCATGGCAACTCTGAGGATCTCCTCATAGTACTCCCTGGGCAGGAAGAGGTTCTCATTGAAGTGCAGCCTATACTTGCTGTAACCCACGTTGGGCTCCTCGTAGAACTCAACGCTAAGCACCCTTAGCCACGAAGCCCCCTCACCACGCACCCTGGCTCCTCGACTAAACCTAAATAAGCCTTACGTGAGGCCATATATTACAATAATTATTATTAAGGGGCGTGTTAAGGGCCTCTGTGAGGGTTAGGAGGAGTGAGCTGGTAGGCCAACTGGCTAGGATGAGCAGCATAGATCAGTATATTGACAGGGTTAGGGGCATTGTTAATGAGGTTAGGGATCATGGTGATGAGGCCCTGGTTAGGTTGACTAGGGAGTTTGATAAGGTTGAGTTGAGGGGCGTTGAACTAAGTGGAGATGAGCTCAGTAGGTTGGCGGGCCAAGTAGACCCCAGGGTTAAGGATGCCCTCGAGGAGTCCATTAGGTCCGTTGAGGCGCTTAACGGCAGGATTAAGCCGCCTGACGTGGAGGACTACTACATGGGGTTGAGGAGGGTTGTGAGGTGGGTTCCAGTGAGGAGGATTGGCGTATATGTGCCTAAGGGCTACTTCTCAACACTCGTGATGACTGGGGTTTTGGCTAGGGTTGCCGGTGTCGAGGAGGTTATAGTAGCCACACCACCCAAGCCCGATGGCTCAGTGGACCCTGAATTAGCCTACCTGGCCCTCAGGATTAACGTGAGGGTGTTTAGGGTTGGTGGGGCACAGGCAATAGCGGCAATGGCCTTTGGAACGGAGTCTGTGCCTAGGGTTGATAAGGTGGTGGGGCCTGGTAACATATACGTCCAGGCCGCTAAGGTCCTGGTGTCAAGCCACGTGGGTATTGACGGAGTCGAGGGGCCAACGGAACTGGTCACCTGCGCGGACCCCTCCATCAAACCTGGTTTAGTGGCCGCCGACCTAGCAGCCCAACTTGAGCATTCAGGCGCCGTTGGTGTCCTAGTTACCTGGAGTGAGGATTACCTAAGCAGGGTTGAGGCTGAGTTAGGCAAATTAACCAACGCCCCATACCTATCAACACTGGTTAATGAACCCAGGGAGTGCGTGGATGTGATCAACGAGATCTCCCCCGAGCACGCATCAATATGGGGGAGCAACGTGCCCATTGGGGAAATTAGGAATGTGGGCGCTGTTTCCCACCTGGCACCCTCAGCGCTAGTGGACTACGTAGCGGGCCCAAGCCACGTACTACCCACCAGCGGCTCAGCCAGGTGGAGGGGTGTCTTAACGCCCATCGACTTCATGAAGCCGATAGCCTACGTAACACCGGTGAACAGTAACGCAGCAGTTAAGCTAGGCGAACAGGCGGTGGTGATTGGGTTGAGGGAGGGTTTCAGGAGGCATGCGGATTCAATAATCAGGTGGATTAGCGAACAGACACCCAGCAACGCTTAATGAACCCTAAAGCATATATTGGCACTGCTAATGGGGGTTGGGTGGATGAGTGTCAATTCCTCAACACACTTGAGAATGTGATAGACGAGAGGATTGCCTCTAAGAGGCAGGGTAGCTACACGTACAGCCTCTACACCGGTGGGGTTAGCTTAATTAGCAAGAAGGTTGGGGAGGAGGCCGTTGAGGTTGCCGTGGCCGCCATGGCTGGGGATAGGGATTGGGTGATCAGGGAGTCGGCCGACTTAATCTACCACCTATTGGTGCTGCTTAGGGCTATGGGGCTAAGTTTAAGTGATGTGTGTAGGGAATTGAGGAGGAGGCATGAGGGTGGTTGAACGTGGTTAAGCTGGGGGTTGTTGATTACGGGGTTGGGAACGTGGGAAGCGTCTTCAATGCACTACGCAGGGTCAACGCAGACCCCCACCTAATCAAGGACATTAATGATCTAAGCAACGTGGACGCCATCATACTGCCAGGCGTCGGATCATTCAATGCCGCTGTCGTTAACCTGGTTAACAGCGGCATAGCCGAAGAACTGAATAGGTTTAGGGGTTCCGTGCCGATACTGGGCATATGCCTAGGCCTACAGTTAATGTTTAGGGGCAGTGATGAGGGTAAGCTAAGTGGTTTGGGTTGGTATGGTGAATGGGTTAGGAGGATTAATGGGCCAAGGGTACCCCACATAGGCTGGGGTTACGTTAAGGTGAATGGGGAATGCGGCCTAGCCCCCACGCAGGGCTACTACTACTTCATGCACAGCTACGCCGTAACAAACCCAACCCCAAGCAAACCCTACATAGGCATAACCAAATACGGAAACTCAACAATACTAAGCATACTGTGCGATGACGACAAATTAACCTATGGTACGCAATTCCACCCTGAAAAGAGCAGTAGACTGGGCTTAAGCATACTGAGGAGTTTCATAAGCATCACTAAGCGTTAAAACCATATCCGAAGATAAATAAAATTTATTACAGCACGCCCTACGCTTAATAAAGAGTGTTGGTGATGAGTAGTTGAGGGAGCTTTCGATGTGTTAATGTAGTTTCTATTTTATCCAGTCAGTGATTTAACGGTAAAGAGGGCTATAATATCGAGGGACCCATTCCTAATAACGGGGTTAACCGATGGAATCGCATTTGCATTCATGAATGAGTGTGGTGAATTGCACTTAATATAATAAGGACATAGGCTGTGGAGGGGATGGTGAGGGCTTCGATTAAGGAGGATTACATAATATTCATGGGCGCCTGATCATAAATTAATTAAAGTTATAAAGCCCTGGACCTGCGTAATTCAATGCTTCCTGATGGTATTAAGGTCATGAGGCTCAGTATTGAGGATGCGCTTAAGGTTGCTGAGTCACTGTGGTATAGGCATACGGATAACACGGTTATAGCTGTTGCCCAGGATTGGCAGAGTAAGGACGTATTAATGGTGGCTAGTATGAATAAGGATGCTGTTGTGAAGACACTGACAACCGGCATGGTTCACTACTGGTCACTCAGCCGTAAGAGGTTGTGGCTTAAGGGTGAGACGAGTGGTCACTATCAATACTTAGTTGATTTCAGAGTTGATTGCGATGGTGATGCGCTTTTACTCAAGGTTTACCAGATTGGTAATGCCTGCCATTTAGGCACCAGGTCCTGCTTTGACGCGAGGTATGTGAATAAAATTAGGCTAGACACGAATCTTAATACAGGCGAACCTTGATTCCAGCCTCATTTAAATATGCCTTAAGTTTCATGATATTTATTACACCCATATGAAAGACACTCGCTGCCAATGCCGCATCAGCGTACTTAAGCACCTCAAGGAAGTGCCTAGGCTCACCGGCACCGCCACTGGCTATTATAGGTATGTTCACGGTTTCGGACAACCTCCTGTAAAGCTCATAGTCATAACCAGCCTTAGTGCCATCCGCATCTATGCTCGTTACAAGCAGTTCCCCGGCACCAAGTTCCTCAACCATCCTAGCCCAGTCAACGGCGTCTAGCATGGTTTCCTTCTTACCACCCATTATGAAGACCCTCCATGACTCATTAACCCTCTTGACGTCAATGGCAACGACAACGGACTGGGAACCGTACTCCCTGGCCAGCCTACTCACTAGGCTTGGATCCTTGACAGCCGCAGTGTTTATGCTCACCTTATCTGCACCAGCCTTGAAGGCTGCATCAGCATCACTAATACTCCTAATGCCCCCACCAACACCTAACGGTATACTTACCGCCGAGGCCACTTCCCTAACCGTCTTTAGGAAAGTTGACCTACCCTGCACAGTGGCGGTTATGTCGAGTAGGAAGAGTTCATCAGCCCCCTCATCCTCGTACCTTGAGGCTAAGGCCACTGGGTCACCGAT
>Ga0209739_100229_pt1 | contig 24560 bp, 20 predicted proteins | sample JossMetagenome_2_FD_184729 | JGI IMG/M metagenome (GOLD analysis project Ga0209739, IMG submission 184729) | Hot spring sediment microbial communities from Joseph's Coat, Yellowstone National Park, USA - JC3_ASED (SPAdes) (version 3) | ecosystem: Environmental > Aquatic > Thermal springs > Hot...
GAATCGCGTTCCTAGCATTCATAATGTCGGGGGCCAAAGGTCCCGTAGCCTTTACCTTACTTGCATCATTGAGCAAGTCGCTCAATAGGTTATCTGTGCCAGGAGAATTCCCACTGCACAGCATTTTAAGCAAGCCTCCGTATTTTCGTGCTGTTACCATTAGGAGAGTGGCGTTTCTAAGAGAGTTTAGGCTTTTCTGGAGCCTCTCTTGAGAAGAGTTTATTATGCTGATATGGTTTTCGGCTACCGTAGCCTTGTTTACCTTTGATAACGCGTTGTTAGCGTTTTCTAGTTGATATGTAGCGTTAAGTATCCTCAGCTCAATTTCACTGTAGCGTTCCAATGCTTCGTCTATTCTACACCTAGCCAGGAGCGCTAGAGCCTCCTTTAGCTCTTTCCCCGTATTGTTTAATGGTACAAGTGCCAGTGAAGAATTAGCCGAGGCCTCAGCAACGTATAGATAGCTCCTGGCCACTTGTACAATGAAAGTATCCATAGAGCCGTATGCAAGAGACAAGTTGCCAACATACATCTCAAGCTTGTTTCTGTTTGTAACGGCTTCCTCTGGGGTAAAGTCCAGAGCTTGGATTGGGTAGCCAGCTAGCTCCGACTCGATAGCTAGAGCCGACTTGTTAAGATACGTAACGGCCTTAACGTATTCCTCGAGAACATTTATACTTGGCCTGCTCGGCACAACTGGCCAATAGCTGTAAATGATATAGAGAGACGCGAGAACCATAGCTAGAAGAGAAAAAACAACAGAGATATCGAGGGGTAACTTTTCTTTGCGAATCACTTCAAATCTAAGATTACAGCCAAGTAATACATATATAATCTTGACTTCAAAGCAACCTCGTTAAAAATATTAAGTTGGCATTAAGAAACAATATCCAAAGATTGTAGCATGACAAGAGCACTTGGAAAAAGACTGGACAAAAAATCATCCAAAGAGTTAAGAAACAGAGAGAGAAGTGGTCTTTTAAAAGCAAGATAAATGCATTTATTGAGGCTTTGAAGCTCTCTAGGAGGCAACAAAAAATAGAGCATTTGAGGAAGATACTTGAAGAGATTAGGGAAGATACAGAGAAACTTCCAAGAGTCACCGAGGCTGTTACTACTTCACATGAAGAAGAAGACCTTGACTAAAAAAGAATTGTTAATCCCAGTATTGTTTTCAATTGATTTGAGAAAATGTTAAGTTAGAGCGACATGCGCTATAGTATATTTTTTAGATCTATTCTAGCAAGTCCCTTTACCCTCTCATATGCACGGTCAAAAGAGATAATTTTGCGGTCGAGGCTAAGCGCAGTCGCAGCGTAATGCGAGTCAAAGAAGGTGAGATTATACTGTTTTCTCAAGTATGCGCTTAAAAGAACAATTTTAGGCGTTAAGGGGACATACTTCGCACCAGGTAGAGCGATCAGCTCTGCGATATCTTTTAAAAGTCTATTTTCGATACCTCTACTCTTGTACACAAGTTCCATCTCTAACAGGCTGACGCTCGATATCTCGACAGTAAGTTCCTCATTCTTCAGTTTATAAAATAGCTTCCTTGCAACATCATGATAACTGTCGGCACGATTTAGGTAAGCAAAAATAACATCGTTTTCAAGAAGGGGCATCTTTGGAAACCCTCTTCGTAGCTTCTTTTTGAGCAAAGTGTTCAGCTTGTCTTCTCAGTTTTTTAAATGGCTCATTAAACTCGAGCACTCCTTCTAAAGCTGAAAATGGGTCTGGAGATAATGGAATTGTCTCAAGATGTTCTCCCACCTTTATAGCTAAGAGCTTTTTCTCTTTGTCAATTTCTACAGGTTCTCGAGGCATTACGAGCCTCTCTTCGAGTATGCTGGATGCAAGACTAAGCAGGCCTTTCGCATGTTCCTGGAGTTTTCCAGCATCTACTCTTTCCTTTTCCATCTCATCTATCTCTCTCATTAGTAAGTTTGCTACGTACTCTAGCCGGGGAAGGTATTTTTGTGATTCCTCAAGTTTTTTCCTGAGGCTAATTAGCATAGTAATGAGTATTTTCCTATGCTCTTCCTCTGCTGTATCCAGGGTTTTCTGCATATATGTTTTGGCTTTCTGAAGCTCTGGAATTTTCTTTGGTGGAAAAAGCTTTGCAACGTTTTGTAACTCAATTATCTGTCGCTCTACTTCTGGAGTTAGTTCTTCACTTCGGATGATGCTTTGGCCATCAAGAATTTTTAGCAACTCTTCAAGTTGCTGAAGCTTCGTGTTTATTTGTCTTCTCAAATCCTCCACTTCTCTTGTTAGGTGTTCCAGTTGCTGATGAACCTGCGGTGAATTAGTTTTCTTATCTCTCATTTTAATGCTCAATTTTCTTCACTCATTTTATCTGGCTTTATCCTTTTAAGCTTGTTGTAAAACGTAAAGGGAATTAATTGCAGGCAAAAATGTATTGAGCAAGCCTTTGTGAGACTCATATCACTCTTTGTGGAATCGTAAATGTTTAAGTGTCGCGTTCAATTGCTAACAGAACTTCCCAAGAGAAAAATAGAGCCCCATTATTTAAAGTATTCCTGTTTTTCGTTACATTTAGGGTTGAAGAATTTTCGTCATGTAGGGCGAGTTCTTGGGTCTCGTATAGCCGTGTTTTCTATAGTATTCCCTCGCACCTACACCTGACAAGACGAGCATCTTAGTCTTGTCGTATTCCTCCAAGGCTATTCTTTCGGCTTCTTTTAGGAGCTTGGAGCCCCAGCCCTTGTGTTGCCAAGCCTCTTCGTCGTAGCCGCCTATTGGCACCTCTGGGCCGTAGACGTGTAGCTCCCTTATAATCGCGGTTCTGCCGTCTATTTCCCAGCGGTGGGCGTTTGGGGAGGGAATCCTCATCCTTAGGAGCCCTACGAGGACGTTGTTTTCCGGGTCCTCTGCGGCGAGGAAAATTTCTGCGCCCATGCTTGCTTGGTATGTTTCCCTTGTTATCCTTATTTCCTTGGGGACTGTACCTCTCCTTATCTGGCGGCTGACCTCCCTATACCTAATGTCGTTGATTGTGATCCCCTTCTCTATCGCTTTTCTCTCGACGAGCTCGCGCAGGTTTGACTTTTTAGGCCCCGCTATTATCTGGTTAGCTGGGACGTCGCGTTGAACCCTTATTACGCGGACCCAACGTGGAATGTACCTGTACATCTCGGAGATGAGTTCTGCTGCCTCCTCGTCGGTCAACGGCTTGTAGAGACCCCTTCTCCATTGCTCGTAGAGGCCTGTACCCTCCATGACGAGTGTTGGGTAGATCTTTAGCATGTCTGGCATGAAGTCTGGATTGCTGAAGATTTCTCTAACCATCTCTATGTCTCTATCAAAGTTGGATCCCGGCAGACCCGGCATAATGTGGTATACGACCTTGAAGCCTGTGTCCTTTAGTATGCGTGTAGCCTCTACGACCTCTTTTACCCCGTGGCCCCGGTTGACCCTTTTCAGGACGTCTTCGTGGATGCTCTGGACTCCGATCTCTATTTTTGTGGCGCCCAGATAGAGGAACCAGTCTGCGTCCCGCTCTCTGGCCCAGTCCGGCCTGGTCTCGATTGTCAGTCCGACGACCCTGATTTGTGCGGTCTCGTTTCGTAGCTGGGCCTCCTCTAGGCTTGGCAGTTCTCCAGGTGGATCCTCGGGGTACCTGTTGAAGGCCTCAAATGTCCTCGTGACGAACCATACCTGGTAGTCTCGGGGCATGGCGTTGAATGTCCCGCCCATAATTACTACCTCTGCCTTGCTGGGGAGATGTCCCATGGCTTGGTACTGTTTGAGCCTGAGCTTTACCTGTAGGTATGGGTCGAAGCCAGCATGTATCGCCCTCATTAATGCAGGCTCGTTGCCAACATAGCTTTGGGGTGTGCCCTTGTCTGGTCCCCCGGGACAGTAGAGGCATTTTCCATGTGGACATGGGTAGGGCTTGGCCATGACTGCGAACACGTGGACCCCTGAGAGCATCCTTGTAGGCTTGATGGGCTTCTTTACAGCCTCCTGCATAACTCCCATATGATAATTGTACATGCCGGCTTTAAAGGTAACCAAAACGTTGTTCATGAATGAGTGTATTGCTCTCTACGGGTAGCCACAGAAAATTTCTTGGTGATGTACCTGTGTAAGACTAGACCGAAAATTAATATTGCAATTGTGAAGCTGATAGAGACAGCTAGAAGAGCTTCTCCATTGGCAAAGTAGAAGAGCTGTGGATAGGTAGCCAAGTACGGGAGGTAGAGTGCTGGGCTTCCCTCTGGAGTGCTTTTCGTTATTTGTGTGTATAGGAGCGTAGCAACAAAGGATACGGTAAACCAGCCTACAAAGTTTAACATGGGTATTCCAAACCATGGCCCAGTATCGAGCCATTCCCAGAACCCAGCACTAACCATGGCTGGGTCTATGGCGAGGTCTAACAGAACCATGAGTAGGGGGGCCAGTACGAGCCTTCTCCACTTGTCTCTCGTCAGGGCTAGTGACGCGAGATATGATGTGTAGAGGTACGTGCCCCATGCAATGATGATTGGGATAGGTACGTTAAAAATCGTGGCGTTTCTGAATCTTAGATACCTGTAGCTTCCAAATGGGACGCCGAAGTTTAGCCCCAGAAACTCTGAAAAGAATCCTACCAGTGAGCCGAGTATTACGAGTAGGGGGGCCTCTTTCCACTTTTTATATGCAGCGAGTAGAGATGCTACGAGGAATCCAAGCAACAGGGTCTCGCCGACCTGCCTGGGAAGAAACAGTGCAAATGTAAACGACAATAGGTAGCCTGTTGCGAGGAGAATAGCGGCTAAGGCGAGTCTACCAGCCATAGATCTAGAAAGGTACGAGAAAATATTAGTAATTTTCTTCATTAAAAAAAGTCATTGTTATATCTTGCCGGCCCCGTACCTCATTGCTTCTCCTATGTATTTCTGTGTAAACACATATATCGCTATGATTGGTATAGCGAAGAGAAGAGTTCTAGCCGCAAAGTCGCTCCAGAAAATTGTCTGGCCCGTCGCAGTGGCATAGACGTATGCGGCCAGGGTCTCCACCCTTAAGAAGTTTGCAATGATGAATTCTCCCCAGGCGCCCATAAAGGCGAAAAGCGCGATGACTACCATTGTTGGCCTCGAGGCGGGAAGAACCACGTCGAATATTATTTGTCTCCAGTTGGCGCCGTCAATGAACGCGGACTCGTCTATCTCCCTCGGCAAGGCGTCCAGGTAGTTTTTGACCATCCATGTCTGGAATGGTACTGCTCCCGCGGTATAGATTGCCGCCAAGACGACTGGGTTCCCGATTACTGGTAACCCGAGCTGGTTGAGTTTTAGCAACATTACGTAGAGCGCTATGACTGCGGCCACCCCGAATCCTCCACCGACCTGGTTCATTACCAGGTATGCTACGAGCAACGTGTCCCTGCCTGGAAACCTGAACCTTGAAAATGCATAGGCAGCTGGAGTAATCACTACGAGAGCAAATATTATGTTTATGAATGCTACTAGGAGGCTGAGGAGAGTGTCGTTAATGAATCGTGGGTCGCTTATAGCCTTTACATAGTGCTCTAACGACAGTCCAGCCTTTGCTATTTGCGAAATGTCTGTTACGATCATTTGTCCCCTTACGAGGCTTGACAGCAAGGCAAAGAGAACTGGGTATAATAGGATAAAGACGATTAGTGCCCCTAAGGTTGTCAAGACTATTGATGCTACAAACCGGTACCAGTATCTTCCGTCCATCACATACCACCTGGAGTCGTCCTCTTGTAGATTAGGAAGTACCATATGAGCGCGTATATGAACAGTATGGCTACAACGACGAGGTAAGCCGCTGCTGACAATCCGTATAGCTGGTCTAGGTAGGCCCTATTGTAGCCGAAGAGAACAATCATCTCGTTTACGCCCCCGGTCGTCCGTGGGAACCACAAGAACTGGATGTCCTTTGTTGGTCCTCCATTGTTTATGAGAAGTGGAACCATGAATGCCTGTAGGGATGCTCCAGCCGTCAGTATGCTGGCGAATAGTACTGGCCTAGAGATTAGGGGTAGCATTATGTCTTTAAATCTCTGCCAGACAGATGCACCGTCAACCATCGCGGACTCAATGAGCTCCTTAGGTATAGAGGTGATAGCGGCCATCGTGACAGTCATTATGAATGGATAGGCTAGCCACATTTCCACGATGTTGTAGGCCAGGAAGGCGTCCCACTCCCTGTTGTAGATGTTTATGTCTATGCCAAGGCCATTGAGGAAGTACCACAATGGACCCATCTGTGGGGCCATAAACATTCTCCACGTTGTGACAGAGAGGAGCACGGGCAACGCCCAAGGGACAAGCAAAGCCGCCCTCATTATTTTTCTCCCATAGATGAGCTCTGACGAGAAGAGGAAAGCCAGGAAGACTCCGACCGCTACCTTTAATGGCACGCTTGTAAGGACAAAGAGAAGTGTCTTGTATATTGAGTTAGGGAACCTCGAATCCGAGAAAAGGGTTTCAAAGTTCTTGAGGCCAACAAAGTGCATGGATATTTTGTCTATCTCCTCGTCTAGGCCTTTGGTAGCAGACGCGACAAAAGAGTCATAGTTTGTCTCGATTTGTCTAAGCATGTGTCTAGCCGTCTGTAGAAGTGACAGGGCTTGGTCTATCTTTGGGACAATGCTTGTCCTGAGCCGTGCGAGGTCGTCCTCGGTCAGGATAAGCTTAAATCCTACTATTGTGTCGATGTCCGCCCAGATGCCTCCATCAATAAGGGTAACAGCCTTGGAGACAACATCGCCTAGATTGGCATAGTAGTAGAGAAAAGTTGTGTTACTCGTTATTATGTTTGAGGCATATGCAAGAGCATTGTCAGTGGTGCCTCTTATCTCGGAGATCTTCGCAACTGAAAAGTTCTGAGGCGTAGAAGACTGTATAATTTGTTTCAGCGTAAGCAAGGAGGAATAGGCATTCCCGAGATAATTATCTACTGCATAAACCTGTTTCAAAACGTTTTCCCGGTTATTCTGGAGATAGTTGATTATGTTGGCGCGCTGTGCCTGGAGTTCACGTATCCTGGGCTCAGAGGCTATGTTGTAATTGTTTGCGTCTGTAAAGGCAACATAGATCGAGTATGCTATTGGCCATATTGAGAAGAAGAGGTACATGGCCAGACTCAGGAAGATAAGCATGAAAGCTACGTGTGATGGATACAAACCTTTACTCTTGGACTTAGCCATAAAAAAACCTCTTTATTTTATTATTCTTCCCTTGTCTAGACTTTAACTCTTTATTTTTGCTAGGATCTTTGCCTGTGCATCGTTAAGTAGCTGGCTCAGCGCCTGGACAGCGGCGTCGGGACCCTTCTCATTGTAGGTTGTCAACACTGAGTTTAGAACGTCGGAGACTGGACCCCAGACGTACTGCATGTTCGCGGATTTTGGCATTGGAACGCTGTTTGAGACTGACTGTGCAAAGCCGAGGGTTGTCGGGTACTTGTCTGCATTAGCTTGTAGGTATTGTAGTATGGATAGCTTTACTGGGATGTATCCCGCGTCGACCAGGGTCTTCAATGTGTCATCGTTTAGTGTGAACCACATCGAGAATAGGATGGATGCATAGAGCCTGTTCTTGTCGTTGGCAACTACGCTTGTTACCCATAGTAGCTTGATTCCGGAGAAGGGCTTCGGAGTCTTCCCGTCAATTGATGGAATCGGGTACACAACAGTGTTTGGAATCGTTTCCTTGATTGTCTTTATGTTCCATGGACCCGTAACCATGCATGGGGTCCTCTTTTCGAGGAGTATTTTGAGCTGGGTCTCCATGCCTGTGTCAGACGTATACATGTACTTCATAACGTGGGTGATGTAGAACTTTAGCCCCTCGAGGGTGCCAGTTGTGTTGACTCCGGCCGTGTTCTTGTCGTCGTCATAGTAGAAGCCTCCAAATGCAGTAACAAATGGGTAGACGTGGTAGGGGTCAATCTGGTAGGCTATACCATAGGTGTTCTTAGATGGGTTGTACCATTGTTGCATTATTTTCTCGTAGTCGCTCCAGGTCTGTGGAGCCGTCGGTACAAAGTCCTTGTTACATACGAGGGCTATTGCTTCTGCCGCCCATGGGAAGCCGTAGAAGTGTAGCTTGTAGACGCCGCTTGAATAGGCAGAAGCCATGTATTGTTGCTTGAGGTCTGTCAGGGTCTCAACTGGGAGATACTGGTCAAGCGCGATTATTGTCCCGCTGTCCGCCAGGTCTCCCGTCCAGTCATGTGCCCAAGTAAACACGTGGGCGGTGTTCTCGATGTCCCCTGTCAAGACGCCTGCCTTTACCTGTTCCTTCAGGTTCTGGACATTTGTATATTTGATAGTTATCCCCGGATACTCTTTCTGGAATTTGTCTATGACCTGTTTCATTACTTGGACTTCCCAGTCACTCATCCCAGTCCAGAAGTTTATTGTGACCTTTACTTGTCCAGCTTTAGCTTTCTGGACAAAGTCGTAGAAGTCGCTGGGGACTCTTATCTGGCTTGTTCCAATGGTGAGTGTTTGGAGAGTTGGGCCAGTAGGCTGCTGGGGCTGTGATGGCTGTGTGGGCTGCTGGGGCTGGGACGGCTGGCTCGGCTGGGAGGGTTGACTAGGTTGCGAGGGCTGAGAGGGTTGAGTAGGTTGGCTTGGCTGTGTGGGCTGTGGAGATGGGGGCAGGGTTAGGTAATATGCGCCTATTATGCCGACAGCTACAATGACGAGAACAATTGCTATGAGCACGTTTCTACTTATGTTCATGTTTCCACCTGCAGTTAAATATTTGTTGGGCTTGCATAAATAAATTTCTTTGCTAAAACTTTATAATACCAAAATTGTTCAACGATTAACACGATCTATGAATACTTAAAGCCTTAATTTATAGACTGTTATACCCTAAGGGTCTAAGCCGTGTACAAGGTGATAGAACGCGAAAAGCTAGGAGATAAGAGACTAGGCAGATACATTGTGGAGTTTTCTTGCAGGTGGCCGCAAGAGGCAAGCTTCCTTTATCTTGTCTCCACTTTTACTTCTTACTTTCCAGGAAGGATAGAAATGAAGAGAGAAGAAAGTCGTGGAAAAGCCATCGTAAAGCTTTGGGAAGGAGTGTATCCATACAGGTTTGCATCGACTTGTGGAGCCAGCTTTCTAGACGAGGAAAACCCATTAAAAGAAACGTTGAAGCCTTGGCCTGACAGCGACTATACGGCAGAGTTCTCGCTGGCAATGATTGGTGTGGAAGAACTCATTAAGGCCTCGAGGGAGGAAAAAGCACCTTCAGAGCTCATAATACATGACGAAAACGATCCAGCCTTTATCAGCTACTACCTAGGCGACACAATTATTAGGCTAAAGGCTCCAAGGAACACAGTAAGGGGAGCCTACATTGAGACAAGTAAAGGGAAAGTTGTCCAAATGGAGAAGTTTCATAGCAACAGATTTGTTGACTATTTCCAAGGAAGGGTAGCTGGCAGGGTAGACGCATACAGGTTTCTACTTAGGCTTGAGGACGGAGACGCCGTCTATGGAAAGAATGGCATAGGGGACGAAGAATACATTTATCCCGTTACTATTAGAGGAGTAGATCATGCTGAATGGTTTCTCGGTGCAACTTACTATTTGATTTTTCCGGACAGCTTTACACGTGAAAAAAAGGTGATACAGGGGGACAGGCCTAGAACAAGGCTAGGCGGAAAAATAAAAGATATTACGCTTAGCCTCGACCATATAGCCTCGCTCGGCGTCGACGCTATATATCTTACACCCATCTACAAGGCCCAGAGCTATCACCGTTACGACGTGATCGATCACTTTTCACTGGACGACGACATTGGAACATGGGAAGACTGGGAGGAACTTGTTCGAGAATCAGAAAAAAGAAACATAAAAGTTGTTGTAGACGTTGTCGCCCACCATGTATCGCTATGTAGCAATGAGTTCAGAGAAGCGATTCTAAACGAGAACTCGAGGTACAAGGGGTGGTTCAGGTTCAGCCGTGAGCCCGAGCCCGGTGAGCTCGAAGCATTAAGAAAACTGGTGTCAGGGGGCTGTGGCAAGCCTTCAAGCGATCTTTTGGGAAAAAAGCCTTTCTACGAGACGTTTTTCTGCAACTGGTTCATGGCTAAGCTGAACTACTCGAACCCTGAAGTCAAAGAGAGACTAGTTAAGCTGGCACATTTCTGGCTCGAGAAGGGTGCTAGGGGATTTAGGATAGACGTTGGACACGCTATCCCAGATGATGCCATGCAGCTTTTCTATGAAAAGGTAAAAGAGAAGTGTCCCAGCTGTCCAGTAATACTCGAGATCACGAATGGCGATAGCCTTTACCCATTAGGCATCACGGCCGACTCAGCGATGAATTACGACCTCAGGGCACTCCTGCTAGACTTTTTCATAAACAAGTCCATCGATGCCTATAGCTTTGTTGAGGGTGTAAAGAATCTTTACGTCAACATGCCACTCTACACCGCAAACTCTATGTACAACCTGCTTGGTAGCCACGACACACCCCGAATAGCGACACTTGCAGAGAAGTGCGGAGAAAAATGCCTGAAAGCCTTGTATGTTGCAATGTTTCTCCTTCCGGGCTCGCCCTCAATATATTATGGGGACGAATTCGGGATGAAGGGGGGACATGACCCAAACAACAGGATGCCTATAACATGGAACTCCAACGAGTGGAACATTGAATTGCTTGAACTTATACGCAAACTCTCGGAGCTGAGAAAGAAGTTTCTCTCGGTAAAGTATGGATTCTTCGACGCCGAGCCCCTCAACACGGAGGCAGTAAAAATAACTAGGTGGATGGATTCCGAGGAAGTCCTCATAATTATAAACCGTGAAGGAAATATAGAGGTAGCGCTAAAAGATGAATACACGGAGCTTAACAGTGACAGGAGAACTAGAAGGATAGAGCTGGGTTCCTATTCCTGGGTGATACTCTACGAGAAAAAATAAAAGAAAAATAATTTATTTTGTCTGTTTTTGTTCCTCTTTTTTGTGTCTAAGCAGTATACCTATCCCTGCACCGAGCAGGATACCGGCGACGAGACCCACAAGGAGGGAGCGCGTAACCTCCTCTCTACCCACGCCTGAAGCCTGCATAGCCTGTAGCTGGCTCTGGAGCTGGGCTATCTGGGCTTGGAGATAAGACAGTTGTCCCTGGAGATCCTGAACCTGACTCTTAAGGTTGTCCCTCTCCTTAGTCACTGCGTCAAGCTGAGCCTTTAGCTGGTTTATAAGCTGGTCTCCAGCCTGCTGTGTAGATACAGCAGATATTCCGTGGATCTTTGCTGGCTTGGCTTCCTTGTCGGCCACATACGAGTTGAGCTGGCTGTATTGGTCCTCAGCGGTAGGCGCAAGGAGATCCATGATGCGTGGTATCACATTGAACAAAACTGCTTTTGCATGCTTGGCGCCCGCCCCTACAACCCAGACGTCTGGGTCTAGGCCGAATGGCCTTATCTTTTGTGGACCGTATCCGTCGTAGCTTGTCAGAGCCACAGTGTATACCCATTTTGAGGCATTTCCGGCGTCGGGCAAAATGCTCTTTGAGACCTCTGCTATTATTGCGTTTCTTGCGGGGTCAGCGTAGACCTTGAACCTATTTCCGTCCTGGACATATACTGTGCCGTCAGAGAGGTATATGCCCGACTTTTCGCCGTTCGGGACGGGGTCAGAGCCCCATCCTGGTGCAAGCAATATAGCTATGTGCCAAGCAGAATCGTCAGTAAGGTTAACATTTAAGCCAAAGGTATCAGTCCTTCCAGGGAACTTCAAGGTTGTATGGATGTAGATATGTGCTAGTTGCAGGCAGAAGCCGTTTGGCCCGCCCCACGGGTTTCCGCCTAGGTTCTTCACGTATACTTCAAAGACGAGACTCGTGCCAGTGTCTAGAACCCTGACCTTTGTCAAGTCGAATACCCCAGGCACAAACACGTCGGCTTTGGGGTACTTGTAGCCTCCCGCGCCGTCGTCGTCCCCCTCTGGGTCAGAAGCCTCGAACACCGTCTTGGCTCCAGCAACCGTAGTGGCTCTTGGGACGACCAGCTGGTAGACCTGCCCGATACGGGTAGAGTATTCGGCTATGTTTCCAGAGTCATAGGTTACAGCCGAGATATAGACGAGCTCTCCCTGTGAGAGGGCAAGGTTGCTCCAGGGAACATATGCTTCCACAACATCGTTTACCGACGCAGAGCCATAGAATAAGGGGGTCCATCCGCCCTTGCCGTCTGCCGCGCTTATAATCATCGTGGAATTGGCTGGGTAGATTAGGATCTCGTAGAACAGGCCCATGCCTAGATCCAGCTTGGAGTATCTTGGGAAGGAGTTGAAGCCTGGATGCATGGGGCTGACACTCCTAGACGTAGCAGTTGTGTATATGCCAATCGCGACGCTAGGCCTTGACAGCACTGACTTATCAACTGGTACAACGGCCAAGTAGAGACCATTTCCAGTTGGCGAGACAAGTATGCTTTTAGCCACCTTGTTGCCCATAGACATGTTTAGGGCGCCGTTCCACTCGCCTGGCGCTAGAACTCCGTCGAGCTTTGGCTCTACGCTTGGTGGCTTTGGCGTGTTCGTGTTTAAGACTCCTACAGGCGTGGCGTCAGGGTTAAACTGGGTCAAGAGGTAGTCGGGCGGCGTCATGCCGGCGTCAATGTATGCTTTTCTAAGATAGCCTTTGTACATGGGGTTTGCTGGGAATCCTCCACCCATGTCGCCACCATACCAGAATGTCCAATCGCTTGCCTCTGCCCTCAGAATGTCTTCGACAACGTTTGGATTTATGGACAAGGCGTCCTGGAGTCTAGAGACACCCAGCTTTTGTAGAACATCATTCCTGGTTTTTATCAGCATCATCCATGCTGCGTTTTCCTGTCTCTGTCCAATCCAGACTGCGAGCTCGCCTCCCGACCATGAGCCTTCAGGTATTCTTCCCAGGACGTCTTTCCTTGGAAGAGAAGTGTAGGCATCGTCCGTGTAGCTTAGAGGTACGTCGGATATGTCTCTACCAGCTAGGTCTAGGTACTTGTATGTTTTTAGTGGGAGCTCCCTTGTTGTGGAAGAGAACTTTGAGAGGTATTCAGCTGGCGTGGTTGTAACGAGTATCCCCTTTGACTGGTAATCGCTTAGCAAAGAGTATAGTGCTTCCAGGAATGTGTCTCCGAATTCCTGGTAGTTTTCCCAGGGGTTTTCCCCGTCAAGCGCTATAACAATGATGTTTGTGCCGTCACTTTTCTTTGCAAGGTTAAGTAGCCTGTTGACAAAGTCTTGTGCGGCCTGTTTCGGGTCCTGTCTGCTGTACTGGAAGCCTATCAGGTCGCTGAGCTCGTGGTTCCTGAAGAACACGTATATCTTGCTTCCCCCGTATGTAGCGTACCAGCCCCTCATGCCCACATTTGGATCCGAGGGGTCGAGCCCGGCCTTGACCAGGAGTGACTCGTCGGTGACTGTCCAGAGGTAGCCTTCACTGGCAAAAATGTTGAGTACCTGGTCGTTTACCGCCTGCTCAGCTGGCCAGATCCCCTTCGGCTTATAGTTGAATACTTTCTGGAATAGCTGGGTGCTGAGGCTGACGTGGAGCCTGACGTCGTCCTGTAGGCCGAAGTCTGCCAGGATTGGCGCAAGTGGATGGCTATATGGGACAGGTATAAGCTCTATCTGGCCCTTGCTTGCAAGCGTTCCATAGATGCCTAGCACCTTGCCTAACAAGTCTTTGTGAACACTTAGAATGTCCTGTAGTTGCTGCCTCGTGAAACCCTTGCCTCCGCTGAGTGCCTGTTGCCTTAAGGTGTATACTTGTGGGTACTGCTCCCTCAGAACCTCAGGATCTATCCAGAAGAGGTTGAAGAGAACAGCTAGATCCACAAAGTCTTGGTCGGTGAACTCTGAGACAACCTTTGCCTTGTAGTCCTGTTCCGGCAGGTACCTGTACTTGGAGAGTGCCCTCTGCGCCCTGTCCCTGAGCTCTGTATACCGTGGAACAACATTGACGACCCTCTCCCAGTTGACGTCGAAGAAGCCCCCTGGCATCACCAGCATAGAAAACTTTTCGTCTGTGCTGAGCGACGCTCCAGTGGCAATTTTCTCAGACAATATTTGCCTGTAGTCTTTTATGCCCTGGTTGTAGTCGAGGATTTGCTGTACGAGCGAGCCGGAAAAGGTAAACGTTGCTTTTACCGATGGGTACTTGCTTAGAATATACGCCATCTTGTAGTAGTTGCCGACCGCGTGCATCCTTGTCCATGGCAGGATGAACGCCTTGCCGTCTGCGTCATAGTACCAGGGCTGATGATAGTGCCAAATAATAGATACGTAGAGAGGCTTTGTCTCTTGCGCAGACACGAATGAAGCAAAGGGCTGAACAATGAGTAGCGCCAGAAGAACAAGCATAACTAATTTCTTATCCATAAAGAGTCACCAGGAGAAAAAATATTTTTTATTGGGTTGCTTTAGGCGCCTCCTTCTTCTTTCCTTTCCCCAAGAAGTAACCGACAGCGAGGCCGACGATGAGGAGGACTATGGCGAGGCCCACGGCCGTGCCAGTGTTCATGGTTGAGGCTTTCAGGGCGTCAAGATCACTCTTAAGCTTCGAGTTTTCGTCCTGCAGGTTCTTAACCTGGCTCTGTAGAGTGTTGACTTGGCTCTGGAGCTGTGATATCTGGCTCTGCAAACTGTTTACCTGGGTCTTCAGGTTGTCCCTCTCCTGTGTAACAGAGGCAAGCTGGGCTTTGAGTTGTGGTAGGATTGGCGGGATGGCGGCGGGAGTCTTTGTGTTTACGTCGAAGCTACTTAGCCACTGGTATTGTTCTTGGTCTGTTATCCCGTTGGGGTACTCAGGACTATATACAGCAATATCATATACCCTAGGCTCGATGCCGAACTTTATCGCGTTTGCTATTGCTAGTTTCTGCTCATTGGTTGCCGTGGCAGCTGCCCAGATGACCCAGTCGCCCTTGTCAAGGCTTGTACCCCTAACCTTTAGAGGCCCGAATCCATCGTAGCTGGTAAGAGCAACAACTATTCTCCAGTTCTTTATGTTTGCAGGGTCAGCCTGGTCGAACAGCGACCTGTCGAGAGTAGCTACGATAGCGTTTCCTTGTACTGAGACTTTGAAGTTGTCTCCCTGAACAACCTCATCGAAGGGCCTATAGAGGACGGCGCATTGTCCCTTGGGTATTGGTTCTGGCGGAGTCTCCCAGCATGGACCCAGTATAATTGCGTAGTGCCATGCCCAGGACGGGTCAAAGTTCAAGTTTAGGCCAATGGCAGAGGCGCGGGCTGGGACATTTGGTGGAGCATCTGTGTGAAGATATATCTGAAGGTTTTGGAGGCAGAAGCCGTTCTTGGCGCCCCATGGGTTTCCACCAGTGTCCCTCAGGTAGACCTTGAAAGTGACTGTTTTGTTGTCAACATATACTTCAAACTTGACTATGTCGAATACTCCTGGCTTGAATACGTCTGCCGTTGGATAGCCATAGTAGCCCGGACCCTTGTCGTCTCCAGTAGGGTCAGAAACCTGAATTGTTGGGTTTTGTGCCCTAACAGGCACAAGTAGAATTGGCAGTATTAGTACGAGGAGCAATGTCAGTACCCTAATTTTGTTTGTGTTTTTCATGGTATCTGCAAGATTTTACTGTATATAATAGTATTTAAGTTTTTCTTGTTATAAATAAATAATCCGGGACAAATATTTTACACGAAAAGTGAAGATTATTTAATTAAAAACATTAAAAACTGCTGGGAAGAAAGTTTTGCATAAAAAGACTTTGAAGGATAATAGCGCGCGCTATGCCTAGCTGTAAACGTCCAAATGGAAATGACTTTTACTTAGTTTTAGAAACATAGGCTAGTAGGGAGACGGACAACAGCTGTGTCGCCAACACGTAGGCTCCGCTTAGCCAAATGGGAGCTTTAAGGTCTATCATTAGTCCGTATAGCGCTCCCGCTCCGAGAGAGCCTAGGCCAACCATTGTGCTGAAGACACCGTACGCGGTTGCCCTAACACTTGGGTCTGTAAGGTCTCCTACAGCAGCGCGGTAGACAGACTCCTGCGAGCCCAGGACGAGGCCAAAAACTAACGCGGATGCAACTATCATTGCCAGGCTCCTCTGGAACGCTAGAAACGGGATCAGTATTGAGAGGGTGAAGGGGAAAAATAGGACGCGGAACTTGTACTTGTCATACAATAGACCAAAAGCCAAGGCGAAGACGGCGTCTATCAACTGTATAGCCGCGTAGAGGAAGGGAGGGAACCATGGGCCCATAGCTTTGACCTCGGGTGTCTCATCGGCTAGATAGAGGATGAGTGAGGCTGGGAAAAGTCCCAGGGCGTTTATACCTACGGCCGTTATATAGGCTGTTGCCCGCTGGGATAGAACCTTTGAGCCCTTGTTCTCTTCTTTCTTGTCGTTTGTCATTTCCTCTGGTAGCTTTGTTTTGGCTCGGAGATAGACCAATGTAGATACTAGCAGAATGTAGGATATAAAGGATAGGTAAAACGCGTATCTAAAGTTGCCAAAATATGCAATCGCTACTGCAAACAATAGTGGGCCGAGAGTTGCCCCGATCTGATCCATGAGCTCGTGTATACCGAAGGCTTTCCCACCGCCTATGCTCTTCGATGCAAAAGAGATGATCGTGTCCCTAGAGGGCGTCCTGATGCCTTTCCCAAGCCGCTCGAGGATGACTAATGTAGCCGCTAGTGCCCAGCCTAGGCCGAGGACCTCGCTGAGTGGAATAAGGGGAATTGCTATGATAAGACCGTAGCCCAGAAACACCAGAAGCCAGTAGCTCTTGGTTTTGTCCGCCAGGTAGCCTCCTAGCAGTCTGGAAAAATAAGACATGAGTTCTCCAAGCCCCATCACGGTGCCGACGACGGCCGCGGAGGCTCCAAGAAACTTCATGTATTCTGGTATGGTGCCGCGGGACCCCTCATAAATTATGTCTCCTAAGAGACTCACAATGCCGAAGGAGAGAATAATACTATAGGCTCTCCGCTTTTCATCATTCATATGACGCGCCAAGAAATCTTACAGGAAAAAAAACATATTTATCTTATGCTAGATTCCATCTTTGAATCTTTTGATACCTCGAGACTCCAGCCAAAAAAGGTGATACAGTTAGCTACAAAAGAAAAAAGAGGAAAAACTTCTCAAAAGAGATTCGTCTCTAAAATTTTTGGAACACATTAAACTTATGAAATATTCGAAGTTCTATGGTAACAGAGTAGGAAAAAACCGGTCAAACTCTGAAATAACACCGAGCAAAAAATTTACTTTACGAAAAAACCGGTACAATTTTTCATAAATAGGTGCTACCCAGCAATTTTACCAAGATTATGGTCTCTAAGGAGAATCCAGAAGAAAAAAAGAATTATTTTAGAGATGTTATTTCTTTGTGGCTTCTTTTTCTCTTCCTTTCTTTTTACCACAACCTTTCTTCTTGGTTTCTTTTTCTGCCATAACGTTACATTTATGCAAAACATGGAGTTAAATAATTAACGCTTAAGTATTAGTCTCGAACCTTTCTTCATACTTCTTAAACCATAATAGGTCCAAGTTTACCTAGAGCCTAAAAATAAAATTCTTTAAGAGAAATGCAAGGAAGATCGTTGCACCTATGATCACGAGGAGGTAGTCCTTGAATGAGAACCTGAGCTCTCGGTACCACGTGTGACACTTCTCGGAACCGAAGCCCCTCAGCTCCATCGCGTCTGCTATGTCGTATACGTTCAAAGCCGAGCTAACAGTTACTGGTAGGATCAAGGGTACGACTTGGATTATTCTTGCTAGGGGGTTTTTGCCTCCTCTTGGCCTATAGCCTCTAGCCATCTGTGCCTCGAGGGTCTTTCTAAGCTCTCTAAACATCTCAGGTATATACCTGAAGCTTAGCTCGACTATGTATGCGGCTTTATATGGTACTCCTAGCTGTCCAAGTGCAGGGGCATATAGGTTAGTGGGAGTGGTGAATACGAGTGCGAGGGTAACTGTTGCAATGGATAGGAGCCTTAACACGGGTGTCACTGATGCGAGTAGATTCTCTTCGGTTATCTTTATTGGCCCCCACTCTGCCAGTACGGTTCCTCCTTTGGGGTAGAGTAGGGTAAGTGTAAAAAGGTTAAGGAAGGACAAGACAACTATTACGAGTATTAGGAACCTCCACGTTGCATAGGTTTCCCTTAAGGGTAAACGTGCAAGCATATAGAAGACAAAACCAGTTACAAGTAGAAAGGCTACTTCTATTAAGCCGCGGGCGATCAGCGTGGACAGGATAAAGAGAAAAACAAATATGATTTTTGCCCTGGGGTCAAGGGTGTGTATTATGCTTTTGCCCTCTATGTACCTAACAAAGCGTTCTCCCATATCGTTATGCCCTTCTAGCTCTCCCCGCGGCTGCCTTGTAGTATGCGGCTACTAGGAGGGGCGTCAATATTGCACCGTTAACGGCGTCTGTTACTGCCGCGGGCAGGAAAAGTGCGTATATTGCCTCCTCAAGTGTAGAAATGCCGTAGCCGAAGATATAGTCCGTGAAGGCGGCGAAGCCCATGCCGATAATCGAGCCAACAACCGCAAGTATCGCGGCCCAGATTAGTCCGACCTTTTCTCCCCTCTTCTCTTCTGGTAAGAAGTATACCACAAGCCCCGGTATCAAGCCGAGGAGACCGTTGCCGACGTCCCAGTTCCACCAGAAGCCTCCCCAAGATATTGCGTCGCTTATAATGTTTCCCAGGAAGCCAGAAACGAAGCCAACTATGGGTCCAAAGACATAGCCGAAAAACATTGGTATCGAGACGCTTGGTCTAAGGGATACTAGCTGGGTCCCCGGTAGCTGTAAAACGTTGAAGAAAACGTTGAGGGCAGCGTAGAGGGCAGTACCTACAGCCATTGCAACTATTTGGGTAGTGCCAAAACCTTTCTTAGGTGTTTTCGCGTTCACGATACATTTTCGACATATTTAAATTTAAGTTTTTTGTAGGGCTTTCTCGAGCTCTCTCCTCCTGTACACCCTTTTCCCGTTGCTCAGCGCTCTGCCAAGCCTTATTAGCTGTGTCTCGCGCAGACTACCCTGCCTCAGAATGTCCTCCCTAGCTAAAACCTCTACTGTTGGGCCATCGGCTATGACCCTGCCCCCAGACAGAACTATGGTCCTGTCTGTGTACTCGAGTGCTATGTCTATATCATGCGTTATGAGGATGAAGGTGCGGACTTGGTTCAAGGAAGTCACAAAGTCTAGGAACCTGACATAGTTAGCGTAGTCTTGCCCAGCAGTAGGCTCATCCAAAATGAGGATGCTTGGATACATTGTGAGAACAGCTCCAACACATATACGCTTCTTCTCTCCATAGCTAGACGAGAAGGGCGACCCGTCAAGGAGATGGCTTATCCCGCATGCCTTTGATACTTCATCTACTCGTTTATCGATTTCTTCCTGTGGAACCCCGAGGTTCCTGGGTCCAAATGCTAACTCTTCCCTCACAGTCCTGGCAAAGAGCATTGAGTAGGGGTCCTGCACGACAAGCCCAACCTTGCCGGCTAGCTCGTAGGGCTCCTTTCTTCTAGTGTCCTCTCCGTCAACGAGGACTCTACCTTTGGTCGGCTTAAGGAGGCCGAGCATAAGCTTAGACATTGTGGACTTACCTGCGCCGTTGTTGCCTAAGAGTGCCACTCTTTCGCCCTCTCTTATCGTTAGCGAGACATTTTCCAGCGCATATCTTGTCCCATCGTATGAGAAGTAGACGCCCTCGAAAATGATTACGTCTTTTCCAGAGTCACGCGTGGTAACACCGTTGATAGGTAATAGAGACTTATTGACAATTTGGGCGGAGTATATAAGTGAAGAGGGAACCCTAACCTTATCCCTGTATTCTGCTAGATCTTCCGGGGAATCGAGCTCCTTTAGAACTACGCCTTTATCCATTACGATTATCCTGTCAACCCTTACTCCCTCGAGTATCTCTTCTGTCCTGTGCTCGGCAATCACGATGGTCTTGCCCCGCTGCTTAAAATCCTCTACACGTTCCAGGACAAGCCTTACACCCTCACTGTCAAGGTTCGCCAAGGGCTCGTCAAGCAGGACTACCTCTGGATCCATGGCAAGTATCCCAGCAAAAACTACCCTTTGTTTTTCGCCGCCGCTAAGTGCATTTATGTCTCTTTCCCGCAAGTGGAGGGCGCCCACTGCTTTTAAACTGGCCTCGACACGTCTCCTTAGCTCTTCTCGGGGCATACACAAGTTGGCAGGGCCAAAGGCAACATCGTCCTCTACTGTCTGGGCTACAAGTTGCTTAGAAACCTCCTGCATGACAGTACCAACTATCCTTGAAAGGGCCTGCGGAGAAGACTCTGCAACATTGACCCCAGAGACGGTAACACTTCCCTTATATTCGCCCGCGTACCTGTGCGGTATAAGACCATTGATGGCCCTAATTAGTGTGGACTTGCCGCACCCGCTTGGCCCAACTAGAAGGATTGTCTCCCCCTTTTCTACCTCTAGGTCTATCCCTCTCAGTGCAAAGTCTTTTCCGCCTAGATACTTGAAGCTTAGACCTTTAACCTCTATCACTGCCACGCAACACGAAAAGAACACAAAAAACTTAACATTATCGGTGACTTGGCGTTTGTGAAAAAATTTCTCAGGGGTAGATTCTCCTCTACATGTTAAACCAATATAGGCTTTGAACATCAAAAACGAATGGCTGTTAAGGCCTTGAGTACCCGTTGAGACTTTCTCGGTTATAGTCATATTTCTTATTGGGAGTCACTGAGGCAACATTTAATACTTTGGATAGTCATAAACATATAGAATTAAAGATTGGTGCAAAAGATTGAACGAAGCCGAACTCCTCCTCCAGCTACTTAGCGCAATTGGTGGGATAGGTGGACTAGCTACAATCGTTGGTCTCGGTTACTGGCTGGGCAAAAAATTTGCGCAAATAGACTCTAGGTTTGCGGTTATTAACCAGCGACTAGAGTTTCTCGAACAAAGATCTAGTTACTTGGATAACAAATTTAAGGAGCTACAGGAGTATATCGACAAAAAATTTGAGGAATCTAAGAACTACACAGATACTAGGCTAGGAGAACTCGAAAACAGGCTAAACTCAAAAATCGAGAGACTTGCCACAGCCTACACTAATTACCAAGAATTCTTCGTCGAGTTCCTCGTATCCCAGAAAGTAATCAGGCCAGAATATAAAAGGCTCCTAGCAAGCCACGCGGCAAAAACAATGAGACTAGCTGTATCTAACCCACTCACAAAGGAGGAATGGGAAAAACTAAAAACATACTTCGACAAAAGCCTAAAAGACGAACTTACACCCGAAGAAGCCGAAGAATTCCTTGAGCTAGCAAGAAAAGTAGTAAAGGAATACGGCGAACACGACGAAGCGTGGAAGCTACACATATATGCAACCATAATATATGCACTAATAGTTCAACGACAAGCAGAACAAGAAGAACAAGAAAAACAGCAATAACGGGTACCGTTTCCTTTCTCCTCTCGAGTCCTCGAAGTAACTTTAAAGCGTTGGTCAGCGTAGAATTGGCTTCTTCGAGAATACTTAACCTGCCTTGCCAGTCAGCACACATGTGTCATGGTATCCACGCGCCCAAAGCAATTTCCTGATGGAGACTTTTCTCGCATTACCTCTTTGCCTGTTGCATGCTTTACAAGCATAGCGGCGTTTCATTAGATGCCACACAGCTCTAAATGAGAGGATTGCTAGACCTTTCCTAGAACCTCCTTTCAAGGCTGCATGTGAACGCCTATACAGGGGAAATATACCAAATGTAATACTATAGGTAAACCATTTATACTACCTTCTGAGTTGTTTGTTGGATGAGCGAGGTAGTAAGCTTTAAGGTTAGCAGGGAGATTAAGGAAAAGATGCGCAAGTATAGTGCAACTGTCAATTGGAGCGAGGAGTTGAGAAGGTTTGTCGAGGAGAAACTCCGAGAGCTGGAGGCAAGGGAGGTGCTTGAGGAGGTTTTACGCGAGCTCGAGCAAGCCTCTTGGAGTGTTCCCAGGGGCTTCTCAGTCACGTCAGTGAGGGAGGACCGTGATCGTGGTTGATGCTTCGGCTCTTTCAGCGTTCTTGTTGAGGGAGGAGGGATGGAGGAACCTAGCTGGCTACTTTGCCAACGCTGTGGCGCCAGACCACGTGATCAAAGAGGTCGCTAACGCTATATGGAGAGCTACGCGCACAGGCATACTTAGCGACGAGGAGTCCAAGAAGGCCTTCAGCCTGCTACTTAGGATGGTTGGCAGAAACTTAGTGCTGGAGCCTGAGCTGGATTACTTGGAGGGGGCCTTTACGCTATCCATCACTTATGGCATTACGGTATACGATGCCCTCTATGTTGCACTAGCACTCGAGCGTAACTTACCTCTGCTCACCCTCGACGAGAAGCAGAAGAGAGTAGCAGCTACGCTAGGCATACATGTGAAGCCCTGAAACACTACAACGAACCATAACGTCGGATCATTAGAAGCTGAGCGTATAACATCTCGGAACAGTCTTTACTTGTTTCTCTAACCCTAAAGGCTTTCTCGTGATTAGTGTTTATGCCTTCTTCATAGGCGTTTAGTGTATAATGCTTAGCGCTCAGACTTCATAAATCAAAGAATGGTACCTAAGAGAAATATGCAATCTAATCGTTGGACATTTTTCTGTGATAAGAAACTTATTTATCAATATCTGCCCTGAATGATTGCTATGAACGATAAAAGCTCCCAGAATAGTAGAGACACCTTCCAGAAAGCTAGAGACTTGTCCTTCCTTGGCGCATTTCTTGGATTCGTTGGGTCTTTCATGGACATAACTACTACCTTTTATGCTTTACACTACGTCCAAGGCGCAAGAGAGGTGCACCCCTTAATTGTCAGATAGAAGTTGCACAAATGATCTCAAGACTGGAGACAGCTACCCTTTGGGGCATTATCCACGTATCTATGCCGTTTTTGCTCTTCTTTCTAGCAGAACTACTCGTAAGAAAAATAAAGATAAAGGAAGCAGTATATCTTTATTTGGCACCTGTAACTTATGCTATTTTGACGTGGGCGGCGGTAATCAATAACTTGTTTATAATATTTCATAGGTAACAAAGGAAGATCTCCAATCGGTGTTCGTTATTTTTTCCTTGTTACAACCTATATGAAGTAGTTTTCAAGGCTATTGGAAAAGTATGTGTAAAGCTACTATGATATAGGTAAACTAAACTTTATATATAAGTTGTTTTAATCATATCTTGAAAACGAATGTTTGAGAGAACAAAAAACCTTGGGAGAAATGTAATGGCACTGCTCTTGCTGGGCTTCTTTAGCGCCCTTGGAAACGGTATGATAAATGTCTTTATACAGCCGTATCTTAAGCACATAGGGTTAAGCCCCCAGGAAGTAGGGCTACTCCAGCTGGCCTCTAGCATTGCTCTTTCTGCGTCTCTTATCCCTGCGGCTTTCCTTGCAGACAAGTTTGGCAGGAAAAAAATTGCCCTATCCTCGCTTGTCCCTATTCTTCCTGGCTTCCTGATAATGCTCTACGCCCCACGCTTCAACTATATGCTTGTCGGATTCGTATTGATAGGAATAGGTAATGCAATAGCCGGCGTCACACTTAATCCCCTCATAGCTGATGTCACACCTAGAGACAAGCTGGATCTTGTAGGCTCTTTGTCACAGATACTTTGGCTGGCCGGCACCTCTATAGGTATGGCACTCTCATGGGTACCACAGCTAATAGCCAACAGCCACAGCCTGCTAAATGCCTATAGAACCTTCATGCTTTATGGAGGAATAATTGCTGCTACCAGTTTCCTATTGTTGTTGCCAGTCAGGGACAATGTGAAACCTTCGGAAAAGTTTGTGCTCGGCTTCTCGCGGGAAACAATTATATTTACTGTTCTCTCGGCTGTAACTGGTCTTGGTGCGGGAGCCTCAATCCAGCTGATCAACTACTATTTCATGACTAAGTTCGGCGTGGATGCAGGGGAGCTCGGCACGAGGATGCTCTTTGAAACCCAGCTCATGATACCCTTCACGTCGCTAGCGCCAATTATTTCGAGCCGCTTGGGCACCTTGAAAGCAGTAGTGGCGCTACAGCTAGCTTCAATCCCCCTACTCGTAGCTACTGCCCGGGCCCCCAGCTTCCTAATGGCCGCGGCATTCTTTACCCTTAGAACAGTCCTAATGAATGCCGCCAACCCCCTCTTCTGGTCTCTAACCATGAAGACTATAGGCCCCGAGGAGAGGTCACGCTACACGATGCTCAATATCCTAGCATGGCAGGTAGCCACTGGCACGGGCTCGGCAATAGGAGGAACACTCATGAACATAAGTCTTGACTCTCCTCTCTACTTAACAGCATCCATATACCTAGTACAGACAATGCTACTCTTCACACTCTTGAAGAAGCTAGACAAGAATTAACTTGACAGGCTAGTCTTTCACTACTATCTTTTATCGCGGCAAAGTAAACGAGGGTACAAAAAATTTGATAAGGAACAGGAATAAGTTTTAAGCGATAACATGCGTCTATGGAGCATTCATCCAAAATACCTCGACCCCATAGGAATAGTGGCCCTTTGGCGCGAAT
>Ga0209739_100231_pt1 | contig 24542 bp, 30 predicted proteins | sample JossMetagenome_2_FD_184729 | JGI IMG/M metagenome (GOLD analysis project Ga0209739, IMG submission 184729) | Hot spring sediment microbial communities from Joseph's Coat, Yellowstone National Park, USA - JC3_ASED (SPAdes) (version 3) | ecosystem: Environmental > Aquatic > Thermal springs > Hot...
TAGCCCATCCCTAACATCAGGAATAGCCCTCCCCACAATAACAGACATTGCGTAGTCTATGTAGGACTGCTTGACTTCTTCCTCTATGGGAACCTCTAAGATTTCCACAAAGTAGTATTATAACCTAAAGTAATATATAGCTATAGTCCATAACGTAGCCATAGAGGTCAAAGACTTTTGGGAGGTCTACCTGCCTAAGAGATCCCCAGCTTCTCTGAATTTCTCACCCAATGTATGTGCAAACTTAAAAATATACCACATGAAACGACACAGCTTCCATTTCAAAACTTTACCCCTACTCTATCTTGTATAACTGTAAATCCCATTTTAGGAGGTGAGAATCATGCTACCAGAAACTTTCAGGTTTTTAAGAATAGGCTGGTGGATAGTTCACATAATCGGCATTAGCCTTGTGTTCTACCTTGGGCACAAATTTGGCGGTGCAATATTTGGTTAGAGATGCCATAGCTTTCCTTCCTTCCAATGGAGTGGTTGGTTTATATTTTTCTAAGACACACAAACTTGTAGTGAGAAGTTGGGTGGGTATGAATCCATAATTTAAACGGAGGGCAGGTTCATGAAAGCTTTTATAGTAGAAGACGAACCCATCGCAAGGGAGAGGCTAAAAAGACTGTTAAAGGAAGTGGGCGGTATTGATATAGTTGGAGAAGCAGACAGTAAGGAAAAAGCCCTATCGGAGATAAAAGATAAAGAAGTTGATGTGCTGTTTTTGGACATTAAACTCCCGGACGGCACAGGCTTAGAAGTCGCAAAAGAAGTAATAGAAACTATGGAAGAGCCACCATACATAATCTTCACAACCGCTTACGGAGAGTTTGCGTTGGAAGCCTTCAAAGTAAATGCAATAGACTACCTTTTAAAGCCCTTCACAAAAGAAGACGTAGAAAAGGCACTAAGCAAAATAAAAAACACAAAAAGCAAAATATCAAACCTCGCAAAGATAGCAACCATTACCACCGGCACAGACATACTCATACCAGTAAAGCATCTAAGCAAAGTTATTCTTTTAAAACCAGATGATATTTACTACATAAAAGCTGAACTTTCTGAGACGGTCATAAAGACAAAGGATAGGGAATATCTTTCCAGCAGAAAGCTCTATGAATTTGAGGAGCTCTTAAAAAATAGAGGATTTTTCAGAGTTCATAGAAGCTATCTGGTAAACCTCGCAAAAATAAAAGAGATGAGGTCGGTAGAACAGAGCAAATTTCTAATCACCTTCCAAGATATTTCAGACACCATAAAAACAAGCAGGGACGGAGCAAAGCATTTAAGGGAATACCTAAACATCTGAACGTATAGGGATGGTTCAATACAAACCCAGAATTGTCATAAGCAGATGTCTAAACATAGAACCTGTTAGATACAACGGCGGAATTATTAACGATGAATTCAGCAAAAAACTCCTTGACTATGTTGAATACATAGCAGTCTGTCCAGAAGTAGATATAGGAATGCCTGTTCCAAGACCAACCGTTTTGCTTTACAAAAAAGGCGATCAAATAAGAATGATAGAGCCAAATAGTATGAAGGATTACACAGACGAAATGCTGAATTTTTCCGAAACTTTTCTAAAGTCCCTCGGAGAAGTTGACGGCTTTTTACTAAAGGCAAAATCTCCAAGCTGTGGAGTAAAAGATACTAAACTTTATCAGGAGAATCTAAAAGGTCTGATAAATGCAAGAAGTAGCGGTCTGTTTGCCCAAAGGGCAATGGAATACTATCCATATTTGCCCATTGAAGATGAAGGAAGATTAAACGATTATTGGATAAGAAGGGACTTTTTAACAAAGATTTTCTCATACGCAAGATTCAGATATCTGAAGAACAACTACAAAGATATTAACGATTTATTAAAATTCCATCAGGAGCATAAATATTTACTCATGCTTTATGACCCGCACACCCTAAAACAGATGGGAAACCTCCTTGCCAACTGGAAGAAGCATGGATTGGATGAAACTATGAAACGCTATGCGAACCTGTTCCACAGAGCTTTGAGTAAAAAGTCAGACATAAACAAGCATTCCAACGTTCTTCAGCACATCTACGGACACCTTTCAGAAAAAATTTCCGACTCGGAAAAAAGACATTTACTTAAGATGCTGGATAAACTGAGAAAAGGCAAGCTTCAACTTGAAACCCTTCTTGAATACATTAAAGGCTTTATATACAGGTTTAACGATAAATATTTACAATCCCAGATTTATCTTAGTCCTTTCCCGGAGGAGTTGATTTAGACTTAATCCCTAAATTTCAAAATCTAACCGCATAATGAAATAACCAGTCTTCAAACCTTCAATGAGGGTTTGTATCATTATAAATAGCAACCTGCAAATGTTCTTTCTGAGCCGAGGATATCGCATGTTTGATTATGTGATTGTTGGTGGTGGTATTGGTGGAGTGGTTTCTTACGCTATATTAAAAAAGATAGGTAGAAACGTTGCTTTGCTTGAAAAAGAGCCATACTTAGGTGGTTGTAGCGCAACTTTTAGAAGAAAAAACCAATTATACAACGCTGGAGCTTCCACTTTGGTTGGTCTTGAAGAGCATATGCCACTGGGCAAGGTCTTTAAATTCTTAGACCTTCCAAAGCCAAAAGTGAAAAAACTTGAAGTTCCAATGGTCGTTTATGTTGGAGATAAAGTAATCAAAAGATACTCAGATAGAGAAAAAACAATTATTGAGCTTGAGAAAAATTTTAACTACAAAAACCTAAAATCCCTTTGGCAAAAGGTGTATTCTATATCTGATGCCAACTGGCAGAACATCTACAGCGTAATACCTATAAACTACAAAAACCCAAAACTACTTTTAAAAAAGTTCTTTGAGAATTGTAGATACATAATACAAACCTTACCCTATCACTTCAAGACTTCCTACGAGTTTTTCAAAGACCACTTGGGAAATTTTGATGAAGATTTCAAGCACTTTTTAGACAATCAGATTCTGATGACATCGCAAGGGTACAGTGAAGATGTCCCTATCTCCGTTGGTGCTATGGGTTTAACATACCCAAACCTTGATAATTACTACGTTTATGGTGGAATGGGAAAAGTCTTTGACTTTTTAGCCCACGACTACAAGAATGTTTTTTTAAGGCATAGGGTAATAAAAATTAGAAAAGTAAAAGACGTTTTTCAGGTTATAACAGACAAGGGAGTTTTTGAGGCTAAGAACGTGATCCTAAATAAAACCATTTGGGATTACTGCGACTTGCTTGAGAATTTGAAGGAGGATTGCATCAAAAACAGAAAGATATACTCAAAAATATGGTCAAGCTTAACAATCTACTTTAGCTTGGAAGATAAAGAGAACTTAATCGATGAATATCACTACCAAATAATTCACAAAGACATAAATCCTTACACCGGCAGTAACTCCTTCTTCGTATCCGTATCAGACAAAGAAGACGAAGTGCTTACAAAGGATGGCAAAAAATCTGTAACTATTTCCACACACTGCAAAATATCCCTGTGGCAGGATTTAGACAAACAGGAATATCTTGAGAAAAAAGAGAAGGCAAAGGAATTTATCTTAAATAAACTTTTTGAGTATGTGCCCAAGTTTAAATACCTAAGCATAGAAAATGTTATGGTAGGAACTCCAAAGACCTTTCAAAGATACACCGGAAGGTATAATGGAACGGTAGGAGGAATACCGCTTATAAAGGACTACGTTCCGCTAAGGTATCCTTTTAACTTTACACCAATAAAAGGTTTGTATTTGGTTGGAGACTCTGTTTTCCCAGGTCAAGGCTGGCCTGGTGTTATAGTTGGCGTGCTAAACTTACTTCTGCAAATAGAGGATATAGATGAGATACTTTATTGAGATAAACAGAAAAGATTGGACGATAGTATTTGTCTTTGGCTTAGTGTTTGGTTCAATTCTTGGCGGTTTTATATCTCTAATTTTGAACATTCCTGTTATAAAGGGAATGATTTCCGGTGCTATTTTTGGGTTTTTTATATTTGTGTTTTCCTTTACTTTAATCAATCTGAGCAACAAAAGGATACTGCCCCTGCTGAGTGATAAATACTGGACTTTTGTTAGCCTTTTAATGGCTTTCTTTGCTGGATTTCTTGGAAGTCTAACTGCTTTTGAATTTATAAAGGTGCTAAAACTTATAGAACTGGAATTTTCTGTTCTATTTCTCCTTCATCTGAGCGTAATGGTAGGGCTCTTGACAATGTTAATAGGTAATCTTCTATACATGATTGTAAATTCCAAGAAAATAGAGGAAGAGTTGAATAGGTTAAATATAGAGCTAAAGCTAAAAGCATTAGAGTATCAGATAAATCCACACTTTTTATTCAACGCTTTAAACACACTCTCGGAGTTAATTTACATAGACCCAAAGCTTGCGGAAAAGGGAATGCTAAAGTTATCTCAATTCCTAAGAATGATCATAGACGAGAATAGCATCATAACTTTACAGGATGAGCTTAAAATAGTGAAAAACTTTATCTTTATTGAGAAGTTAAGGTTTCCCGCCATAGAGTTTGAGTTTAACATAGACAAAGATACACTGTCTTTGCAAGTCCCTAAGATGTCCATACAGCTTCTTGTTGAAAATGCCATAAAGCATGGTTTAAGAAACAACGGCAAAGTGATCATAAGCTCTTACATAAAAGATAGATATCTTTATGTGGAGGTTAAGGATAGCGGAAAAGGTTTTGAAGATATAAAGGAGGGAACGGGTCTTAAAAATCTGAGGGAGAGGTTGAAGATATTTTTTAACGGAGAGTTAGAATACTTTTATGATGGAAAGTTTTCCACCTTCAGATTTTTTTATAAAATCCCTTAGTGTTGAAGCAGTAGTAGTTCTTTCCCATTGAGAAAACTAACTTATTCTTGGGTTTTACCTTTCCTTGTTTATACTCTATTGCAAGGACCTTTCCAATTACGAGTGCGTGGTCTTCAAACTCTATTTTCTTATGAACTTCACACTCATAGATCATGAAGGACTCTAAAATGCTTTTTGAAGCCACCTTTTGGCTATCTATTAAATGTACGTTCCTCATTAAGCTTAGTTTGTCAACTTGATCTCCGTGATAAGAGCCTGCAATAAGAATTTGTTCAAAGTATTCTGATGTTAAAAAGTTGATTGTAAAGTTGTCTTTCAAAAGCCTGTAGCTGTAGTTTGCTTTGTCTATGGATATAGAATACAAGAAAGGATTTTTATTTACGGGTGTATGCCAGCCAACGGTAAAAGGGTTTTCGCCCACGACCACTATAACAAGCGGCCGTGGGACATATCCAAGGGTATAGCCATTCTCTATTGTTTTAAACATTCACTTTTTACTTACTATTTGATCCTTTAATCCAGCAACAGCATTCAAGAACTCTTTTTGAACGTCCGCAGGCACTTTAAACTTGTTTAAACTTTGCTTTGTAAGTTCTACAAATCTGTTCCAATCCTTTTCTGTGATTCCGAGGTTTTGGTGTGCTTGTTTCATATCCCTTCCCTTGTACTCGCAAGGACCACCTGTCGCCTTACAGATAAACGCCGCTACGAGCTCTCTGCGGGCTTTGAGCTGGTCTCCTGACAAATTACAGTATTTCTTGAGCTGTTTGTCTTTCATCATTCTGTTTGTGAGGTCCTCCACCACTGCATCGATTGCCTGTTTGCCGCCGAGCTTTTCATACAGAGTTTGCTCAGCTTTAGCCAAGCTAACTGTTAAAAGTGCTACTGAACTAAAGGCTACTAAAAACCTTCTCATGGCACACCTCCTGAAGGTTTATTTCGTTGAACATTCTACAGGAAATGTTTTTCGTGATGAAGCTAATTTTTATCGCATTAAATTCAAAATTTTACAGATTATTTGTAAAAAAACTAAAGTAAGCATGAGTTATTATAGAAAAAGGAGATAAGTAATGGAGCAGGAATTTGCAGGAAGAGTAAAGGTTATAAACCGCAGACAGTTTAACACAAAGGGCAAATACATAATATACTGGATGTCTCACAGCCACAGGGCAAACTTTAACTATAGCCTTGAGTTTGCCATAGAGCTGTCAAATCAAAGCGGAAAACCACTATTGGTATACTTCCCAATAACAGACAAGTATAAACACTCAAACGCACGATACTACAAATTTATGTTGGATGGAATTTTAGAAGCCAAAAAATTCGTAGAAGAGAGAGGTATAAAGTTTGCTATAGAAAAGGTAAACGATATCAAACAAAGGATTATAGAGCTATCGGAGAATGCCCATGCTTTGATTACGGATAAAGCATATTTAAAGTATTACAGAAAGCTAAACAAATACATAGCAGACAGATTAGATGTTCCAGTGTATGAAATAGAAGCCGATGTCTGCGTTCCAGTTGAGATTGTATCAGACAAGCAAGAACCTTATGCCTTTACCTTTAGAAAAAAGATTTATAGTTTGTTGGAAAAATACATTGTTGAACTAAAGCAAAGGGAGCCGAAAATTAAATCGGTTAGCTTTGATTTTGGAATAGAAGAGATAACTTTCAACAACTCCTTGGAGATTTTGAACATTCTCAACATAGACAAAAGCGTTAGCTTATCACCTTTTGTGGGAGGCTATAGTCAAGCAAGAAAATACTTGGAGGAGTTTATTGAGAAAAAACTGCATAGATACAAAGAGTTCAGGTCTCATCCGGAGCTTGATTATCAATCAAACCTTAGCCCTTATTTACACTTTGGACAGATCTCGCCTATAGAAGTGGTCCTTGAGGTTTTATCAAAGTATGGAAGAAAGGATGAAAACGTGGATAGCTTCTTTAACGAGCTTATAGTTTGGAGGGAGCTTGCGAGGAACTTTTGCTACTACAATCCAAACTATAATCAGTATGAAGGTATTCCAGACTGGGCTAAAGAAACATTGGAAGAACACAAGAACGACAAAAGGGAGTATATTTACACAATTGAAGAGCTTGAAAATGCAAAAACTCACGATGAATATTGGAATTCCGCACAGTTAGAACTTCTGAAAACAGGGAAAATGCACAACTACATGAGAATGTATTGGTGCAAAAAGCTTATAGAATGGACGGATGATCCAAAGAAAGCCTTTGATATAGCGTGCTATCTGAACGATAAATACGAGCTTGATGGAAGAGACCCAAACGGTTATGCGGGAATATCTTGGTGTTTTGGAACCCACGACAGACCCTGGAAAGAGAGAAAGATCTTTGGAAAAATCCGATACATGAGTGCATCGGGCTTGGAGGCAAAGTTTGACATTAAAAAATATGTAGAAAAAGTAAAGAACTTATGAGGCTTATTCACTCAGGACTTCAAGGGAAGAAAGAACGCGCCTTAGGTCTCCCTTTATACGCATCCTTCCGCTGGCAATGTATTGAAGGATCTTCTGGGGCTTTTCTAAGAGCCTTTTAAACTCCCTATAGCCCAAGTATATTTTACTGTCTGAGAGATCCTCCTGATGAACTTCCTTTATTTTTCCCTCTCCTACCAAAAACAGAACTTTATCGAGGCTGTGTGGTAGTTCTATTGCCACCAGTATGGGAGGAGAAATTTTTGTTAGCTTTTCCTTGTGTCCTTCCTCCAGCTTGTGTGCCAGAGCTCTGAGCTCTATTTTGATGTCCTCAGAAGTGGCTTTCCACATGGATTATGCTTTTCTCTCCGCAGAGCTCATTTACCAGAACTTCCAATGATTGATGGGCTTCCTCTTCGGTGGGATATATACCAAGGATGGCGGGGAGGAGGGGCTGGGGCAAATAAACCACCAGATTATACGCCCTTCTCCTTTTGCCCTCCACCTCTATTACACTCTCTTCTATAGAAAAGGCTATAGCATGGTAGGCGTTTATATATCTACCGCTCCTTGTCTTTATCAGTTTCATTGCTTTTGTTCTTCCTCTTTCTTTTCTTCCTTGAGGGCACTTTTGGCTCCCTCAATCGCACCAACAGCGGCGCCCTTCACCACCGCAAAGGCTTTCTCCGCTATCTCCATGGCGGTTTTGCCCACCTCCGAGGCAGTTTCCACCAGCTTTTTGACTGCTTCCTGAGGAAGCTCCTTTAAGGACTTGCCCTCCTCAACGGAGAGCTTTTTCTTAAGTTCCTCCAGCTCTTGCTTGATCCTCTCTAACTCTTGCTTTAGGTCCTTCTCTTCCATGGCTAAACCTCCTTAATTTTTTTAAGGGCATAGGTTGCTAAAGCAATGGTGCTACCGTTGTTTATTAAGGTGGCAACGCTTGGACCTATCAGTCCAAAGGCAGAGCCCACCAAGCCCACCGTGTTTGCTATGGCGTTCAGGGTGTATATTCTGGATAACTTTCTTATGAGCCCTTGGGACACATCCACCACGTCCAAAAGGTGCCACAGGCTGTCTCCGATAACCACATCGGCTACCTCTATGGCTATGTCCGTTCCGCTTCTTAGAGATATACCCACGTTTGCACTGGTCAGGGCTGGTGAGTCGTTTACTCCATCTCCAACAAAGGCTACTATCCTGCCTTCTTCCCTGAGTTTTTTGACTATCTGAGCTTTCTCTGCGGGAAAGACCCTCGCATAAAATTGGTCTACGCCCAAGGTCTTGGCTATGTAGCTGGCTACTCCTTCGTTGTCGCCAGTGCAAAGGATAACCCTCTTGCCCCTGCTCTTTAAAGCCCTGACCACATCCCTTGCTTCCTCTCTCAGTGGGTCCGAGAAGGTTATAAGCCCCACGATTTTTCTCTCTTGGACGAGATACAGGACGCTTTTTCCCTCCGAATGGAACTTATCCACCAGTTCTCTGATCTCCTGGGAGATCTTTATTCTCTTTTTTTGCATAAATCTTGTGCTACCAAGCAAAAAGTGCTTTCCATCAATAACGCCTTCTATACCAAGCCCTATATGATACTTGGAATCCAGTCTTGGCAGTAGCGGTATTCCCCTCTCTTCCGCCAGCCTTACTATTGCCCTTGCCACAGGATGGGTGATCCTCTGCTCAAGGGATGCACCATAAAGCAGAACTTCCTCCTCCGAGATGGACAGACCCACCACATCCATTATGCGAGGGTGCCCCACTGTCAGAGTACCCGTCTTGTCCATTACAAAGGTGTCCGTTTTCGCCAAAATTTCCAGCTTGCTTCCACTTTTTACCAAAATACCTCTTTCAGCTAGTTGTGATATGGCACTGAGAACACCAACAGGAGTAGAAAGATGCACGCCTGTGTGATAATCCACTATTAGCACAGAAGACAACCTCTGAAGGTCTCTCGTAAGGGCATAAGCGGAAAGCCCTATTGCCATGGTAGGGAGGACAAACCTATTGGCAAACTCCTCTGCCCTTTTTTGGACGCTCAATGCCTCTCCTATATTCTGCTCTATGATCTTTACTATGCCCGCAACCACCGTGTCTTCTCCCACCGCTTGAACCTTTATGTAGAGTTTTCCATCCTCCACAAAGGTACCCGCATAGACCTTGTCCCCTACCTTCTTTAAAACAGGGTTTGACTCGCCCGTTAGCGACGCCTGATTTACTAAAGCTTCTCCCTCTATAACCTCTCCGTCTGCGGTGATCTTCTCTCCTGCATAGGCTACTATGATATCCCCCACCTTTAGCTCTTCAGCTCTCACCTTCTTTGCCTGTCCGTCCGCAACCACCAGCCAAGCGTAATCCTTTCTATACTCCATTAGGGCTTCTATGCTACTGTATGCCTTCCTTTCTATCTTCTCCTCCAAATAATCCCCAAGGGACAAAAGCCAAGCCATAAGCTGGGCGGAGAAAGGGCTACCCGAAAGAGAGGTAAGAACTATGGCGGACGCATCAAGACTATGAACATCTATTTTCTTTCTTTTCAGAGAATTAAAGGCTTTTCTAAAGACGTGCAGGCTGGAGAAGAGGGCAATACCTCTCAAAAGAGGGTTTGGTAAGGGCAGAAGATTTAGCATTAGTCCAAGGCTTGCCACTCCAAACCAAAAACCATCGCCTCCTTCCTTCTCTGGGCTGACCCTAACCTTTTCTTTGCTTAGGTCTTCCAAAAAAAGCTCAGGTGTAGAGGTTTGAAGGTAGTTTATAAAGCCTATCAAGTCAAACTCAGATGGCTCGTAGCGTATGGTTATGCTCCCCGAAGATTTGCTGTAGGATACCTCCTTTACCCCTCCAAACCTCTCAAAGAAGACTTTTATGACCTCCTCCGGGTGGTGGAGAAGGCTAAAAAGGGGCGAGTATACTTTGAGGCTACCAGCCCTGAGCCTTTTGATCTGGTAAGGTATGGGCATCAACCTTCCTCTTTCTTCTCTTGAAGTTTGCTATCCAAGGCTTTGATTAAAGCTTCTATTTCCTTTTGAGCTTCTTCTAACTTTTTGTGCTCTTGCATTCTGCTTAGCATATAGGCACCAAGAATGCCAAGCCCAAAGCCCAAGGCAAAGCTAAAGGGTCCCGAACAGAAAGCCCTGCTTAGGATCTGACTAAAGTTCATCTCTTAACCTCCTTACAGGTTTTGTTTTATTCGTTGCAAAGCTTCCTGCTGTTTTTGGAGTATCTCAAGCTTTCTTTCAATCTCTAACTTATAAAGGTGTTTTGCCTCTGCCACCACATCCTCCCAGAACTCCTTGTTCTCGTCTATGTTGGCTGACAGCCACTCCTTGAAGGCTATAACCTCCTTGGTGGCAGACACCAGCAAAGGTCTTGAGTCCTTTAAGAGCCTGTTTAGTACCACAAGACCCACAAATGCACCTACACCATAAAGGAGCATGTTGGTGCTTAGGCATCCTCCTACGGTGGGTGGAAGGTTAAAGTTCAGCATCTTTTACCTCCCAAAGGTAGTTTTGAGGGTAGGGACAATAAATATACTGCATACAGAAAAACTTAGCAATCCTACTGCAAAACCAAAGGTGAAAATAGAAAAGGCGAGCTTGAGGGCAGGGTGCTTTATGAAAGGAGAAAGATAAAAATGCAGGTCTTCAATCGTTAAACTTTCCCTTCTCTCTAAGTTTTCACGCAGGCTTTCTAAGAGGGCTTGGTCCTCCACTTTAAGCTTTAAAGTCTTGTAGCCTTCCTTTTCTATTGTTATGCCTTTTAAACCCTCTACCCTATTTTTAAAGAGAATTTTCCCTTCTACACTATCAAAGTACAAACTCAGCGTATTACCATAAGCGGCTACATGATTTACCATATACAAAATTGTAAAGGTAAAATGTTAAGAAATTGCTAAGAAAAAAGGGAAGATTTGAGGACGGCAACTTTTTATCTCAAGGACGCGTACGTGACAAAATATTAGTGTCTATGAAAGTGCTGGACTGGGAAAAAGAGCATGGCAATCAGACTGAACAATGTCAGCAAAAGATATACCACCGGAAGGGTGGAGGAAACTAAGAATACTGAAAGACGCCTGTCCTTTCCAATAAACTCTGTTCTTCTCCAGAGTATATGCATGCTCCAGAACCCTGCTACGAACGGAAAAATCCTAAAGATATGTAGCCAGTGGTCTCCTCTCTTTGCTAAAGGCTCCGCGTGTATGCCAAGCCCAAAAGCCTGAGAAAAGCCATTTACTATGTGGTGGTAGTACTCTATGAAGAAGAACTCAAGCGCATGGGAAAGCCCTCCGATGATCATTAAAGGCGCAAAGGCATACCCAAGGGTGAGAAGGACCTCTCTAAAGCTTTTGCTTGTAATCTTGGCTATTATAGTGAAGCTTGCCCAAACCAAAAACAGCACCAAGGAAAGTGCCATTAACATGGCAACAAGCCCGGTCATATCTACCCACTTGGGAAGACCAAAGGTCTTTTGTAGATAGTTTCCAACTATCACCCAAGGCATGTATTCAGAAAGGGCAGTTCTTGATAGTCCATGATGAAATCGCATGGTAAAAGTTATTACCGCCACAAGGAGTATATAGACCATAACCTCTACCATTTTTGGATTTTTGATCCTTTCGTAAAGGGAATATCCAAACCTTCTAAACTCCAGCTTTACAGCGTCGCACGCATGGGCACACTCCATACACATGGTACAGTTCATCATAGACTTTCTTTCCTCAAACTTTGAAGGGTTTAGCTCGTAGGGGCATGCCAGGGCACAATCGGGCTTTTTACAGCTCTTACACTCTTCTTCATAGGTGGAAAGCCATACAGGAGATGTCCTTGCAAAGGCGGTATTAACAGAACCAATGGGGCATATATATTTACAGTAAGCCATACCCCTAAATAGGAAGAAGAATAGCATTGAAAGTATGGTGAAAAATAGAAAGAAAATGGCAGTAATAAGCGGGCTTCTCAAAAGGCTCGGAAAAGTGTATATCACAAACCAGTAGGCTAAAATGTTGGAGCCTATAAGACCTATGTAGGGATTGGCGAGCCATCTGGGAACCCTTAGCTTTAATCCAAACTTGGTTATGTGCTTTCCCAAAAATCCGTGGGGACAGACCATACAAAAGACATTTCCAAGGGTTGGAAGTGTTATAACCATGAAAAAGGGCCAGAATATAGACCAAAACACCGCAGTGGTAAATATGTTCTCTTTGGTAGGGTTGAGTATTCCGTATATTATGGCGTATACAAGCAGGAATAGAGTGGTAAGCCTGTAAAGGGTAAGCATATATTTGTTTTTAAAGAAAAAGCTAAGCACGGGTATGCCAAAGATGTCTCTTTGGCTTCTCTTGGCTATGAAATGAACCCTTTGTGTTTGCATGATAAAACCTCCTTAAAAGTTGTAGATAAGCCTCGCTAAAAAGGTCCTTGGTGGACCCGGGTTATATCTCTTTACACCGGAGGTGTCCTTTGTAACCTCCACCGCATACTTTTTGTCAAAGAGGTTATCCACCATAAGGGATAGGTCCAGATTGCCCCTACTGTAGCCCACGCTGACACTGGTGAGAAACTCATAACCTTTATACTTTTCCGTGTTTGCGTTGTCCATGTAGTAGCTTCCCCAAGTGTCTGTTTGCACTCGGAACCTAAAGCCAGAGGTGTGCTTGTAGCTTATAAAGGTAGAGTATTGATGTATTGGAATATAAGGAAGCCTGTTTCCGCTTCTATCTATGTTTTTGCTACCGACAGGCTCACTAAACCTTTTAAACTTATAATCCGAGTAAGCGTATGATGCTCCAACCTCTAAACCTTCTATCGGTTGATAAGTTCCAGCAAATTCAAAGCCCTTCTTCTGCGTCTTTCCTGCGTTAGTAAAGGTAGTGTATCCACCGGGCTGAATTACCCTAACCACTTCATCCTTAACATCCATAAGATAAAGGGCTGTGTCAAAGGAAAACTTTTTGTGCCTTGCCTTTAAGCCCACCTCGTAGTTTATAACCTTTGCAAGCTTTAGGTTTGGGTTTGAAGAAAGCTCACCGCTGGTGGGCGTGTTGGCTCCTGTGGAAATGTTTCCGTAGATGTTAAATAAAGGTGTTAGCTTGTAAAGAAATCCAACCCTTGGGCTAAATACGGTGTAAGTTTTTTCCCTTGAGTAGGCAAAGCAGTTTTCTATGCCTGAGGCTGGACACATCCTGTAATTGCCCGCACTAAAGCTGTAATCTCCCCACTTGTATCCGCTTATGTCAAAATTCACCCTATCAATCCTTGCACCTACATCCAAGATCCACCTTCCTCCTTGGAAAGATTGCTGAAGAAACACACCCGCCAAGGTGGTTTTTTGATTTTGCTTTTCCAAAAGGTCTCCCTTGTTGTCCGAAAGGGTGCTTACTATCCTCCCTTTTACTACTTGAACATCCCTGTATTTGAAGTAATTCGTTTTTTGTTCATCGTGCCTTATGGTAAAGCCTGTGGTTAATATGCCAAAGCTGTGTTTGTAGTTAGCCTGAAAGTCTGCCCCATAGATCCATGTGTCCGCATCGTTTATCCTACCAGTTACAGGGTGGTAGTGTTGCCAGTGGTTGAGATATACCAAAGGAATAAGCTCCCAATTTCCAAAGTTTTTTGTAAGCTTTGAACTGAAGAAGAATATCTCCGAGTATCTTCCCGAATGCTTCCATGGGTCTGCGGTTCTTGGGACATTTCCAGTGCGTAAAAACTCAGACCACTGGTCTATTCCCTTTGCTGGGTCAACTACCAAACTTCCGGGCAACTGTAAGCTTGCTTTTGTGTAGCTAACATAGTTTTCCCAAGTATCTCCATTCTCAAACATATAGGAAGGTTGAAGGGTTATCTGGTTTGTCCAGAATTTGTTCCAAGGTCTCCAAGAGTTGTCAGATTGCCTCCTGCTTGCGTTAAAGCCCAGGTAAAAACCCTTCCCAATGGGTGTGGAGTAATAGAGGTTATGATTCTGTATGTTGTAGTCTCCAAAGCCCAGCTTTATAAAGCCCCCCTTCCTTTCAAAGGGACTTCTTGTTATCACATTTATAACACCCCCGGATGCATTTACGCCCCAGAGGGTTGAGTTTGGACCCTTTACTACCTCCACCCTTTCAATGAGGGATGTATCCACAAAGTCAAGCCTTGTAAGGCTGTCCGGGTCGGTGATAGGGACGCCGTTAAGCAATATCATGATCTCCCTTACGCCGTAGGGTGCCTTTAATCCCGCACCCCTTATTATCAACCTTGTGTCGTAGCCTTGATTTCTTGAGGTAATATTTATACCCGGCACTCCCTGCAGTGCATCGTAGAGGTTCAGCATGGGTTTGTCTTGGATCTTTTCTTTTCCTATCACGCTTACGCTTGCTGGCACATCCTCTGTCTTTCTCTCAGTCCTTGTGGCAGTTACGCTCACTTCCTTGAGTTTCACATCCTTACCAAAAGAGATCGCCCCAAGCAAAAGCAGCGGATAGACCATCCTTTTCATACTCTTTTCCTCCTGATATTAAATTTGTGTAAATTTTGTGTAAATTATAACATAAATTTCAAGTAAAGATGTGTTATAATTAACCCATGCACCTTCTAAAAGAGCTCGTTGATTACGGCATCATAGGGCTACTCTTACTGCTGAGCTTTTTTGCTGTAGCCATAGCCATTGAGCGGTGGAGCTTTTACAGAAAGGTTGAAGTGGAAAAGTTCAAGACCAAGCAGGAGTTAGAGATGGAGCTAACAAAGGGTTTGACCTTCATAGCGTCCGTTGCGTCTAATGCACCCTACATAGGGCTCTTGGGCACAGTTCTTGGCATAATGCTGACCTTTTACACCATAGGGCAGGAGGGCTTTGTAGATACAAAAAAGGTAATGGTGGGCTTGGCGTTAGCCCTCAAGGCTACCGCAGTTGGTCTGTTGGTGGCTATTCCTTCCTCGGTTCTCTACAATCTACTCTTAAAAAAGGTAAAAAACCTTTTGCTTTTGTGGGAGATAAAGAATGGAAGATAAGGAATTCAGTTCCATAAACGTGATCCCTTTGGTGGATATAATGCTCGTGCTACTTACCATTGTGCTAATTACCGCCACCTTTGTGGTGCAAGGAAGCATCCCCGTCCAGCTACCCCAAGCAAAGGCGAGCCACGAGGAAAATCTAAAGGGACTTTTTATAACCATAACCCAGGAAGGAACGATTTTTTTTGAAGACAAGAAGGTTTCCCTTTTGGAGCTTGAAAGGGAGCTTGAAAAATATCAGAGAGATAGCCAAGTGCAGGTGATGGCAGACAGGAGGGCAACCGTTCAAAGCTTGGTGGATGTTTTGGACCTTCTCAAAAGGCTTGGCTTTAAAAAGGTTTCCATAAAAACAGAGGTCAATGGATGAGGGAAATTTTCAAGGCATACAGCCTGTCCTTTTTGATCCACTCCCTTTTACTCTTTGGCTTTTTCCTTCTAACCCAAAGGCTCGTTCCCTCCGAAAAAAGGTTCATTGAAATAGACCTATCCCTTGAAAGTTTTCAAAAACAATCCCACGCAGACCTTCCCCAAAAAGCCCAACCCTTGCCCGCAAGACCAACCCAAGCTCAACAAGTCTCCAAAGCAACCATTCCCCCTTTGAAGGAGAAAATAAAAAGCTCAACCGCAAAACAGTTAAAGCAAGAAGAAAAGCAAAGCCAAGTCCAAAGCCCACCAAAGTCCGCAGAAGCAGAGATCAGAGAAACTCAAACCTCTCAAGTTCAAACCGCCCCACAGTCAAAAGAAGAAGCGAAGGGTCAAACCGCAGAACACCCAGGGCAGGGAGAAAGACTTCTCCAAGCTAAAGAGGTTTCCCAAAAGCCCGCAGGTCAAGGAAAAGAAGCAGGAGATCAAAAGCTGACGGATGAAAACAAAAACGTAGAGGAAAGCTTCCTCAGGGAAAGGCTCTCGGTCATATCAAACATAGTCCAAAGGCATATAAACTATCCACCCATAGCCAGAAGGATGGGATGGGAGGGAAAAGTCCTTGTCAGCTTTGTTTTGGAACCAAACGGAGATATAAGAGACCTGAAGGTTTTAAAGAGCTGTGGATATGAAGTCTTAGACAAAGAGGCTTTGGACGCAATAAGGAGAAGCTACAAAGATTTTCCCAAACCTCCGGTTAGCGTAGTGGTAAAACTGCCAATCAATTTCAGGCTTGAATAGCTATAAATCCCTTTCAAGGATCAACTCCCTCTCCTCGCTATGGGAAAGCTTCCTGTGGATCAGAACCTTTAGGTTTTTGATCTCTTGAGGTAGTTCTATCTCGTAGGGTTTCCCGTGCTCTAAAGCAGTCTTTGCTTGGGCGGAGAGTAGCCTTCTTATGGTTTGCTGTCCTTGAGGAGTATTAACAATAATTGTTATGTAAAGCTTTGGGTCTCCTTGGTCTGCGGTGGGAAGGTTGTGGGGCACGCCCACATTGGTTATGTAAAGCTTTCCGTCCTTTACTTCAAGCAACAAATCCTCGGGCTTTGCCTTTAGGGCTGGGAATTCATGGGAATGTCTTGGTTTTGCTAAATGAAATAGGTGAAAGGGAAATTTTTGAATTAAGTCCCTTTTGCCGAGGCTTGGCATGTGGCAGTCCTGACAGCTCTTTTGAGTTTTTACCATCTGCCACTGTTTGAAGGTTTCTTGGTGGCAACCCGCACAGAAGCTAGAGCGGAGGTAGCTAATGTCCTCCCTTGATGGATGTGGAGGTGACCAAACCTTCAGGGGCCCGTGCATGGCTTTGGTTTCCTCCTTGAAGTGGCAGGCAACACAACTGACGCCATCCTCTTTGAACTCCACCCTCAGAAGGGGTTTTTTATCTGGGTCCACCTGATGGGGTGCATGGCAGGAAAGGCATTTGTTCTTTGTGTAGTTTTCCGAGTCTAAACGAAATTGCTCGCTGACCCACGCCTTTGCATGCCGGCTCTTCTCCCACTCCTTAAAAATCTCTGCGTGGCAATCCGCACACCTTTTTGCCTGCGGTCTTTCTAATAGATCCTCCTCCTTTGCCAACTCCTCAAATTTTCCACACCCAAAGAGAAGAAGTGAAAAAAGCACGAGCAGGATCATTTCCTAAAGGCTTCTTGCACCATGGCAGGGACCAAGTGTAGATTGTGGCATTTATTACAGGATTGCCCTATTACGCTCATAGCCTTGAAGATGGCATCCCTGTTGGGTTGAGGTTCCTTCAAGAGCTTTTGAATGGACGCAAGGGCTTGCTCGTGGTCCTTTCCGTGTATTCTATCCACAACCGTTTTGTCTGTATGACACTTGGAACATATAGCCTCCGTTCCCTTGACCCTTTCCACTACCTGCTCTCCTGCCTCCCTTGCCTTTTGAACATCGCCCTGAAGGAGGGAAATTCTTAGGGCTTTCATGGAATCCGAGAGCTTTTTCATGTATTCTTTGGGGCTAAGCTGGACAAATTCTACAGGGTCCTCCATCTTTAAGGTAGCAAAGGGTGGATAATGATAGACGAGCTTTACCGCTATTTGGTTTTCTGCGTGACACTTGGCACAGGTTTCTCCCAGCTCCTTGGATGCCTTTATCACTTGGTCTAGGTTCTTTGCCCTCACTGCGTTTATAAGCTCGTCTACTAAGGCAGGTTTGAAGTAATTCTTCCATTCTGGCACCATGTTTTGGGCTCTCGTGTAGGCATCCTTCAGTCGGTTAGCCCAATCTAAAGCCATGTCCCATCTCCCTTCGTTGATGTTTAACCTCACTCCATAAAAGGCAGTGCTCATCTCGTGCATAACAGACACATACTCAAACCTGTTGGACTGAGGAGGATAATACTTTCCCAAAGAAACGGGAGGCTTTTTTAGGATCACTTGGTCTGCACCAAAGCTCAAGCCGAGAGTAGCAAAAAGGACTAGAATTTTTTTCATTACCTTCCCTCCTTTGAGTGGATTTTATTCTTTTGGTTTTAAAAAGGCAAGCTTATAAAGGTTGTAGAATATATTTATGAACTTAAAGGACTTTGACTACTACCTTCCGCCGGAGCTCATTGCCAAGTATCCAGCGGTTCCACGCCACAGTGCGAGGCTTATGGTTCTGAACAGAAAAGACAAAAGCATAAAGCACGACATTTTTTGGAACCTTCCTCAATACTTGGAGGAAGGAGACCTTTTGGTCTTTAACAACTCAAAGGTTTTGCCCGCAAGACTTTACGGCAAAAAACCTACCGGTGGCAAGGTAGAGATCTTGCTAACAGATTACATAGACAAACACACTTGGGATGCCCTAATAGGAGGAAAGGGCATAAGGGAGGGCATCAAAATATTGGTGGCAGAAGATTTTGAAGTGGAAGTTTTGGAACACATAGAAGGTGGCAAATTCAGAGTAAGGCTCCTCACAGAGGACCCTGCAAAGGCTTTGGACAAATATGGAAAGATCCCAATCCCTCCCTATCTTGAAAGGGAAGAGGAGGAAATAGACAGGGTATATTATCAGACGGTATTTGCCCAGGAGGAGGGTTCCGTTGCTGCGCCAACTGCATCTTTACACTTTTCCGAGGAGCTACTTCAAAGGCTGAAGGACTTTGGCATAAAAATGGCCTTTATAACCTTGCATGTATCTTATGGCACCTTCAAGCCGGTAAAGGTGGAAAGGATAGAGGAACATCGCGTAGACCCCGAATACATAAAAGTCCCTAAGGAAACGGTGGATTTGATAGTGGAGACTAAAGAGAAAGGTAAGAGGGTAATAGCGGTAGGTACCACCGTCGTCAGAGCCCTTGAGACTAAGCCCTTTGAACCCTTTGAGGGATGGACAGACCTTTACATTTATCCGGGCTACCAGTTTAAAGTGGTGGATGGGCTGATAACAAACTTTCATCTTCCAAGGTCTTCCTTACTCTTTTTGGTTTGTGCCTTCGGCGGGAGGGAATTTATACTCTCCGCTTACAAGGAGGCTGTAGAAAAGAGATACAGATTTTACAGCTACGGAGATGGTATGCTCATTCTGTAAAAATGTGATAAATTTTTAACCTTAGGAGGGAAAATGCCCATAGATTATCAAGGTATTTATGTGCTCTCAAGCGGAATGCTCTTGCAGGAAAGAAAATTAGAGATTATCACCAACAACTTGGCTAATGTGGACACACCCGCCTTTAAGATGGATGTAGGGCTTGTAAGCCTTTGGGATACACCCAACGGACAGAGGGAGGTGGATAACTCCCCAGAGAACCCCACCAACAACTTTGTGTATCCTCTGATGGAAAGGGTGAGCGTTATAATGCTTCAGGGTCCAATAAGGGAAACAGGAAATCCCTTGGACTTGGCTATAGAAGGAGAGGGCTTTTTTGCGGTGAGGTCAGAGGGTCAGATTTTTTACACAAGAAAGGGAAACTTTCGTATAGACAGGGAGGGATACCTGGTCAATGAACTGGGTATGAGGGTGTTGGACGAAGGAGGCAGGGATATAAGAGTGGTTGGTAATCTGAAGGTGGCCCCCGATGGCTCTCTATTTACAGAAGGGGGACCCATAGGAAGGCTTGGTGTATACACTTTAAACCAACCTCAAAAGGTGGGAAGGGACCTGTTTACTGGTCAGCCTCAGAGGGCTCAGAACTTCAGGGTAATGCAGGGCTTTTTGGAAGGCTCCAACGTAAATCCTATACTTGAAATGGCAAAGCTCATTGAAACCCACAGGGCTCATGAGGTTTATTCCAACCTAATAAGGGCACTGGACCAAACCCACGAAAGGGCGATTAACAGCTTAGTTTAGAACAGGCTTTTCTGAGCAAAGATTTTATCCAAGTCCTTTATTATGCTTTTCATCTCAAACTCTTCTAACTTTTTCCGTAGTAGAGATAAGTTTGGCTCTTTTCTTTTTAGCTCTCCGATATCTATGCTCAGGTCCTCGGGCGGTCTCAACTTTACCAGCCAGTAGGACAGCTCCAAGCTGTTTTTTTCTGCATAAGGGAACAACTTTTTAAACTCGTCCCAGCGAGCTAAGATGTTTTCTACAGAGCCAAAGGTGTTAATAAGGTTTATGGCGGTTTTTGGTCCTACTCCCTTCACACCCTCTATGTTGTCCGTTTTGTCTCCCACCAGGGCGAGGTAATCTGCAAGCTTTTGGGGAGGCACACCAAACTTTTCTATAACCTTGTTTTCGTCAAAGACCTCCTCGGAGATAGGGTTTATCACCACCACTTGGTTTCCTTCCACCAACTGCAAAACATCCTTGTCTGGAGAGTATATCTTGACCTTAAAGCCTTCCTTTTTAGCCTTTTGTGTAAGATAGGCAATCAGGTCGTCAGCTTCGTAGCCGGGCATTTCCAAAAGCCTTATACCAAGCAGGTTTATTAACTCCTTTATGACGGGTATTTGAACCTTCAGAGGGTCTGGAGTGGGTGGTCTCTTACTTTTGTACTCAGAATAGGCGAGCTTTCTTTGAGTGGGTGCTGGTAGGTCAAAGGCAATGGCCATGTAGTTAGGCTTTTCCGTTTTTAGTATAGCCAAAATAGACCTCAAAAAGCCGTATATGGCTCCTGTGGGAAAGCCCGAGCTTGTGGATAGAGGCGGTAGGGCAAAAAAACTTCTATAAAGAAAGGCAGAGCCATCGAAAAGATAGAGCACTTTCATACGGAGTAGAGCTTTTCTCTGTAATAGCTCTTGTAGGCGGAAACCAATTCCTCTGTAGCTTTCTTTACATCCTCAAAGCCAAGAATGGCAGAAACCACCGCAATGCCCTTGGCTCCCGCCGAGAGAACCTCTTTAACCCTGTAGTGTGTTATACCCCCTATGGCGATAATGGGCTTTGAGGTCATTTTCACCGCCTGGCGGAGGGCTTCTATGCCCACCAATTTGTAATCCTTTTTTGTAGAGGTCTCATAGATAGAACCAAAGCCTATGTAGTCTATAGGCAGGTGTTCCACCTCCCTGAGCTTTTCCAGACTATTGACCGAGTAGCCTATGTACATCTTATCACCCACCAACTTTCGGACCACATCCGGTGGCAAGTCATTCTCTCCCACATGAACACCGTCTGCAGAAACCGCCAAGGCCAAATCCACCCTGTCGTTTACCACAAGCTCCACATTGTAGCGCTTGGTCAGTTCCCTGAGGACCAAAAGCTCCTCATACATCTGCCTTGAAGTTTTGTTTTTGAACCTATACTGCAGGGCAGTTATGCCTCCCTGTATGGCTTGTTCTATGGTACTTACAAGGTCCCTGTCCTTGAAAAAGGCATCGTCCGTTACCAAATATATGCTTAGGTTCATGGCTCAATTAAAGATAACCAGCTTCCACGCCGATGCAAGCGTTCCAAACTATTTTTATCTTGTCTTTGTATTTTTCTATCACTTCCATGTTTTCACAGCCCGGTTGGAGCCATACGCACTTGGCACCCACCTTTAGGGCTTCCTCAAAGATAGGCTCTATGTGGGCTGGGTTCCGAAAGACATTAACTATATCGATGGGCTCCGGTACCTCCTCCAAAGAGGAAAGCACCTTGATCCCCAAGATTTCCTGCCCAGCATACTTGGGATTGACAAAATAGACCCTGTGCATTCCCTTACTTATCACCCTCTCGCTAACATAGTAGGAGGGCCTTTCAGGGTCGGGAGATATGCCCACCACTGCGACAGTTTTGGCGTTCTTTAAAACCTCAAGGGCGTCATCTTGATGTGGATGATGAAGTTCCTTCATGGGAGATATTATACCTTAATCTTTCCACAAGCTGGTCTATTTCCTCCTTCGTTCTCTTCTCGGTGACCGCTATCAAAAGCTGATCTTTGTATCCAAACCTGTCAAGCCTTATACCAAAGAGAAATCCTTCCTCTATGAGCTTTTGGTGGAGTTCTTGGGCTTTTGGATGTTTTACGGGAAACTCCCAGAGGTGTTTTCCGCTAAAAGGTATTTCAAAGCCAAGGCTCAAAAGTTTTTCCTTTAGATACATCGCCTTGGAAAGGCTCTGGATGGCTACTTCCCTGATTCCCTCCCTTCCAAGTAGGACCATGTATAGCAAATTTGCCAAAGCTATTAGGTTCTGATTGGTGCATATGTTGGAGGTTGCCCTTTCCCTTCTTATGTGTTGTTCTCGGGTCTGCAACACCAGGGTAAATGCCCTCTTTCCCTCAATGTCCTCCGCCAAGCCCACCAACCTACCGGGCATCTTTCTTACATACTCCATTTTGGTGGCAAAAAAGCCCACATAGGGACCCCCAAAGTTCAAGAAGGCTCCCATCTGCTGACCCTCTCCGACCACTACGTCTGCACCAAAGGAGCCCGGTGGCTTTAGTATGCTGAGGGCTATAGGGTCTGCCACCACCACAAGGGGAACTTCATATTTCTTTGCCAGATAGGAAATTTCCTTTAGAGGTTCCAAAAAGCCAAAGAAGTTGGGCTGTTGCACTGCCAAGGCGTGGCATTCTCCATCCTTAAGTAGTTCCTCCAAGCGATCAAGGTCTGTAGTGCCCTCTTCCGTAAGGCTTACCACTTGGATTTCATCCTTGTAGCCAAAGAGGTAGGTTTGAACCACCTGCCTGTAGAGTGGATTTATACCCTCCGTCAGCACTACCCTTTTTCCTCTTCCTTTTATTGCCCTTGCCATAAGAACCGCTTCCGCCAAGGCAGAGCCACCGTCGTACATGCTTGCGTTGGCACAGTCCATACCAGTTAGTTCGCATATCAGGGTCTGATATTCAAATAGTGCCTGAAGGGTTCCCTGAGATGCTTCCGCTTGGTATGGAGTATAGGCGGTCAAAAACTCTCCCCTGCTTAAAATTTGCCATATAGCTGAGGGGATTATTCGGTCGTAGGCACCACCACCCGCAAAGTATACGAGGGGTCTGTTGAGACTTGTAAGCTCCTTGAAATATCTTCTCAGTTCTTCCTCTGACTTGGGCTCCGGTAGGTTTTTGGGAGGCTCCAAGAGGGAAGGGTCAATGTGGGAAAAGAGGTCCTCCAGAGAAGAAAGACCTAAACTTTGAAGTATTTCGCTAACTTCTTTGTCCGAGTGGGGTAAGAACATTTACCTTTCCTTTTCTTCGTATCCTATCTCTTCTTCCGGCAGGGTCTCCAAAGATTCCTCTATAACTTCTCCCGTTTCCTCTTCCGGCAGGTTCAGGCTCACCCTTTCTCCTTTTTCTTCCATTACAATCTCTGCAAGGATCACCGCATACTCCTTTGGAGACAGAAGGTCCTCCACCTCAGAGGGATCTTTAAGCTCCAAAACCACTATCCAACCATCCTCATAGGGAGACTCATTAACGAGGGCAGGCTCATCGTTCAGCGCTTCATTTACCTCCACCACACTACCAGAAAGGGGTGCATAGACGGGGGATACACTCTTTACCGATTCCACGTTGGCTAAGGTGTCTCCAACTTCAAACTCCTCACCTACCGAAGGGAGGTCTACATAAACTATGTCTCCTAATTCCTTTTGGGCGTAATCGGTTATGCCCACCCAAGCCCTATTTCCTTTTACTAAAGCCCATTCGTGGTCTTTGGTGTAATATCTGTCTGCCTTTACCAAATACTTTCCTACCCATATGTCTTCCATGGCAACCTCCTCAGAGTATTTCGTATTTTATACCGTATTCTTTGTAAACTTCCTCAAAGACCTCTTCCATGCTACCTTCCTTTTCCCTGTATTTTTCCACGGTCCTTATAACATAGTCAAGGTCCATGAGCCTAAGCAATGCCCAACCTTTGGAAAGAACGTTTTTCTTCCCTGCACTTAAAACCTGAGCTAACTTTTCCTTTGTTAACTTTTCCACTGGGTCAAGAACAAGAACATGGTTTCCCCTTAGCTTCCTAAGACCCTTATAAAGCCCATAGAGAAAGCTACCCTTGTCGTTTCTTATAAAAACCAGCTCGGGGAAACGGTCAAATAGGTCTTTCATTTCCGAAGGGATAACCGCGTATATGCTATCTGGACCTATTACCCTACTAAGCAGGTTAAGTTCTTCCTCTAACTTCTCCAAAAGGTCTTCCCTGTTTGACAGGGCCTTATGGAGTACCAGCAAAACCTTCATAATGGACAGACTATTAATATGATAACTCAAAGGACAGACTAAATCAGTAAGAGTCCTTCAGTTTAGAAAGTTAGGATAATTTGAAGATTGCTCTAAAAATGATGCCTTAGAGGTAGGCGAGAGGAAAGGTAATCTAATTGGCAAGGAAAGGGTCCACTGTCTGTGCTCTTACTTTTTTATAGAGATAATCTAGATTTTGTGCGAAAAAGTAAGTTACCACTAAAAAAGCTTCACACTTTAGTAAGCCACTTCCTCAAGAGAGTTGGTCCAAACAGACAAGCAAAAAAGAAGGGAAGACCGCAAAAATACGAATCCGCTCTGATCATCAC
>Ga0209739_100234_pt1 | contig 24343 bp, 14 predicted proteins | sample JossMetagenome_2_FD_184729 | JGI IMG/M metagenome (GOLD analysis project Ga0209739, IMG submission 184729) | Hot spring sediment microbial communities from Joseph's Coat, Yellowstone National Park, USA - JC3_ASED (SPAdes) (version 3) | ecosystem: Environmental > Aquatic > Thermal springs > Hot...
ACTGCGAACACGCTCCATAGAGAGAACATGTACTTACGCTCGTTACTCCAGGCTAAGGATCACGAAGCCAGGAAGTACATGGACTTGGCAACCGTGTACGAGAGGAATTACCTAAACCTTGTCGGTTCAGTCCAGGAATTAAAGGGCCAGTTGGAGCTTATGGAGCGCGAAGTCGCGTACATGCAGAAGATGCACGTGGCGGACAATGAGCATATTGAGTATTTGTCAACGCTGATAACGAGAATGAAAGACAATCTTAATGACATAACGGCGATCCTGTCTCAGTACCACGCCGCAGTGCTCGAGGCAACACGCAGCATAGTAGAGGAAGAAAGGAGGAAGGCGGGTGGTAAGGCGGCACAGCAAGCACCACAGGCACCCGCCCAAGTGCCTGTGCAGGTACCGCCGCAATCACCGCAGCAACAACCACAGCAGGGTGGTGGTTATGTCTAGGGCACCATTGTACTTCGCCAAGTTACAGCAGTTGGTTACTCAGTATTTATACGTTGAGAACACGTTCGATAGGGAGAACAAGTACTTACGCACATTACTCCAAGCTATTGATTACGACGTCAGAGTAATGACCACAGCAAGGTGGTGGTTATGTCAAGAGCAGCACCTAGGAGACGAGAACAGGAGCGAGAATTAGGAGAGACGCCGTCAGGCAGGGAGTTGTACCTGGCTAAGCTGCGTTCGGGCGTGTTCAGCACGCTCCGCTCGATGATTGTGTATGCACGGAACCCGAGGTTGAGCGAGTACGACTACGAGTACCTGCTCAACCAACTCGATGACGTTGTGGCGAAGGTACAAACATACATAGAGGTTGTGGCGTCCACAACAAGTGCTAATTACACACCGTCAAAGATTGTTGCAATGCTCGGCGAGGTTTTCGACAAGTACGAGCACGCGGTTTCAACACTGAGGAACAAGCTTACACTCCTGCTGAGCGGTTTGTGCCCAACATGCGCGGCGCAATTACCGAGCGACATAAACGCGGTTTTGGAGGCCGTGACGGCATTATTCAACAGGTTAGCCGTTGTGTTCCCAAGCAGGGAACGAGTACCGCAGGAAATCCCAATACCACCAACCCTCACCGAGAGGGAGGTGCGTGTTATAAACGCGTTGTACGCCAAGGACGACATGACAATGTCGATAGACGAGGTATCATTGCTCCTAGGCTCCAGGGAAGCAGCAGAGGACGTGGTTAAAACCCTCGAGTCAAAGGGCATAATCAAGCAGGTATTCAACACGTACTTCGGATACAGAGCAATACAACTAAGGCCAGAAGCAGCAGCGGCATTATTCATCAATAAAACACAGGGCGCACCACCATAACAAGAACCCCCGAAGTCAAATGGGGGAACGGGGGCGACGAGAGAAAATACTTATATTAGGGGCAAAATTGTCTTATTTTCGATGGCTAACGAAAATGCGGGTACGCAATGTTGGGGAGATATGAGGTACAGTGTATGTGCACGTGGTGCGATTGAGTACCTCATGGAAGAACCAAGTTTTAGAGTAGAAAAGCAGGTCTCCGATGAAAAAACCACAAAATACACCCTAAGTGCTTATGGCGTTCCTGAGCATGACCTCACTAAGGAAGAGTATGACGAATTCGTAAGGTTTTTAGACGCATACTTGGCAGAGAAGTGTAGTAAAGATGCTGAGCACAGCTTCAGTGCTAACACCGGTATTATCCGTTTAGAGGTGGAACATTTTGAGGTGGATTTGTACACTTGTCCCAACGGTAAGGTGGGTGTTCTCAAACACAGCGACAGCGATGGAAATGAGATGATCGAAGTGTATGTAGGGGAGACGGCGTGGAAAAGCGTGAAAAACGCAACAATCGACGAGATGTACGCAGAGAACCTGCATAAAATCCTATATTATGGGGGTGAATTTTCCAAGCTCAAAGAGGAGGTAGAGAAGTTACCCGAATGACGATTAGCACATGCCGTTCAAACACCTCTATATAAAGTTAAGGTTTAAAATTCAGACAAAATAAAACCTCTTAGTCCTGGGTACGAGGAAACTGTGAGTACCCAGGAGCCCTGCCCCGGGGCGATGAGGGGTAACGGGGCGTAGGTAAAACATATAAAGGCCAAGTATGTTTTCATTCTTGATGGCAAATAACGAAAAACAAAGTGTCGGGTTATGGAGTAAAACGAGATATGAGGGCAATGAAGTATGGGCACATCACACAATTGAATCACTTATGGATGAAACGGGCTTTGATATAGAAAATAGTACGATTGAAGATGAAACCATCTTGTATGTTCATGGTGTAGGTAGTAGAGATCTCGACATGAAAGAGTATAATACTGCCGTAAGAGCGCTTAAAGCGTATTTAGCAGAGAAGTGCAAGAAAGAGTCCGGGTATAACTTTAAGGTCTACGACGAAGAGACAGGCACAGAGGATTACTATGAAATAAGCATGTACACATGCCCAATCGGTAAGGTGGGCGTGCTTAAATACCAATTCGTAGGCACGTTTGGAAAAGAAGAGAAATATAGTGTATATGTAGGGAATTTGGCATGGAAAAACGCAAAGGAAGCGACAATTGGCATAATAGACGAAGTACGTGAGGAAGTATCAGAGGAGACAGGGAAGGAATATGATCGGTACATAGAGGAGATAGAGAAATTACCCGAGTAATACCAATCATGTAAAATAAAATTATTAATCCTCAATGCTTGTTTTTAACCCTCGCATACATGTCCATATGGGAGAATATTTATAAAGGATGGCATGGGCTTACATCCCAATGGTGAGCAAAACCGAAACAACAAGTAAAGGCGAGAGTAAATATCAATCGTACTCGTTGGAGTTTCATGGGAAGAAGTATAAAGGCGTTGAAGGGTGGGCTCTCTACAAGATTAAGTCATTCATTGAAGCACCGTCCATATCATTCAAAGCGGAAGGAGCTGTACCTCTCCTATCCATTAGTGGAGAGGACACTGCTAAAGAGATTGATGAGGATGAATATAATGCTTTAGTAAAGATGCTTGATGTATACTTGTCCGAGGAGTGCGAAAAGCAACACGAGACAGATATGCTCTGGTCTGATGAGGTATATAATGTGAGCTTGTACAACTGCCCCACAGACAAGGTGGGCGTGGTTAAAGTTACCGATGTCAGAGATAGAAATAATGTTAAAAATGTTACTGTGTATGTGGGGAAAAAGGCATGGAGACACGCGAAAGATTATGTGATTGATACAATAGAAGATACTGCATACTTCAGTGATATACCAAGGAGAATTGTTGAAAGGTACATAAAAGAAATAGAGAAACTACCTGGTTGATGATTTGCGAGGTCATAAGGTAAAAATTTTAAACTTCGCGTCTGCTCTTGCTTCTTGTATGGGCAAGGACAGGGGTAAGGGAAAGGGACAAGTCAGGAGTAGTGACGTTGGTGGGTGCGGCGAGAACAAGAAGAAGGCGGGTGGTTGTTTAGACAGCGAGTGAGTAATCATGCACATTAAGCTTAAAACCTCAAAATCAGTGGTTGTTTTTTGTGGTTTCCCCTGCACGCAGGGCGTTTGATGCGTTTGCGGAGTCCACAACCGCAGTCATGCTGGTGATAATCGCGAGCGTCGTTTGGGCCATAAGCCCCCTGATCGCGTTGTTGTTCCTCCTCGCGGTTGTTGACGCGGTGGATGACATAAACGTGGTCGTGAACGGCAAATCCATATACCCAATGAAGCTCTGGAAGGTACTAAATGTGTTGTTTGAGATTATATCATTCATAGCAGCATTCATGCTCCTGGAGCTAGCAATCACATACGCAGTCGCATTCCCAGTGCCCTTTTGGTACGCCGCGTTCGCGATTGGGGGCATCATGGCTTACTCAAGCTTTAGGGACTTGGGTGAGTACGCAAGCGTTAAAAAGAGTGTTAGGGGTGGTTATGTGTGAGTGAGCAGTACACAGGTGGGCATTACCAATACGACAGGGGTGTTAGGATAGCAATCATCGCACTAACACTGATCGCGTTGACAATTGCAATCGCGGTTTACACACCCACACTTCAGTACTTCGGTAACGAGTTCAACACAGGCAGCAGCAAGATTGGGCCGGGGTTGGCGAGTGTTAATTACCCAAACGCCGTTTACGTGGCAGTGAACACCAGGTACGCAACGAGCGTTGCCAATACAGCACATGTACTGCACATGTGGACTTTCGGCAACCTAACGATAATGGAGGTGATTGCGGACTCATACGCACAGGTAAAGCAACTCGCGAGTTACCCATACGTGTTTTCCATATATGGTTACTACCAACCCGCACAGGTACCCGAACCCATAAGCAACGCCCTGGCGTTCCTAACACAGAGCGAGTTGGAGCAATCACTCGACAAAGCCGAGTTGGCTAATTACGACATTATCTACAACGTATCCAGGCTAGGCCCCACCGATTACCCAGGCAACAACATAACGGTGTGTATCATAGACACAGGCATTGACTACCTAGACCCAGACCTAAGCCACGCCGTTTGGGTACTCGCCTCATTCACAGTAACGACAAGCAACGGACAACCACTCGTTTGGATAAATGGCGTGAACGGCACGCTGCAGCAGGCGTGGCAGGTGGATCAAATGATCTACGCCGAGACTGGGCACTACGCGTGGATGGATAGGTTTGGGCACGGCACAATGGTGGCGGGGATAATAGCGAGCAGCGGCGTGCTGAGTAACGGCAAGTACATCGGCTTGACGCCAGGCGTTAGGTTGGTCGACATCAAGGCATTCAACGCGAGTGGCGTAGCCTCGATAAACACAATACTCAACGCCCTGGAGTGGGTGTACAACAACGCCGAGAAGTACGGCATTAAGGTTTGCTCATTCTCCTGGGGCGTCCCAGTGGCGTCAAACGGCAACGACCCAGTCTCACTAGCGGCCGAGCAATTAGTCAACGAGGGAATTGTGGTTGTCGTCGCAGCAGGCAATTCATACTTATTCCCATACACAATCAACGTGCCAGCAGTGGCACCAAGCGTGACAGCCGTCGGTGCATGGGACCCGTGGCTCCACGAGGTCGCGTTCTTCTCATCAGCAGGGCCCGCACCGAACGGCGAAATCAAGCCAGACTTCATCGCACCTGGCGTTTGGGTAACCAGCGACATACCCACCACCGTGGTGTCCGTGATGCAGGAGTGGGCGTTGGAGTACATGCCGCAGCTCATTAAGCAGCCAGGCTACATGATGGACTGCGGCACGTCATTCGCCACGCCATACGTCGCCGCGATGGCAGTTAAGGCAATACAGTACTACTACGGCACCTACCACAAATACCCAACACCACAGCAAGTAAAGGAAATACTCATCCAATGGAGCACTCCAATCAACGCTGCCGGCAAGGACATATTCACAGGGTACGGCTTAGTGGTAGGCCCACATTAACACAACCACACACGTCACGTGCCTGACCAATCCGAAATACTTATTAAACCAATTTAATCTAGTCACCCAGTATGGTTAGTCAGGTACCAAGCAAGCGTGTAAAACCACGCGTCGAGGAACTCCTGAGCCATGGCAAGTTCGAACTAAGGAGGGACTTTGATACGTACTACATAGATGGGAAAAGGATTAGTGCTAAGGCGTTTGAGTTGATTAGTGACGCTCTTGACTCATACCTGAGCGAGTACTGCGAGAAGGCGGATGAGTATGAGTACAGTATCGGTGAGGAAATGCCACGTGCCGTGGAGCTGTACAACTGCCCAATCGGTAAGGTAGGCGTGTCCAAGGCGAGTGCCGAGCACTACGACATAACCAGGGTTTTCGTAGGTAACGATGGGTGGAAAAAGGCAAAGGAAGACGCCCTAGAAGAACTACGTTATGAGTTAGAGGAAGTAGAGGAGGGCAGCGAGTGGTACACACGCTTCCAGGAAGACATCGAAAACATCGAGAAAATGCCCGAGTAACACACCACAAGCACCAACAACACTTTAAAACGCAATCTTTATAAATTACATAGGTTGTGTATATTCTTGATGGCGTCCGTATCTAAAGAGAAGGCGTTGCCAAACATCGAGGAGCTGTTGAGGGGTGGTATGGAGTTGATAGAGGATCACATACTTGGGGATTGGTACGAATTAAATTCCAAGAAGATCAGTGCTGAGGAGTACAAAGAGCTTCGAAATAAGCTCTTCGCGTACCTGAACAAGGAATGCGAAGTAGAGAATAAGTACAAGTACACAATTGGTGCAGCATTGGATGAGATAGTCTTGTACAAGTGCCCTATAGGCAAGGTGGGCGTACGCAAGACGAGGAGACGTGATGGTAAGCTCGAGACGATATACGCAGAAGCAAGTGGGACCGCGTGGGCAGACGTTAAGGAAGACGCAGTCAGTGACTTATTGGAAGCACTCAAGGAAATAGCGTCGCCACTTGAAGGACATGAGGATGAGTACGACCAGATCATGAAGGACATAGACAATATAATGGAATTACCCAATTAAGCAGGTACTAAGCACGTGTTGAATTAAAACTCATCAATTATTAATTAGGATTAGTAATGCTTGTTTATGGACACAAAATTTATAAATAAGGATATGTTGATTTGGTTGATGAAGGACGTACTATTTAAATCCATGGTGGCCGCGTTAATAGTGGCGATGGTGGTGGCTGGTGCAGTGATGGCAAGCACAGTATCCGTTTCAGTCACGGTGATAGGGCCGAACAACACGGCTGTTGCTAACGCGGTCGTCCAGGCATGGCAGTCAAACAGCGTTGTTGCACAGGGTACAACGAGCAGCAGCGGTACTGTGACCCTCAACATACCCAACGCCACGACAACGTTCTGGGTATCACTCGGCAACGGCAAGTACATCCTGGAGACAGTCACCACAATAACCAGCTCCATAACGCTGAACGCAAGCTCCTACTACCCAGCGGCACTCGCCACCAACACCACGTACTCAATACCGATCACAATAACCGACAACAACAACTCAATAACTGCCTACACAAACGCTACTGTGTACTCGACAGACAGCGGAGTAAACATTACCTACCCCAACCAAACAACCGTGAACCTCTTCACAGTGCTTAAGTTCGTGAACATGACAGTGAACGGCACACCGCAGAAAAGCAACTCAGCCACCGTGTCATTCACAGGCCCGCTAACAATCATTGGTTACTACGCAGTATCGACAATGACACTGCTAGGCATACCACTCAACACAACCACACTCATCATAATAATCGCGATAGTCGCGGTGCTGCTAGGCATCATGGTTATGTACACCCACAAGTCAAGCGCTAAGAAGATAGCGAGGGCCAGGTCGACAACGTGGGTGTAACCAAGCGAACAATTAAGCAATAATAATTAAAACTTTAAATATAAATCACTCCTATTTTTCCTTGATGATAAATAACAAACCCGCGATAAGGAAGGCGTCGATACTCATAGTCATGGTGGTTGCGTTATCAATACTCCTGGTGAGCATATACGCATCACCAACACCACAACAACCACCTGCACAACACGTGCAGCCCCAAGGCAGTGACCCGCCCGTGTTCGGCATCGCAACACCGGGCGGCTTAGCACCCACCGCCAACATCGGGATATACGCACCGTACAAAATCGGCATGAACTACTACGTAACACCGAGCGGAGCGATCCTCGCATGCACCTCGCCCGGCGTTGTGGTCTCCTCAATGCCGCAGGGATCCGCAATAGCCAGCGGCTCTGGTGTATGTGTCATACTCACTTACGCCAACGGGACTGTGAACATGGTGAGTGCAGTAACGATCAGCGGCAACAACCAGGTCGTGTATGGATCCTTCACACCACCAACGCCGCCTAACGGCACCAATATAGCCATCTCGGCACTCGGCGGCACCTACGCAGTTTGGGCGGTGAACAGCTCGACAGTGTCCCTATACACAATAGGCGGTGCGTTTATTGGTAACGTAACACTACCAATAACTGTCTACACATACGTCGGCACAGGGTACCTACAGGGGAGTAACACGACCACGGATTACTTCGTGTTCGCAACACAAAGCGGGAATATGTATGCAATAAGCGTTACGAAGAACGCCACGGGTCAATACACGTACTCATACACATACATATCAACATTCAGCGGGATCACCAGCAGTAAATTACTCGCCCAATACGCCACAAACGGCACCACGTACCAAGCACTGGCGTACGGGAGCGAAGTATACCAACTCGAGTTTGTCTTTTCAACAAATACGCTCACATACAACATTATTGCTTCGGCACCAACCACAATAACGGCGGTCGGCAGCTTCTACGCAACGCCGCCGAACACTGTTACGTGGCTCGAGGCTAACACGCCATACGTGTGGGTGACATATGGAAACGGGACATACACAGTCATTAATTACGTAAACATGACAGTGACGGCGTCATACGCCGCGAGCAACCCATACATAACGGGTTCCACGGCCGGGCCGTTTTACTTCTTCGAAAGCGGCAACACCACCTACGGCTTTGATGGTTACGACATACTTGGTCTCGCGGTTATATACCCATGGTTGGGCATTAACTTCACTTTGGGCATATACGGCACGTCAAACATGGCTGCACTGAGCGGTTACAACTTTAGCCAGGGGTTGTGTAGGGCGTGGTTCACGAGCATTGGTATAAACGCAACGCTCGCCGAGGTTTACAGTGCAGCGATAAGTAACCCATTCGAGTTGGGGCTAACCCGCTCTTCACTTAGCGGCTTCACATCGGGGATTAATTGGGTGACTACCTCGATAGTGAGTGGTAACGGCACGTTCACACTCATGCCAATCAACAACACGGCGTTGCTGGCTGCCGTGTCCAGGTACACGTTCTCCTGGAGCACCGGCCCGCTCAACACGGCACCCGCGGTTATTGACTTCATGCAGAGCTACGGCTTCCTACTACCGCAGGGAATACCGCTTGTGCCCAGCGTCGCCAACGCCACGTTCTACGCAAACCAATCACTCGCCATGGATCTCAAGGTAAATGCGGTACCGTACATAGTGATGTCGACGAAAACAAGCGTCACGAACATGCCGATAGCCGCGGCAGTCGAGATCCTAAACCCAGTGCCGGTGGAATTAATACAGCAAGTGGCGGCGTCGATAGGCGGCACAACCGCACTCAACGAGCTGTACACACAGGGTTACGCTGAGGTGTACACATCAAGCGGCCCAGTCATTTTCCTCTATGATAAAGACACAGGCTCCATGTCGATGATCATACTCACCTACGCCACAGTGACGCAGGAAAACCTAACCCAGACAGTGTATAGTTCACTCACTTCAAACAGTGCGTACATGTCGTACATGACGGCTGCGGCGATGGTGTCGTACCAAGCAACGAAAGAGTCCAAGGCACTCGCCTTCCTACAAAACCTGGTTGATAAGTACGGTAGTGCTACGGCGTCAGTAAGCGGCTTTGATGCCGCAAAAGTCGCGTTTGAAAGCGGCTCGGAGGTGCTTACTGTCAGCGAAGCAAAGGCATTGATCGATGGCATCTACAACATGCTTGTGAAGGCATATAACACCGAGTATATAACTCTGCGTGTAGGCACAGTGCCTGTACTCGAATACAGCAATCGCGCCTTAGAGTTGGCACTAACATCTATGAAAAATGTCGCAGAGACCATTATTGAAACGTCTGCAACGAACGGTATGGTAAGTAGGGATTTGGTTATTGACTTAATTAATGCGTTCAAGGAAGCCGACGGTGGTGTCGCGTTACAACCAGTATCATTTATATCACAAACCGAGTGGAGCAGTTTGTTTAGTAGGTATAGCAGCGCGTATAATAACCTGTACTCACTGTACCAGAGTATAAAGAGTGCCGCCAGTGCGGCACAGGCAGCACAAAAAGCAACGCAAGGTATAGAACAATACATAGCGAAAACCGAGGTACAGCAAGAAACGCGGGCAATCGCCCAAAGTATCGCCGATAATGTTGTGGCCGAAGCCAAAGCGACGGGTGTTACGTTGAAGGCGGGCAATAAGATAGCAGAAGCCATTGTGGCTAAGAGCCCAGGTGTACTGAAGACCACGGCGTCGGTTGCGGGTAGGGTGTTGGTTTACGCCGGCGCGTTTGTATTGACTGCCGACACTGTATATGCACTCATGGCCGCCTGGATGACCGGCATGCCGTACAACTGGCAAAACATACTTGGGCTAATGAGTACAACCGCGTCAGTCGCCAGGGAGTACCTCGTGCCCGTCGTCATACTCGGCAACGGGCCAACCCTATCACAATCAACAAAACTACTCTTTGTCTCACCAATAGTGCCAAACGCATTCTACCAGAACTACGAATACATTTCGCCAAGCGGTGTGTCATTTACTTACAATGCACCTGCACTACCTCACATACTCGCTTACCTACTGAGCAGCAGCTCAACCGCTCAATACATATTGAACCAGGTATACTCGCTGGGTACGTATGGGCAGCAAGGCGTCAGCGTCTCATTCATACCAGTCAGCACCGGCGTACTTTCCGCAAGCAACGGCGTGTGGGACATAAACATGGGCAGGTTAGCCAAAGTCCTTGCGGAATACGGCTACGACGTGAGCCAATACAACGTGGTCGGTTTCGAATTCTTCGCACTGGACGGCGTAGGGATCGCACCAGGCTTCATATCCGCGATAAGCGGTTACAGCGGCACTGTGACGGTAGACCAAGCCCTCCTGCTAGGCTCGCTCGTCATCGCCATACCACCCACAAACTACACAACCGGGCCCGCAATAGCCGGCTTACTGCAGAACCTAAAGATCTACGTTGGCAACTCGTCGTACCCATTCCACGTGGTTAGTTACGGGCCCAACTGGGCGTATGCCGTTGCTAATGTGCCGCCGGTGTCTGATCACCCACCGATGCCGTTCTTCGGTAGGAACGTCATTGTGAATGGGTTGTGGAACGTGACGGGTTACTACCAGTGCTTCGGCATTGCTGGTTACTACAACGGGACGCCGGTTGCGGTCTTCGCTGCACCGCAGACGCCGAGTGACGTGTACGGCATACCGCTCGCCAACGACATCATTGCCTGGAACTACACATTGAACGGCTTCCCAACACCGATCATGTACATATTCAGGGCAGAAACATGGCACGCGGCGAGCACCGCCGGCTTCCTATACATTAGTCCAAACGTTACATCGCTAATCTCGAGGTGGGCGTTGAACTTCCAGTTCATGAACGTAATGAAGCAGGTGAACGTGAATGGCAAGTACTACTACGTGCCCGCGAACTCAAGCGTGCTCAGCGACATAGACCCACTCGCCACGGGTAGGTTGTGGAGCAATAAGGTGCTTGTGTTCATGGCAGGCATGACGTTCCCACCGACAATAATGCTCGGCACAATAACGTTTAACGGCACATCACCAACAAACGAGGCACCAACACAGGCAGGGCTGTGGGTGTTCAGCACGGTTTGGCAGAATGCAACGATCGCATACAACGGTTATGCGTACATACTCGGTAGCAACGGTACAAAGCACGTGCTCGGCACAATGCCAACATCAACAATAACCAGCGAATTCCCGCCGAAGCCAATCATCTACTACGTACCGATTGGCTCATTTGTTAATTACATATACAATGAAATACCACCAGGCACTTACGTGACGCTCACGATGTATGACTGGGTGGTGCACGCTCAGTACTTGGCAATACCGCAGTTAGCCAACGGCACTGGGAGCACTGTGTTCTATAAGCCGCTCACTAACGTTACGTGTACAGTCTACGCCTATGTGTACAACTCAGTCAATACAACACCGATCAGTGGTGCGAATGTGGCTATGCAGTATGGCGCCTATAAGTACACCGCACTGACTAACTCGAGTGGTTACGCCACATTCACCAACGTGACGCCCACGACGTACATATTCACAGCAACCGCACCAGGCTACCAACCAGGCACCGCAACCGCGTCTGTCACATGCCCATACACAATAGTGAATATACCGCTCACGCCAAACACGACATCGACAACACCACCCATCCGCTACCCCAACGGCACGGTTGGCTACTCAATAACCGTGTACACGTACTACGAGAACGGGCAACCAGCAGCGAACGCCTTGGTGCAAGTCTACAGTGGGGCGCAGTTGATCGCCAGCGGAGTGACTGACGTGCAGGGAGAGTACGTGTTCACGGGCATACCCGCCGGCACATACACGGTGACAGCAACGCTGAGCGGTTACACGCTGAGTAAGACCGTTACCCTGCCGCCGAGCGTGACGGTTACGTTCACATTCCCATTCCTGCCCAACGCCACCGTCAGTAAGTACGTCGCGGTGACTGTGGAGGGCATAAACGCAATAAACAAGTCAGGCGTTTACCCATTCACGATTACATTCCTCGACGCAAGCAACAACACACAGTCGCAGTACACAATCAATCAACCAACAACCCTACTATTCAGCTTCGGGCACAAGATTTACTACAACGTAACAAGCTGGCCGAGCGGTTACACGCCACTGAGTAAGGGTGGTTCATTCACGGCGATACAGAACGGCACGTTACTGATCGAGTTCGTGCCAACAAGCATGCTCGTCAAGCCTAACTGGACTGTGACGATCATAGTGCTTGACCAGCACAACAACCCAATACATGGTGCGAACGTCACGGTTACCGAACTACCGCAAAACGTCACAATAAGCGGTGTGACGGGCAGCAACGGTGAGTTCCAGTTCATGGTGCCCAACGGCACAACAATCAAACTAACAGTCACCTACTACCAAGCGTCATTCAGCGGTACCTACCTAATCACAAGCAACACCCAAATAATAGTCCACTTGAATATAACTAGGATTTACTTGCCGCCCGGGCCGCTTGGGAAGCTCGTGGTGACACTAATCCAGTTACCGAGCAATAAACTGCTGAATGTAACGGGTGCGTCGGTACTGCTCCAAAACCCAACGAGCGGGCAAGTTTACGCCAGTAACGAAACGATCAACGGCGTGGCGACGCTGCCTGTCGCCTTGTTTAATTACTACAATGTGAGTGCTAGTTATGACTCGTTCACGCAGGTCGGCACGAAGACCATCTACCCAATATTCAGCGTTAATTACTACAACGCGTACATGGTTTCGCCCAACTGCACTGTGTACAACAACCCGAAGTACATTGGTAACAACACGTTATTCCCACCGCTGCTCTGCAACGGCACGGTTTATGTACCACTAACGTTCTACGCAACGTACCTGGACGGAGTGCCGTTCCAGGGATTAACAATCACGAGTAACAGCACCACGTTGGAGACTGACGTCACTGGGTTGGCCACGGTTTACTACCCAGTGGGGGTTGTGACTAACAACACCGCGGTGTACAACGGCACTGTGTACTACAGGTCGGTGTACACGATATACAACGGCACGTTAATACTCATAACAATGCCGCTCTACTCACCGATCTATAAGCCATACGTGGAGTTTACAGGGCTAACACTAGTAAGCCCAGGCATAGCCTTCAACGGGCACACATCGTTTAACTTCACGTTAATACCCGAGTTCCTAACAAACACGCCGCAGGCAATCACTGTGAACTACACCGTGTACATGGACGGCAAACCAATCAAGACGTTCCTAACAAACTACACGCTGAGGAACGGCGTGAACATGCTCTACACAGAATTCACAGTCCCGCCATTCCTCGGCAACCACACATTCATAGTCAAGGGCACAATCATACGCGCCAACACCACAATAATCTCGCCAACACAGTGGAGCAACCCCGTGTTTGCTGTCGGCTACGTAGAGGTGGGGTTATTCATATACCCAGTGTTCGTAAGTACCAAGGCATACCCATACCTCCTGCCCGAGGACGTCGTGGCATTCGACACGACAGTGACGGTACCAACACCACTCAACCTAACAGCAAACATTATCGTGTTCATCAACTACACAAAACCGTGGGGAGTAACCACGACATACGAATCACTCGAAAAAGCAGTATCACTGCTTAACGCATCGAGCACGTTCAGGACGCCGAATGTTTCCGTGCCGTGGGGCAAGTACCTACTCGCCAACGCCCTGCCGCTAAACAACGAGTTAGTGAACGCGTTTAGTATCAACTCGGCATTGAGTCTCGAGATCTACCCAGAGGTTAAGGTAATCAGTGTAAAGGCATCGCCCGCATTGACGCTCTTTGGGAACGGCACTGCGTCGATAACAATAACCGTGGAGACGAACATATACAACGGCCCACTCGCCTTCAACGCGGTTGCACAGAACAAGTCAACGCTCGTGGCGATAACCGCTAATGAGAAAACAACGCAGTACACAGTAACAATCACGGTGCCTGTCTCGGTACCATGGTACTCACTAGGCACGAGCGTGCCTGTCGAGATAAAGAACCTGGAGTCAGTGTACTACAACCCACCGTGGGGCGGCGTGTCACTTAGCGTGAACGTGTACTCACTAGGGCTCGTCCTCATACTCGCTGCTGTACTGGCGGTACTGATCGCGATGGTACTGATGAGCAGGACATCGCACAAGAAGAAAGTAATTAGGACATACGAGCCGTACTGGGTGTAACTATCGAATAAAAGTAATTAATTAAACTTTAAAAACAATTATTTTCATTATTTACTTGCTATGAATGCTTGGAAACTAGCCCTACTTGCGTTGGCGATCTCAATAGCCGCATTAGGCGTTGTCGCCTATGCACAACAAACCGTTTACGTGAACGGTTCATACGTCGTTTTACTACCAAACACAACAATGAATTCACTCCTCGAGTGGCTCCTCAACCAAACAAACGCCCCAGTCCCGCAGAGCGGCATATTGATACCAGTGAGTGATTTGCCGAACGTGACGGCAGTCACAGGGTACACGACGTGGAACGTATACATGAACATGAACTACACGTACATAACGGCCAATTGGGTGACGAGCAACATGCCGAGCAACGTAATGGCAACGTACACGCCGAGCAACGCCACGCTGACGTTCACGGTGCCGTCAGGCGTAACCGCGACCAACGCCAAAACCACAGTCAACTTCACACTGGGGCCGTGGAACTACATAATACCGAATTCCGTGTACGGCCATGAGGAGAACTACGGAACATACCCAGTCCTGTGGCTGCCACTAACCATTTGGGACAACGCGTCGGGCACCTACAACTTCACAATCACCGCATTCATGACTTTCCCAAACGGCACAACAAAGCAGGTACCCGTTATAAGGCCGAGTGCGGGCAGTGCCGACACGGGTATTTTCCCCGACATACAGATTTTCCTAAACCCATGGAACAATAGTTATGACTACTACGTATTCACGTACCAAAACGCGGTGTCGCTCAATAAGTCATACGGTATTCTCGTTACGAGAACTACGTCGTACGTCGACGTAGGAGTACCGATAGGCGCGCTGCTCTATAGCGAGGTGCCCGTGAACATAACCCTGGTAGTCACTGCGTTTTACAACGCAACAACCAGCGGAACCATGGGGATAAGCCTTTACATGCCCGTCACAAGTATCAAAGCAGGCACCTACACCTACTACTACACATCGGTGTCGAACTACGCATACATTGCCGACACAGACGCGGGCTTCGATGGTTACGACGTAACATCGCCGCTATACTTGCCCAACTTCACGTGCTACTTCAACATCGTGCAGCAATTATTCGAGTGCTACGAAGGCAACCACTTCGTGCCCGTGGCATTCAGGGGCGGGCTACTCACGGGTAACTTCTCGGGCAGTTATGGTCTATACCCATTATTCATTGAGTACCCATATTACTTCTATAGGTTCGGCAATGCGTACTACTACGTATTGTACTCTAACGGGTCGATCACGTGGTTATTCGGCAACATCGGCGGCTACAACAGTTGGTTCCAGACCGCGCCCGCGTACGTGAGCACTGCGGTGGGCTACAGGCTCGTGGAAGCCGTCGGCGTGTACTGGAGCTACCCAAGCGTGCCAAACTACCAGTGGCAGGCAATATACACACAAGCCGGCGTGCAATTCTTCACAAACGCCACTGTAGGCACGCTGTTCTACGGCAACTACACGCAGTCCGACCTAGCCAACAGGCTGACGTTTAGCGTAACCGCGCCGGCGTTCAGCACGTCCTTAGCAAGAGTGGGTACTGGTGGTTACACGTTCTGGGCAAACGCCGTGAACATTAACGGGAGCGGCTCCATAACGCTTGGGAACACCCTAACCAGCGGTTACTCCCTGGTCGTCGTGCTGAACCCAACGACGCTCAACATCATAAACACATACAAAGTACCTGCGGGGAGCAGCGTATCAATTAACCTCAGTCCTGGTAATTACCTAGTAATTAATATGATACCGCCGCAGTACAACGCCACCGAAGCAAACGCACTAAACCTAGCCCAGAACCCGCAGTACTACCCATTCGCGTGGAGCTTCGACCCGGCGGCACAAGTCTACTACATATCAGTGTCGCAAGTCACGCAGAACGCAACCATTAACCTAAACGCAACCGCATACCCGCTCCTACTCAACGTGGTTGTCCACACACCAAGCGGTGCGGTGAACTCGAGCACTGTGAACATGACTGGGCCGACGCAGTTGGTCGTGCCGCAGTACAGTAACGTGACTATCAACGTGGTCTCGATACCACCAGGTTACAACCTGAACTACACACAATGGTCTGTGTCCTTCACAAACGTGGCTGGTACGGTGAACTATACATACTACCTACTACCGGTCATTCCAATAAACGTGACGTTCCTATCCCTATGTCCAAGCTACACACTGTCAATATTCAATGCGTTCAACGGTACAACATCGACCTTGCAGCTTGGTTTCAAAAACAGAGTGGTGCTTTACTACAACATGCAGGACACATACAGCGTCACCAGTTACTCAAGCATATGCAAGGCGGTCGGTGCCTTGAGCGGCGCAGTCACGCCGATGCTTAATGGGCAATTCGTGGTTATACCACTGGTGAACCCCAACGCAACGGTCGTCCCTTGGTACGGCTACTCAATACCGCAGCAATACCTAAACAAAATGCTTAGTGTACTACTCGGCTCGCAACTACTCATACTCCCGCCACCACCCAAGACAGTGGATTACTACCAAGCAATACCAATTGTGCCACTGCCCTGGAGTAGCGCGTATGGTTTCGTGAACGCGGACTTGGGCGAGTTCTTCAATGGTTACATTACCACGCAAAGAAACGGCACGATCTATATCAACAACTCAGCAACCAACGAAATATACCTATTTCCAGATATGTATAGTGGAGCGGGTTATGCGTTCTTAATATACAATACAAGCAGCTTCCCACTACCACTCACCTCACCAAGCTTGGAGGTACCCTACTACGTGCCTGCCCAGATGTCGATAACGTATAAAGACACCATACCAATAACAATACCAATAGGCGTGGGGCATCTCGATATTAACGTGAATATAACCACACAAGGTGGTTTGGTTTCGTCCTGCAAGATACCGAGCGGAGCCACCTTAATTTACAGCTCTCCAGGTGAGGTTCCACTTTTCATTCCAGTAGTATACAACAACGCTATATATCCAATTGAACTGGGCGTATTAAGTTACCACTACTCTATGTATCAACTGGGTAATGAGATTTATGAATGCTTCACGAATTTCCCATATATAGTAATGGTCAAATATAATAATGCAGAGTTTTATTATTCATATGCAACTGGTTATCTCATTAGTAATACTACTAGTCCACCTAATGCTTCAGAGTTTTCTATATATAATGTTACTGAAGGTACTGTCCAATTAAACAGTACAGCAATGGCAATTATCACACTATCCCATGTGGTGGGCTCATTCATACCTGTGCAATTTACCATAAACAAGCTTTTTTCGGTACAATCAGTAACAAACAATTACATGCATGTTTTTGCAAATGTAGCAGTATCGAAGTCCGCAGTGAGCATAAACGGCACCCTTACTGTGTACATATACAGATCCGGCCCTTGGGTTGCCTTAACTTTTCCAATAAGTATCACGGCGAGTGCAACTAACATGCCGACACCGCTGGATGTTGCTACAGAGGTTGCGAACCACATGCCCGTAACTATAGGTGGAGGGCCTGTGAGCACGGTCTCCTTAGTGACAAGTGCTACGATTAATGGTACCCCACCAATTACGGCGTTTTATAATAAAGGACAAGCTTTACCTTGTGGCAACATTTCTTATGATGTTATTCCATTTGGTGTATATGGAATGGATGGTGCTTCATATTCCGTAGTTACTGCAACTGGGACATCCACCTACACCTGCAATGCAACCACCGGCACGATCTCTAATCTGAAACTTGGAGTTAGCTACCTAAGCATATCTAGCAATAGATCCGTTGGTACTGTTGGGTTTACGTTGAATCCATACAACGTAACTATCAACACGTTTGTCGGCGGCCCATGGGGCTGGCTGTGGCAGCCGAGTGCGCCGCCCGGCACGGAGGGTTTTGGGTTGATAAGTGGTGGCTTCCCATACCCATATATGTACATGAATAGACTATCGTGCACATACCCTAACTGTGTCCCCACGGGTCTCAATGTGCCGATCTTGCCGTTCTATGTGAGTAACTGGACTGTGGTCAATATTGTGCCGAACATATACGGAACAGTGGTGGTGCCCACAGCATTTGGAAACTCCCCAAACGCTGCAATAACCGCCACGTACACAACCACAATACCGCTGTCGTTCAACAATCTCGCGGCGGTGCAGGTAGGCGAGACTGTGCAGGGACTATTTAATGGCACGTTCACGGCGACGTACAAGTACGGCCCGTACACATACGTCGTCCAGCTCACTGCAACACCGACATCCGTGTCGTACATACACCTACAGTCTCCATCCGCGTCGCCGTACAATTTCTACCTTTTGATTAAGACACCAAGCGGCGCAGTCCCCATGTTACTTTCATCCCCCTACTCTGTCAACTATGCATTGGTACTCAACGAGACCGTGACCGCCACAAGGGAGCTCCTCGTGAATGGTAAAGTAGTGCTTATGAACACAACAAGACTCACGCTAACCAACATCCCATTCCCATACAGTAGTTTCCCATTTGACGACCTCACGAACAATGTGCACCTGGGTGCACCGTTTGTCTATGAATTGCCACAAGCAGTCCTTTACCTTCTCGGCTACAAACTATACCAATTTAGTACTTTGTACGCGTTTAGGATGTTGAGCGATGTGGAACCCATGATGGCAGACTCAGAAATACTGGGTGGTAATTACGGCACGCTCCAGGTAACGTACCAACTCACCGAGTATCCAATTACGATCACGCTTAATAGGACACTTGTTTATAGCTGGTACCAAGGCCCCAACCTCTACAACTACACAATCACGCACTACCTATTCCCCGCAGTCCTCATTACACCGTCAATATATGCACTGGTGAATGCAACAACGCAACCAGTCAACACATACTACGCAGTTGGGTACGCAGGCATATACTCCACGGGGCCTTTCGCAAGCAATATTGTTGGGCCAATGAGCGCCGCAACCTGGGAGCAACCAAACACAACAAATTACGCCTTATCACTACTGGTCGCACAGGATACTCTAAGCGGTACCGCAATGGCATTTACTGGGAATTGGTATTCCTCAGTCCTTGAGTACTCACGTGTCACTTCATTACCTGTGACTTACTTAAACGCACTTGCAGTACCACTGATTGGCCTATACACGCCACTGCATGACTACCCACTCCCACTAATGGTGCCGCCAACAACTAGTACGCTGCCTAGCATACCAGCATTTACTGCGTCATATATCGGCTATGAAGGAGATCTAGGCAATGTATTTATTCCACCAGCTTCACCGCTTAGCACTGCTTATTACGACCTAATAAACTCCTTATGTAATTACTATAATATCTGCAGCTTCTCCTTCTTAGATTTTGAGCATAACGATACCGAGCAGTGGGCAAACAACGGCTTGTACGCACTACCGCTTGGTTTCTATAATATAAAGGCCGTCATGAATATCAGTAGTAGTAATCCGCAGGGCGTGCTTAATCTAACGGTGGGTATACTATCGAGCTACCCATACATTGGTATTAATAGCACGGAAATACTCGGTAACACGGCGTATATTAATTACACAATACTTATGCAAGGCTCCAGTATTTATGGTGGGTTGCAAGGCCCTGCGAATATAACTGTCACGCAGTTGAATGGTACGGACTTGATATGCGTGAAAAGTAACCCACTGAGTCAGGTAACGCCTGTTTATTGGTACCCAATGAACATAAGCGAGGTGGTGCCGAGTCTCGACGTAGGTATTTACTACGTGCTGGGCAAACCAGCGGGTGGCTTCTACGTACCGCTGCTCCAGGTGGTGAACGTGACTAGCCTGTGCTTCGTGCCTACACTAAACGGTACATACTTCATTATAACCTACATGCCACCTCAGTCCCTGCTCAAGAGCGTATACTTGAAATTACCTGTGTCCCACATATCCGTAGTGTGGTATGGCTACCCCATCGTTACAATAGGGTCTATCATTAACGCATCAAGCACAATTTACACGCCCGTGTTGATTGCCCTCACGAATACGTCATTCGCGATGGACTACAGGGACGTCGTTAATCCAATGAGCCCCGACGTGCTTTGGCTAAACATAGTCCAGCCGCAGTACTTGAACGTGGTTGCGAACCTAACGGCACTCAAGCTGTTATTCCCCAACGCAACGATTACGCCGTTTAGCGTGAACGTAACGAGCAATGGTACGCTCACGTCGAGCGGCACGGGTGTGGTTATTGTGAATGCTAGCTCTACATCGCCGACGCCGATCACGTACTCTGGCGGTGCGTCCACAACAATAATGAAAATGCAGTACATAGCCACGTACTTCGCGGGTGTTACCGCGAAGGTGGTGTTGAACACGGTAGGCACCGACCTGACGCCACTCGTGGCAAGGCTCGGCTTGCCGCTATTCAGCGTGAATGGTACCGCGAGCACGTCCCCAATCGCCGTGTTGGCGCTGCCGAAGGTGAACAACACGATAATGATTTGCATACCGCCCGTCATTGGCCCCATCGTTGTGGTGAATAGTGGGTGCTTCAACGCGACAATCACCGCAAATGAGACGCTGCCGTTGGTGGTTTACGTAAGGCTCCCTGTCAATCTGAACATAACGGCGATAAACAACAACGGCAAGTTGGTGGTTAAGGTGAGTGGGACTGACTTCTTCGGTAATCCCGTGGTTTACTACCCAATCAACGTGACTGTGTACCTCAGCAACAGCACGAGGACGTACACCGCAATCATTAGGAACGGCGTTGCGGAGGTGAGCACTGGGTTGCCTTACCAAGGCAACACGTTGGTTACTGCCCAGGGAAACGGCACGGGTGCTTACCTACCAGCGAGCGTGTCAACCTACGTGCCAGTCACGAGCGTGTCCGCACTCCCACCGTGGCTCGCCTACATAGGCAGCATATGGTGGCTCCTACTCCTAATAATACTCCTAGTAGTACTAATAGTGATAATGATAATACTCGAGAGGAAGAGGGCAAAGAAGAGGAGGGTTAGGGCGTACACGCCGTACTGGGTGTAGCAACACCCTCAAAACACAACCCCCTCAAAACCACAATCACTCCTTTTTCCAAATCCCACAACCAAAGGCATTAAGTAATGTTTCACGGGTCGTGAACACCCCTATACTGGCAGTTCTCGGCACGTGAGAACATTACCCAATCCTAAGCGGTTAGTTAGTGAATAATTTTAACGAACCCACCGTGAAGGTGGGTGTACGGTGAGCCATAACACTTTGTTCCACGGCCCATAAACGCGCTAGTAATAGCGGTTCTCGTGTCGTGCGAACATTGATTGGTTTAATTCGGTTAATCCCTGTATGTTTATTAAGTATGTACCGCTCATTATTGAGTAAGGGATTAATGGGGATTTTGGCAGAGAGGTTTTTATAGGTTTTTGAGTCTTGATTATTGGTGGTGGTGTGTGGGTAAGGGCAGGAAGAAGCAGGATACTGAGGATGGGCAGGGTGTTGTGGCTGCGGCCACGAGTGCTGCAGCTGCAGTGTCGGGTGTTGGTTATCCCACAATTGATGTTGAGGAGATCGAGGGTGTTGGTTCACTCACGGCACAGAAGCTTAGGAATGCTGGTTACACCACTGCTAGGGATGTGGCGTTCGCGAGCGTTAGGGAAATCGCTGAAATAATCGGCAGCGAGGACAGGGCTAAGCAGATAATTGCGACTGCCCAGAAACTAATTGGTTTGCAGCAGTTCATAACGGCCCTCGAGCTTTATGAAAAGAGGAGGGGGATTGAGAGGTTGAGCACTGGTGTTAAGTCCCTCGATGACTTGCTCGGTGGTGGTATAGAGACTAAGGCAGTCACCGAGGTAGTTGGCGAGTTTGGTGCAGGTAAGACGCAGATATGCCACCAACTAAGCGTCATGGTTCAACTAACCAAGGAAAAGGGCGGCCTAGGCGGTAAGGCTCTTTATGTGGATACCGAGAACACATTCAGGCCCGAGAGGATAATGCAGATAGCAAGGTACAAGGGCTTGGATCCAAACGAAGCGTTGAAGAACATACTTTACGCCAGGGCGTTCACGAGCGACCACCAAATAATGATTATTGACGAAGCCAGGAAATTAATCGAGAATGAGAACGTCAAGTTGGTGGTTGTTGACTCCCTGGTTAGCCACTTCAGGGCAGAGTACCCAGGCAGGGAGAACCTGGCAGAAAGGCAGCAAAAGCTTAACCACCACATTGCCCAGTTACTCAGGATTGCTGATGTCTACAACATTGCCGTTGTGGTGACAAACCAGGTAATCGCCCAACCAGACGCATTCTTCACCAACCCACTAAAACCAGCAGGAGGCAACGTGGTAGCCCACGGAGCAACCTACAGGATTTGGCTCAGGAAAGGTAAGGAAAACGTGAGGATAGCCAAGATATTCGATAGCCCATATCATCCAGAGCGTGAGGTTACGTTTAGGATCACGGAAGAAGGAGTCGTGGATTAAGGCACCAAAACCAAATAATCCACGTTTAAAAACAAAGTAAATTTTATAAACCCCATGGATTAATAACCCTTAGCTCCCCCTCTGGTGAGAATAAGGGGGAGCATCCCTTCCCACATGCACCCCCGGTGCCCGCAGGCAAACACCTGCGGGCAGTCTTCCGCGGATTTAAGGCCCGTCGATGACGCCCACGCCCGCGCCCGCGGGCGAGCGTGGGAAGAGACGGGCCGCTTTTAGATTTATTCGATTTTTATTTCGTGGCTATGCACAGTACATGCAGCATTGTAGGGAGTCATCAATGCTTGTTAGCATACTAACGACCTCTTTCATTAAGCTTTTTCTCTATTTCCTGCCTAAGTTTCGTCCTTAGTCTTTTTATGTCTTCTCTTACTATTATCTCCACCTTATCGGATTCCACAAGCGATCCAAACCTTATTCCTAACCTCTCCTCTATCGCCTCCCTGAGCTCCAGGTCTATCTCGTAGCCTATGCAGTTCCTGCCCAGCCTCCTCGCCACTGCGCATGTCGTGCCCGTGCCCAGGAATGGGTCGAGCACGGTCTCCCCCCAGTAGCTGTATAGCCTAATTAAACGCTCAACGAGCTCCTCGGGGAACGCTGCTGTGTACTTGCTCCACTTCTCGTGTGGTAGCACATTCTTTATGTCCCAAACCGATAAATACCACTTCTCGCCCTGGAACCTACTCACATCAATCCTGCTCCTCTCCCTAACCTGCTCGGGGACGCTTGCCCTATCGAACTCGCCGGGCTTCTTGAAAACAACAACCTCCTCGTAGATGTTGTCTGGGTAGTAATACATTGGGTATGGGTGCTGTATCACGACACCGCTCCTCCTGCTAATCCTTATGTAACCCTCGGGCTTACGCCAAATGATTTTTTCCTGGTACTCAAAACCAACCTCGTGAACCATGACGCTTATTAAATCGGCAACGATTGGGTAGAGCCTACCGTCAATCCTAACGTCCTGCGTCACAAACACAGCAACCCTACCTGGCTGTAGAACCCTCAACAACTCCCTACCAACCCTCCCCAGTAAACTGAGGAAGTCATCATAGGACTTGAAGAGGTTGGGGAAGTCAAACGGCGCGTTGTAATACGGCGGTGAGGTAATAACCAAGGCAATACTGCCATCCCGCAACTCACGCATATCCTCCGAACTACCGAACACGACCTTTACCGAAACCATGTGTTACACCTCGATTGTTTTTGCGTTGTTTATTAGTTTCTCGAGTTTTTTCTTGATTTTCCTGGTGGTTGTTGCTTTAACGTGGAACATCTTCATGTCGCTTGTTTCCATGGTTACGGAAACCGTGCGTAGGGACAGGTATATGCGGATCAACCAGTCGCTGTATGCTGGCTCCACTATTTCGTAGTCCTCCTCGGCGTCATCC
>Ga0209739_100240_pt1 | contig 23760 bp, 20 predicted proteins | sample JossMetagenome_2_FD_184729 | JGI IMG/M metagenome (GOLD analysis project Ga0209739, IMG submission 184729) | Hot spring sediment microbial communities from Joseph's Coat, Yellowstone National Park, USA - JC3_ASED (SPAdes) (version 3) | ecosystem: Environmental > Aquatic > Thermal springs > Hot...
ATATGGGCCAGAAATAGGCTACGATTGGATAGAAACAATCACAAATGCAAGGAGAGAACTGGAGTATATTTTTGAAGATAACCCCTCCTTGAGGGTAAAAGCCCAAGATAGTGAAACTTTGCGTTGGGCGTGGAAAGCGGCAGTTCGGGCATTAGTGGATTGGTTTGAGAACCCTAAAAACAAAACTTTGGTTTTAACTTACTTCAAAGGTAGGCTTCCCACAGAAAAGGATTTCCCTCAGGAATGCCCCTATACCTTCCAGCAGGTGATGGAATACAAACCGTGGTTCACCCAGTTTTCACTGGAGTAGAACCCTCATAAACCTCCCTCAGCTGTTCCTTTATCTCCAAACACCTCTCTGAGAACGCAATAAGCTTTTTCACGATATCAATAAACTCCTCTACCCTTAGCATTGGGTCCCAAACAATGCCCGTGTCCCTATCTTCTTCTCTCACTAAATACTCACTTATCCATCTGATAGGTGGATAGTTTCCTACCTTACACTCAAGGGCAAATTCTGGGATGTCTTTTACTATGACCTTTCCATTGATTATGATTTCCCTGCTTTCTTTATCAAGCCTTACCCTCTCCACATACTCCTTAAGGGCATTTTCATCTGCGGTTATGGTCAGATTGGAATACTCGGGAAGTTCTTCCTTCTCCTCCTTCATTACCACCGCCCATACATACCGCTGATAGGCAAGTTGCAAGCCCGCCAACTCCCTTCCAAGCTTTGAGATTTCCCTAAAGCTGTCAAGGATGGGCACCCTCGGAAGTTCTTTGCTGAGATTGTTTCTGAACCTTTCCACATAAGAGGGAGTAGAAAGCACGCCACTTTGGCCTTCAAAGGGCTTACGAGGTTTTACTAATAAGGTATAATCATAAACAACATGAAGAACAAAAAGGAGCGGTTTTACCAGATCCTGAGAGACCTATTCGTGGGAGAAGTCAAAATAGAAGGGAAGGGTGGCTACATAAACCTTTTACGCATCAAATCCAAATACTACGAGAAGGTAAAGGAAGAGATAGATGAAGAGATTTTAAAAGTAAGGGCGAGATATCCAGATTTTGAAGAAGAACTCTATGACAAGCTATACACCTTTTTCAAGCGATACATCTCTGAAAGCGGAGCAATCCTTTTCAATCAAACTCCCTTCCACAACAATGTTTATGAGAAGATATACACAGACGATGAAGACGTGGTGCTATTTTGGAAGACGAAAAACCTTTACTATGTAAAGACCGACAGGGTGTTTAGAAGCATGCCAGTAGAGTTTGACGGGCTTAGGTTTTTCTTTGATGCGGAGGAGGTAGAGTATAAGAAGAACAACGAAAAAAGGGAAGTAATATACGAACTTCAGGACATTGAAAACGGAGTGATAGTCTTTAAAGTTAAATATTCAGAAAAAGGGCGAAAAACGAATACAGAAGAAATACTTAAGAACCTAAAGAAGGCAGGGCTAAGGGTCTCCGAGGAACAACTACAAAACGCCTTTAGGATTTTTGAAAAACAATCGGAGGTGGATTACTTCATAAACAAAAACGCAAGGGAATTTCTAAAAGAACAGTTTAAGCTTTGGCTTTACCAATACCTTGTGGATGGCACAGAAGACTGGCCAAAGGAAAGAATAGACAAACTCAACATTTTGAGAAATATAGCTTACAAGCTTATAGACCTTGTAGCCCAATTTGAGGAGGAACTTGTAAAGATATGGAACAAACCAAAGTTTGTAATAAACTCCAACTATGTCATTACCTTAGATAGAATAGCCAAGCACGGCGAAGAGGGCTTGGAAGTTATAAGGAAAATTCTCAATCATCCAAACTTGCAAGAACAAATAAGGGAGTGGAAAGAGTTAGGCATAGTGGATGACAGCTTTAGGGTGGAAGATGTTCTGGAGGAAGATAGGCTATCAGAAGAATATCAGTTTTTGCCTGTTGATACTAAATACTTCAAGGATTTAGAACTTGAGATAATTGGGCTTTTTGATAACTTAGACCAAGCTTTGGATGGATGGCTTATAAAGAGTGAGAATTATCAGGCATTGAATACGATATTGAATAAGTTTAGAGAAAAAGTCCAAACCATATACATTGACCCACCCTTTAACAAGGAGCAAGACGCAGACTATTTATACATTGTGAAGTATAAGGACTCCACTTGGATTACGATGCTTGAGAATAGGCTAAGGCTTGCAAAGGAGCTTTTAAACGAAAGGGGGAGCATTTTTGTTAGATGCGATTACAACGGCAATATGTATGTTAGGCTTTTGATGAATGAGATTTTTGGAGAGGAGAATTTTAGGAATGAGATAAAAATAGCAAAATCAAAAGAGTTCTACAAGACAATGACTCATATAAAGAAGTTCTCTGAAGAAGTGGAAAGTTTGTTTTTCTTCTCCAAGACGGATAAGTTAAAATTTAATCTGATTTACAGAAAAAAAGAACAACCATCTAAATATGAACCTTTTTTACCTACCGAAGATAAAAACTACCAAGATTTTAGAATTATAAATGGGAAAGAATATTGGTCTCCTAAAGGGAGAAAGTGGGGAATAAAGCAAGAAGAGATAGATAGATATTTGATGGAAGGGAGATTAAAATTTGAAGATGGCAAATGGTATTTATACACATATGAAGAGCCATTAAAAGATGTTTGGACTGATTATCAAGGCTACTCAAAAACATGGGGGTTTGATACAGAAAACTCAGAAATATTTATTAAAAGAGTAGTAGAATCCACATCCAACGAAGGCGACTTGGTTATGGACTTCTTTTTGGGAAGTGGGACAACGACGGCGGTAGCCCATAAGCTTAAGAGAAAATGGATTGGTGTGGAGATGGGGGAGCACTTTTGGACTGTGGTTTTACCAAGAATGAAAAAGGTTTTAGCCTACGATAAGTCAGGAATTTCTAAGGAAAAAGATGTTAAGGACAAATACAACGAAAGGAATGCAGGTGGGTTCTTTAAATACTACGAACTTGAACAGTTTGAAGACACTCTTGCCAAAGTAGTTTATGAGGACTTTGACCCATTGGCAATCAAGGGAAAGGGCATATATGAGCAGTATATCTTTATGAGAGATAAGAAGATGTTAGATGCCCTGGAGCTGGATTATGAAAAAGGCAATGTGAGAGTGGACTTAAGCAAGCTGTATGACAACATAGACATAGCTGAAACTCTCTCTAACCTTTTGGGCAAGTGGATAAAGAGAATAACCAAAGATAGCGTAGAGTTTGAGGATGGGACTTCAGTTAGCTTAGCCCAACTTGACTACAAACTAATAAAACCTTTGATTTGGTGGTAAGCATGCCTGTGCCAAACTTACACCTAAAAACAAAGTTAGAACTACTGGAGACTGTTCCTGACGAGTGGTATGCTATTGACCTTTCCACATTCTCAAGTAAAAAGAAGCTTTTTGACTATCAGGAGTCCGCTTTAAGAAATGCCATAAAAGGGCTTTACTACTTTTATGGCAAATGTGGAGGCAGTAAGGAGGAGTTTTTTGAGAATGTTTATAGAAATATCCTACCCAAAAGTTTCCCTATAGATGAAAGGCTTGTAGATCTTTACCAAGAGGGTGGGTTTAAGGTTTATGAAAATGGACTCCCTTACTATCAGATAATCAACCGTATGAGTTTTTGGATGGCTACGGGTTCTGGGAAAACTCTTGTGATAGTGAAGCTTATTGAACTCTTAAGCAGTCTTATGAAGCTGAAACTTATTCCACAGAAGGATATTCTATTTCTAACGCACAGGGATGATTTGATAGGGCAGTTCAAAAGGCATGTTGAGGAGTTTAACGAAGGCAGAATGCCCAGTGAAAGGCTTGAACTTTATGAACTGAAGGAGTATGAAAAGGTAAAAACCAGCCTTTACAAGCCCGCTGGCATTTCTGTGTTTTACTACAGGGCAGACCTTTTTGACACAGAGCAAAGCGAAAGAAGGATAGACTTTAGGAACTATCTAAGCGATGGGAACTGGTATTTGATTTTGGACGAAGCCCACAAGGGAGACAGAGGAGAAAGTAAAAGACAGGCTATTTTCAACATACTTTGTAAGAATGGCTTTAGGTTTGACTTTTCCGCTACCTTCACAGAGGAGATTGACTTTAAAACCTGTGCCTATGAGTTTAATTTAGCAGAGTTTGTCAGAAGAGGCTATGGCAAACACATATATGTATCAGGCGAAGCCCTAAGGAGTTTTAGCAGAAAGGAAGACTTCTCTCCAGAGGAAAAACAAAGGATACTTTTGAAAATCTTTGTTCTCCTTACAGGTCTTATAAAAGCAAGGGAAAAGGTAAAAGACAAGGTTCCCTACCATAAGCCCTTGCTTTTGGTTTTGGTAAATTCTGTCAATACTGAGGACTCGGACATGGAACTGTTTTTCAGAGAGCTTGCCCGCATATCGGAGGGAGAGGTGCAGGACAGCGACTTTCAGAGGGCAAAGGACGAAATCATCCAAGAGTTAGAAAACGCAAACTTTCAGTTTGAAGTTGGAAGCGTAAGGCTTAGCGGAGAGTTTTTAGACCTACTGAGGGAGATAACTTTTGAAGACGTGCTTGAGAGTGTGTTTAACTCCAAAAGCACTGGAACCATAGAAGTGGTTCAAATTCCGCACAGCAAACAGGAGCTACTTTTCAAACTCAAATCTGGAGATAGACCCTTTGCCCTGATGAAGATAGGAGATATAACCCAGTGGCTAAAGGAAAAGCTGGAAGGGTATGAGGTAGTTGAGAGGTTTGAAGACGAAAGCGTGTTTGCAAGGCTAAACGAGGATGAAGACATAAACATTTTGATGGGTTCTCGGGCATTTTATGAAGGGTGGGACTCTAACCGTCCTAATGTGATAGCTTTTATAAACATAGGGAAGGGAGAGGATGCCAAAAAGTTTGTGCTTCAAAGTATAGGAAGGGGAGTGAGGATTGAACCCTTTAAGGATTGAACCCTTTAAGAACCTCAGGAGAAGGCTGGAAATCTTGTATGGAAACTCTCAGGTAGATGAAGAAACATACAGGCAAGTAAGGGACTGGGCTACTCCAGTAGAAAGCTTATTTGTGTTTGGCACAAAGGCAAACAATCTGGAAACCATACTGCAAACACTGAGAACGCAACGGGAAGAGGAAGAAAACCTTGGAGACCTTTTTGAGATAAACCCTGAAGTTCAAGGAAAGCTTTTATTGGTTCCAGAGTATGAAGAGACAGAGTTAATGCTTATAGACAGCAATCGCAATCACCGACATCCACTAAACCCTGAAGACAAAGAACTGGTCAGAGAGTTTCTTGAAATTGACGACAGGGTTTTGGTTTGCATGTTTGATGCCAATCCGAGGGTTTTAGCCAAGCTTAAAAGCGACCTTGATGTTCTGGTGCGTGCAGAACCTGATGAAAGGAAAATAGGCATTCCAGAAGTGGTTCTCAAAAGACTTTTGGGATACTTTTCCACGAAATTCTACCAAGCATCTTCTTTTAGAGAACTGAACAGAGAAGAGGACATAATACACTTTAGGCATATAAGGATAAGCAGATCTCAGCTGAATTCTATCAGGGAAAAAATTGAAAGAGTTAAGGCATACAGAGATAGGGAAAGGCTAAGGAGGGAATTGTTTAATAAGCGAGACAGAGGAGAGATAACAGACGAGGAATTTGATAGAGAATACTCTAAACTTCCGAAGAAGGAAGAAACCACACGAGACCTTATAATCCGATACTTAGCCACTCACTACTATATTCCCATAGTCCTCACACAACAAGAGACTATTGACTATATCATGCATGTTATAAAAACAGAAAGCGAAAGGGAGTTTATAGATGAACTCTCGGAGAAGCTTGACAACAACCCACATCTTTTTGACTGTGATTGGTGGATGTTTTCAAAGATTGATGAAACCTTGGACAAGGTGTATATACCCTATTACAGCGAAAACTCAAGCAGGATAGCGAAGTTTAAACCTGACTTTATCTTTTGGTTTAGGAAAGGGTGTAAATACCTTATACTCTTTCTTGACCCTAAAGGCACTGAGCATGCAGCCAATTACAGAAAGATAGACGGCTATAGCAAGCTTTTTGAAGAAAATGGAGAACCTAAAGTTTTTACATATGAGGATGAGTGTGGGAAAATGGAGGTCAGGGTAATGCTGAGATTTTGGAACAAAAGCTTGCATGGCGTGCCAGACGCATACCTTATTTACTATGTAGCGGATTTAGACAGGTTGGCAGAAGAGGTGAAAAGATTACTCTCCTAACCTTTTTGCGTCCCTCTTTGATAACTCCTACATACACAATCACCCAAGCCTTCCAGTTAACTAAGCTATAAGGTAGATAAAGCTACTTAGTTAACCAAGGGCTATTCTAAAAGTTTCTCATCAAGATGTCCCTCAACACGGTTAACTAAGTTTGTGCTTTTTGTATAAGAGTTAGTTAACGCTTCCAGATCTAAGCTTCATGTAGTCTTCGTAAAACTCGTCATATCTTAGCATCTGTAGACTTTTATGTGCTTGATTTTCGCATGGACGAGGCGTATATTTAAGGCCTTATGGTGGAGGGCATTTTCGGAACTTACGAATTCAAACATCACGCCAATAAAGGAAAAGTCAAAAAGGTATTAAGTGTTTTAAGAGAATATAGAGAAACTGCTAAAGCCATAGCTGACTTTCTGTGGAGAGAATTCTTTGAAAAAGGCTACTTTCCACATAAAAAGTCCATAAAAAAGGAACAGATGCAACATATACAAAGCAAGCTATCTGAACGCTACAAGTATGTGTGTTTATGGCAAGTGTATGGAGTGTTAGAAGGCTACATTGCCAACTTACAAAATCAGTTTGCCCGTATTGTTTGGAGATCAACCCTATCACGGGAAGACAAGCTTATCCTCTTAGCACTTAATAACATCAAAGGCTGGTTAAGATACGAAAAAGAGAGTATAACCATCTACGACAATGGAGAACAGAGGGAGGTTGAAGTGAAAGCTTGGCATAAGCACTTGGCTAAGAAGATTTTTAAACACCTGCTTGGCAAAAACAGAAGACCAAGGTTTGAAGGCATTTCTCTTCACTTAGATGGGAAAGTGGCTAAACTTGAACCAAGGAGAGAAAACAAAGCTAAAGCTTTTGATTATTGGCTAAAGCTTTCAACCTTAGATAAAGGCAAACCCGTGCTTATTCCACTTGAGAAAAATCCTTACGCCGAGAGTTTAGAAGGAGAGTTTAGGAATTTCTACCAACTGTTGGAGGAAGACGGAGATATTAAGGTTAAAGTGGTGAAAGAACTCAAAAAGAGAAACTATGTTCCTGCCACAGACACTATAGCCATAGACTTAGGGCTAAATCCATTGATTGCCACGAACAACGGAGATTTAATGGGCAGGCGGTTTTTAGACTTTTTAAAGAAGATGGACGAGAGGATTGTTAAACGCATGGCACAGGTTCAGAAAAACGGAGGATTGCCAAGCAAAGACAACAAGTATAGGGAGTATGTGAAAAGGTTAAGGGAGTTTCTCAAAAACGAAATAAACAGGGTGTTAAACAGGCTTACAAACCTTTACAAGCCAATGAAGATTATCGTAGAAAAGCTTGACTTTAGAAGTCCTGAACTATCCAAGAGGATGAACAGGCTTATTCAAAACTTTGGAAAGCGTTATGTGAAGGAGAAACTGCAGCGGCTGCGTCAGCTTTATGGCATAGAGATAGCAGAGGTCAATCCTGCCTATTCAAGTCAGGAGTGTAGTAGTTGTGGATATGTGGATGGAGAAAACAGGAAAAGCACGCAAGAGTTTGAGTGTAAGTGCTGTGGCAACAAAATAAACGCACAAGTAAATAGTGCAAAAAATCTCCTTGAGAGAAGTTCTCTCAGGGAGTTTCATCCACACCTGCCAAAAAAGCAAGTCCTTAAGGTGCTGATAAAAAAGCACCTTGAGAGACTAAAGGGGTGCAAGAGTCCTCCCCTGGATATTCTCAAAGGTAATCCCTACTACAGGGAGTTCCTTGAGAGTATCCTAAACCCTCGGCAGGGCCTAACATTAAGTTAGGTTTGCATAGACAGTGAAATATCTGTCTATGCAGAGGGGAACTCTCTTTTTGCCTTTGATGTGTTCGTTGCTATGGACAAGCTTGAAGTTTGTCTCCTCCCTTTTGCTAACTCCTGCTGTTCTGTGGGCTTCGTCGCAGATTATCAGGTCAAACTCAGGAAGTCCTCTTCCTTGTGCGGACTTTATCACATCCAAAGACTGATAGGTGGAGAAAATCACATTCAGTTTGTCTTCTTCAAGCCTAAAGGCACTGAGAAGTTCCTCTGCGGAAGTAGTGGCAGGGAAAGAAAGAAGGCTTATGCTGTTTAACTCATCGTCTTTTCCCACGCCTCTATCGGAGACCACCGCATAGGCATGTATGGGAAGTTCGCTGTCTCTAAACCACGCTTTTATGCTTTGGTCTAAAAGGGCTATAGAGGGACAGAGAAACAGAATAAGCTTTCCCACTCCAAAGCTTTCTGCTACCCTCAGGGCTACCAAAGTCTTTCCTGTCCCTGGGGGCATTATGAGTTTTCCTCTGTCTTTGGACTGAAAGCCCTCAAGGACGCTTTGAACGGCCTGTTCCTGATAGGGCCGTAGCTGCTTTTTCTCCTTTATTAGAGGCTTTCCTTCTAAGAGGGCTTTGGCTTGTTCTAAATACTCACTGAGTTCGTCCACAGAAACGGGAATAATCTCTTTGCCCAGTCTCTTTATTTCTCTCTCTACTTCCTTGCTTATTGACCTGGCCACCAAATAGCCACCCTTGAAGTTAATATCTTTCCTCCATAGAGAACCCACAAAAGTTCCCACATCCCTCCAAGAAACTTCCCTACTCCAGTTCTTACACTGAACCGCATAAAGTTCTCCATCCTTCTCCGCCACAAGGTCTATGCCTGTATCCTGCAAGGAAAGACCCTTTTGAGAAGCCCACTCCTGCCAGAAGTAGACAGTAAAACCCTTCTCCTCAAGATAAAGCTTGGTTGCTATCTCTAACAGCCTGCCCCTCTCAGCTGTGCTTTGCATAGACAATATTTTAGCCTTCTCACCCCATAGAAAGCCTTTGCGGGTTAACTAAGTCATCAACACCTAACTCAAACTTAGTTAACTAACCTATTGGCTAAATGAGAATAATTATCAAATAATTATTAATCCGTCTACAGGAGTAGATGACTTTTCGGTAAAAACTTAAACCCTCACTCCGTCCCTAAAGAAAACCAGAAAAACGCCCTTCTGAAATCTTTGTCTTTCAAGCACTTGAGAGGGTAGGTTGGCGGTGGTTTAATCCTTTTTGTCCGACCCCCAGACCCACTGGAAAGCCAGCAAACCCCTGAGAAACAAGGCTTTGACACAGTTGGCACGATTTTTGCTTTGTTTTATAGAGCTAAGGAAAGAACTCTTTTTGAAAAAACAAGCTGGCTGGTGGGCAGTGGTGTCTTACCCTACATGCTGGATTGTAGGGTAAGACGGGCTGGGTTCTTGCTGGGTGTCTTACCCTACATTTCGTGATGTAGGGTAAGACATGGAGCAGTTCTTATCCTTGCTATCTCAAGCCATCCCACGCTTGCCAAATGAGGATAATTTGCAATACTCATTTTTGAACTCGGTTCAATACTTTTCGCTAAAGAGGGTTAACTAAGTCTCCCTTTTTAGTTTCAAAGTTAGTTAACCCAGAGAAAACTAAAATAAACCTTATGGTGAAGTTTGAGTATCCTTTTGATGAGTTAGCAGAGAGGGCGGTGTTGGGTGCTATGATAAAGGACCCTGAAAGCATCCCTACCGTCCTTGAACACCTCCGAGAGGAGGACTTTTACTTTTAAACTCACAGGCTACTCTGTTAACCTACGGAAGCTTCCCAACTTTCCGCTAAAGGTTAACCAATAACCATGGGTAGAAAGTTAACTAAAAACCCTTCAGAGACAGAAATATATCACGTTCCAAGAACCATTCAACTTTGCATCTTCAGAACGACCTCGCTCTATACATCCGTATTCCCTCTTGTAAAGCCTAAAAGCTGGTGGCGAAGCCACTTAAGTAATGCCCATTTTCCTAAAGATTTGAAATCTACTCCATTTAGGAAGGCTTGCACAAGTCTGGCCGCCTTTTCCTCTTTTTGTGGTTCTTTTTCCATGCCTATAGTAAGAAGTGCACCCAAAACTTCAACATATAATGCTAAGCCTTCAAGCCAATCCAAGTCCTCGTGCTCAAAATCCTCCGCCATTCTTTTAGCAAGGTCGGGCAAGACGCCCTTAATACCTTTCCCTTCCCCTTCAGTTTCCTCGTGCAGTCTTTTTATTATCCTTGAGAGATGAAAATGTAGCCAATCAAGGTCTTTGTATTCTTCCCAGTCCGAGATATCCCGGCTATCCAAGTACTCTTGGACGTATTTTACTGCTTTCTCTTCTTCTTCTTTTTTGTCCGACATAGCTATCTCAGTAAGCATAAACAGAATGAACCCATACTTGGCCAAGTATTCTTTCCACCAAGGAGAAAAGCTTTCATTGAAAAGGTCAAGTGCCATTTGATGCACAAAGTCGGGCAAAATGTCTCTAAGCTCTTTTGCCATGTTCCAACCCTCCTGTTAAGTTATTATTACTTTCAAAAAGGCAGTTCTTCATCTTCCCACTCACACTCACTTAGCATAGGCTCCCTCTTTTCCTTCAACCTTACAACTTTGAGACGAAAAAGCTTTGGAAAAATCGGTTCCAGCTGGATAGGACGATCAAGGAAGCAAAAGAAAGCCCAGAGCCTGAGAGCAAGGTAAGCGTCCATTTTTGCATCGTGCCATTTAGAGGGTCTTATACCAAGGCACCTACGGACAGCCACAGGGAGCTTCTTCCAGCCAGTAGAAAAGAAGTCTGAAAAGGTCTCCATCAAACAGATATAGGCATGGTTCCCATGCGGGAGCTGGTGGAGTTCCGACCTTTCCTCCAAAAAGTGCATTTCAAAAGCGGCGTTATAGGAGACGATAAAATCCCTGTCTTGAACAAAAGCCCAAAAGTCTTGGAGAACTTCCCTCTCCGTGGGGCAGTTCTTTAGGTTCTCAGGGTCTATGCGGTTTACCCAGTAAGCTGGGTTTTCCTCGGCGTAGGCATAGCGGTTGAAGACCACGGGTCCTCTGGGTGTGGGCTTTATGGCACACAGCTGGAGGATCTGATCTTTCCCTGCAAAAAGCCCAGTGGTTTCTAAGTCTACCACTACGGAGCTATAAAAAAGTTCCTCAGGGTTAAATATCCGCATGGTTCCCTCCTAAAATGGGATTTCATCATCCCCACCCACAAGCTCAATAAGCCCAGTAGCGGGCCAATAGTTTACAGAGAACCCTCTTCTACGGAGTTCTCTGACGATCTCCTGCACCCACTGCGGTGGAACAACCACGCTACCTTTTTCCTCAAGGGTGTGGATGATTTGGTCTATGTCGTATTTTCCGTTTCCGTTGGTGGGCAGAGAAGTAGAGCCCAAGGAACCATTGCCGTTAGTGGGTGGTTGCCCATTTTTCTTTTTCTTTGCCTGCTTCAGCTCCAGCACATAGTCCCTAATCCTTGTGATTACCTCATCGGAGCTAACAAGCAGAACGTAGTGCCCGTTGTTGAGCTTTCGCCATAGGACACCTTCAAGCTTGTCTATGTATTCTGAAACCGCTACAAGGTTTGCCTTTTCTGGATCGGCCTTCCGCCACGTAGTGTAGAGAGCGGTCGCAAGTTCCTCCTCTGAAACCTTCACCACATCACTACCTTTGGTTCTTTCTTCAAAGAACCTTACGACATTCTTGACTACTTGGAAAGAGGGAAAGCCGGGCACGGATGTAGTTTGCTCAAGGTAGTTGTCAACCCAGCTTATGATTTCTGCTGTGCTATAGGTCTTTCCTAAGGCATCCTTGAAGTATATAGGTCCCCCTTTGAATTTCATTTCCCATCTGTATTTAATGAACTTTTTGAAAAACATCTCTCCAGTGGGCGTCCACCTCAGAAATGCATAGGCGTAGGTTTCTAAGAATGCTCTCACAATCCACTGGAAGTCCTTCTCAAGGTCATAACCTGATTCCGTAAGATATCTTTCAAGAGCTTCATCCAAAAGCTTCATATACTTGCCTATCTCCTCCCTCTTGTAGATGAAGTGAACTCCAAACTCCTTCATGGAGAAGTCATTCAGTTTCATCAAAATAGCGATAAGCTTTTTGCGTGGGTATTTAAGCCTTCCTCTTTTTTCTAAAGCATTCCTAGTTCTCCCTTCAAGGTTTTGAAGGTCTTTGTTTATCCTCTCAAGGAGTTTTTCCGCTTCTTGGAGTTTGCCTTCCTTCAAGCAGTTTTGGGCTTTCTCTGCGTTCTCAAGTAGCTTTTTGACCGCACTGAGAACTCCTCTCAGGGTAATGCCCCTTTTCTTTTCAGATGCAAAGAGTAGACGATTGAACTCTTCCTCACTTAGCTCCCCATCCACCAGCTCCACGTGCTCTTCAGTCTCCTTCTCAAACTCTTCCGTGTGCGTGGAGCTGGGTGGGGTATCCTGCCCATTGGAACTGGGTGTACTAGTAAGGGTCTCCCTTTCACTGGAACCGCTCGGGGTCTCCTGTTTACTGGCACTGGTGGAACTGTTTAAGGGCTCCCCATCCACTGGAACTGGCAGAGCTGTTTTTGGGTCTCCACACCCATTGGAACTTGTAGAACTGGTGAAGCCTGTCATTTGTTCCTGCATGGGCTTTACCTCCTTTCCGAAAGCCTTGTCAAGTATCTGATGCATTTGTTCAGACCTGTCTGAGTGGGCTTTTTCACTTCCTTCGGTCTCGGTAAGCTTGTTGGAAGGTTTTTCTTGGTGGGTGGAAAGCTCCTCAGAAAGCTGTTTAGAAAGTCCGCTGGAAGAGGAGTTCTCTTTGAAGGAGAAGGGAGAAGAACCTACAGACACCCACCCCCTGGACATAATCTCTTCCTGGAACTTTTCCCAAACTCTGTGGAACCATTCCAAAGCTCCGTTCTTGGTAGACAGTCCTTGAACCAGTTTGCCAAACTTCTCCTTGATCTCCTTCCACAGCTGTTTAAGGATTTCACTCCGAGGTGGGACCTTGTAAGGCGTAAGCTGAAGGAGGGTGTTCTTCCCATGGGAGACCCTCCTTGGAACCACCAAAACTACAGGAAGACCATCCTCAGAGTGGTACTTCTTGAGAAGGTCAAAGAGAGCTTTTCGTAGTGGATGAGTGGATTCTTGAGAGGCTTCTTTGGAAATGGAACTCAGTGATAGAGGATTTTCAAAAACATCTGAAAGCACCACCAAAGGAACAGCAGGAGTTTTTGACGCTTGCTGCTGCATAGACTTTGCTTGTGCTAATATGTGGGAGCGGGGGCGGTTAGTTAAAAGGCTGCCAGCCCTAACCTCCTTACCAACCCCAAAAAACTGAATATTACCTACCTGGACACTTCCAAATAGGACAGGTATCTGCCACCAGCTATACCACCCATCTGGATTTATCCCTTTTCCCCATAGCTCTTCCCTCTTTTTTGCTCTGCGTGCCTGTGCTTCCTCTTTGCAACGCTGGATGAACTCAGCTTTTCTACGTTGGAACTCTTCCAGCCAAGCTTCCCTGTTCCAGTCCTTCTTGTGTTTCGCTCTGTTCCCTCCCTTTCTGTGGGCTCTTAGAAAAGCGAGAACCTCCTCGGATTTTGTAAACAAGTCCTCAAATTCATAGCCGTGCTCTCTCATAAAGCTTAGCATGTGGTAGATCTTGCTTCTGGAAATTCCTAAGTATCTTGCTATGTGCGAAATCTTTTGGTGGCCTTCCTTCCAAGCTTCTATTACCCGCACAGCCAGATCTTCCCAGTGCTCTTGCTTGCGTTCTTTCTTTTCCTGCTGCCTTGGATGTGGCCTTTCTGTGTTGGTGTAGTGTTCGTCAAAGTACTTCAGGAATTTCTGAAGGGCTTCTTCGTCGCTCTTTGTGCGGATATCAAGGCGGCTTCTGAGTTCATACTCAATATCCCACAGGCTGTAGCCTGCCTTCCACAGCTGTCTGCAAGCTATAAGGGTTCCGTGTCTGGATAGAGCGAAGAAAACGTTAGAATATGGAGGTTCAAGCAAGCTATCCAGCTCTCTCTTTACGTCCTCTGCCTTCTCCTCGTTTTTTGGCTTTCTCACCCTGTAGCGTGGCTTTCGGAAGAGTTCTTTAGGAAGCCAGAGAGGTAGCGTCTTTTGCCAAAGGTCCTCCAAAGGTAGAGGTTTCCCAGTCAGGATAAGCCTGGTGGCAAATCCATCCTTTAGGGGATTCGGCACGCCTTCCACCCATACCGCATGCTTGGCGGAGACTATGTCGGCTTTTATGCCAACTTTGGAACAAAGTTCTTTTAGACCTCTCTCTACATGCTTTATGCGGTAATCCCGAGCAAAGGGTAATTCGTAGCCTTGAAAAACCTTTTCCACCCGTCTTTTGCCGTCCTCATCCTCTACACCTACCACCCGATATCTTTTGCGGTGGTAGAAGTAGATGTAAACGTGGTAGCCTTTTTGGGTCTCCCAAACTTCAGGGTATACCTTAAGCGTCCAAAGGTACTTGATCAGCCTCCAGAGGGCTTTCGTGTCTTTGTTATCAATGTCAATAAGAACTCTGAAGGCTAACCTGACAAGCTTGTCGGTTCCAGAAATGACACGAAGGTCAAGCTTGATTAGTTTCTCCCTGTCTCCCTTGGCAATCTTTCGGTTCTCCCGAAGTTCCTTTGCGGTCTCCTTGCGTAGGAAGAAGAGTCCTAAATGGAGGACAGCCAGGTCGTGCTCTCGGGCAAAGTCAAAGATTTGGGCGATAGTGCGAGGGTCTGCACCAAGGCATGCACCAACTGGTTTATGCTTGCGGTCTTTTTTAGCAAAAAGCAGGAATACGTTGACAGGAACGTAAGCTTGTTTCCAAAGTTTGTCAGAAAGAGCCTTTTTGACAGCCTTAAAAGAGTGAAACTTTCTGGCCTTCTGGGGTAGCAGGGCTGTCCGCCTGCCACCCTCTTGACTGTGTCCTTCATTCTGGATATAATTTCCAGTATTCACGGGGTGTCCTCCTCATCTATGGGAGGCATGGAGGCTTAATGCCTCCCATGGACCTCCCGGTCTGTAATATTATTTTACCTATCATGAGTGAAAAAAAGTCAGCAGCAAAGATTCAGCCCCAAAAACAGCCTCAGCAGAAGAAAGAGCACCCACTCAAGCTCTTTGAAGGCAAAAGGGTGGTTATTAAAGAGACAGGTCCGGCTATCATAGAGGGGGACTGCATAGTGGCAGAACCCGGGTATCTCATTCTGACGAATGTAATAATCAAAGGGACTAAGCATGTGGCAGAGGCCCAGCTTCTATACATCCCACACCACCGCATAAGCTTTGCCCACACAGCACCCACTAAAGTAGAGAAAATAGAGGAAGAGGAAACTCAATAATCGCTACTCCCTTCACCCTCCCACCCTTTCCACCTACCCGACCAACCAATAACCCACCTTCCCACCTACCCACCATCCATTAACCAACCCTTCCACCCATCCACCTAATAATAGGTTAATAAATCAACTTGTTAATAGATTAATTAGCTAATTTGTTATTAAACCATTCACACACTTCACAGCGGATATACTCATCCAAAATGTTAGATTGTATTAACAAATCAACAAGTTAATATGTTAGCAAGTCAACTCGCTAACAATCTCTACTTTGGTAAAGGTTAGTTTCACAAGGCTATGGTAAACTTATTGATTTATTAACAAATTAATCAGCTAATAAGTCAATTTATTAATCACCCGTTTTTATGCTTGAAATAGAAGTCTTCCAAAGCCCTATTAATCAACTCAGACTCGCTTACCCGTATGCCCTTTTTCAAATACATCATCTGGAGTTCCTTAAGCCTCACTTCGTTTTCCATGGTTAGGTAAAAGCCCTTCAGCTTCCTATTCTTGGTAGCTTCTTTTTTTTCTTCAGAAGTGTCCTTTTTTATTGCCTCCTCTGACTTTGGCTCCTCTGACGCTGGGGCCTGCACATCACTGAGAATCTTTGAAACTATGCCTAAGTTTCTCTTAGCCATTTTATAACCTCCTCCGCATAGGTAGATAGTATTTTTAATGTCTCCTGATCCAGCTGTTTTAAATCTCCTCTATTTATACTGGCATACTGAAAGCCCGCCCTTTTGGGAATGGGTGGTAGAACTTTATAAGGAAGCCTCTGAAGCTCTTCAAGGACTTTGTTATGAAGGGCTACTTGCTTTTCGTAAAAGGTAGGTGCCAATGCTACTACTTGGGTTTTTATTCCTGTATATTCCTCCAACTCCTGCATGACCCTGAAAATATGCTTTAAACCAGAGAGGCTGAAAAACTGAGTTTCCACGGGAATTAGCACACCGTCGGAGGCTATGAGGGCGTTTATAGTTAATATGCCGAGGTTCGGCGGGGTATCTACAAGAATTAGGTCGTAGTTGTTAAAGGTAGACAGTGCTCTCTTTAGTCTAAGCTCCCTCGCATGCATACTGACAAGCTCAAACTCTGCCTGAGATAAGAGCAAGGAAGATGGGATGAGGTCAATGTTTCCTAAACTTATGGGTTGAGAAGATCCTTTGATGAGTAAGTGGTAGGATTGAGGGATATCCTCAGAGATGTTTTGGGTAAGGCACAGGGTCAAGTTTGCCTGAGGGTCAAGGTCTACAGCGAGAACTTTCAAACCTCTTTCTGCAAGTAGATGAAGTAGAACTACAGTAAGCGTTGTCTTTCCCACGCCCCCCTTGTGGTTAACCACTGCCAAGGTCTTCATAGTTAATAAGTTTACCACATAACTTATTAACAAGCAAGCTAATTAACTTATTAACATTTTAGCAAATTATCTTACCAGCATATTAAAACATTAACAAGTTATCAATTCTATAATTATAGCGGACCTTAGCTGATTAATGATGAAAGTAAAACATGCTCCGAGAAATCCGTCTAAAGAGAATTGAGAGCACTATAAGAAGAAAAGATTTCCATCCGCATCCTCTGGAGCAATACCATGCAATTTATACCATGCTATCATATCTGCAAAAGCTACAGTGGCGGGCAACTTGTTCAGTGTAAAGGAAGAGAAGTTCAGAAGTGTAAGCTTCAGCACATCCTCTATAGCTTCACGTAGAGAATAATAATCACCATAAAGAACTTTTATCCTCAATGGAATATGGGTTCCAAGTGATGGCTCGTAGGTAGAAATAATTGCCTCTTGTTCAGAAAGCAAAATAGCACACCCTTTAGAAGGGTTTTCTACTACATTGCCTTTCATTCGGAAAATTCTGGGAGTTCCGGACTTTAATACGCTTACTAAAGCGAAATTCTCTATTCTATACTTTTTACTGAAGATTTCCACATAAGCTTTAAACTCGTCCTCACTTACCCTTCCATCCCTGTGGATTACAATGAACCTATTCCTGTATTCATAAAGCAAGCTACCCAACTTCTGCACATAAGCTTCTTCTATTGCTTCTCCCCCAGCAGGAACATCAATATTCTTGTAAGTTATGGTTCCTCCATTAGAAGCATCCACGATGATAGCAGTACCTACAGCATTTAAGGTGCCTTTGTTTGAACTCCTTGCCTTTCTTGAAAGGTCTATGCCCACAAATACCTTGTTTGAGGATTCCTTAAGAAAATATGGATAGTTTCCCGTTTTACCAAGTAAGCCAAGAGTTAAATTGTAGACTACATGTTTATCTCTTACATTCGTTCTGTGGTAGATAACCTGACTTTGGATGCCACACCCCAACAATTCACGTTTTATCTCCGTGTAAAACTCAGTGTCAAGTTTTGAAGCATTGGTTAATACGAATAAGAAGGTATTTGAACCCTCTAAATCTCCTACGTGATGTAATAAAGAAAACTCCTTCACATCTGTGGGAATAGGTATAGGAATAGGTTTTAAGCGATCTATGTGAAGACCAAGAGAAGAAACTTTTTTAAGCACAGTGTTCTCTATAATTCGTGCCCTATTTTCCAAATCTCTCAATGAGTTTCTGTTTGTATATAAATACAAAAAACCCACAGAGATACGAGGATTTCTAATTATGGGCTTCCAGTCTTGAGTTTCTAAAACTTTCCTAACAGATCCATTGATTTGATAGAATTTCCCACCACCATCTACGACTTCAAACCTTGGTGCAATATACTCTATTTTTGTGTAAGGCTCCACATCAAGGTCTATTGAATAATCTCTCAACAGAGATGCCACCCTATCCCTAAACCTCATAATTAGCTCCCATCTTTCCCTGGGTTTAGGTCTTATCTGCTGCAACTCTTCCCTGTCTAAGTCTTCTATATACCGCACCTTTACTAAAGCGTTGGCGGGATACGTATATTCTGTCATATCACTTTCATCAAACACAACTTTAGCTATATATCCATACCCATGCTTCTCAACCTCCTTCAGCCCTTTCTCCCATGCGACCTTTGTTTTGTGAAGGGACATTGGTAGCATCTCTTTCATCAGTTTTTCATAGTCTTCTTTACTTACTTCCTTGTAATCCTTTAATATTGCTATCCTTCTATTAGGCGTGTAGTATCTCCCACCGATTTCTGGCTCTTCACCTTTTCTCAACTGTCCGTCCAAGTTTTCTGGGGTGAGTAGCATATACCTAAAGTCTATCCTTAGGTAAGCATTCTGATTTATGAACTCCGTGTCCAAAATATATCTTCTTAATATTCCCTTGGATTTGGATACATACTTCACGTCTTCCCTATTCACCATTAACAAGTTTGCAAAACTGTTTATGAATGTGTTCCATGCCTCTGGACTGCTAAAAAAGTATTCAGGAATAAATGACTGCTTTTCTAAAATGTAGTCATCAGTCTGAAAACTATCACCTATATCCACTAAAGATATTACTGTCTCCCCATCGTAGAAAAAGGGATGTTTATCCTTACTCTCACTAAGCAAACGCAAGCATGCACTATTTAAAAGGAACTTTATATGCTTGTTAATGGCACTTTCTTTTTTCTTAAGCCTATAGGTCCATACTGGCAAAGGATTTTTTTGGGTTAAACCAAATAAATTTGAAACGAAGGTTTCCTGTGCCATATTGCTAATTATAGCTACAGGATACAATTTTTTTGAGGTGAGGGTAAGATATTTCCATAAGGAGGGAAACAGATATGGAATATGTTATCTATGCAGCCTACGGTTCAAATCTACTTACGGAAAGGCTTTTAGCCTATATAATAGGCGAAAGCTTTAGAGGAATTACAAAAAAGCATACAGGATGCCCTGATAAAACGGAACCTGTGTCTCTTGGATGGAATAGGATCCCCTACAGAGTTTATTTTGGAGGCTACTCAGGCTCGTGGGAGGGTGGCGTAGCTTTCTTGTCTACTGAAATGGAGCCTAATTCTGAGTATCATGCGGTAGTCAGGCTTTGGAAAATGAAACGAAAACAATATGAATGCGTGAAATCTCAAGAGGGAAAATCGTATGCAAAAGAGATAAATTTAGGCACTCTTGATGGGCTTGAGATTCTGACATTTACATCAGAAAAAAAGCTTAACTACAATCCACCTTCTAAACTCTATCTGGACGTTTTAAAAGAAGGGCTCAAAGAGACTACGGGCTGGACGGACGAAGAAATAGACAAATACTGGGAGAAGTTTCTGAAATAGGGGGGCAGTCAGAAAAACATAATCTCCGCAATTATCTTAAAATAGCCAACAACTTGGCAGGTGCATCTCGCCCTTGTTTCAATTACCTACTCACCTCACCTAAAATACTTCCTATGTATCTTGTTGAACTCTATTTAGAGGAACTCTCCAAAGTGAGAGATAAAAAGACCATAGAGAGGATTTCCTACCAGCTGGCTAAATTAGAAGAACTAAAACCTCTGGACCAGCGGTCCCTTTTTGAGTTCTACGAATACCTTAGAAAGACCCAATCCCACAAAACCGCTATTCAGACCCTGCAAGAAATCAAACGGTTCTACCACTGGCTTTCCCAAAAAGGCTACCACTATGAGTTTTCACAGCAGGCTTTTGAGGAACTCAAAAAGAAAAAGGAATTTGAAAACAAAGCACGAAAATATTTCACTGAAGAAGAGGTGGAGAAAATCCTTTCCTACATCCGCACCAAGCCTAAACCCTTTGTGTATTACCTTCTGTGCGTGGTTTTACTGTCTTCAGGACTTAGAATTTCAGAAGCACTGTCTTTAAAGCGGGACGACTTCAGAGAGAGAAGGCTAATCACTGAAAAGGGAGAAGAAAGGTCTGTCTTTATAGTTAAGGTTAAGGGCAAGTTTTCAAAGGAGAGAGAAGTTCCACTGGTTCTTTGGAAAAGAGAATGGGAAGAGGTTATCAGAAAACAGCTTGACAGCCTAAAAGAAGAGCAGGCGTTTTTTACCTACAGCCTTAGGTTTCCAAAGTCCGTGAAGGTTTTGACCCTCTCACGGGATGCGGTGTATAGGTTCTTTTTTGACCTGTCTAAAGAACTTAGCCTTGATGTGCATCCTCACAGGTTCAGATACACCTACGCAGTTTGGTTGGCTATGAAAAACATCCCTCCTAATGTGCTAAAGGAGTTCTTAGGGCATAGTTCTGTGAGAACTACCTTGGAAGTCTATGCCCAAGCTCAGAAAGAGAAGGTGTTAGACCTAATTGCAAGCTTATGAATATCTACATTGAAGAACTAAGGAAAGTCTTGAGGCAGGAAGAAATAGACTTTAGGCTTGTGGGCAAACTCCTTGAGTTGGCGGTTGGGGAACTCTATAGGGAACTTTTGCTTTTGCTGGATGGAGAAATTGAAAGGGAAAGACAAAAAAGGGAGAGAGGTAAAGCCCAAAGGCAAGAGGAAGAGCCTATTGAGGAGGAGAACCTCCCCTGCGTGCATTTTGTCCGTGTGGGAAGACCTGCTGGGAGAAAAGATACCGAACCGAGAATGAGTTTGAGGGAGTTCTTTGAAAAGGAAATCATCCCGCTTCACAAAGAAACAGATTGGGAAGAAAAGGCAAGGGAGGTGAGGGAGAGAATTCTTAGAGGGGAGTTTGTTATAGCGGGCTTAGAGGATTTTATTGGGTATCTGTATGCTTACATGCTTTATGAAGATGTTCCTGATTACTTTCCCTCTTCCTCCTCTTGGGCTTCTCTACGGGCTTCCTCAAGTATTCTCTCGTAATCCACAAGTTCTGGAGGCACTCCGTGTTCTATAGCATGTTCTCTTATTGCCCTTAGGAACTCCTTTGCAGAAATTCTTGGCTTTTGTTCTTGAACTTTAGGTTTGGGTTGAGATGGTGGTTGATATTGTGGCTGAGGTGAAGGTGGAGATTGGAAAGTTTGTTGAGGTTGAGGTCGGAAAGTTTGAGAAGGCTGTGAGGGAGTTTGTAGGGTTTGGAGAAGGGTCATTAACTGCTGGAGGAGTTCCTGTTGTCCGATTGGGCTTTCTTGGACTGGTCTGCCCTCAAGGAATCTTCTTGCGAGTTCCCTTGTTTCTTTAGCACCTCTTCTCCTGTATTCAGGAGGAAGAGAAGACAAAAAGGCGGACAGCAACTCTTCAATAACCCCAGACAGATTGGTTAGCCCACGAGATTTGAAACCATCTAAAATGTCTTCCCTTAAAACTATGCAAACCTTCACCTTGCCCATACCTAAAAGTATATCAAACATACCTTAAAAGGTCAGTATGAATGTCTATACATAAAGTATGAAAGGTTATAGCTTCATACACCAATAGACCTATAAACAGGTTATATACACCCAAACTTCCATAAGTATATACGAGGGAGAGAGGGAAAGTGTGGGAGGGAGAGGGCTGGAAGTGAGGTTTTTACATTTATAGGGAATTGGGATAATAGAATTTTCTTACATTTTTGTGGAAGGGTGTGGGAAGGGTTGGGAGAGAGGGTAGCGAAGTATATACCTACGGACATATAAGGGCTTGGTCTATAAGCATAGATGTATAGAGTTCTATGTAAATTGTATAGGCTTACATAATTGTATTGGGGGTGTTTAGGAGTGGCTTTTCGTTTTTTTATGGAAAGGTGTATGGCAGGGACTAAAGGAGTGGCAAGCCTAAGAGTTTGCCCAGTTTTTGAACCTTCTCTTTGTTCTGGAGGAGTTCTAAGGTTTTTTGGATGTGAGGGAGGGCGAGATGGCTTGCTTGTTTTTGGTAGTGTTCAAGTGGGAGAGGATTTTTTCTGTCTTTATCCTTGAGTTTAGGAAGGTCGTATTTGAAGAAGGAGAATATCTCTTTGCAGGTGCAGAACTTGGCGTTTTGGACGAGAGTTATAGCCATAAGGTATTGAAGGAGTTTGGCAAGGGCTTTTCTGTTTATGTGCTTTTGGGTTTTGTTAGCCCAGTTTTTGAAAACAAGGTAAGCGTAATAGAGGGTCATCTGTTGGGAGTGTGAAAGTTTGAATTTCTCTTTTTGGCTGAAGACAAGCATTCCAAGTTGAAATTCCCCTTCTTTGAGTAGCCTATCCAAGTTCCAGCATCGGCACAGGTCTTCTAAGGTAATCCTCCTTTCCTTTTCATCGCCCCATAAAAGGTCTGCATACTTTAGGGCTTTTTTACCTCTTCTTCTTCCTCCTTTTATCCTCCAATCGTCTTTGGCCATGTTTCTACCAAATTATTATAGATTTACCTGCTTTTCTATTGAGATTATCTGCAGTTAACTAAGTGGGTTTCTTTTAGCTTGGAGTTAGTTAACCCTGCAATGCTTTACAGTAAGTAAGGAGTAAGCCACTTAATTAACTCTTTTTAACCCGTTTCCATAAGAAGCCTCCATAAAGCCACGGAAACATCAATGCAGGGTAGGACATAAAACTTGATTCACTTGGAACAGGTCTAACACAAATTCAGGAGGTTAACTAACTCTTAACCAAGACAAGAAAACCTAGTTAACCGCCTAACATGGTTAACTAAATTTTTATACAAAAGCCTCAAACTTAGTTAACCATATTCCGATCTTTAGCGGGCTTATATTTAAGCCTATGAAGATAAAAACCCAAAGCCTAAAGGAACTATATGAAAAGGACTTCTACCTGTGGGTGCAGGAAAACCTAAGGCTTTTGAAAAACAAAGAATACGACCTTGTAGATTGGGAGAACCTTCTGGAGGAAATAGAGGATATGGGACAGAGATATCTGGACAGTGCTGTTAGCTTTATGGCGGTAATCTTGGAACACCTTTACAAGTGGGAAAACTTCAGATACGAAGAATATGTAGGACACAGCTGGGTAAAAAGCATAAACAATGCAAGGAATGAATTTGAGGGTATCTTTAAAAGGCACCCGTCCGTAAAGGCAAAAGCCCAAGAAAGGGAAAATATACAATCCGCATGGGAGTTGGCAGTTTATAGGTTAATTAACTGGTTCAAAGAGCCTCAAAACCACGACCTCGCTAAAAAATACTTTGGTAGATTTCCCACGGAAAAAGATTTCCCACAGGAATGCCCTTATACCTTTCAACAGGTGATGGAATACGAGCCTTGGGTATAGATAGCTAAATCAAGAACCTTTCACCTCCCTTTAATGTAGAAAACTCGCACTGCCTACGCATAGGCAAAGGGAACGAGAGAGAAGTGGTGTATCTGACCCGCCTTGATATCAGAAGCCTCTACTACTTCTTCCTACTGAGTTAGCACGTCCTCTTGTATCTTCTTGAGGAAGTATCTCACGCCATACTCTTTTGCAATTGGGTAATACTTTTGGGTCAGTGCCCGTGCAAAATCTATGCTTGCGTTCTCACCCAATCTCCTTAACTCCCGATAGGCTATCTGAACAAGGTCTTCAAAGCCCAAAGAACGGAAGGGAATTATTGCGT
>Ga0209739_100243_pt1 | contig 23671 bp, 25 predicted proteins | sample JossMetagenome_2_FD_184729 | JGI IMG/M metagenome (GOLD analysis project Ga0209739, IMG submission 184729) | Hot spring sediment microbial communities from Joseph's Coat, Yellowstone National Park, USA - JC3_ASED (SPAdes) (version 3) | ecosystem: Environmental > Aquatic > Thermal springs > Hot...
GTTACTGTTGTATAAACTGTTGTATATGTTGTATTGGTAACTGTTGAGGTAGAAGTTAATGTAGTGGTTAATGTAGTTGTAACTGTTGTATATGTTGTATTAGTAATTGTTGAGGTAACAGTAGCTGTAGCTGTTGAGGTAACATTTGTTGTGACAGTAGTATTTGTATAAACTGTTGATGTATTTGTAACTGTTGTATAAACCGTTGAAGTAGATGTTACTGTTGATGTAACTGTTGTATATGTTGTATTAGTAATTGTTGAGGTAGATGTAGCAGTAACTGAAGATGTAACATTTGTTGTGACAGTAATAGTAGTATAATAAGAATAAGTACAAGCAGGTACTTGAGAATATATAAAATGTACGGACAATAAATAAACAAAAATAATTATAAATATAGTTAGAATCTTATACAACTTATACACAATACTTCCTTTACTTCTGCCTTTATCAAACATTATAAAATATTTTTTATATAACATAATTTATAAAGCTTTTACATTATTTTCTCATAAGCAAATAAATAACTAAACCTACAACTATTACTAAAACTATTACAACTTTTATTTCTGTATCATAATTAGAAGAAGAACTTGTTGTTTGATTTGTTAAATAATAAGTATAACATATATTTGAAAGATAAGTTAGTCCATTTAATTCTTTTTGATATGTTAAATTAAAACATAAATCTTCTCCATTTATCATTGGAACATTATCATAAATATATATATATTCTGTAGAATTGTACAATAAATTACCTATATTAATTGAATCACGGAAATTCTGATTATTAGAATATATTGTCAATCCAACATTATATAAAACATGGTTCCTATTATCATTTGGATATGTAGATAAAATTACTAATAAAGTTCCGTTATTATTTAAGTATATCCCATTAAAAGATAATGACTCTCCATAAACATAGTAAGGTATAATATATAGATCTTGTAATAGATTATCAGAATATACTTCAATTAAAATATAATATATCCCTGGATATAGATTTGATACATCAATATTATCATAAATATAATTATATCCTTTATTTAATTCTACATTAAAAGAATTATTATATATTGCTCCATATAATATAGCATCCCAACTAGCTAGTTTGATATTTATTGTTGCATTAGTATTATATAATGAATAAAAACTTAAGTTTAAATTTAATATCCCATTATTATTTATTAATTCTGTTTGATTCCTTACAATATCAATCCATGGATAATTACCAATATTGGGATTATTTATGTAAATATTTTCAAATACTGGTGTAGAAAAATTATTCGGATTACCAATTATATGCTTTGTAGCAGTATATAGATAAAATAATAATTCATAATTTCCTGAAGATATGTTTTCTGGAATTTGATATGAAAAGTTTACTGTATAATTTTCATATGGAAATAAATTTGATATAATCTTTAATTCTGCAAATAATACTTGAGTACCAAAAGAAGAATTTTCATTAACTAGCATTATTCCTAAAAATATTTGTGGATAATAATATGGGTCATTATTTTGTATCAAAACATATCCAGTAATATTTTGTCCGGCCAAAAATTCTTGATTATATAAATATGGAGTAATTGTAATATCTGGAATATAACTTTGATTATAATAATTAATTTGATAAGAGAAAATATTCCTAGTTGATAAAAATATAAGGAAAGATAATAAAATTAATAATATTTTCTTTTTCATATATTATCCTTAAAGAAAATATTTATAAAATTTATATCCAATTATTTCTCTTTAATCTTAATAAAAAGGATAATGCTTTAGCAGCCTCTTCTGGAGATTCAAATGCTGGTAAATATTCCTCAACAGACATTTTTATTTGTTCTGTAAATCCTCCCCCATATATTAAAAATACTAAAGGAACTTTTTTATTAATTATTTTTGACAATTTTTCAGGAAATTTTTCTGTAAAAAAAGGTAATTGAGGTAATAATATTGCAATTATTCCTTCAGTTCTTGAATCATTTAATAAAATCTTTAATCCTTCTATATATTGATCTTCATTTGCCTGAGCTGTAGTATCTATTGGATTATGAAATGAAGCAAAGGAAGGTAGAATATTTTTTAATTTTTCTTTAATATCATCTGGTGTTTCTTCTATTTTAATATTATTTTCTACTAAAGCATCTGTTGTTAAAACACCTTCACCCCCGCCATTTGTATATATGTAAATAACCATTATTATAAATAGAATGCCAGAGTTTTTAAATAAATCATAAAATCTCCCATACTTTTTGCTTCAATTATATTATATTGTTTAAATAAATTTCTATATACTTCATAATCTCCAGCCATAGATGCTGTATGAGAAGAAACTGCAACAGAACCTCTTTTTGTTTTTCCAGATTTTAATACTATTACTGGTCTATTTAATTGACTTGCAACTTCTAAAAATTCTTTACCCCTTCCTTCTCTTAATCCTTCCATATATATAAATATTGCCCTAGAATTTTGATCATCCTTTAATTCTTTTAATATTTCAACCTCATCTAAATCAATTTTATTCCCATAAGAAATTATCTTTGATACACCAATATTTTTACTTGATAACCATTCCATAACTGCTAAGGCAATTGCACCAGATTGTGATAATAGAACAATTTTTCCTTTCTTTGGTCTTATTAATCTTTTATCATCAACAAAAAATGTATCTATACCATTATATGGATCATATACCCCCATACCATTTGGTCCCAATATTCTTATTCCATATTTTTTTGAATATTCTAATATTTTTTCTTCAAGATCTTTTCTTCCAACTTCAGAAAAACCAGCAGAAACTATTATTGCCAATTTTACTCCTTTTTCTCCAGCTTGTTTTATAACTTCAGGGACACCTTCTGCAGGTATTGCTACTACAACAGCATCTATATTTTCATTTATTTCAAGAATATTTTTGTAACATTTTAGATTATATAAATTATCGTAATTTGGATTTATTGGATATATTTTTCCAGGAAATCTTTTAATAAAATTTTTTAATATTATATTTCCAACCTTTCCTTCTTTATTACTTGCTCCTACAATTGCAACAGATTTTATATCAAATATACTCATACTTTAATATAGCACCTTACATATTTATATCTTTTTTCACATAATTGGCATAACATAGATTGTAGATCTAATAATTTGATATTTTTATCTTTTTTTAATAATTCTGCCATTTTAATTAATATAATTTTATCTTCTTTATCAAATTCAAAATAAGATTTACCTCTTATACCTTTCAAATATTGAGAAACTGCAGATTGAGTTATTGATAATTTATCTGCAATTTCTTCCTGAGACATTTTATAATTATCATACAATATTTTTGACAATTCTCTTCTAATTGAAGGAAGCGTTTCTTTTACAAATAGCTCGCATCTCAGTGTCATATAATGATGTTATATAATAAAATTTTAAAAATAACCTACCAACCTAATTAAGTATAATCTTTCTAATAATTATTAAACTATTCAATTAAAACACTTTTTATACTATCATTTGTTTCAATATCTTTAAAGAACTTTTTATATAGATATATATTTTCAATATTAACTATAAATGCCAATATGAAGGGAATTTGTAAAGCTAAATAATCTATCATAAATCCACTAAATATTGATGCAATGGCAGATGGAAATAACCTAGCAGCTTGATTCATGCCAGTTGCTGTAGATCTTGAATCTTGACTAACTAAACTCATCATCAAAGATGATTGAGTTGGCAATGAAATAACTCTAAACATAATATAGATTAAATATAGTGCTAATGCTATTATTAGATCATAAATTAAGATTTGAGAGAATCTGTTCACAAATGGTAGTAATATTAGAGCTACGGTAGATATAGATCTTGTTAAAACAACAGTCCTAACAAAACCAAGCTTATCAGTTATTATAGGAGTTAAAAGAGATGCAAATGCAGCTACAATACCACCAAGGAAAAATATATTGCCTATCTCACCCTTAGGAACTTTAAGTAATACTTCAAAAATCAAGGGTAAAAATGCCCAAAAACAATTATAATCCTCATTAATTGTAGGCCCGCCGGGATTTGAACCCGGGACCTCCGGATAGTGAGTCCGGCATCATACCCCTAGACTACGGGCCTTAAAATATTTTTATAAAAAATATTTTTTATGATATTAGAGAAAATTACCTCAAAATATATTAACTATATAACTGTAAGAAATTATGATAAAAACAAAAAATATATTGGGCAAGATTGCATTGTAAAATATTTATTAAATAGGAAAAAATTGTATAAAGATGATGGAGAAATTATATACAAAAATTTTATTGAAGTAAAATATAATAAAGATGCAAAAGAAGAAATAGATATGCCAAAAGAAAAAATATTAAAAGATATTGAAAGTGAAAAGAAATTCCTAATAGATAATTCATTATATAATTTATTACCAAATAAGGGAAAAATTAGTTTAAAAATACAGATTTCTCAATCATTAAAAGTTATAAGGGAATATTTATTTGATAGTAGTTTAATATTAATTGGGGATATTGATTATTCCTTTTTAGGTAGAAATCTTGTAAATATATATAAAAAACAAGAAGATTTTGATTTCTATAAATATAAAGCAATAATATTAGATCCTTACGGAGATGAAATATTAAATGACGAAGATTTAAATAAATATAACTTATTTATTCTAGGAGGAATTGTTGATATTGATCTAAATTGGCAATATGCAACGCAATATTTATTTAGAAATATCGATTTACCACATAAAAGAATAGAATTATATGGATCTATAAAGAATGTTCCAGATAGAATAAATATACTAATAAAGATTTTATTAGACTCTATTTATTTAAATATTCCATTAGAAAAATCTATATTAATTAATTCACCAAAAAAATTTATTAAACGATTTCAATAATATTATATAAATTTTCATAAACGGAACCTGGATGTTCTTTAATATAATTATCTAAGTTTCTTGTTATTCTATCAATACCTATTTTATCAAATGCCTTTCTTAAATTATTTAAGTCTCTTTCATTAAATCCCTTACTTATTATTTCTTCAATTTTATCTCTATATTCTTCTTCATATTTTTCTAAATCTTTTTTATCCCTATCTTGATATCTAAAGAATTTATAAAATAAAGAAAATAATCTAAAATTACGAAAATATAATGTATGCTCCAAACCACTTTTTCTAATTAGTATATTTCCTTCTGTATCAATCATTATATATAATATTTTATTTTTTTGTGGCTTTACTTTTATATAAGAATATATTCCATATAAGTTTGGAACTATTAATTCTTCTCCATTTAAACTTAATTCAAATCCATAAACAGTATTTGGTAGAAATTCATATTCATATCCTCTTTCTTCAATATATTTTGTTATCTTATTTGTTTGTTCTATAGTTTTTTGTTGATCCATGCATACTATATCAATTACATTACTTACATCTTTTTCTCTAAATTTTAAGATTCTTGCTATTTCTATATTCCCAACTGTAGAACAACCATTAATAAGTATACTATCTAAATCAATATATTTTTCTATTTCAGCAAAAGGTACCCTTCTCCTTTTTATTCCTTCATGAAATCTTGCATTATATAAAAAGACTATATGTTGAATTTCTGAAACTATTGGAAGATAATATTGAGGATTTGACAATTTATTAGCATTATTTATTATATTTCTAACACCCCAAATTATTGATTCAAGATTATTAACCATAAAAATTATTAAATAATTAATTTTTATAAGAATAGCCCCGCGGGGATTCGAACCCCGGTCTCAGGGACCAGAGCCCTGAATCCTAGACCACTAGACGACGGGGCTTTCCTAAATATAAATTTATAAAAATAAAAATATATAGATTTATTCATAAATGAATAAAGAATATAAAAGAATATCCATTAAGGACGTAAAGAGATTAATAGCAATAGTAAAGATAAATAAAGATGATAGTTTTATAAATATTATTAGAGAATTTTCTAATGATTTTGCAAAAATTTTAAATAGTAGATTATTATATTATAAAATTTATTTATTTCCAGCAGATTTTGAGGGAAATAAAGATATAACATTTACTGGAATCTTAACAACATCTCATATAGTAATAAGTAGCTATACTGAAGAAGATGGAATTTATATAGATATAGATGCTGCATGGTGCAGTGGAGAAAAATTAAATAAAGAAAAGTTAGAAGAATTACTTAAAAAATATTTTAAAAATTATGAAATAAAATCTTTTAAGATATATGATTATCTGGGTGAGGAAAGCCTTCTCAGCTGATAAATGATGAATGCCAAGTTCACTGATAAATTTATAATGGTGTTATATAATATATTATTCAATGCTTGAAAATATTGAAAAATGGAGAGTACATGATTTAAATACTTTAAAACAATTAGAAAAAGCTGGATATGGAATTTACAATCATTCTGCTGTTGAAATTTGTCATTGGACAAAAGAATCAATTATAAATGGAAGAACATGCTATAAAAATAAATTCTATGGAATAGATACTGCAGGATGCATGGAAATGACGCAATCCGTTGTTTGGTGCACAAATAGATGTATATTTTGCTGGAGACCAAATACAAAATTTGAACCTTATTATAATATATTACCAGAAGATAATGTAGATAAACCTGAAGAAATAATGGAAAAACTTAGAGAATTAAGAAAGAAATTATTAATTGGATATTATGGAAATCCAAAAGCAAATAAAGAATTGTTAGATAAATTTATTGATAAACCAACACATGTTACATTCTCATTATCTGGAGAACCATTATTATATCCATATGTTGCAGAAAGTATATTATATATTAAGAAAAATTGGCCATGGATAAAATCAATATTTATAGTAACATCTGGACAGGTTCCAGAAGCATTAGAAAGATTAATTGAAAAGAATGCGTTACCAACACAGTTATATATATCATTTACGGCTCCAAATAAAGAAATGTATAAAAAAATATCTGCACCTTTATATAAAGATTATTGGGAAAGATTTCTAAAATCATTAGAAATTGCTTCAAAAATGAAAACAAGAAGAGTTGCAAGAATAACATTAATTAAAGGAATAAATGATGATCCAAAATATTTTGATGAATGGGCAAAACTAATTGAAATATATAATCCTCATTTTATAGAAGTAAAATCTTATTCATTCTTAGGATATTCTAGATTAAGATTAAAATTTGAAAATGTTCCAAGTATGGAAGATGTAAGAAATTTTGCAAAAGGATTAGTAGAAAAATTACCTGGTTATGAAATATTTAAAGAAGATATTGATTCAAGAATTGTATTAATAAAAAATAAAAGAGAAGGAATGGATATAGATCCTATAATAAAAAATGTAGAACCTAATGTATAATTATTTTAATCTATAAGGTGAAACTATTCTACCAAATTTTCTAATTGCTGCCCAAAAAGGTGGTCTCATAAATTTTCTTATTTCTCTAATTTTTCTTATTTTAACATTATAGTTCTTAAATACCATTATAATTCCTTAAATGAAAAAATTTTAAAATTATAACAAAAAGAAGAATCCTATAGATATGGCTGTTAAAATTATACTATGAATTATACCAGACTTTATAGTTCCCTTTGCAAGTTTTCCAATAACTAGACCTGTAAAAATTGCATTAATTAATAATAATAAAAATGATAAGAATCTATATATATTTACTAATTCATAATATGATTCTTTATTAAATGAAAGACCCAATGATTTTATATTAATTATTAAATAATATACTGCAATAATTGATAATAAAACTCCAAAATATAATCCATAATATGTATAAGTAGTAAGCTTTAGTTGAGATAATCTATCCTTTTTTATCATTTCTAAATTTCTTATACTTTCTGATAATGTATCTAATAAGTTACTTAAATCTCCACCGCTTCTTAAAACATTATTTATATTTGATAAAACTTCGGATATTTCCAAATTATTTATTCTTTTTGCAGAATCATTTAATGCATCATAGAAAGTTTTTCCATATTCCATTTCAGAAATTATATATTTAATTTCTTTATTCAATCTTTTTCCATAATAATTATTTGATACACTCTTTAAAGCAACTGGTAATGGTTGTCCTATTTTTAAATAATGAGATAGATCTCTTAAAAATAATGGAAAATTATTTACCATCTCTTCATATTCTAAATATTCTTGAAGGTATTTTAATGAATAAATTAAATATAATAGTACAATTATTCCAATTTTAACAAATATATTTATATTTATTGGTAAGAATATGAAAAATATTGAAAAAACAGTTATTAAAGATATGTATAGTATGTCCTTTTTATTCATTTATAATTTTCTTATTTTATCCAATAAAAGCTTTTTCTCCATCCTTGTTACCGTTTCTTTTACCAATTCTATTGCATCAACATTTACTGATATAGAATCTATACCAAGTTTTACTAATAGTTCTGCATAATCTGGTCTAGAACCAGCTTGTCCACATAATGATGTATATACTCCATATTTTCTACATATTTTTATTACCCTTGATATTAATTTAACAACAGCAGGATGTCCTTCATCCATTAATTTTTGTACCATTTCATTATTCCTATCCACTCCCAATGTTAATTGCGTTAGATCATTTGTTCCAAATGATATAAAATCTATACCAACTTTTTTAATTATATCTTCAATTGTTAATGCAGCAGCAGGTGTTTCTACCATTATTCCAAACTTTATATCTTTTCCAGGTATTAATCCCTCACTTTTAATTATTTCTTTTGCCCTATATACTTCTTCCCATGATATTACAAATGGTAACATTACCCATAAATTATTTAATCCTCTTTCTTTTACCAATATTTTAAAAGCCCTTATTTGAGCTCTAAATAATTGTTCCTGATCTAAATCTCTTCTAATACCATGCCATCCCATCATTGGATTTGCTTCCTTTGGTTCTTTTTCTCCTCCCTCTAAATTTCTATATTCATCAGTCCTCATATCTAATGTCCTAACTATTACAGGTTTTGGATACATAATTCTTAATATTTCTTCTAATCTCTCTACTAACATATTTGTAAATTCATCTAACTTATTATTATCTAAATACCATCTTGGATGCTTTCTATTTCTTAATACCAAGAATTCCAACCTTAATAATCCTATACCATCTACTAAATCTTTTACCTTACTTACAGTTTCTGGATAATCAGCAATTACCATAATTTTTGTAGCTGTAATTTCTAATGGAGTAGATTTTACTATTTTCTTTGCAATTTCCTTCCTAGTTAATTCTCCCAATTTTACTTCTCCTTCATATACAACACCATGTGTTCCATCTACAGTTATAACCATTCCATCTTTCAATATTTTGGTTGCATCTTTTGTTCCAACAACTGCAGGTTTACCAAGTTCTCTTGAAACAATTGCAGCATGCGATAAGTGTCCACCTTCATCTGTAACTATTGCAGAAGCCTTTGCCATTAATGGTTCATAATCTGGATTTGTCATTACAGTAACTAATACATCTCCTTCTTCAAATTTATCAAATTCTTCTGGAGATAATATTATTTTTACTTTTCCAGTACCAACACCTGGAGATGCCGCAATACCTCTTAATAATACTTTTTCACTTTTTACTTCTACTTCTTTCTTTGTTTTCTTAATTGTTGTTATATTTCTTGTTTGTACAATATATATACCAGTATCATCAATTGCAAATTCTATATCCTGTGGATTTCCATAATGTTGTTCTAATATTTTTCCATAATTTGCCAATTTTTTCACTTCATCATCAGATAATACTCTTGCATTCTTTAATTCATTTGGAACCTCTACTTCCTTTGTAAACGAATCTGGATCATATACTGTCATAACTTTCTTTTCATTTATTTTTACTTCCAATATATTTAATGTATTCTTATCTACAATATATTCATCTGGTATTACTTCTCCAGAAACAATTGCTTCTCCTAAGCCCCAGGAAGATTCAATTACTATTTTTGATAAATCATTTTTAACAGGATCTGCAGTAAACATAACACCAGATTTTTTTGAGAATATCTGTTTTTGTATTACAACACATAAAGCTACTTTAGTTTGATCAAATCCCATAGTTGCTCTATAATTAATTGCTCTTGCTGTCCATAAAGATGCCCAGCATTTTTTAACAGCATCCAATAATTTATCTTCACCCTTTACATTTAAATATGTAGCCTGTTGACCTGCAAAAGAAGCATTTGGCAAATCTTCTGCAGTCGCTGAGGATCTTACAGCAACAAATATTGGTTCATTTCCAAACATGCTTGATAATTTTCTATAATTTTCTAATATTTCATTCTTTAAATCATCTGGAATATTTCCTTTTATAAATAATTCTTGTATTTCACTAGCTGCTTTTCTCAATTGTGTTGGATTATTTATATCAATTGACTTTAATATTTCTTCTATTTTATTTTTTATTCCATTATATTCAACAAATTTCCAATAACCTTCTGCAGTTATAGCAAATCCTGGGGGAACAGGAATTCCTATTTTTGTCATTTCTCCCAAATTTGCAGCTTTTCCACCAACAATATTTACATCATTTTTAGATAGTTCATTAAACCACTTTATATATACCATAAAAAATTAGAGAAATGTTGATCTTTATAAAAATTAAAGGACCACTAAAAAATAAGGATTATAAATTTACATTACTTTCTTGCACTTTTTGATTTTCTAAATTAACATTATAATTTTCCTTTATATAATTGTATATTATTTCTGCATATATTTCAGCAACTCTTTCAGGATCTACTAAATCAATTAATTCTTTTCTTTTCTCTTCATTTATATATTTGTTTATATTAAATCTCCCACTTTCAATTTCTCCAATTACTTTTTTAACCAAATTATATAAATCTTCATATGTCTTAAATGATAATTCATTAATTAATATTCCTCTTTCTTTTAATTCTCGTAATCCAGAAATATCCCTATATATTATTGGCAACTTTCCAAATATTAGAGCCTCTAAAGTAGCGAGACCATATGACTCTATATAAGCCGCATTAATATATGTCGTATTTTTTAATTCCCCCATCGCTTCTAAGAATCCTATGAGATGTAAAGGATATACATACAATGAATTTCCCATTTGCTCGCTATATATGTGAACTTCTCCTCTCTTATATTTATTTATAATTTCTTTTAACTTTTCATATTCTTCACTTCCTTCACGCATATCTGGAGTAATTATTATTAACATTACATCTTTACCCTCCTTAAGTAAATCTTCATATAACTTTATTAAATCATTTATACCTTTTTCTGGATGAATTCTTCCGTTATAAATTAGCTTTATTCTTTTATCCTCTTTATATAAATTCACATAATAATCTTTATAAGCTTTTATTTCATCTTTATAATTCTTCCATAATGATATCATAAACATTGGCTCATCTAAAACTATTGCTTTTCTAAATTTAGATCCAGTAACTTTTTCTGCATATCTTTCATTTGAATCACGAACAACATTTGTAGGAAACATCACAATTCCATATTTTAGCTTATCCAATATATACAATTCTTTTTCAACTGCTTCTACTAACCACCCATACTTTTCTCTTAATTCTCTAGCTTCTTCATTATTCTCAAAAAATAAATATTTTGCTAGACCTATTAATTCTTTTTGATCTTCATCGTCCAAATAACCCTTATGTATTCTTTTTTCAAATAAATTATATATTTTTCTTTTAGTTTCTTCTTTTATATTTTTTAATTCATTACGATTAATTATATTCCAAAGATCCATTAACAAATTACCATCAAGATCTGAATGGACCATTACAACAAAATTTCGCTTTTCAGATAATATTCTATCTAAATTTTCCTTTGTTATATTTCTATCAAATATTCCAAAACCAGCACTACTAATAAATTTAAAATCTGAACTGGATAAACCGGTTAATAAATCATCCAACCCAATCTTTTTAGATTTGTTATGATAATTTTGTTCTATCGCAAGTTCTAAAATTTCTTTTATTTTTCCTTCTTTATATAATTTATATAATTCATCAAAATCAACTTCATGATAATCTACACCACCACTTCCATTAAAAGTTGTTACGTAAAGTTTAATTTCTAAATCTTTTAATCTACTTTTAAGTAATTCATATATTTTTAAAAAAGATAAAGTTGCACTTATAGTATATGTTTTTGCCCCAGAATTCCATCTATGATCTGCTAATACTACTATTTTCATCTTATTCTATGATAATACTAATAATACTACTTACTTCATGGTTGCAGCTTAATTGGAACTGGTGGTTGTCTAAATTGGTTTGCTGATTGTCCTGCTTGCTGCTGACCTGCTTGTTGAGGAAGCTGTTGCAATCCTTGACCTATATAACCGCCAATTTTTCCATACATTTCATTAAATGTACTATTGTATAATCCTATTTGACCTAATTTATCCAATATTAATGCTACTGCTTCTGGAATTGGTAATTTTGAATACATTGTATTTATTGATCCTTCTATAGTAGATAAGAACATTTCATTCAATGTAGACATTAATCTAGTTGAAGATTCTAATAATGATATATTTGGTGTCTTAGATATTATATATGATCCTATTTTATTTATTACCCCACCCTGTGCACCATACAATATTGAAGCATATTTATCTAGATTTACCATAATTTCTGACTTTGTTACATTCTTTCCTATTGAATTATAATACTGATATAATGATTCTGCTAATAATTCTCCAGTTATATTTGTAATATTTTGTGCATTCTCTCTTTCTTGTCTAGTAGCAATTTCTCTTTTACCAGTAATTGGATCTGGATATCCTAATTTTTTAAGGCCTCTTATATATAATGTTGATAATAAATAAATATTAGAGAATGTGCTGTTTCCGAATATATTTTGTTTATATATATTTCCCATTTCTCCATATAATTGTGAAGGATCAATACCATCTTTGGTAGAATTAGTATTAAATCCTTCAATTGTATATTTCAATGCTTTATTTACTTTGGGGTCTAATTGCATCTCTATTTGTTTTGCAGTGGCTTGTAAAGCATCACTAATAGAATTTATTACTACATCGTATACTTTTTGGCCAAAATTGGCATCTTTACTTAATTGTATAAATGCATTTTTAACAACATCATCTAACGCCATATTATATCTATGTACAAAAAATTTTATAAATCTTTCACTACCTATATTAACTTACATATAGCATTAAAAAAATTTATAAAGATTACTTCTTTAACAATGTATCAAGTGCCTTTACTATTTCATCCATAATTTGTTTTCCTTCACCAGGCTCTATTATTGCAGCAGTTGATGCTTGTGTATTTATACCACAAGCCTGTCCCAATTTTTGTTTTGAAGAAACATATACATAAATTACTCCCTTTTCTTCACATAATGCTGGTATATGCATTACTATTTCTGGAGGATCTACATCTAATGCAATTGCTACAAATTTTGCCTGTCCTCTATCTATTGCCTTTGTAGTTTCATTTACTCCCTTTCTAATTTTTCCACTTTGTTTTGCTCTCTCAAACAATTCATATACTTTCGCTTCATAATTTTGTATAAATGTATTCAATACATCTTCAGGCCATTTTACATATGGAGCTGTCATCATGATATCATCATTTAGATAAAAAATATTTTAAAAAATATTTTATAAATCTTTAAAATATTATTCAGAATTTTCTGATGCTGGTTCAGCAACTACATAAGTAGGACCAACTTTAATAACTTTTACATTACCTTTCCAACCAACATTTACATTCTTTACAAAAGCTGCAACTCCTTTTATTCTAGCAAATCCATCTCCCCTTTGTGTCAAACTCTTTATCTCTACTTCATATATATCTCCAACTTTTATTCCCCTAACAGCCATTAATTAATATTAAAATAACTTATATATAAGTTTATTCTTTTTGCATATTTTTTCCTTTTTCAATTATCATATTTGTCTCATCATATATACTTTCAAGTACTTTTCTGTAATCTTCTTTATTTTCAGAGATTCTATCCATAGTATCTTCTAAATCTCTTGTTCTTTTCTCAGAAACAAAATCTCCAAAATTTTTTTCTAAAAAGTTATATACATCTATTCCTAATTTTGTTGGTATTAGATTATTGCTTTTATTTATTACATAACCCCTCTCCATTACTTTCTTTACTATTATAGCATATGTTGATGGCCTTCCTATATCCTTTTCTTTCATTAAATTAATAATATCTGCTTGAGAATATAATCTGACCTTTGGTACTTTTTTACCTACAGCTTCAACAATTTTTATTCCATTTTGTATTGGTTGTATTTTCATAACATTAATTCTAAATGGAAATATTAAATCCCACCCATGATCTATTACATCCTTTACACCACTTAATTCAATTTCTTTATTTATTTCTGGTATTTTTATCTTTTCTGTATATTTAATTACAGAAACAGGTTTCATTTGTGATTGAATAAATCTGGTAAATATTAAATCATAAATTATATAATGATATTTTGTCATATTAATATATACATCAATTTCTCCATTTTCTATAGAATTTCTTAACATATCTACATCCAAAGGTCTTGTAGGTCTAATTGCTTCATGTGCTCCACCTTCTCCCCAAGACCTTGCTACGAAATAATTTTCTCCAAATTTTTGACTTATATAATCCTTTGCAATTGATATACCCAAAGGAGATATTCTTGTAGAATCTGTTCTATGATAAGTTATTAATGCAGATTCGAATAGTTCTTGTAATATTTGCATTATTCTATCTACACCAATTTTTAATATATTATTTGCATCCTGTAGAATTGTACTAGTAATATATGGAGGCAAAGGTTGAATTTCTTCTTTTTCCTCTTTATAATCAACTATATTTATTTCTTTATCCTTTATATTCTTTATAATCATGTTTATTTCTCTTCTATTCTTTATCTCAGTATCAATATATAATTTTCTATCATTTTCCAATTTTAATTCTAAAATATATGATTTAGATTTATTTCTTTCATTAAATCTATCAATTATCCAGCCAAGAACAGGAGTTTGTACTCTTCCAGCAGATAACCAATTTTTATTAAAATATTTTTGAACAATTTGAGATAAACTAAATCCCAACCACCTATCTTCAATTCTTCTAACAATCTGGGATTTTACTAAATTTAAATCTATATCTCTTAAATTTTCCAAAGCATTTAATATTGCTGTTTTTGTAACTTCATGAAATTCCGCTCTTTTAATATTTCTATTAAATGGATATAATACTAAATATAAAGAATATGCAATCATTTCACCCTCCGTATCAGGATCTGTTCCGATTATAATTTGATCAACCTCCATGGCCAATTCTTGTAGAGCTTTTATCCTATTTATTGAATCATCAACATTTGTAGAACCACAATATGGGCATTTTCCATCTTTATATTCAGTAAATTGGTTTCCACAGGATAAACATTTTTTAATTGTATTATAATATGGATAGAATACACCATCCTTTCTTTCTATACCAAATAAACCAATATTATCTGTTGTTAATTCTAAAATATGACCCTTTGATGCTGTAATTAGTAAATACATATTTCCTAAAGAAACTTCATAAACCTTTAATCCACCAACATTTCTTATTGATGGTCTTCCAAAAAATGAAGAAATTGTTTTTACTTTATTTGGTGATTCTACAATAAATAAAACAACCTTCATTAACTCTTTTTGTTCATTATATATTTTTCCAGCTTTTATATCCTTAATTAATTGTCTTTCTTTTTCTATTTCATTTTTTAATTCTTTTATATTTATTTCTGAAAAATCCTTAAAAATGTACATTATAATTGGGCAAGAGATACAGAAATAACTTCAGAACTACTTACTCCTTCTATACTATTTATTTGATTTAATAATTCTTCCTCTTTAAATTCCTGATCTGGATATAAAAATTTAACATTTAATGAATTTAATCCAAATGCTATTGGTTGTATTTCATGAGATAAATATTGACCACCAAAATTTTTTATTATATCCTTTACTTTCTCATTTATTTTTTCTAAATCTACATCAACATCATTTGGAGATATTTTTAATGTTATAACTACATATCTTACCATTTTATGGTCCAGTATAACCACAAACTGGGCATTTCCATTCCAAACCCCATTTCTTTTCTTTATTACTTCTTATTATTATTCCCTGACCACAATTTGGACATGTAAATTTTACTACTGTATCACTTACTATTAAGTTTTTCAATACATTTGTCTTTTCTAATTCAGTTATATCCATAATAAAATTCATAAGTAAATCATTTTTAAATTTTTTCTAATATAATTAAAAGTAATCTTTTATTATAATTATATAAATAGAATGAATCAATATATCTTAGAGAATACTTTTTAATATAATTTATTATATTATCTAAGATTTTTTTATAATCATGACTATATAATAAAAGATATAATTTTCCATTATCTTTTAATAATTTGTTTGAATGATAGAAAATATATTTATCTTTTATATTTAATTCTGTATTTTTCTTTATTCTAAATGTAAATATTTTATCAATTGATCTTTCTTTAAATTTTAAATCAATCCATTCTATATCTAATCTTCTAAAAAATATTATATCATTCACCAAAGCATTTTCAGAATTTCTTTCTATTAATAATAATTTATTTTTATCTTTATTAACACAATATATCTTAATATTAACTTTTTTCTTTATATTTATGTATTTTTCAAAATAATCCATATATTTAGGAATTTCCTTTCTCCTCCAAAATATTGGTAGTATATTCTTTATATATATACCTTGTTCTATAGAAAAAGAACCATCATCCATTATATTCAATATTTCTTCATTTTCCCTTATACCTGAATAATATATAATTTTATTTACCAATGTTGATTTTAATTTTTCAACTTTTTTCAGTTGATAACCCCTTTCATATAGATTTTTTAATAAAAAGTGTTTATATTTATCTTTTTCTTTATATAGTATATTATCTATTGTTCTAGAATTAAATAATAATTTTAATCTTTCTTCAAAATCCAAATTTGAATATATTAAAATTTTGTTTTTCTTTTCAATCATATTATAATCAATATTTCTATTTAATATTTTTTCTATTTCTTCAATTGTAATGTTTTCTAAACCTTTTTCGGTTATAAGCAAAGTATTATAATTATTATTCATAGAATATAATATAAATGGAAAATTACATAATTCCATCATTAAGTCAAATACTGACATTCCTAATATTATCATTTGCTTTAATAATATCTACATATACAAGAAGATATATAGAAGACGATATTGAGAAATATTATAAAAAAATACAGATTATTTCATTAATATTGCTAATTTCTCTTATTTATTTCAATTATTATATAATAATATTTATTTTTATTTATCTATTAATTTATAGAAAAAATTATAGAAATTTTATTATTGCACTACAGACTTCTATAATAATATTTCTATCATTATTAAATACTATAAATAGTTATTATGAGTTTTCAATACTTTTACTCTTCATAATATTTTCTTCTTTTTCATATAAAAAATAAAATCTTTTATAAAACAAAAAATAAAGAAATATTATGGAATTAAAAGATGCTATAAGAAATAGAAGAAGCATTAGAAAATATTTAGATGAAGATATATCACATGAAGATATATTAGAAATATTATCTCTAGGAATATTAGCGCCAATAGCTGGAAATATATCACATTATTATTTTATTATTGTAAAAGATCCTGAAAAAATAGAAAAAATTTCAGAATTTGCAGGTCAAGATTTTATAAAAAATGCGAATACATTAATAGTTATTGTATCTGATGATAATAAATTGAAAGCATTATATGGAGAAAAGGGACAAATATTTGCAATACAAGATACTGCAGCAATTGCAGAAAATATATTATTAGCTGCTACTGATAAAAATATCGGAACCTGCTGGATAGGTTCTTTTGATGAAGAAAGTATAAAAAATCTATTAGAAATACCAAAAGATAAAAATATACATATTATAATTTCAATGGGATATCCAAATGAAAAACCAAAAGAATCTATTAGACCAAATTTATATGATATAACATTCTTTGAAAAATGGGGAAACAAATTATATAAGCCTCAATTCTATCCTTTGTTCAAAAATATAAAAAGCATAACAGATTACTTTAAGAAGGTATTTGAAAAAATATAATCTATATTATTAATTTCTTTTCAACTAAAGTTTGTTGTGCTGGTTTTAATTTTGGTAATAATACTTCAATCATTTCATCTATGAATTTTGCTAAGGCTGGTGCATACAACCAAACAGCAACATCCATTGATGATGGGACCTCTTTTTCATCAAATAACATCATTAATATTTCTTCAGAATCAACTGTAACAATTCTTCCTCTATAATCTCCAGCATCATATATTTCAACTACATTCATCAGCTCTTGAACATATTTTGCATTTCCCTCATCTATTGGCGTTATAATCCTAACTGGTATTTGTCTTTCTCTTAATTCATAAAATATTGGTTTTAATGCAATTGCATCTCTAACAAATGTTAATTGAGTTGTAATAATATTTACGTTCTTTTGAGCTTCTTTTAACATTGATTCTAAATGACTTATTATATTTTGTTGACCTCTTATTGCTCCAGATTTTTCAGAAACATCTATTGACCCAACACCAGATTTATGCAATGCATCTAATTCTTTTATTAAATCAGAAGTTTTTACCTTTTCCAATTCATTAATTCTTCTTGTCATTGATTCTTCATATCTTCTTTTTACCCTTTCAACAACTTCTGTAGGTGGAACAGCAAGATATTTTATTGGTTTACCAAGTTTCATGATTACAAATCCTTTCTTCTCTAATGATTCTAAAACATCATATGCTCTTGATCTTGGTATATCTGCAATATCTGCCAATTCTCCAGCTGTTGCAATACCCTTCATTAATAAGGCCAACCATATCCTGGCTTCATAAGTATTCAAATTAAAAGATGACTTTATCTTTTCTACCAACTCTTCACTTATAACCATAATTTATCTATATAATAAAAAGCTTAAAAATAGAATTACTTTTTTTGGCTTTTGTATATTTCTACCAACCTATCAATAGTGTCAGCGTCCTCAATGGATTTATCAGGTCTTAGTCTAATAAACCTAGGAAACCTTAATGCATAACCTGAAGAATATTTGGGACTTTTTTCTATTTCATCATACAATACCTCTATTACAATTTTTGGTTTAATTTTTACGTATTTTCCACTCTGTTCCTCTATATAATCCTTTAACATTTCTGTCATTTCTTCAAATGTTACATCATCTGGACTTTCTTTTTTCTCTTTAAATCCACTTCCAACTTCCCCCACTTCCAATAATTTCCCCGTTTTCTCATCTCTAACAGCAACTATAAAAGATGTTAGCCATCCGCTTCTCTTTCCTTCTCCCCACTCAGCACCAACTATTACAACATCCAAAGATTCTTTCACAGGTTTTAATTTAACCATATAACCAACCCTTCTTCCAGGATGATATGGCGCATCTAATTTTTTAAACATAACACCCTCTAAACCATTACTAATTGCCTCTTCGAAGAATTTTTGAGCTTCATCATCTGAAGATGTTATTATGCTTTCTGATAATGATATTTTATTCATATCTTGCTTTACTATTGATTCTAATATTTTTCTTCTCTCCCTAAATGGTGTATTTATTAAAGATTTTCCATCATAATAAATTATATCAAAGATCCTAACAACAACAGGTATTTCTTTAACCATCTTTTCTATATCATATTTTCTTTTTATTCTTCTTGAAATTCTCTGAAATGGTAAGTATTTTTTGTTTTCTCTATCATATCCAACAATTTCTCCCTCCACTAAAAAATCTTTATCATTTGGAAAACACTCTTTAATATATTCTATTACATCTGGAAATTGCTTTGTTACATTTTCCAATCTTCTAGTCCATAAAGATATTTGATCTCCTTTCTTATGTATTTGAACCCTAAATCCATCATACTTATATTCAACCTGTGCAGGTCTTCCAACAACATCTAAAGCTTCTTTAGCACTCTCTGCCTTTATTGCTAACATTACCCTAATTGGATTTCCTAGTATTGGTTCTAATTTAAATACAATATCTTTTCCTTTTTCTAAAATTTGTCTTACCAATTCACCAAAATCATTCAAAATTGAATATGCCATTTCTACATTTTCTGATGGCAAACCAAAAGCTGTAGCTATGGAATCTATTATAATTCCTTCTCCAACTCCTATTTTCAAATCTTCTAATGTTAATCTCGCAATATATTTTGCTTCTATTGGTGATGATGAAATAAATAAATTAGCTAAATATCTAATCTTTTTATCTTGTGTTCCTTCTCCTTCCAATTCTCCTATTGTTCTAAAGGTATTATATACATCTTTTACGGTTAATTTTTTTGTAAATATTGATTTTTGTTTCCTTTCTGTTACTAATTTCTCTGCAACTATTCCTAGATCTCCTGTTTTTACAAATAAACTTTCAATATAATCCTTATCATAACCTGTAGCCAAAGATAAAGCTCTAATAGTAAATTTTTCAGCTATTCCTATATCTTTATCTTCCCATGGATAAAAAATCATTCCTTGTAATAACATAAATGTCTCCTTTAAGGAATCTTTATCTATTTCTTTAATAAATCTAGCTAATATTTCTGTTTTTTGATTTTTCTCAGAAACAGATTCCAATTTCCTAAACACTTCAGCAAGCTTTGCAAACTCCATAAAAAATATATAAAATTAAATTAAAAAAGTCTATTGTAGAACATCAATACCCAAATTTACATCTTTCCTTACTTTTGTTAATTCTCCAGATTCCCATTCTTCCTTCCATTTTCCTAATATATATGGACTCTTGACTCCAGATATAATTACTGTAACCTTTATCTTTCCTTTCATATCTTCAGATTGTCTTGCACCCATTATTGTTAATGCATCTTCTCCTAGATGTTGTTTTATATATTCCATTGCCTCATTTATTTCATTTAATGTCATATCTGGTCCCCCTTCAACATGTACTAATGCACCAGCTGCACCATTATAATCAACATCCAATAATGGTAATTCTAATGCCCTCTTTGCAGCAGTTACTGCTCTCTTTTCATCATCTGCAATTCCAATACCTACTATTGAAGCTCCTCCGACACCTAATACAGTTTTTACATCTGCGAAATCTAAGTTAATATATGAAGCTTTATCAAATGTCTCTACCAAACCTTTTATCATTTGTCCTATTAAATTATTTGCATATCCAAATGCTTGTGTAAATGGTAAATTACCAGCATATTGTAATATCTTATTGTTATCAATTAATATAACATTATCTGCATATTTTCTTAATTGAGCTAAACCTTCTTCAGCTTTTTCTCTTCTTACTACACCTTCATTATAGAAAGGTAACGTTGCAACTGCTACTACAAGTGGTACTCCAACTTCTTTTGCTATTTGTGCAATAACTGGTGCTCCTCCTGTACCAGTTCCTCCACCCAAACCTAATAATATCCAAACCATATCTGCACCTTCTAATAATTTCCTTATATCTGATTGCGAAGATCTTGCAGCATCCATTCCTTTTGATGGTAATCCTCCAGCACCCAATCCTCTTGTAACTTCCTTACCCAATAAAACTTTTTTATGAGCTTTAACTATCTTTAAATGAGCATAATCTGTATTTGCTGCAATTACTTCTGCACCTTTTATATTCATCTTATATAACCAATCTGCCATGTTGCTTCCAGCTCCACCCACACCTATTATTTTTATTGTTGGCAACAATTTAAACTCCTCCCCTGGCGATACTCCTATTATTTCATCTTCTATTTTATTATTAACCTCTGCCATTTATAGTTATGGCATTTCGCATATTAAAAATATTTCTATAAAAAAATAATGTTTTTTGAAGATCTTAGTAAATTTTCATAAATTTAAGATAGCTTTTAACATAAAAAAATAAATTATTAAAATATATAAATATCCAACAAATTTTTCTGAATAGATAAAAAATCATGTTAAGATAATCATTAATAGATAAATTTTTAAACATTATATAGACCATTGCTATTAAATAACTTATAAGATAAACAAAAAACATAAAATTTATAAAAATTACTATAACTATTATTATTATGAAGTTAGAATCTACCCTACCAATGTTTATATTACCAGCATTAATTATAGCAGCATCAATAGTAGCCACCACTCAATATTTATCAACAGATATTATTCATATGAACTCAAATATTATAGCATATGCTGACTGTGCACAAAATATGATGAATTATGCATTTCTTGGACAAGTTTATAATTTCTCTCAATGTTATTTAAATAGTATAAATCAAACATATGTAAATTGCTATTATAATTCAACAAATATTATATGTAATATAAATGGTACAAATTATATTTATCCATTGGGATAATTTTGTTAAATATCATTTTTTATAAAAAGTTAAAATATTTTTTTATATAAAATCTTTTATGAAATATGCAAAGATAAAAACAAAAGATAACAAAGTATTTGAAGGATATTTAGTAAACGAAACATCGGAATTTATTATAATAAAATTAAAGAATGGTTATAATATTGGGATAAAGAATGATGATATTTTAGAATTAAATAAAGAGGAAATAGAATCAAAATATGAAAATAGAGAATATAAAAAGTTAGAAAATAGAAATAATAAAATATCAATATTAGCTACTGGTGGTACAATATTATCAAAAATAGATTATAGAACTGGAGGGGTGCATATGTTAACTAAACCTGAAGAATTAATTGATCTTGCACCAGATCTATTAGATTATGTTGAAATTAAAAATATAGAAATTCCATTTTCAATTGCTTCAGAAGATATGTTACCAGATAATTGGATAGAAATTGGAAAAATATTAATAAGATTATTAAATGATGATATAAATGGAGTAACAATATTACATGGAACTGACACAATGCACTATACATCAGCAGCACTATCTTTTATTGTAAAAAATCTAAACAAACCAGTTTCAATTACAGGATCTCAGAGATCTTCAGATAGACCATCTTCAGATGCATTTTTTAATTTATTATCCTCCGCAGTATATGATAATTCTGATATAGCAGAAATAGCAATTGTAATGCATGGAAGTAGTTCTGATAGTTTTGCATATGCACATAGGGGAGCAAAAGTTAGAAAAATGCATACAGAAAGAAGAGATGCTTTTCAATCAATAAATTCTTTACCATTAGCAAAAATATTTCCATATAATAAAAAGATAGAAATAATTGATAATAATTATAAGAAAAGAAACAATAATAATCCTTATTTAGATGATAAAATATGTAAAAAAGTTGCATTAATAAAAACTTATCCTGGTTCAGATCCTGATATAATAAAATATTATGTAGATAAAAATTACAAAGGAATTGTAATAGAGGGAACTGGTTTTGGACATGTACCAACAAATCCAACAGATAAAAAATATTCGTGGATTGAAAATATAAAATATGGAATAGAAAAAGGTACAATATTTGTTATGACATCTCAAACAATATTTGGAAGAACTAATCCTTTTGTATATAGTAATGCAAGATTATTATATAATTTAGGAGTTATATATGCAGAAGATATGCATCCTGAAACTGCAT
>Ga0209739_100245_pt1 | contig 23470 bp, 26 predicted proteins | sample JossMetagenome_2_FD_184729 | JGI IMG/M metagenome (GOLD analysis project Ga0209739, IMG submission 184729) | Hot spring sediment microbial communities from Joseph's Coat, Yellowstone National Park, USA - JC3_ASED (SPAdes) (version 3) | ecosystem: Environmental > Aquatic > Thermal springs > Hot...
CGTAGAGATACCAATCTACACGCGAAAGGGCTCGCCGTGTGGCGGCGACCCTTGGCCCAGAATCGCGTGGGACTGGCTCACAGAGGGCTCCAAGCTCCTAAAGAAAGAGGGGGCCGACGCCGCCGTGATAAACGGCGTGGTGCCGCTGAGGTTCAGCCCAAAGGTCGCAGTAAACCACGGCATAGACACCCTAAGGGTAACCCGGCTATATCTCCATGCGGCAAGGCTCCTCTACCGAACATACGACGCGACGATCTGCGTAAGCAACAAGCTCAAGGAAGAAGTAGAGAGAAAACTGAGAATCAGTTGCGCAGTAATCCCGCTACCTCTAAAGCTAGAGACGTACCGCCCAGCGAAGCCCGAAGACCGAGACGACTTGGTGGTGCACATAGGCACCAGACCCGTTAAAAACCCCCAGATAAGCATAGAAGCAATAAAGAGCCTAAGAAGACGGGGGCTCCCAATTAAGTTGGTAATCGTCGGCGCACCCACGACAGTGCCCAAGGAAGACGGCATCGAGGAAAGATTCGGCGTCAGCGAGAAAGAAAAGCTCGATCTATTATGCCGAGCAAAGGCGCTTATACTCCCCTCAAGCTACGAGGCACTTCCATACGTGGTTCTCGAGGCCATGGCGTGCGGGACGCCGCCTGTAGTTTCTACCGCTGTGCCCGAAGAAGTCGTAATTAACGGCTACAACGGGTTAAGAGTACACACGCTCGACCCGAGAGACTACGCCGCGGCGCTGGAGCGTCTTTTAACAGACCAAGAACTTTGGCTAAAGCTGTCAAGAAATGGCCGAGAGTTCGTAAAACAGTTTAACTATATAGAAATTGCAAATAAATATATTAATTTGATAAAGAATCTATATGGACGCTAGAGAAGCCCTTCTTTCAGTGGAGAAAATCATAAGAGAGCACGGCGACTCTAAAGCTCTCGGTAGCTACTTTTTAGAATTTGGGAGGAGACTGGAGGTCCTCAGACTGGTCGAGAGGTGGTGCGCTAGAGGCGCCTCCGTGGTTGACCTCGGCGCCCAGCCCTTCATCGCCTCCTGCGCGCTCAAGGCGATGGGCTACGACGTCACTGCCGTAGACGTGGAGCCGGAGCCCTATATGCCCATCGCCGAGAGGTGCGGCGTGAAGGTGGTAAAACGCGACTTAGAAAGAGAGCGGCTTGACATACGCGGTGCAGACTGCGCCGTGTTTACAGAGGTGATCGAACACCTCCACTACTATGTTCCCCATGTTCTCTCCGAGATAAACAAGTCCCTCAAACCCGGCGGATACCTAATCCTAACCACGCCGAACATAGCCTCCCTTTTCCGAAGACTTAGACTCATCCTCGGCAAACAGCCAATATACCGATACCACGTGAGGGAATACACAATGCCAGAAGTTCTGGCAATGCTGGAGGAGGCACGCTTCAAGCCAGTTGAGTTCTACTACTCAGCAGTAAACGACCTAACATACGTCAACGCGAAGCCGGAAGACTACAAGCGCCTCAGAGGCTACGCCGACCTCCTTAAACTCGCAATCAAAAAACCGACGAAGCTCAACCTGCTCCGCGCTGCGGCGTACCCATTAGTGAAACTCATACCTTCGCTAAGAATGCTCATCGTGGCAATATCACAGAAGTACAGTGAGCCAGCCCCCACCGCCACCGAAAGATGGGGGTGAGATCTCAATTTACCAGCCAATGAAAGCTTCGGTAATTATCCCCAGCAAGGGTTGTACCTACATCAAGCACCCCCTCCTCGCCCTAAGAGACCAGACACTCAGACCTCATGAAACAGTCCTCGTAGTTAAGGGATGCGACATAAAAGAGGTCGAAGACCTCTGCCGTAAGGCAAGCCTCAGTTGCGTCGTAATAGAACAACGGCACGGATTCTTCACCCACGCATTAAACCTAGGCAAGAAAAACGCAACGGGAGACTTCCTACTCTTCACAGACGACGACGCCATACCGCCCCCTAAATGGATAGAAAAATACATCAGGCTCCATCTAGCCTACCCCCGGGCGGCAGGCATCGCCAGCAGAGACATATACATCGACCTGCGGGAAATGAGACTCCGCCCCACCCCGGACGACAAGCCGCCAACGAAGCTCTACAGATGGGCAGTCAGGCCGTGGCTCGAGAGACCGCACCCCCTACTGAAGAAATACAGATTTGGCGTATACCTCACAAAAAACCTAGACATCGCCTACGGCCCCTTCATCCCAGACAGGGAATGCTTCTCCCTCCTATTTAGAGGCGTCAACATGAGCTTTAAGGCGAGCGGCGTCCACGACGTGTGGTTCCCTGAACACCCCCTCCTCAAGAGGGCGCCCGGCAACGAGCAATACTTCGCCCTCCAGATACTCCTCAAAGGCCTAGAGACGATATACGTCCCAAGTAACCCAGTACTTCACATAGCCAGAGAAGAAAGTCTCTCAAGGACAAGAAATAACCAAGAACTTAGGCTAGAGATCGAGATCATGAAGTCGCTATACAAGCAGTTGTTGGCGCAGTTCACATGAGGGCGGAAATAAATTTAATAGTTACAACATCGATTAAAAATTATGACCAGTAAAAGTAATATCTTAATCATTTATCATTACTTAATTCCATGGGGAGGGGTAGAAAAACATATATTAGAACTTGCTGATTTCCTACAATTTAGATTAAAAATGAAAACGTATATACTATCGTTATATCCAGATAAGACTTTAGACGAGATTATGCCTCCTGAAGGCTATAAAAAATTACCATATGAAAAACTATATAAGGAATATACTAATCTTTCAAGAAAATATAGTATATTTTTACTAGAATTACCATCAATATTATTAAAAATTAAGTATTTACGAAACGTTATCACTATCATGATCATATTTCTTTTATATCGTAATATTTTGTCAATAGTTAAACAAAATAATATAAATATTATATATTCATGTGAACCTATTCCCATAATTGCTACATATCTATTTTCAATATTACATAGACGATTACGGAGACAAATGCGTCTTGTTGCATCAATACACAGCTCATGGGCTTTTAAATCTATCTTTAGGAAAGCTATAGCTAGGCGTATATTAAAAAATTATGACGCCATTATCGTATCAACAATTGATACTACAACGTTTAAACGGCTATATGTGCTTCTGCCCGACCGTGTCTATTTCGTACCAAATTGGATCGATACCAACCGTTTTCGCCCTTCTGGTCTGCGTAGTGATTCAAGTAAAGTTGTACTGTTATATAACGCTAGGTTTGTTGAAAGTAAAAATCCTTTTGCTGTAGTAATAGCGTTTGCATCCCTTAAACGTAAAATTCCTAACTTAAAACTGATAATGATAGGCGAAGGGAGTCTGAGAGATGCAATCTTAAGACTTATTAGAAAACTCAACATAGAAAACGATGTAGCTTTACTAGATCCTATTCCTTCATATAGTGATACTTATCCTGAAATTTATACCAATGCTGATATTTTTGTTTTGGTTCCATTTCATACCGGTTTTAGCATAACAGCGCTGGAAGCCTTGGCCTCAGGTTTACCAGTAATTTATTCTGATGTCGATGGTATTCCACCTGATCTTAGACGCTACATTATATCGGCGAAGGGCTATAACAATATTAACGAACTTATTAGACTGATAAAATTTGTAGTTGATAACTTGCATCATTATAAATCATATGCTAGAGATGCTGTACTATATATTAAAAATAGATATGAAAAATATAGAGTTCTCTCTAGATTGGCTCAGATAATAATTGGCATACGTGATAAATGAAGTGATAGTTACGTCTTGGTATGTATGTAAAAGCATCAAATTTTGGAATTTTCTCATATTTGTTAAACTGAAATGTTACATGTAGCGTTTATAGATATATTTTATGGAGTTGGAGGAAGGGTCAGAACTGCCTCATTTATGGTCCAAACATTGCTTCATCACGGTCATCATGTTGCCTTTTTGGTCAATAGGAGGATCGTGATATGGAATCATCATGAAAATCTTAGTCGTAGCACCTAACCATAAACCAGATGGATCCTCGAATTCGTTATACTTCCTTAGGTGCACTAAGGAGGCAAATCACTCTTCTACGCCAATGATGTTCTACCCAGGAGGATAATGCTTAAGATTTCCTCGGCTCTGAATAAGAGCCAAAGATTATGAGGACAATTACAGTAATCAATTTATTTAATGGTACAGGGGGCGGTGTTAGGGTAACTTTGCACATGGTTAATATTTTGTTGAGAAGAGGTTATAGGGTCAGGTTGTTTGCATTGGATGGACTTCCTGTTGAAGAACTGGATAGAATACATGGGACATCTCTTTCTACTTATTTAGGGAAATCTTTGACTATGAGGTATTATAATGCCAGTAAGGGAATATATTCATTTTTTTCAAGGCTCCGATTCTTTTCTCTTTCACGTTATATTAATATGATAAGGGATGTAGTATCTAGACATGAGTCGGATCTAATAATATTGTTTGATGATATACCACCACTTGAATGGGATAAGGTATGCAACAATTTGGTAGTATATTCCCATTTCCCTTATGCGGCTCGTTTGTTATTCAATATTTATGATATGATTGATACAGAGAATGTAAATTATTTTGAAATCATTAAGGAGAGATTTCTTAGGAAGACACTTTTCTGGAGATATTTCTACGCAGGTAACATTAAGGATTGGAACATAAAAGTACTTGCGAATTCAACAATTACATCAATTTACGCCAAAAAGACTTGGGGTATTAATGCCCCTATTCTGTATCCCCCAGTGTTTACGCCACGGTCTATTAAAGTAGGGACTAATGGTGAAAAGAAAAATTTGATTGTTTCATTGGGTGTAATATCTCCAGGTAAATATCATGGGACAGTGATCGACGCCTTCGCTGTGGTTAAAAGAAGAACTAATAATTTAAAGCTGATTATTATAGGTTCATTAGTTGATAAGAATTATTATAACTATTTACTCAAGAAAATCAAGATATATGATTTGAAAAATGATGTATTTATTCTTACTAATGTAAGTGAAGAAAAGAAATGGATCGTATTATCTCAAGCAAAAATAATAGTTCATGCTAAGAGGTTTGAACCCTTTGGAATAGCCGTTGCTGAAGGCATGGCTGCTGGTGCAATACCTGTTGTATACAAGGGTCCTTTAAGCGGTCCCTGGATAGATATTGTCGATAAAGGCAGATACGGCATAGGCTTTAGAACAGTAGAAGAGCTTGCGGAGGCTATAGAATACATAATGAATGCCGATGGAACGGAGCTCTCAGAACTACAGGAAAAAGCATACAAAGGCTCTCAAGGATTTTCATTTGATAAATTTGAGAGAAACATTACTAGACTATTAGAATCTCTAATAAAGTAGTTATCTTGCGGGTTTTGCGAATGGCAACTTACAACTCAAGATACCTTGAAACAAAGTCTGCAAATCCCTATGTCATTCTCTATTTCATTCTTGTAATGTTTTTACCATTATTTGTAAACTATGTGATATTGAATTCTAAAGTTGATACATTTATTGCAACGACTTTAGTGCAAGGAAAGATAATAGAGGTTTGTGGTCGCATATGCTCAGATCCTGTAAACGTAGAAGTATCTCTGCCAAACTGGTACTGGCAAGCTCATACACTGAGTTATATCGAAAATGGATTGGTTATTCCTGGCATAGAAACGTATATTATTTCTGCTGTAACGGATTTAGATGCGATTGTAACTGTGTATTTACCAATTCCTTATATAGTTTCATCAATACTATTGTATCTTATTGTTAAAAAGATCTGTGATGATCTGCAAATTTCACAACTCTTTACCTTCATTATATTGTTGCTTTCTACATTTGTGTTCATCGCAGATAATACTCTCGGACGTTTTTACACTATGGAATATCATTCCTACTCGATCGCTCTTTTCCTTATTATACTTTACGTATTCATAAACCTATGGTTCAATCATGTTCACGGTCGATATAATATCGCTCGTTTTATGGTAATAGTATTGCTGACCACCTCGGCTCTCGCAGGAACTCATTATAACTTAATAATCCAGTCCCTTGGAGGACTCACTGCGGTTATTGCGGTCATAGCTCTGTACACCATAATCAGGGGTGTACAAAACAGATACTCATTCACAATTGATATAAAAACACATTTGTTGTTCGTGTTAGTAATACTCTTAGCAGTTTTTCTGCAAGGCTTTTACGCATCATTCGTTGGCATAATTGATATTAGCAAGGTCGTTGAAAACATAATTGCGTACCTTACTACCTTTTATAAAAGTCCGATATACGTGAGTAAAGAGTTAGAACAGTATGTCGTAGTTAATCCGTTATACACGCTAACTTTGAGAATCTTCACGTACACATCGCTTACTTACATCCTACTATTCACCTTCAGTACAATATTCCTTAGAAGATATAATAGTAAGGAAGCTCTCAGCGTCGTTAAAACCTTTGGGTTTATTCTTGGCGGAAGTTTTGTCTCATGGCTAGCTTATTTTGCAGCATACGGCTATGGGAACTTTGGTCTACAGCAATCATGGCTAGTAGTAGCTACAATACTAGCATCTTCGCTAGCAATCACAAGGAGGAAGACACATGTGTCATTGATTACTAAACAATTTCTTATCGGAATAGGCATATCAATTTTAACCATACTAATAATATCAAGTACGCTTATCTCATTCTATCTCAGAGCAGAACAAGCCTCTTCTTATAATGCCTTAACTCCTCCTCCAGCCGGGGTTGAATTAGTTGGAAAATTCATTACAATGGGTACTACGGAGAGAATCATAGTTACTGGTGCGCATTCAACAACATCAAGGATATACATTCAATTAGCGGTCTCATCTCCTGAAATTCTTCAAAACGCCATAGTTGCGAATTTACCTTACACTACAAATATTTCTAAGCTATGTCTAACGCTTCAAAACAAGTATAATATCATCGTCATATCTTCAATGGATTTAACTAAAGGAATATTCGGCGATGTAACCCCATCCTACCTTAGTCCGGATATTGTAATGAGGCTAAACCATTGCCTGGTGAACAATACACATATCATACTAAATTCTAACAATTATATCGTATTCCTCAAACGATGATAAAAAGAGAACTAATGGAACTACCACCCCAATGTACCTAAGCCTATATCTAGGGTCTAGTTAATACACAAGGTCGGGACTATATGAGGGTTCTAGCACTGGCTCACGGTCTAGGGTTTGGTGGGGCTCAAATATCTACACTGGAGTTCCTAGAGGGCCTCAAGGGAAGGCTCGACTTGAAACTCCTAGTTTGTAGCGGGGCCGATGAAAACTTCGTCTCTAATGCAACTTCTATGGGGATAGAAGTATACTATACTCCCTGCAGGGTTAGCAGTGGCTACCCCATAATGGACGTGAACAACGCTAAAACTCTCCTTGAATGGGCAGATATAGCCTGGATTACTGATGTAGAATATTTGTCAGCGCCAAGTATTAAACAACTCAGAAATGTACCAATAGTTGTCCATATTCGCTCCTACGCATTAATTTGCCCATGGTGGGGTGCACTATATGGCTTTAGAGAGCCTTGCCTTGAGAAGTGTTCCGCTGGGAGGATTACTAGGTGTAAGCAGGTGATAAACCTTGAGCTAGCGAAGATCGGTTTATTTAGCAGTACTAGGGCTTGGCTTTACTGGTTACTAGACTTCGCTAAGGGCCCCGTTGATTACTTTAGGTGGACTAGGCTTATGGACGATACCGTAGAGTCTATTGATGGGTTTATAGCTGTTTCCAAGGCTCTGTGGGATATTCACGTGCATCATCTACCCGGCCTTAGTAGCAAGCCGTTTAGCATAGTCTATAATCTTGTTACCGAACCCTTAAGGTATGTTAAGCCGGATCCTCACGAACCTTACGATGATTATATTCTCTATGCTTCCGGGTCTAATCCCGATAAAGGTTCCCATCTGTTGTTAAAGTCCTGGGGTACCGTCTCTAAGGAGTTTAGGGATCTGAAGCTGTATATGATTGGGTGTAAGGGTTCCTGGGTTGAGAGTCTAGCTAAAAAGATGAGCTTGAATAATGTTGTTTTCTGGGGTAAGCTTCCTTCGGATGAGTACTACAGGCTCATGTATAAGGCTAGGGCTGTTGTTACGCCTTCTATCTGGCCTGAGCCATTTGGTAGGATACCTGTTGAGGCTAATAGGCTTGGGGTTCCGGCTGTTGTTAGCTCTGCTGGTGGTCTGCCAGAAACTATTGTTAATGGTGTTACAGGCTACGTCTTCAAGGCCGGTGATGCTAACGATCTTGCTGAGAAAGTTATGAAAGTCTTAGGGAGGGATTTTAATAGAGAGGAGGTTATTATGCATAGCTATGAGAAAATTAATCCGCAACGAGAGGTGGAGAGACTGGTCGAGTTCTTTGAGAGTGTGGTTAATTATGAAAGGCGGGTATAGGGAACGCCTTTTCGAAGGCTTAATGTACTACATGAAATCTATCCTATTTACAAGGCCTATGAGGAGAATAATTATTAGATTCATAAGCAAGGTTTTAATGCGTAGATATCACGAGTTTAGCCCGTGGAGTGTATTTATTGTTCTTAACCGTGATGCGGGGGCGATACTGATAGGTGGTTCAAGGTATTATATATACGCTTGGAAATATGAAGAAAAACCTTCACGTCTATTTAGGTGTTTGTTGAGGACGTTGAGGCATGGTGTTTTTGTTGATGTTGGTGCTTATGTTGGTTTCTACACCGTTTTGGCTGCTAGGCATGGTTGGAGGGTTGTTGCTTTCGAGCCTAACCCTATAAACGTGATCCTTTTGAAGTATAACATCTCTCTTCATGGTGTTGGAGATAGGGCTGTAATTGTCAGTAAGGCAGCTGGTGATGCTCATGGCCGAGCAAGATTCTCAATATCCTCTAGCCCTTCTGAAAGCTCCTTTACAAAGTATTTGAGGAACGAGCTAAGGTTGCTTGAGGTCGTTGTTGAGGTTGTAACTATAGACTCCGTCTTAGAGTCTTTAAGTGTAAAAGATGTTGATAACCTCATTATGAAGGTTGATGTTGAGGGTTTTGGGTTGAGGGTCTTGAGGGGTGCTATGAAGACCATTGAGAGGTTTAGACCATTTATTTTGTTTGAGGTTCACAGAACTTTTGATGATGAGGATGAGATTCATGCCCTCAAAATGCTTAAAAGTTTGGGCTATGGTTTTGTGGTTGTGGAGCCGAGGTCCGGAAGAAACTTCATTGTATATGCCTATCCAATAGAGAAGGGGTGCTTGTGCTATGAATAAGCACGATCCTGTCGTAGGTGTTGTGGGGCTAGGCTACGTAGGCCTAGCATATGCTCTTGTCTTCTCTCTTCACGGCTTTAGGGTTATTGGTGTTGATATAGATAGTGAGAGGGTTAAGGCTATAAGGAGTGGTGATGTGGAGGGCTTCCCGAGAGAAGCGATAGAGAGGGTTGTTGACCGCTACCTATATGTATCTACGAGCTATGACGATCTTAGGGATGTGGATGCTGTCTTCATAGCTGTTAACACCCCTACAAAGCCTGATGGCTCTCAAGACCTATCACAGGTCATATCAGCACTAAATAGTTTGGCTAATGCTTGGAGAAGTATCAACTATGATTACAAGGTAGTATCGTTGAAGTCAACAGTTCTGCCTGGGACAACGAGGAGTTTGGCTAGGTACGCTAAGGAAACTCTGGGTTTACCGGTGCCTGACCGTGTAGGTTTTGTTCATAGCCCGGAGTTTCTCAGAGCAACTAGGGCTTTAGATGATGTTCTCAAACCATTTAGGGTTGTTATCGGTGGAATAGATGGGAGGTCTTCCAGCTATGTCGCAAACTTGTTTAGAGAGCTTTACCGTAGGGTTGGCTACGAGCCACCAATATACGTTGTGTCCCCGGAGGAGGCGGAGCTGATTAAGTACGCATCAAATGTCTTCCTAGCACTAAAGATCGTGTACGCTAATCTCATAGGGCTTGTCTGTAGAGAGATTGGGAACTGTGATGCGTGGAGGGTTATGGAGGTTGTGGGTCTAGACCCAAGGATAGGGAGAAGTCATATACTGCCTGGAATGCCGTATGGAGGTCCCTGCTTAGTAAAAGACACCTTCGCCTTCGGAAGATTCATGCTGGAGGAAACAGGCTTAGACTTCGTTAAGCACATACACGACTATAACGAGCTAGTAATAGAAAAAGTTGTCGAGTACTTGGATAGCGAGCTAAATGGATTACAAGGGAGGAAAATAGCAGTGCTCGGTGTCTCATACACGCCTAACTCATCAGATGTCAAGGACTCGCCGGCTATGAAACTATGCGAGAGGTTACTCTCTAAGAACGCGATAGTGTATATACACGATGTGAACAGGAAAGCCGTTGAAAAAGCCAAAGCCATCCTAGGCGGAGTCAAAGTCCTTGAGACCATGGAGAAGCTGAAAGAAGTCGATGCAGTTATAGTAACACTGGACTATGATGAATATAGGCTAATCCCACCAGATGTACACGATAATGCATTAGTAATAGATATGACAGGCGTGGTAACATATGAGAAAGCGCATAGATTCTACACAAGCAACACTAGATAACACGACAATATAGAAAAACTAGAAGTTTGAGCAGTTCTTTTTACTCCTCAATCCTCCATACGTATAGGGTTTTTCTTGGTCTGGACATCGAACATAGCCGATATCGTCTTGCTCGCCTATACCGAGAACTTTTGCTGATACCCCTTTGAGGAGTGGCGATAATAGTGTTAGCATTGAGCTCAGTGCGTGTATACATGTACCCTTCCTCACATCAGATACGTAGAACCTCTTTGCAGTAAAGCAGTCACCTAGTTTATAGTCTATAGCGCAGTTTCCCCTAACCTCCTTAATGCACACCCTAATTCTATATGTAGAGCTCATGACTTTGCTCCTTCCAAACAATTCTCTGAATCTGCTCATCTTCTCTAGTTGTGTCCAGGGGTTCAAAGCTATTAGCACAGGTATCGCTATGTATATTGACGTGATATTATACAAAGAGACTTCTAGTCGCTATGTCTTGTTTAGTGCTGTGTAAGATGCGGTTTGAGTGTTTAAAGTTTAAATTTGTTGTGCTGTTTTACTTTTTGAGGCGATGATAAGGTGATTTTCGCTAATGTTCGTAAGGTTTTGATGTATTTGAGGTTGCTGATGTTTAGAGGCATTATTTTAGGAATTAGTTCTGGGCTTCTTTAAGATGCTACTTATTTAAAAGAGGTTTGCTAAGTCTAACACTATAATTGCCATGTGTAAAGATGACACTAAGATTATTGTGCGTCCTAATCTTTATGGGTTTTTGATCAGAGGACTTTTTGAATGTTTTTCACCGATTTAAGATGTAAAGATGGTGCTGTAATCGCGAAGAGAATTTTACTATACCTATAGAGGAGCTCCTGTTCTCTAGTTGTGTTGCTGAGGCCCTTGGATTTGGCTGGAGATATGATTCTTCATGTGGTTGCTGGCTGAGGGATGGTGTGAGTTTTAGACATATGAAGTGCGTTATAATTGAAGTTTTTGATCTGGCGAGTATAGGTACCTTGATGTAAAGAACAAGTTTGTTGTCGATGTTGGTGCAACTTATGGAGATTCAACAATATATTTCCTATTAAGAGGAGCAAAAAGTTATTGCTGTTGAGCCCTGTCCAGACCAGTTCAGGGGAGCTTCTCGAGAACCTAAAGCTGGATAATGTTGTAGTCAAATTTACACCAACTAATGTGGCTCTCGCAGGCAAGCATAGCAAAATTAACGTTGAGCGTCCCTCAAGAAAAGTCTTTGTAGATACAATCACTCTTGGGGACATAGCCAAGGTTGTTGATGTTGGTGGAGCGGTTCTTAAGATGGATTGTGAGGGCTATGAATACAACGTAATTCTCAATGACTATGTACATGTGAGACTATTTGATGAGGTTTACTTCGGGTACCACGTCTATGCAACAGAAGTACCAGTAGATGTTTTGCTTAAGAAGCTAGACTGCCAAGGCCGAATACCATGTAATGAGGACTTTATTTAAGGAGCGTCTCAGTAAGTATGGCTACAATTAAGCGGGCAGTTCCTATAACATTATTAGCGTGGCTGTAGTTGGCTTACCTATATCAGCCTACCAATCACAGTTAATGCTAATCAACAACTATCAAAGCAATGAGTCTCGTAAGAAAAGAGGTGCCAGAACTAAAAAGGGAGGTGGGGAGTTGTGATGGTGGGATGAGTGTGTTGTTCGTATCGACTAAGTATTTCCCTAAGGTTGGCGGGGTGGAGTACGTGGTGGGTTCTGTGGCGCCGCGGTTGGCCGCGTTGGGGCATGGGGTGGCCGTGTTGGCTGGCGATCCAACCCATCCCTCAAGAAGTACCCATGGCCTAAACCACCATCACCAAGCAGCTCACCGTGATCCGAGGTAACGATTACCAGTGAATCACCTAAGTAAGGCTTAAGCACCCTAACAATCTCCACAGCCCTCTTAACAGCATAAGCCGCATGCCTTGGATAACTCTTCCTTAACCCCTCCACAACTGGATCATCAGTACCATTATTAATCACCCACTTTGCAATAGCTTCGTTATACAACTTATCATTAAGGTCATTGCGTAAGTACGGGCTATGAGCCTCCATAATATTTATAAGTAGAAAGAAAGGTTGAGGAAACTTAAGTTCACTCAGAATCCTCATCGTCCATTTAGAACCCTTCTCCATGGTTAAATCATGTATACCTAACCAATTCCCCAACCTAAGAAACTGACGGTATGCATGCATCATTTGATTTAAAAGGTAGTATACTAAGCCAGTGATAGCATCACGTAACTCACCCCTCCTAGTCAAATCCAGGAACATTCTAACCCTATCCCCATTATAAGCATCATTCAATAGCTCAAGGAAACGCCTTTGATTAATTAACTGACTAAGAGAAACAGCAAAGACTACAAAGGGCGAAGTTAAGATAACATCATCAGCAGTAAACCCAAAGACCTCCGTGACGTATGGATTCGCCGTTATTACCCTAGTCTCATACCCCTCATCCTTCAACTCACCAATTATTCCATAGCCCAGTTGCCTCATCCTGACCCTAGCTACGTCAGCCAACTCATCATTAGTCCTCACACTCCTCGACTCATGAACACCATGCTGACTTGGATACAGACCAGTGATTAGGCTTACGTGGCTTGGTACAGTCCATGGCGCCGGCGCTATGGCGTTCTCATACTTGACGAAGCCAAGCTCCCTAAGCGCCTCTAACCCGCTTGAGTAGTCCTCCCTCAACGTGTCAATGACTAGTATTACTACGTTCGGCTTCCTCATAACTGTTTCACATGTAGCCGTACCTCCTGAGCAACTCCATTATCCCCTCCTTATCCTGAGCCCTACCCACACGCTCAGGCGTATTCTCAAGATCCTGCTCCCAGGCAGGCTTATCGCCGGTTGGCTTTGTCTCAAACTTATCATCAATGCTCCTGAAGCCCCTATAGTAAAGTGGGTTAATAGGCAGCTTATTGCTCAGCGTATAGTCCCAAACATCCCTCTCGGTGAATTGCAGTATCGGGTGAACCCTAATGTGCAGTGGCCTCTCACGCCTACTGAAGAAGACCTCACCAGCCCTAGCCGGGTTCTCATCCCACCTAATACCAATGAAAACGCCATCATACCCACCCTCACCAATGAACTCCAGGAGAGGCACAGTCTTAAGCAGGTGGTTGGCGGCAACATTGTTCAGGCTGTAGGTGAACTCGGACTTACCCCAACCAATCCTAAGCAACTCCTCCCTATCCTTAGGGTCAAGGGAATCAACCTTAACAACATCACCATACCTATAACCCCTAAGCCTCTCATTACCCTTAAAGTAAAGCCTCAACCCCCACTCCCCAGCAACCCTCCTCACGAATTCAACAGTCTCCTCAAAGTGCATGTAATGGTCAATGAAAACCACGTCAAAGCCCTTACCAAGCCTACCAGCCACACTCCTAACCAGGTGAAGAACCACTGTACTATCCTTACCACCACTCCAAACAATAAGCGGTCTCCTAAACGTCTCCAGGGCAGCCTCGACAACGGCCTCGGCAACCTTAACCTTAAAGCCCAGTGGCATCAAATCAACCCTACGCCTAGGCATAGCCCTCTCTAGGAGAGCGTTTATGTAGTCCTCGGGGCTCAACCCAAGGGAATCAGCCAACTCCAAAACCCTCCCAGCAACGGAACCACTAAGGCATAGTGAATTAGACATTGGGTAGTGGGGTTGCATTTAACATTTTTAAGTATTATGGAGTAGGGGGTGGGCTTGGGTCATGGGTATGGTGTTTCCTATTGCCTTTGCGTGGTTGTTCCCTTTATCAGTACTTCGTATATTTTTCCTAGTAGGTCGTATAGTGTGTCGATTCTTTTATTGGTCTCGTCGATCCTCCTGTTTATGCTTTCCCTCATCTCGCTCATGCCCTTGCTCAACTCATCAATCCTCTTATTAATCTCATTAATTCTATTGCTCAGTGTTGTATTAAGCGTTTCAATTCTATTGTTCATTGCGTCGTTTAGTGAATCAATCCTCTTATTAGTCTCCTCTATCCTCCTGCCTAACGTATCATTCATCACGTCAATCCTCTTGTTCATCTCATCAATCTTTTTAATTAATGAGTCGTTAACCTCATTAATCCTACTATTCAGTGCCTCATAATTCTTACTTACCATTTCATAGAGGGTATCAATCCTCTTGTTTGTTTCGTCTATTCTCCTGTCAATGTTGTTCACCATATTGGTTATTTCATTCCTAACCTCGGCTATTTCCTTTCTCACGTCAACCACCTCACCCCTCAACTCCCGAAACAAACCAAGCATTAAAACCACCAAATCCTCCGTAGACAACTTCTTACCCTCGCTTACCTTCCTCAATACGGTCTCCAAGGCAGCGCCAATGGCGGAGGCGAAGACATCAGTACTGGACACGGCGGAGACATTAAACGCTTATTAATAAGGGTTTGGGTGTTGTTGGTGAATTGCATCACCAATGGTTCTTAGGCCCAGTAGGTGGGTGCGCTATGGTTCCTTCCACTTGTTACAATGCTGATTGTGGTTTGCACTACGGTGGGTTAACACAATTAATAGGGGAAATGGGGATTAACCAAAGGCACTACTCGTCGGTAAGGCTATTCAACAACCAGCCCCGCGGGATTGCATAAGCAGGAGTTCTGCCGGTTCACGTTTCCTTTAACGGGATCCACTTCAAGACTTAGCTTCTTGAGTATAGCTGCCCTGGGCGGAAATATTCCTTCGTCACTAGGCACGGTATTGTATGCACACTACGTCCCTATCTCCATCCCCATGACCCTACATCTCTCTTCACGACCTGGCTGTTTGCCGTTCTTAACGCCTACACTCTCGATGCCCATTTATCTAAAAAGCTTGCTGGCGGGCTGCGTATGTCATTCACGAGGAGCTCCACATCCCTCACCTCCTTAAGCCTCCCTATGCTCCACACCATCGCCATAACCTCCAGGAATCCTATCGAGATCCCATACCTTAAGAAGCATTTATAACTTATAAACAGATAATTTACCGGCATGGGCTTTGTGTATGTGAGTGTTACGGTTCGGGGTGTGAGGGCGTTAAGGGACGTGAGGATGCTTGTCGATACAGGGTCTACCTACATCGTCCTGGATCAAAAAACCATTGAGGAGCTAGGGCTCGTAGAGACGCCTTACGCAGTCGACCTCGTATTGGCGGATGGGAGAAGGGTTAGGGCCAAGCTGTTCCTCGCGGAGGTGGAGATTAAGGGGAGGAGGGGCCCTGCCTTTGTAGCCGAGCTGAATGTGCCGACGCCTTTGTTGGGGGTTTATGCCCTCGAAACGTTGGGCTTCAAGGTGAATCCCAGGACAGGCGAGTTGGAGGAGGTATCACCTGAAGGTGGGTACCTGCTCTATCTAGGATAAGGCAAGCTTGTTAATGACCCCCCTTCCCTAGCCTTCTTATATCACGTAGTTCTCTTATGCACTTCCTATATTATGAAGTGATGAAATATGCGGGTTGCTGGGTGCTTGATATCAACGCGTTTGCCTAGGGTGCGGCTTACCTCGATGGAACGTCATGGCGACGAATAGTGGTGGCGTAGTTAATGAGACTTAAGGTGGTGATAGCTTTATTATGCTCTCTCGAGGCTCGATAAGGGAGGGAATTATGTGCGTAGACGCGGCTTTTAGGGCTGTTGAAAAGCCGTTGCCCAAGCCTACGGAGGAGGGTTACGTGGAGGTTAGGCTCCTTGAGTCTTTGGTTGAGGCTAGGCTGGCTTTAGAATTTTTAGAAAGAGGCCTTACCAGAAACGCCGCAGGTAAGGTGTTCCAGGCTTGGAAGGCGCTTATGGCCGCCTTGCTGAGGCTGGAGATAGATAAGCTAAAGACCTTGGCCAAGACGGAAGAGAGGAGATGGCTAGAGGCAACGGCTGTGCCTAGGGTACCGACCTCCAAGATGAAGACGCTGGCGCATCTATTGAAGGAGATTGGTTATAACGACGTATCCCCGTGGACGGACAAGGCGCTCAACCTCCACGACTATCAATACCACGGCCCAGACCCAGATTTAGCTTTATCTAAGTATACTAGGCGTGAGGAGGCGGCTGCCGATATACTTGAGCTAACTGCCGAAGTGGCGAGACACGTAGAGACGTTAAAAAACAAAGTCAAATGGACAGAGGAGCTGGATGAGGCCTTAAGAAAGCTACAGGAGACACTCAGGATCGTGAAATAGGGGGAATAAGGCTTAGGTGGCGACGAGAGGTTTCAGTAGGTTTACGATCCAAACTACATGCATCTAACGAGCACAGGCTAAACACTGACAAACATGGTCAAGTCTCGCCGCTTCTAGGGGCGGGGTTGTCCCATTGCGTGGGGTCTTATGCGTCAGGTTTACTACCCCTGCTTTACTGGGGTGTTTAATAACCCCACAATAGGCGGAGTAACAACCAAGACCCCCACAGTCAAACCCCACCCTTCAAGGCGGGGAGGGGGTCATAAGTGGGATATGCTTAATTCATGAGCAATACAGCGGTGGTTTGGTGTTATGTATAGGTGTGGAGTCTTAGAAGAGGCATTGGTCTTTATGGCGAGTAGATTATGGGCTGGGCGTCTTTTAGGTTTGTCGTGCGCGGTGGGTGAAGGGTTGTGGGGGTGGATCCTGCTGTTTACGTGGCTTAGAATCGCACATACTTTTCATGTTGATTGTCTAAAGCTTATTAACTAGGTATATGGATTTAGATTTGGTGTCAGGAGCCTTGGACGCCTTCAGCACCCTTGAGGAGGCTAGAAGGATACTGTCTAAGGCTTTTGAAGAGCTTAGGGAGGGTGTTAAGAGTGGGGATGCGCTGAGGGTTAGGGATGCATGTGAGAAGGGCTGGTTAGCAACAGTTAAGGCTGTTGACGCCCTACTCCTTAGTTATGGTTTTGAGGAGTCTAAGACCCACGTTGATAGGAGGAGAAAGCTTAGGGATTTGTCGAAGAAGGTTCGCAAGGTTGCAGAGTTGGGGATATACGATAGGGTTGAGGCTAGGAGAAGCACGCTACACAGTGATGGCTTCTACAGCGGCATTCTAACGCATGAAGAGGTTGAGGAAGAGCTTAGAAAAGTCGAGAAACTAATAGAGGATGTAGAGAAGCTGATAAAGAGGACTTAACCCTTTATCTCAAGACCTTACCAGAAATGCCAAATTCAAAGAGGGGTTCATGAAGTTCGTCAAGAGGATTCATAGCGGGAACGCGTTCATCAGAATAACATGGCTAACTCCCTCTTCACCCTTCAGGCTGAGCTCTTCATCGTTACGATGGGCTTATAAACGTTGGTTCATGTTCATGCCCGTGTCTGGGCAACCCTTTGGTGTTGGTAGTATTAAGTTGTCTGATGGTGCAGTACTACGGCTTAAGATACTCATCGTTGACATTAAGGAGATGGGCTTCTCACCATTTGGTGGTGTAAACTTCAACGTAAACGTCATGGGTGGTGTTTCCGTGGAGTCCATCCCAGATAGTCTCAGGGAACTTGTTAAGGATAAGCCGTTCTTTCCATCGGGACCTGAGCTCCCTAGGGATGGCTGGGAGTTGCTCAGTATTGATGACCAGAAGCCTGCTGAGGCCTTGGATGTTGTTCAGAGTTCGAGGGGCGAGTTTGAGGTTAGGGTTATTGCTGAAGCCGTAATGGCAGCCAGAAACACACTTTATAGATCACCGATGAATGAACCCATATACTGGGTTTATTGGGTTTATAAGGTATCCTGGAGACCGAGGAAATGAGGGTGATACCGGTGGGCATTGCATTAAACACCTCTACGGGTTCAGGATCACTCATCCCTGGATTAGAAGCGTCATCACTAAGTTATGTTACTGGGAATGGAGGCACAGTAACACTCAACGTACAAATCCCCATGCCAGCTAAAGCCGAGCAGGGAGGAACAAGCGAAAGCATTGTTAAGATCTACCGTGAATGCCCTGAGGTAGTTTCCTTAGCGGTTAAGTTATTTAGTGGTGAGCAGTTAAGCGGGAACGTCATGAGTTGTGGTGAGTTTCCACCCCTCCTACCTGAGGGTTACCGCAGGGAGAAGGTGAAGAGAGGTGTGTCTAGGCTTAGGGAAATACTTACCGATGAGGATATTAAAAAGATCGAGGAAAGCCATAGGGAGATGCATGAAAGGTTTAAGATATGACACCGCATGACAAGTCTCGCCTTTTATGGTGTGGTTTGTGGTGAGGTTGTTTTTAGTTAACTTAAAGTTTTAGCTTATTGGCCGGTATTTTTGCTTCTGATTATGTTTTAATTCCTCCCTTTGCCTTGTGTTTTCTTGGTGCTTGGGTTGGTGCCTCCGAAGAGGGGTTTTCTTGCCTTGGATGAGCCGGTGGGTCGATTACCCACCCTTTTCACCAACCCAGGCACTCCCTCTTCCTCTAAACCAAGGAAAGGGGACATACGCACTGTTAGGCTTAGGCTACTGCCTAATGGCGCCCAGGAGAGGAGGCTGAGGAAGCTAGCAGATGCCACTGCTAAGTTGTGGAATGGGCTTAATTACGCTAGGCTTATTCAGTTTAGGGCAAGTGGCAAAATAGACTTCAAAGGAACAGAGCACGAGTACTACCATAGGTATAAGAGTGTGTTGGGTGTGAATGCTGGGCAGGTGATTAACCTAAACAACGGTGCATGGATGTCATACTTTAAATTGAAGGAAATGTATGAACAAGGCAAACTACCGAGGTTTAACGGTAAGCCTTCACCGCCAGGCTTCTGGAAGGATAGGCTGCTAGGTAAGAGGAGGTTAATCATTTTAGTGAGGAATGATAGGTACTACATTGAACAAGTGAATGGTGGAGAGGGTTACTTGGTCCTAAAGGACTGGGGTTTGAGGATCAAGTATGCTGGTAGAATCAAGTGGGCTGGCAAGCAAGGTATGCTCACAATTAAGCTTGAAGGCAATAGGTGGTTCGCCTATGTGCCGGTTAGTGTTGGTGAGAAGCCTGCTAGGAGTAACCCAAAGGGTTACGTTAAGGGCATCCACGAGAAGATACAAATCGAGAATCCTAAAGGTGACAATAAGGCGTTTATTGATGTTGGCTTGAACAACCTGTTCGCTGTTGTCTTCAACCACACCGATACCGCCATTTTAATCAAGGGTTCGAGTATTAAGGCTGAGTACTACTGGTGGAAGAGGGAAATAGGCACCTACCAATCAGTCAGAGACTGGTTGAGGAATCGTGGCTTCAATACATGGCGCAAGTATCACATGTTTTACCTTCATGCTGAGTACAAGCAGCACGAGAGGCTTAGGCACTACTACAGGACTGCGGTCAGATTCCTAGCAAAGACACTGTGGCGGATGGGTGTTGATGAAGTCTTCGTTGGCTACCCCTATTTAGTGGGTCAGGACAATGGCAACGAGTACAACACCAATGTTTGGTGGTTCAACAAGATCATTAATTGGCTTGGTGATGTTCTTGAGGAGTACGGCATAAGGCTCAACGTGGTTAATGAATACGGTACTAGTAGGCAATGCTCCATCTGCGATATGAAGCATGAGAATGGGAGAGTGAAGAGAGGACTATACATATGCGAAACAACTGGGATTAAAATCAATGCCGACCTAAACGCAGCAAGAAACATTGCAAGGAAGGTAGGTTATAACACACCAATACCGAGGAAGATACTGAGCTACATAGTCACCACTAACGGAGTAAAACCATTAACCCCCAAAGAGGGGGTAACAATCGAGACCCCCCACAGTGAAACCCTCGCCCAAAAAGGGCAGGGAGGGGGGTCATGTTGATAGACACCTCAGTCCTAATAGAGGTATTAAGGGGTAGAATAACTAATGTGGGTGATGCTCTCTCAATAATCTCCGTAATGGAAGTTGCTAGAGTTTTAGATAAGGCTAAGAGGTTAAGGGTTCTTAGGGAGCTAAAGGATACTTATACAATATATCCCCTCGATGAGAAGGTAGCAATGGAGTATTGCGAGCTTTACTACGAATTAAGGAACAGAGGCAGATTAATACCTGACTCGACCTAATATAGGTAGCCTCAGATGGATTAAGGTTATGTGTTGGATTCTTAACAATCTTCGTTAACTCACACTCACCGCCACTAACCTCCTCAACCCCCAGGTCAACACTCTAAGTACTTTCAATTATTCACCCTGGTGCTGCTTCAGCAACTTCTCAATTAAATCCACGTACTCCCTAGCCCTATCCATTAATGGCCTATGCTCCACCTCCTCATAGGTTAACCCGTAGAAGCACCCTCCATGCAACCTATCCCTCACGTCAATGTAGTATGAAGCCCACCTAGAGGCCTCATCCTCACTAAGCCCAGCCTTAACAAGAGCCTCCTTAACAAACACCCTCCAGGAGACACCCTTTGGTGGAGTGGCCTCACTTAGAAAGGCCATGGTTAGTGCTATTGTTGCGTGCTTCACGGCAGCCCATGCCTCCTCAGCGGCATCATATGGGTCTCCACGCTCCAGTAGCTTACGTGCCTCCTCCAGGTAGTATCTGGCACTCTTCAAGTGCTCACCATAACCCATAGGAATCATCTAATTAATTCACCTTAAAACCCTACTGCCGTAGGAGTTTCCTCAACTTCCCAACAAACTCCTTAACATCCTCTATGGCGTACCTCACATCACCCGGCGGCATCCAGTTTTCGTAAAAATTCTGGTGAAGAACATTAGCAGTTCGCCACAGGCGCCTTAACTCAACATCATTCAACCTCCCAGCCACCTCATCAACAAACCTCCAAAGCTCCGCATGACCCCTAAGCTCCCTACCCTCCCTAGCTGCCACAGCTTTCACGATCTGCGCCGCTGCACCCCAGGCCTTCTCCGATGCTTGGACAAGGTCCCCCTTCCTCAAAAACTCCTCTGCCTCCATCAACTCCTTCTCCGATAACCGTAAATGCATTTCAACCTCCGTATCTGGGTCGAGTTTCTCGCCAAACCTCTCCGACAGGACATTGACCAGTAGTTCCTCCTCTGAGGCCCCGGTTCTCTCAGCCTCCTCCCTCAGCCTCTCTACAATCTTCCTAGGTAGAAGTAACTCCAATGAAACTAAGGTATCCATGGTTATGAAAAGCTACTCCATCCTTTATAAAGCTTCCAATGCATAAACCTATCTAAGTGTTCCTAAAAGCCTCATTCATCATGAGGCGGCATGCAAACCCAAGGGTTTTCAGGCTATTGGTGCATTAGCTTCCTGAGTTCACCTATTAACTGCTTCACGTCCTCCGCGTACTCCTTAACCACGTCCCCACTCAACCAATTCTCGTGAAAATTCTGGTGCAATATGCCAGCCACGGAGAAGAGCCTCCTGAGCTCTGGGTTACCCGTCTCCTTGCCTAGTCTCCTAACGTAGCTAAATAACTCGCCGTGGGATGAAATTGAGACGCCCCTACTGGCTGCAATGGCCTTAACCATGAGTGAGGCCGCTCCCCAAAGCTTCTCAGATGCCTGGGCGTAATCCCCTTAGCCAGGAATTCCTCAGCATCCTTAAGATACCTCTCGGAGAGTCTTGCGTATAGTTCCGTCTTCTCGGCTGGGTCAACCTCCTCACTCATCCCCCTACATAATACATCCAAGGCAACCTCCTCAATACTGGCGCCTGTCCTCTCAGCCTCCTTCCTCAGTCTTTCCTCAATCCTCCTAGGCAGGATAAGCACAAGCTCCAACAAGACCACCCATGACTACAAGCCACATCGATCTTAAACCTTTCCATGGCTGTTTGTGTAATGCCCTCTGCGAGATGTTGCATCTAATGGCGTAACTAGCAATTCCCTCAAGCATTGCCTTGTAAGTTCAATAATACAATGTTATCTAAAGATCACCCTACCACGTGAAGTTTATGGTGGAGAGCTTATTAGGGAACGCTTTGCCTATTTGCCGAGTGGTGAGCAGTTCAATAAGTAATGACTGGATAATGTCGGTTAAGGAAGCCATTAACCATAGAAGGGGTAGCTATCAAGACCCCCAAAGTGAAAACTCCGCCCCTAAAGGCGAGGAGGGTGTCGTGGAAATAATGCTCAGTGAAAAGCTGTACAAGAAGTTGGAGACTGATAAGATGGGTGTCTCCGTCGAGGAGCTTATCACCGATATACTTTCAAGGACTCTTAATGTGCCGCTAGATCCAGGGGATAGGGTGGAGTTCCACCTTAAACTTTGTAAGAAGTACCTCCATGAGTCTGAGGAGTTACTGGCTAAGGGCGACTATGCGCAAGCCTCAGAAAGGGCCTGGAGAGCCGCAATGCAGATTGCTAAGGCTGTGGCGGCGAGGGAAGGTAGGGAGCTTAGGAGCCATGGGGAACTTCACAGGGAGGTCGCCAGGATTGCTGCGGAGACTGGGGATGAGGAGGTGAGGATGCTTTGGCAGTCCGCCGGGATGCTCCACCAGAACTTTTACGAGAACTGGCTTCCACAGGAAATGGTCGAGGGGAATATTAAGGACGTAAAAAGATTCGTGGAGAAGCTAAGGAAAATACTGGAAAAGACAACCACACCCTAGCATCCTCAGCAATTTTCCTAAGGATCAGTTGTCTGTGGGCAAGATCCATGTGAAGCCTAGTAAAGCGATATCGCCACATTGCATTCATTTATGCTAAAATATTGCTTCTTAATATTACTTTAAGTTAAGTAAAGAAAGTAGGAGGTGGAGGATATGACCGCGGCGAGTTACGTCATAGTGAGGCCCAGGGGTACAACGCCCTTGATTGGTGTTGTGGCGTTAGAGCAGATGGGCTTCAGGGTAGATCCAGTGACGGGGAGGCTGGTTAAGGGACTACCACTGATGCTATAGGGGGTTTCAACTTTTACCTTCACCACTTAGCGGGTTGATGATTCGCCGTGCCTTTGCTCCATTTTCCTCAAGATTTCGTCAATGAGGTTTATGTACTCCCTAGCCTCCTCCATGAGTGGCTTGTGTTCCTCTTCCTCATAGGTTAGCCCGTAAAAGCAGTCCCCATGAAGCC
>Ga0209739_100260_pt1 | contig 22823 bp, 22 predicted proteins | sample JossMetagenome_2_FD_184729 | JGI IMG/M metagenome (GOLD analysis project Ga0209739, IMG submission 184729) | Hot spring sediment microbial communities from Joseph's Coat, Yellowstone National Park, USA - JC3_ASED (SPAdes) (version 3) | ecosystem: Environmental > Aquatic > Thermal springs > Hot...
CCTTGCCGTACTTGCACGTGAAGCTTGACGGGATCCCGTAGAAATTCGTGGCATTCAGTATGAAGCCGAATGTGGGTAAGCCGTAAACCGCCGAGGCATTAACCACGGAGATGAAAAGGTTCATGCCCGCTGTGACGCCACCAATTCCAAGCGTAGTCTTCGTTACTGTTGATGAGGTTTGTGGCGGTATGAGTAGGCCGGCGATGTCGAATATCGATGAACCAACATAATTCAGGAGAATTTCAAGTGGCGTTGCCTCTCCCTCCGTCGCCATTTCTACCAAGACATCGAACGCCAAACCACCCAACTCAGTGCCAATCTCAGCCGCACTCAGGCCGTAAGCCGTGTTAACACCGCCGAGTGTTATTGTGTAGACGGTACCGTATGGCGTACTAGCATTACCAACTGGTCCGTTGCACTCCCAGAGCTCCTCTCCATATGGTGTGTACTCAAATGCTGCATATTCAATAATCGTCGATGCGTTGAGTGCTGGGTATCCGAAGTACTGCTGGCTTAGTGTTATTGAGCCATTGTAGAACATGCTTATCGGCCCATTGCCATAATCAAAGGCATAACCATAGACATCATTTGGTGGTACGTAAAGCACCTCGGAAACAGTCGTGGTGCCCACATAATACATGATAGGCACATCAACATACCACACTTCATACACTTCATAATTGACGATAGCCCAAGTGGCCCCTCCATAGTACCAATACAGTGAGCCAGGCTGCGTCACATCAGAACCAATAGTAAACTCTGCACTTAATATTCCCCAGTTCTCTGGTGCGCTGTATGATGTGCCTATGTTGCCGTAGCCGGTTGCCATTGCGTCCCAATTTATCGTACCCGAGAAGTCTATGGCAAGCTGTAACTGTAGCCCTTGGTCGTTTTGTATTACGCCGTTGCTCCACGTAGCCCATGCTATTGGTAGTGATCCGTTGAAGCCTAGGCATGTGCTCGTTGGTTGGAACACGTATGACGTGTATATATTTGGTGGTTGTGGTCCGCTTAGGCTGCAGTTGTACACCGTGTAGCCGTTGTATGTTCCGAAGACCTGTGGGTCAGTGACCGTGCTGTTTAGCTTTACTGGAACCACCCTACTCGGCCTTAACTCATTAACGTTAATGTAGGCATTAACAACAATGTACCTTGGCGTGGCGTCACTTGGCGTTGACTTGCCTAATGCCCTGTATGCCCAACCAACATTGTATGGGATAAGCAATGGTACGATCCATGACTCATTACCATGCATGTAGGTTATGAATACTAGCATTGACGTGTTGTACCCACTGAATGGTATACCCAATGAAGCCCACTTACCAAGCGCATACAGCCAGTTCGTGCTGTTAAACGGCACAATTAAGATTGATGAGTAGCCCATTGCAACGTGGACAATCCCATTGGGAGCATTGGCGTAAACATCGATGAATGCGTTAACGGGCTTCATGCTGGAGCCGTTGATTAGGTAAACCCTAACCAACAAGCCAGGAGGAGCATTAAGTATTGGTTGCGATGCGTAGTAATCAACCTCACCAAACCCACCAATACGAACGGAGGAGATGGGTGACGGGACCGCGTAAATACTATTAGCAACCAAAACAACCACTGAGACTATTGCCAATGCGAGGACAACCATGGGCAAAGCCCTAGACACAGACCACACACCAAAACTCTTCTCCCACAGGGATTTTTATTTTTTCGAGGCAATTAATGGGTGAGTGGCTCAGATGCAACACCTCAACCCCACCCCAAGCTAACCGGGCATTCTATAAGGAAACAAACAAGGCAAGTTAAACAACCACGAAGACAACCAACAACCCCCACAGAAAAACCCAAGCCCAAAACCCAACCTTAGCGCCGAGATCAGTTAAACAGGATTAGTACCTTTGCCTATGGTTGGGTCATTCTTGCAAAGCTGTATTGGGCTAACGCTACCGTAAGGATGGGCTTAGACGTAGTTTGGTGGGTTTTAGGAATGTACTGGTTCATGGTTATGTGGAAATCAATGTTTCGATGGAGATAATAACATTTAGGGAGACGGTTAACGCATTACCTGCCATACTTAGTGGGTTGAGGAGTGTAGTCGGTAATGACCCCTGAGCCTTAACCTAGGTATTGATGTTTCACGTAGCGCCTTCGTGGAGTATGGCATTAAATACATATTCCTCTTTGCTTCTAAGGCTAGGTCCGGTGCCGGTAAGGATTCTAAATAAGGATCACAATTACTCCCCAACAACCTCCCTAGCAAGGATGACGGATAATTAGGGACATAGGGATGAGGGGAATGGAACATAGGCACTGGTTATGTTGGGTTTAAGGTGCTTGGCACAATTTCTTAACCTCCTCAAAAAGCCTGGCCACGTACGGCTCCCTAGCCTTAACGGACTCGCTGCTAAGCTTAGCCTCATGAAACCCCCACACGTGAAGCACCCACGCGGTATCCCAGGCTGCTAGGAACCAGTCTCCTACTTTATTTGAAATACCCCTAGCGGCCTTATCCAACTCAGCCACAGTCCACCTACCCTTATCCTCAACCTGCCTAAGCACGTCTAGGCTTAGGCAACTTGCAGCCGCCTTAACTGATTCCTCGGCAGCCTTGTAAAGCTTCTCACTGGCCTGAACAGGATCCTTATTAACAAGGCCCCTACCCTCCTCAAGGTACCGCATTGCCAATTCCAAGTGCGCCTGGGCCGTTGTCTTGGGGTCCAGGTTGAGCACTCTTACCAGCAGCTCAACAATCAGAGACTCCGCATCAATCCCCCTATTCTTAAGCTCCCTAATGATAGCCTCTGGTACGGCTACGGTTTCCACATTAATGCTAATCAACGGCACCTAATAAGCGCTTCTCAGCACCGTTTCACGCCTCCTGGCTGGGCATTGGGAAAGTATTTAAGTTAAGAAAGCCCACATCTAAGTGGGTAATGCAGCTTAGCTGCGATTCCGTTATTAATGACCTTAGGAGGAGGTTGAGTAAGCTGACTAATGAAAACTACGTAGCAGCCCTACTCTTCGGCTCATGGGCAAGGTGCGAGGCTGATGAGAGGAGTGACGTAGACATACTCATCCTTCATAAGGGGCTCCGTGAAATTAATAGGTTAGTTAGGGGTAGGGCGGTTTACCTAGCCGTAACTGCCCTACTAAGGGGTTACCCGGAATTCACAGTGATTGACATGGATTTTAAGGAATTCGTGAATCCAAGCGTAGTGAACCCCCTACTGCTGAACATCTACTGGGACGCCGTGGTTCTCTTAGACAGGTCAGGGGTGCTCCAGGGCTTCCTGGCTCACGTTAGGCGCAGGATAGTTGAGAGCGGGTTAAGGAGGGTTAAGGATGGTAAGGCCTACTACTGGGTTTTACCGAAGCCGATGGCGAAGGTCAGGATACTATGATAGACCCAATCAGTGAGGCTGAGTATAGGCTAAGGCTGGCCAACGAGCACTTGGGGCGGGCTGAGGCATATTATGAGCATGGTGATTGGGCTGGATGCGTACACTACTCCCAGTTGGCCATTGAAAACTTCGCCAAGGCTATAATATCCGTTTTTGAGGTACCGACATGGAGCCATGACCCATCAAACCAATTAATGAATGTAATGAATAAGGTGCCTGAGGGTTTAAGGGGGCTTGTGGGTGAATTAGCTAGGCTGAGTCATGAGGCGGCTAGGGAATACGCCAGGTCAACTTACGGTGAACCGTCAAGCCTGTTAACACCCGGCATGCTTTACGATAGGGATTACGCAGGCTCAATGCTTAACAGTACGCGTAGGGCTAGGGATATTGCCTATTCCGTACTTAGGCAACTGGGGGTTGACATTTAACGGTGCTTTAAATCTGCATTACGGTGCATGTGAGTTAAGTTCCGCATACCAATTGCCACGGTCTTAACCACCACATGGGTGTTACGTCCATGGTGTCCCATGTAATGCTTAATAACTCTTAAACCCGCTGACTACCTAATGAGCGTTGATATATCCAGCCTTAGCCTTGAGGATAAGGTTAAACTTCTAGCCGGCATAGGGTGCTTCGGAGCTGGGTGCTCCAGGAGGGTTCCTGGGGCTGCGGGAGAGACTAGGACTGTGGGTGGCCTACCAGCCATAGTCATGACCGATGGGCCGTCCGGCATTAGGGTTGAGCCAAACCCATTCAGGCGGTGGCCGGCGACAGCATTTCCAGTACCCACTATGCTGGCCTCGACCTGGAACCCTGAGCTGGTTGAGGCCGTGGGTAGGGCCATGGGGGAGGAAGCTAGGGATTACGGTATTGATGTCTTCCTAGCCCCGGGAATGAATATCCATAGGCACCCACTCTGCGGTAGGAATTTCGAGTACTTCTCAGAGGACCCATTGTTAACGGGCAAGATAGCCGCAGCATACATTAGGGGTGTTCAATCCGTTGGTGTTGGGGCCACCGCCAAGCACTTCGTAGCCAATGACCAGGAGACCAATAGGCACGTAATAGACACCATAGTTGATGAGAGAGCCTTAAGGGAGATTTACCTTAAACCCTTCGAGATAGTGGTTAAGGAGGCAAGGCCCTGGGCCATAATGAGCTCCTACAATAAGCTCAACGGTAAGTACACGTCCCAGAACCCATGGCTACTAACCAAGGTGCTTAGGGAGGAGTGGGGGTTTGATGGGGTCGTCATGAGTGACTGGGGTGCTGGGGATAACCCCATCGAGCAGGTTAAGGCAGGCAATGACCTGATAATGCCAGGCGGCGATAACGTTGTCTCAAGGCTGATGGACGCCGTTAAGAGGGGTGAGTTAAGCGAGGATGAGGTTAATAGGAGTGCTGCCAGGGTTATTGAGCTGGTTAAGAGGTCGCTCACGTACAAGGGTCATAAGCCAAGCAACACACCCAACCTAAGCGAACACGCTAAGGTTGCCTATGAGGCGGCGGCCGAGGGCATAGTGCTACTTAAGAATGCAAGGGAAACCCTACCCCTAAGGCCTGGCACAAGGGTGGCGTTGTTCGGTACTGGGCAGGTTGAAACAATGAGGGGTGGCTTGGGGAGTGGGCATACCCACCCCAACCACTTCATCAACATACTTGATGGATTGAGGGGAAGCGAGCTTAAGGTTGATGAGGAATTGTCATCAATCTATGTTAATTACGTTAAGGAGAGGAGAGGTGAAGATTACCTATGCGCACTGTACTACGAGGAGGCCTATGCAGAGCCCCTACAACAGGACATATTGACTGAGGGGCAGGTTGGTGAATTCGCCAGGCGCAACGACGTGGCCATTATAGTCATCAGCAGGACCTCGGGGGAGGGTTGGGATAGGAAGGCTGTTAAAGGTGACTACTACTTAACTGATAGTGAGCGTAGGCTGATTGAAATGGTTTCAAGGCAATTCCACGCCCTTGGTAAGGGGGTTGTTGCAATATTGAATATACCCGCGCCTATTGAGGTTGCCACCTGGAGGGACCTAGTTGACGCAATACTACTCGTCTGGCTACCTGGGCAGGAGGCTGGCAGGGTTATTGCCGACGCCCTGGTGGGTAAGGTTAACCCTTCAGGTAAGCTACCTACAACGTTCCCGAGGGACTGGAGTGATGTACCAGCCGCCAAGTCCGCTGAGTGCTACCCAGGGGTACCCCAGGATAACCCGAGGGCTGTTAGGTACTGTGAGGGCATTTACGTGGGTTACCGCTACTACGACAAGTACAACGTTGAGCCGGCCTACGAATTCGGCTTTGGGCTATCCTACACTAGGTTCGAGTATAGGAACCTAACCGTGGCTAAGAGCGAAGATATAGTTAAGGTGTCCTTTGACGTGGTTAACGTGGGCAAGTACCCTGGTAAGGAGGTTGCCCAGGTTTACGTTAAGGCGCCGCAGGGCACTGTTGATAAGCCGATCCAGGAGTTGAAGGCCTTCAGGAAGACTAGGTTACTTAACCCAGGTGAGGCTGAGCGCATAGAATTGACTATTAATGTTAAGGATTTGGCCAGTTTCAATGCGTCAAGGGGATTGTGGATTGTGGATGCTGGTGAGTACGAGGTTAGGGTTGGGTCATCGTCAAGGGACATACACCTAACAGGTAGGTTCACAGTGGATAAAACCATTGAGTTTAAGCCGTAGCGGCAATACTCAACCGCATTCCCATGTATCGTCTTCACTGAGCCTTTAAGGCCTCCTCAATCCTGTTGAAGTCGTCTTGGCTAAGTTTTACGTTTAGGCTTCCTAAATTGTCCTCAAGCTGCTCCATCCTTGTAACCCCTATTATAGGTATTATTGTTACGCCCAGCCTCTCCTGCATGCCTATTAACCAGGCCAGTGAGACTTGGCTCAACGTAGCCCCCTTGGACTTGGCTATCTCATTAAGCTCAAGCAACACCCTGAGGTTCCTATCGTTGAAGTACCCTTGGAGTCCACTTGATATTACCGCTCTTGAGTCACTTGGGGTTGACCACTTCCTGTTGTTGAAGTCCACGTATTTTCCCGTTAGTACGCCTTGGGCTAGTGGGGAGTAGGCTAGTATTGCCATTCCGTATCTTTTTGCTACGGGTATCTTATCCCTCTCAATCTGTCTCTCAATGTAATTGTAAGGTTCCTGCATTGTTGTGAAGGGTTCTAGGTTGTGCCTCTCGGCTAACTCCATGAACTCAACAATGTCATGAGCTGGGTGATTACTCTCACCAATATAATTAACGAGACCCCACTCAATAAGCTCATTAAGAGCCCTTAGGGTCTCAATCTTAGGCGTATCCGGGTCCGGCCAGTGGATTTGGTATAGGTCCACGTAGCTTGTCCCAAGCCTCTTCAGTGATTCCCTAATCTGCCACCTAATGTGCTTCCTCGACAACCCCTCACCATTAGGCCAAGGAGCCATCTGACCCCTAACCTTAGTGGCAAGTACCACGGACTCCCTGTCCACCGTCTTTAAGAATTGGCCCACCACGCGCTCAGCGTTACCAACATGATTCAGGTCCACCGGTGCCATTGCTCCATGGTACCTATTCGCCGTATCTATGCAGTTAACACCCTCATCATAAGCCTTCCTCATCACCTTGACCGCGGTATCAACATCAACCCTACGAACCCCAAACTCATCAACTGAGTCAAGCCTTGGTAGGTACCATGTGCCGAGGCAGAACTGGGAGACCTTAACCCCAGACCAACCGAGCTTAACATACTGCATAATTGAGTGCACTGGGGCTTGTTTAAAAATATTTCAAGGTTTAATGAGCCATCGTTGACCGCTTACGCTGAATTATATAGCTGGGAAATGCTTAAAAATAGACTACTGATAACCTAAGCCTATGAGCGGTGAAGCTAGGCTCCAATGGGCATAAGCAGGCCCTCCTTGGGCCTATACCTAACGGCAACGTACCCGAGCGTTAGGCATTTCATAGAGGTCCTTAATGGTGTAAGGGGACTCGTAGACTTCCTTGAAATAGGCATACCCACTGGTAACCCTAAGTACGATGGCCCCGTTATTAGGGTTACGCACCACGGCGCCGAGCTTAAGGGTCTTGAGGCTGTTAAAGTTGTTGATGACTACGGTAGGTATAGTAGGGTGCCGGTCCTAATGGGTTACGTGGCTGATTACGTTGATTCGCTTAACGAGGCCGCATCAGTGGCTAGGTCTGTTAATGCCGTGTCCATACTCTTCCCTGACCTAATATTCGACTACCCTGAATTAATCGATAGGTATGTTGAGGTTATGGTGAGTAATGGGTTGAGGCCAAGCTTCTTCATATCAAGCAAGACACCCTACAAGTTGGTTAAGAGACTCAGTGAATATAACCCACTATTCATTTACCTAGGCCTATACGCGGCCACGGGCATTAAGCTACCTATCTACGTTGAGCAGAACGTTACAACGATTAGGGGCATTATTGGTGATACGTTCCTAGTTGTTGGCTTCGCCGTGAATAACCCTGATATGGTTAAGTCGCTCATTAAGGCTGGGGCTGATGGGGTTGTGGTTGGGACAGCCTTCATTCAAAGGATGAGTAACCTTGAGTCGGCTCTAAGCCTCCTCAAGTGGCTGAGGGGTGGTTTACCATGATCAATGTGCCAACCCACTGGTACAACATAGCCGTTGACCTACCTAAACCACTACCACCACCCATGGACCCATATGAGGGTGAGTCCAGGATAGCCCTACTGAACAGGATAATGCCCAGTGAACTCCTACACCAGGAGTTCACCGCGCTGCAGTACGTCCCAATACCAGAGGAGGTTAGGGACATTTACGCAAGGCTTGGTAGGCCCACGCCACTGAGGAGGGCTAGGGGCCTTGAGAGGCTCATTGGTAATGGAGTTAAGATATACTACAAGTTTGAGGGTGCATTACCAGGTGGATCACATAAGTTGAATACGGCCGTCCCCCAGGTTTACTATGCGTTTAGGGATGGGGCTAAGGAAGTTGCCACTGAGACTGGGGCTGGACAGTGGGGCTTAGCCGTTTCAATAGCGGCAGCCCTAATTGGGGTTAAGGCAACAGTATTCATGACTAAGAGCTCCTTCATGAGTAAGAGGCAGAGGGTCCTCTTCATGAGGACCTACGGGGCTACGGTCTACCCAAGCCCAAGCGAGGTTACTAAGTACGGCATTGAGGCCCTTAAGGCCAACCCAAACCACCCAGGTAGCCTTGGCCTAGCCATAAGCGAGGCCATTGACTACACGCTTCAGGGTGAGGGTAGGAGGTACATACCGGGTAGTGTTCTTGAATTTGTCCTAATGCACCAGACGGTGATTGGGCAGGAGGCCATTGAGCAAATCCCGGAGGAGCCTGACCTAGTGGTTGGCTGCGTTGGTGGTGGCAGCAACTTCGCGGGGTTAACGTACCCATTTATAGGGGCTAAGCTGAGGGGTGAGGGCTTCGAGGGGACTAGGTTCCTAGCCGTTGAGTCTAAGGCGGCCCCCAAGTTGACCCAGGGTAGGTACGAGTACGACTTCCCGGATTCAGGGGGGTTACTGCCAATGATAAGGATGCTGACCCTTGGACACAACTACGTACCACCCCCAAGCCACGCCGCCGGGTTAAGGTACCATGGGGCGGCCCCAAGCCTATCACTACTGGTTAGGGAGGGTATCGTTGAGGCTAGGGCCTACACGCAGGAGGAGGCGCTTGAGGCCGGTGTGATGTTTGCGAGGAGTGAGGGTATTGTACCCGCCCCAGAGTCCTCCCACGCAATAAGGGCGGTTATCGATGAGGCGAGGAGAATGCCTAAGGGAAGTGTGATATTGTTCAACCTATCTGGCCATGGGTTACTTGACCCAGACGCCTACGAGAGGGTGAGTTGAGTGAGGCCCATCCTGGAGAAGCTGGCTAGGGGGATTGGGTTAAGCCTTGAGGAGGCCTACAACGCGGCATTAATGATACTTAGGGCGGAGGCCAGTGAGGCTGAGGTGGCTGCGTTGCTAATGGGGCTTAGGGTTAAGGGTGAGGCAGCCCAGGAGGTGGCTGGGTTTGCTAAGGCACTTAGGGACACTTGCCTAAGAATACCCGTAAACGACCCTTATGTCGTTGACACGGCTGGCACGGGGGGTGATGGGTTAAGGACCATGAACGTGTCCACCGTGGCTGCACTACTAGCGGCTTACCTGGGCGTTAAGGTGCTTAAGCATGGCAACAGGAGCGTGTCCTCATCATCAGGTAGCGCCGACTTCCTGGAGGCGCTTGGCTTTAACATAAACATTCAACCAGAACTCGCCATCGCCATGGTTAATAGGTACAGGTTCGCCTTCGCCTTCGCCCCAATGTACCATCCAGCCATGAAGAACGTCATGCCTGTCAGGAGAAAGCTGGGCATAAGGACAATATTCAACCTAATAGGCCCATTAGCCAACCCAGGTCTTGTTAGGAGACAGGTCCTAGGTGTCTCTGAGCCAGGGATCATGAGCGTGATGGCTGAGGCAGCCGGCTTCATAGGCTATGACCACTTAGTCCTGGTTCACGGTGAACCAGGCATAGATGAGGTGTCGGTCTTCGGGAGAACCACGGTGTATGAGGTTAAGGACGGCTCAGCGGACAAGTACACCATAGAACCCTCAGACCTGGGGCTAAGGTTGCATGACCTACGTGACGTAGTTGTCTCAAGCCCAGTTGAGAGTATTGAGAAGGCTAGGAGGGGTTTAATGGGGGTTGATAAGGCTGCCCTAGACTTCATAGCCGCCAATACGGCTATGGCACTCTACGTGGCTGGTAAGGTTAAGGATCCTAGGGATGGCGTTGAGGCAGTAATGCAAGTCACTGATAACCCAGACGGATTCTGGGCCTATGTTAATGAGGTCGCAGCGGTGAGTAGGGGTGGTTCTGCTTAAGGTGTGTGGCCTAACCAGGAGGATTGACGTGGAGTTCATCGATAAGTACGCTGACTACGCAGGCTTCATAATCCACTCAGACACCCCAACCCCCAGGTTAGTTAATCTTAGGGACGCCATCGACATGGCTGGATCACTCTCGAGGGCTAGACCAGTGGCGGTGATTAAGGGCCTTAGCCTAGGTGAGGCAATGAACCTGGCGGCTAAGGCAGGCTTCCCAGTGCTCCAATTCCACGGGCCAATCAATGCCGACCTCATAACCAGTGAATACGGCAATGTTAACGTGGCGCCCGTCGTGGAGTACACTAATGATTCACAGGTCATTGAAACCGTTAAGACATACCTAACGTTAGGCAACGTTGAGTACGTGCTGGTTGACGCACCCAAGGTCGGTTATATGGTCTTTGAGCATGGGTTAAAGATACCACTAAGCATTATAACGAAGATCGCTGGCCTGGGTAAGGCTGGCGTTGCCGGTGGTATTGGGCCAGGTAACATTAGGCTTGTCGTTAAGTATAGGCCTTACCTGATTGACGTTAACTCTGGGGTTGAGTCAAAGCCAGGTGTTAAGGATTGGGGGCTGGTGATGCAGGTGGCCAGGGTGGTTAAGGGTGAAGGTGCCGCTTGACGAGTTACCCAAACCAAGGGAGTTAACTAGGTTAATGCTTGATAAGGGTGAGGATTACGTGACGCTACTTGAGAGTGGGCCAGGTTTCCCGGAGAGGTCTAGGTACACGGTGGTTACCTGGGGTGTTAGGGATGTTTTAGAGTTGAATGCCGGTGATGACCTTTACGATGAGCTTAAGTCCCTCTATAGGAGGTTGGGTAGGTTTGAGGATGGTGAATTGGCTGTGGGCTACTTATCCTACGATGCAGTCGCGTCCATTGAACCATACCTAGCCGCATTAATTAAGGGGAGTGATTGGCCCCAGGCAGAGTTCATAATACCTCAGAACGTGGTCATATACGACTACTTCCTGGGTAGGGCATACGTCAAGGGTGAGCTGCCCAGGGGAGGCTTAGGTGATGCAGGTGGTTTCGAGGTGGCTGGGTTAATCAGCGCCACGGATCCGGTTAAATACATGGATTGGGTTTCAAAGGCCTTAATGGATATTGAGAATGGTGAGGTTTTTCAAGTCGTCCTATCTAGGTATGAGGAGTATAGCTTCAGGGGGGATTTAATGACGCTTTACGGGAGACTTGCCGACCTAAACCCATCACCCTACATGTACCTAATGAAGGTTAAGGATAGGTACATAATAGGCACAAGCCCCGAACTACTGGTCAAGGTTGATGGCTTGAGGGTTGAGACCCACCCAATAGCTGGAACTAGGCCTAGGGGTAGGGATCCGAGGGATGATATTAGGCTTGAGGAGGAGCTCCTATCGAGCATTAAGGATAGGGCGGAGCACGTGATGCTCGTTGACCTGGCCAGGAACGATATAGGTAAGGTGTGCGTCTTCGGGAGTGTTAAGGTTAAGGAGCTCTACGCAGTGGAGAAGTATCAAAGCGTCCAACACTTGGTATCAAGGGTTGAGGGGACATTGAGTAGGGGTAATGACATTGTGGATGCCCTAGTGGCCACATTCCCAGCCGGCACAGTAACCGGAGCCCCAAAGCCCAGGGCAATGGAGCTGATAGCCAAGTACGAGGACTCACCTAGGGGGCCCTACGCTGGGGCGTTGGGCATAATGCACGGTGGAGGTGGGGAGTTCGCAATAATCATAAGGAGCATGTTCACGAGGGGGAGTACCGTTAGGATTCAGGCGGGGGCTGGCATAGTGTATGATTCAAAACCTGAACTAGAGCTCATGGAGACTGAGCATAAGTTAGGCAGCCTTAAGGCTGCCATGGGCCTGGGTGGTGGACATGGTTGACATAACCGTGATCATAGATAACTACGACTCCTTCGTCTACAACATAGCCCAGTACATTGGTGAGTTGGGCAGTAGGCCACTGGTATTTAGGAATGATGAGGTTAGCGTTAAGGCCATTGAGAGGATTAGACCGGATAGGATAATAATATCCCCAGGTCCAGGTAGCCCAACGAACCCGAGGGATGTGGGTGTGTCAAGGGATGTTGTAAGGTACTTCAGCAACAAAGTCCCCATCCTAGGCATCTGCCTAGGTCACCAGTTAATAGGACACGTCTTCGGGGCATCGATAAGGAAGGCTAAGGTTATTAAGCACGGCAAGACAAGTGTAATCAGGAGGGTTAAACCAACACCAATACTCACCGGCCTACCTGACGAATTCGAAGGCATGAGGTATCACAGCCTCGTTGTGGATAACCCACCTGAGTCACTCATGGTAACCGCCATTTCCAAAGATGATAATGAAATAATGGGTATTCAACACGTGGAGTACCCAGTCTTTGGAGTTCAATTCCACCCCGAGAGCATAGGAACCCAATACGGGATTAGAATACTCAAGAACTTCCTAGACAACGTAGGGCTTTAACATGGTTATTCACAAGGACTAGGAGGGATTCAGATGAGCGATCTTCATCGAAGTGGTAAAAACGTAAGGAGGGCACCCCTAAGACCTCAATAATCCTCAAATAATTTGAGAATTTAGGTTAGGTTGTTTATGCGATTGATATGATTAGGGAGTGTAGTATCCTCCACTGTACTGATATTCCGTAGACTACCCCTGCTATGGCGCCTAGTATTATCCAAATCTTTGCCTTAGGCTTAGCCCTACTCATGGCTAGGACTAAGGTTAGTGGTACGAGGGCTGCGAACTGCATGGTGTAGTAGCTGTACAGGGTTGTGTCCCCTAGGAAGTAGATTAGCCAGAAGCCAAGCCAAATGGTTAATAGGGTTACGGGTATGGATAATTCATTAATGTTAACTTCATTGAACAACCTACCCTTAACGTGGGGTTCGATAAGCATCACCGAGTAGGCTAGGGCAACCAGGTAGGCGCCTGGTAGCCCCATTGCGTACAGTGGTGGCGTGACGTTGTTAACGAAGGAGTCAATGCCTATCAACCAGTCAAGCGGATTGGAGGCAACAGGCCCCGGCGGCCTTGGCTCAGTGAACCACTTAAGGTAGAAGAAGACGTCAGAGATGTAATTGTGGATGCCACCCACCAGGTAAACTATGGGTAGTTGAGGGATGATGAACACTATGAAGGCTATGGCCAGGTAGGCTAGCCCCCAGATCCCATTCCTCCTATAAGTCTCCAGGTAAGCCCCCGAGAAAACCGTGAATGCACCTGGGTACTTGCTAGCCACTGCTAGGCCACTGGCTATGGCCGATGAGGTGTACCTACCAGTGAAGTATAGGTAAACCGTTAAGAGTGTGAAGAAGCCCACGTAGATGTCTAGAAGGGCTATTATCCCAACATCCCTAAAGGTCGCATCCATTAGCAATGTAACCGCTGCCAGTGATGCATAGGCAACATTACCGTTACTGAGCCTTAGGGCTATGTAATAGACGAGAATGAGCATCAGCACTGATAGGACCATGCTTGGGACCCTCCAGCTGACTGGCTTATCGCCCAGGAGCAGCATTGAAAGCACCATGAAGTACTTGCCAAACCACGGGTGCTCAATGTTTAGGTAGGTCACTATGCTCTGCTTATCCGGGTAATAGTACCCAAACCTAACTATGCAGGATGGGTTATCAAGCAGGTTCCTCAACTGGGTGTAGGTTACGTTGCTGTACCATGCCATTAAGTAGTCCTTATAGTAAATGGATGGTGATGCGCCGGTTACGTTGCATGGTGGTGATGGGGCCACTGTTACGCCGTTCTTAGCAATGTACCTGCCTAACCCAACCTCATTAATGAAGTTCCTTGCCGCCGATACGTACCAAATCTCATCACTGGTGTAGGAGTTGAGGTGGGGTTGTATTGCAACTAGGTAAAGCGTGAAGACCACCAACACAACAACCAGGGGCAGCCATCTCCATAGTGAGTTAAGCTTAGCCATGATGATGGGCTTAACCTGAGCCTTAATAATTATTTTTCCAATACCGCCAAGGTCCCATTGTTAACTGGGCTTAGGTTGTAGCTTAAAAACCTACCCAAGACCATTAACCATGCCCAACGGTGGGAGGGTGCTCAGGTTTAGGCCATGGATAACTGAGGACGATGCTAAGGCTGTGGTTGATGCGCTGATGAGTGGTAACTTAGTTTCACCCTACGGTAAGTACGGTAAGTTGCTTGAGGGTGAATTAGCCAAGTACCTGAATGTTAAGTATGCGTTAGCGGTTTCGAGCGGAACTACCGCCCTTCACCTAGCCCTCAAGGCAATTGGTGTTGGACCTGGTGACGAGGTCATTGTACCAGCCTTCACGTTCCTGGCTACGGCATCCTCAGTACTCCATTCAAACGCAGTACCGGTGTTCGCAGACATCTCACTGGAAACCCTTGGGCTCGATCCGGCCAGTGTTGAGGGTAAGATTACTGATAGGACCAAGGCAATAATAGTGGTTCACCTAGCCGGTATGCCTGCTGAAATGGATGGGTTAATTAAGGTTGCCAGGGAGCACAACCTATACCTAATCGAGGACACTGCGCAGGCCCTTGGCGCAATCTATAGGGGTGTTAAGGTTGGTGCCCTGGGTGACCTGGGTACATTCAGCTTCTACCCGACTAAGACGATGACGAGTAGTGAGGGTGGGGCAGTATCGACAAACTCGGATGAATTAGCCAGTAGGGTTAGGCTGCTTAGGAGTCATGGTGAAACCGGTAAGTACTATTATGAGGAGCTTGGCTACAATTACAGGATGGGTGAGTTGCAGGCTGCACTTGGCTACTCTCAACTCCTAAGGATTGAGGAGATTATTAGGAGGAAGGAGGCCTTCGCAAGGGTCCTCACGGAGGAGCTGAGTAGCCTTGATAATGACTTGTTAATTTTACCCAAGCCTAAGCCCTACGTTAGGCACGCATGGCACATATACCAAATCCTACTAACAGACAGGGTTGGGAAGCCTAGGGATAGGGTTGTTGAGGAGCTTAGGGCTAGGGGGCTTGAGGCAGTCACCGTGGCTTACCCGATACCACTTTATGAGACGCCTCTCTTCACTAAAATGATTGGGCATGGTAAGGGTTGCCCATGGTCATGCCCATTCTATGGTAGGAAAATTGAATACAAGCCATTACCCAACACTGAGGAGGCCACAAGGAGGGTTTTGGGCATATTGGTTTCACCCCACTTCACTGAGGATGATGCCTCATACGCCGCTAGGGTAATTAAGGAAACCCTAACTAAGCAATGACCATTACACTGACGCACGGCTGCATTGCAAGGGCCTAATGCTTAAATCCCTCAACCCCACTGGCCCCTATGAGCATTAGGTTTGAGGTTGTGGATGTTAAGTACCCACCCAACTCAAACGTGATAATAGGGTACTCCCACTTCATAATGACGGTTGAGGATCTTTACGAAGCCCTAGTCACATCAGTACCGGGGATTAAGTTTGGGTTAGCGTTCTGTGAGGCCAGTGGGAAGAGGCTTATTAGGCATGAGGGCAATGATGAGGAGCTCAGGAACGCTGCAATAGACCTATGCTCAAAAATAGCTGCAGGCCATGTCTTCGTCATATTCATAAGGAACGCCTACCCCATAAATGTCCTAAACACCATTAAGAACGTAAGGGAGGTCACTAGGATACTGGCCGCCACCGGTAACCCACTCTCCATAATAGTCGCCGAAATAGCCCCAGAACGTAGGGGTGTGATTGGGGTTGTTGACGGGCACTCACCCCTAGGCGTCGAGGGGCCTGAGGACGCTAAGGAGCGTAAGGAGATTGTGAGGAAGTTCGGCTACAAGGTATCGCTTTAAGTAAACATGTCAACCTGCGATGAGGTTTACTGGGACTTGAGGAGCATCATTGAGGTGGTTTGCGGCCCATTATCAATGCTGAGGAGGGTTAAGGGAATTACGGCAATCGATGACGTGGCTGTTCACGTGGACGACGTGGATAAGGTACCTGAAGATATCGGTGTCTTTAAGGTTGGGGTTGTTGGGTTCTCGAATAGGGCAATCTACGTGGGTGGACTCCCACACATAAGCCTAGAGGACTACGTAGCCTCAATACCCCTGAATAGGGAGGAGTACACCAGGCTACTGAGTAACTTTAACCTAGGGAACCTAAACATACCACTAACCCTTAGGCTGGCGGAGGAGGCGGGGACACTGAAGGAGGTGGACAGGTTGCTTAGAGCGTATGGGATAAACCCACAACCGGAGTAGCTACCCACCTCCCCTATTGCGGAAAGCTAGCTGTTTCAGCGTATTCGTAGAGATTATCATAGGGCAGCTAGGGTTTAACTAATGGACCAACCCTTAAAGGGTTCATACTGGCCCAAGGAACAAGGTTTAAACCAACTTAAGTGGTTCATGTAATTTGTGAGGGAAGCCTTATAAGCCCTCAAAGTAATATGCCCACTCAAGCGGGGGTGCCCGAGCTTGGTCAAAGGGGGCGGGTTGAGGTCCCGTTGGCGTAGGCCTGCGTGGGTTCAAATCCCACCCCCCGCACCATGTACTTTTGTGCTCCAAATTGTTACCTACGTAGTGAGTTTATGGTGAGAATTACGTTGAATCATTAAGCTGACTTTTATACTATGGAGGATCTCCTAGGATTTCCATTAATTAAATCAGATGAGCGGCAGGTTCAGTCTAGTTCCTGTCTTAACTTCACAATACTTATCGGGGTATCTTGATGCTACATATTGCCTAGCTTCCCTTCCTGAACAATGAGCTGGACAAACATACCTTGAGTAATTTGCGGTGATATCGAGTTGATGCTTTGATGGATTATGAAAACCACCAATGACTAGGTAAACCTCACCGTACAGCTCATGAACTCTCCTCGCAATGTTATCAATACCGGGATGTGAGCACCCAACAATCAAAACCATACCATGGTTATTAAGCCTAATGGCAAGGGCATGCTCATTAACACCCATACCTCTCATAACGCCTGTTGTGCCTGCATCCCTTAGTATTTCCGTGGGCTTTACCGTTGTAATGGGTGTTAGACCCCAGCCCTTCAACACCTCGTCATCCCCAGGTACATAAACCATTAACCCCCTCTTAACCTCGCCCACATACTTAAAGCCACCGTAATGGTCTGCATGGTAGTGGCTGAGGAAAGCCACATTGACTTTACTCAAGTCGATACCTAAAGATGCTGCATTATTCTCAATAACCCTAGGCTCTGTATCTGCATCATAGAGTATTGACCACCTCTCAGTCTCTACGTAAACACTCCATCCCCAATCGCTTAATAGTGGTGGGTTGGGTTCATTATCATTGATGACTACTAACCTCACCCACTTAACCACAGCATCTAGGTGCCTATTAATGCTTTATAAGCATATACATACCGGTGATGCCGAGTTAGGATCATATTGATTACGCATTGGTACCTAGTACTCGAATTTTAATGGTGGTATTGGATCACCATATAGTTTCCCTGCCTCAATTAGCCTTTGTCTCTGCTCCTCAAGTACCTCAAATAATCTTCTCGGCGTTGTTGACACCTCTGAGTATATCTTCCATACCCTCCCTATTTTATTAGGGAGCCTCCCAACCCTTATCGCGAATCGCCTATTGTAATTCTCAAGCCCATAATCCCTACTGAGAACATTATGGAATAGCCTCCTCAAGTCCTCGTACCTCGGCACATAACTTATCAGCGTTTTCGGCACTAACCTCATTATGTATCCTCCCCCTCCATCCATTGGAGCCAAACCCTCTTATCCTCCTTACTATTTAAAAATCTGCACTGCTCATCTCTAAGGAAGTAATTAACACCAAATATCCTCGGCGGATTCTTCAAGTTTTTGCCAAACTTTAGGTAATAGTGCCTAGGTCAACTGAAAAGGAAGTCTAGGTTAGCCATTGGGTTAAACTCCCTTTCCCCAATCTTACCTATTACTGCAGCTGTCCTCTCCGACTTTACGGATGCCGCTATGGTCACTACGCCATGGTCCCAATTAAAAGATCCAAAGACAGGCACTCAAGTATCTGGATCCCTACGCCAAATATTAAACCACCAACCATCGATATTTCCTCACCTGTTTCTATAGCTCTCCTCCTAATGTACTCTAGATCCTCAGGACTACCTGTGGATATAAATATGGAGGAAGGCTTACAGAGATCTATAATCCAGGTTATGAATTTACGGAGATCGTGGTTTCTTATTCTCATTAACCTTTGATACATTTCATAGCTCATACTACTGTGGAGCACATGGTCAGCATCGTCTATCTCATGATTCATTAGTTTATCACCCACTTTTACCATGGTTAATTACCCTACTTCTTTATCATCATCAATTATACTCATAGATAAATTCAACAGCCATTAATTAAGTTGAAAATAAGATGATTATGATATTCATATATAGTTACTTTCATCATAATGTATATTGAGTCCATTTTGCAAAGTCAGCATATTTTAAATCATATGCCGACCATAGGATCATTACCTCTCACGTAATAGTGACGTATATACTCCCAGGAAGCTTAGGGCTGCGGCAACCATTAACGTTATCCTGAGTCCATCAATGAACGCCTGGTAAACAGTCACCTTAACCATCGGAACCCCTGTGAATAGGTATAGCACCGCGTACTTACCTAGGTACTTAGTTAATATGGAGCCCGCTATAGCGACGCTAAGTAACTGCCCAGTGAACCTCATGGTTCCTAAAACACCTGACGCAACACCATACTTATCCCTGCTCACAGAGCTCATCACTGAATTCGTGTTTGGTGCCGAGAATAAGCCGAAGCCTATACCCAGTGTGGATAGGGCAATTAATATGTTAGCTATACTTCTTATGTTGAGTGTGAGGAGTAGTATGAAGGATAAGCCAATTAGGCCCATGCCCAGTGCCGCTATTTCCCTTGAACCATACACATCAGATAACCTACCGCTCACCGGCGATAGGATAACCATGAAGATTGGTTCCAATACCAATATTAAACCGGCCTCGAAGGGGTTATAACCCAGGATCACTTGCAGGTAGAGCGAGAAGGTGAATGGTACAAAGTAGGTACTTATGTAGTTCAACAGAGCAGTCACGTTACCGGCCATGAAGGAGACGTTACCGGTGAATAACCTTAAGTTAAGCATCGGGTACTTAACCCTACCCTCCAGCAGTATAAAGACTATTAACGAGGCTACACCTACCATGAGTAGGTAGGCGTAATTTAACCATCCATTTAATGAGGACAATATGAGGTACATTACTATTGAGATTAAGGCTAGGGAGAACGTGAGGGCGCCAATGGTATCCAGGGATTCATCACGCCTGGCAACCTCGATGCTCCTCATGGATGCGTAGGACACGGCTAAATCAATCAACGAGAGCATGGTGCTAATCAGCAGTATGTACCTCCAACCCAGGAATTGGGTGATGATGCCGCCTAGGAATGGCGCCGATGTTAAACCAATGTAAACCGCCATGGCATTAATACCCAGTGCAAACCCCCTCTCACCCTCAGGGAAGACTTGGCTCACTATGGCGGTTGAACTTGGGGATAAGATGGCTGAGCCAAGGCCCATTATAAACGATGCAGCGATTAAAAGGTGTACATTAGTTGATAGAGCACCCATTAATGAACCAATTGTGAATATCACAAGGCCAACCCTGAAGATACCCACCCTACCGTATATGTCGGCAATCCTACCCAGCAGAATCATTAAGGTCGGTAATGGTATTAGGTAAACCACTGGTATGTAGATTAAGGTGTACAGTGAGGCATGGAAAAACCTACCAAGCACAGGAATGATAAATGATAGAGCAGTTGAGTTGTATGGGGTTTGAAAGGCTGCTAGGGAGGTTGTGAGCAGTATTAGGCGCTTAATACCCTTACTTAACGCCATAAACCCGGAACCAGCTTAACCCAAATAAGCATTAAGCTAAGGTTCCCTCCTCCGGTGATGGGTAATACCGGAAGGCTTAAAAATGAGAAATGGCGACATGAGCTAATGAATGATGGTTACGCACTTAAGGTTGAGAGGCTTACCGTTAGGTATGGTGATAAGGTTGCCGTTAAGGGTCTAAGCTTCATGGTTAATAATGGTGAGGTTTACTGCCTCTTAGGCCCCAATGGGGCTGGTAAGACGTCGACCATAAAGGCGATACTGGGCTTAGTTAAGTATGAGGGTTTAATAGACATACTAGGCCTAGGGCAACCCTCCCCAAGTGTCATGAATAACATTGGTGTGGTCATGGAGGCACCGGCGGTTTTAGAGGCGTTAACACCCAGGGAGTTTCTGGAATTTCTAGGTTCTGTTAGGGGTATTTTCAATGCCAGGAGGGCTGAGGCTCTCATCGACGCCTTTGAATTGAGGGAATACCTAGACACGCCCATAGCCGCCCTCTCAGCTGGTAATAGGCAGAAGGTGGCTATAGTGGCGGCGCTGCTTCATGAACCAAGGCTACTACTCCTCGATGAACCATTCAACTTCCTTGACGTTAAGTCCGTTAGGGTGTTTAAGGAGATTATGCAGAGGCATATTGAGTTAGGGGGCTCTATATTATTCTCGACTCATATAATGGAGGTTGCCGAGAGAGTGTGCAATAGGATAGGCATACTGAATGAGGGTGATTTAATAACCGAAGGGACGCTGAGTGAGATTAAGGAGAGGGCTAAGGCCGGTACCCTTGAGGATGCATTCCTTAAGGCCATTCACGCCGATGAGGAGATTAAGGCGATACTCGAGGGTCTATGAACATGGTTAGTGCCCGTAAATTAGCCTCCGTACTTTACAGGGAGTTGTCCTACCAGGGGTATACTGCATCTAGGATAAGTGGTTTAAGGCCGATGGACGTTAGGAGGGCTATTAGGGCTGCTAGGTACAATAAACTTGTCATAAGTGTGTTAATGGGTTTCTACATAGGTCTAATGGGGACTGTACCCTACGTGCTTAAGAAGCCAGGCCTAAGCCTAATTGAGACCTTAGTGACCTCATTTTTCATGGTGTTTGCATCCTCAATAAACGTAGTTTTCTCACTGCAGAGCACAGACCATATTAAAGGACTATTGGCCACATTACCCCTGGAGCTTAAGTTGACTAGAAGGGCCTTAACCCTATCCCTATACATGACCATGGACTTACCCATCTACGTCTCAATAACCGCATCCATGGCCCTATCCATAGTAATGGGTGGTGTACCCTATCCACTTATAGGTACACTTGAGGGAATACCCTTAGGCATCATTGCGTCAATGGGCTTCATATTAATCGCTGAGAGGACCCTTAGGAATCCAATTAGTGGTAATGTTGTTAAGGCTTTAGCCCTAGCCCCAATAATACTCGCATCAATGGCGATGGGGTATGTTGTTAACGTGAACCCAAGTGAACTCAACCCAGCCTTATCACTTGCACCTGTGGTTGGTGGATTATTCATAACTGGGTTAGGTGCTCCACTTTATGTGACGATAATGTACATTACCCTTTTCTCAGCGCTGGCCTATGTAATGCTTCAAAGGGCTAGTAATAGGCTATTTGAGTCAACCGTACAGGTTCAAGCCATTAGGGTTAAGGCACCTGGAGTCTTTAGGATTAGGAATCCGTTAATGGCGCTGATCAGGGTTGATTTAACTCAGTCCTTCAGGTCGAGGATGGCTGCGCTATGGGCCCTTCCAATAGGTTACTGGTTAATCACAGTGTTAACGACAATTATAAGTGGTACTAAGTTAAACCCCATGTTAATGTTAACCTATACCATGGAGTTAAGCCTGCTAATCGCCTTCATACCCTACGCCTTATACATGAGCGAGTTGAGGGGTGCCGTGGTATTTAGGCTACTGCCAATATCACCAATCAGAAACCTGATTAGTAAACTAACTGTGACCTTAATAGCATACTACATAGCCACCGCACCAATGATGATTATAGCGCTGTTTTACAAGCTGCCGCTAAGCCTTCAAGTACCCATATTACTAGCCTTTGGCCCACCAATAGCTGCTACGGCAGTCATGGCCATTTTATTTGAGGAATCCATAAGTGAAGGTGCTGTATCATCAACACTTACCATGTTTATTTATGCCCTAATAGTAATGCTTGTTGAGGGTCTACCCACTGCGTCACTATTTGTGGCTCAGGTGCTCATAGGTGGCTATGTAATACCAGCCCTCGTAATGCTCATAATATCAATGATCGAATTCGCAGTGGCGCTGGTAATACTAGCCAGGTTAAGTAGGCATTAAACCCTACGGCTAGTGTAACCCACCATCCAAGATGAGGTAACCAGTGGGCATTAAGCCGGCTTCAACGTTCAGAATACCCTGCTAATCCAACCTAGCCTGTACCCTAACTCTGATCATCTTGCCCAGCTGGTTTACCCTAATGAAGTAATTATTACCTTTAAAGGTATCTAATGCAGCATCCACTAACCATGTTAGGGTATCTGACCTCTTCCCCGCCTTTTAGGGGTGGGGGTGTTCTGGGGTCTTGGGTGTTACACCCCTTTTTGTGGGGGCTACTCTGTTATGCTCCACAATGAAGGACAGCGGCTTTTTGATGACTGTAGGTGTTTTGCCTGTTGCCTTCTTCATTATGTTTAATGCTCCG
>Ga0209739_100261_pt1 | contig 22814 bp, 19 predicted proteins | sample JossMetagenome_2_FD_184729 | JGI IMG/M metagenome (GOLD analysis project Ga0209739, IMG submission 184729) | Hot spring sediment microbial communities from Joseph's Coat, Yellowstone National Park, USA - JC3_ASED (SPAdes) (version 3) | ecosystem: Environmental > Aquatic > Thermal springs > Hot...
CTGACATACCCACCGAGTTGGAAAAGCTGAGGGTAGCCATCAAATACGGTGCAGATACAGTCATGGACCTATCCACCGGGGACGCCATAAAAGAAACCCGGGAAGCCATCATAAAAGAGAGCACGGTACCCGTGGGAACTGTTCCCATATACGAGGCCTTCAAGAGGGCAAAGGGACAGGTCAAAAACATGACCGTGGACCTTATCCTTGATGTTATAGAGGAACAAGCCCAGCAGGGAGTTTCCTACATGACCATTCATGCGGGCATTCTCAGGGAGTTTTTGCCCATGGTCCAGCACAGGGTTATGGGTATAGTGTCCCGTGGTGGTGCCATAATGGCTCAGTGGATGATAGAACACGGAAAGCAAAATCCACTCTATGAACACTTTGATAAGATATGCGAGATATTCAAAAAGTATGATGTTTCCTTCTCCTTGGGAGATGCCCTCAGGCCCGGAGCTATTGCGGACGCCAGCGACGACGCCCAGCTTGCAGAGCTAAGGGTCCTCGGTGAGCTAACGGAAAGGGCTTGGAAACACGATGTTCAAGTGATGGTGGAAGGACCCGGACACGTGCCCTTGGACCAGATAGAGTTCAACATGAAGATCCAGCAAAAGATATGCCACGAAGCACCTTTCTATGTGCTTGGTCCTCTTGTAATAGACGTGGCTCCTGGGTATGACCATATTGCATCTGCCATAGGTGCTGCGTTGGCGGGTTATTATGGTGCTGCAATGCTCTGCTATGTGACGCCCAAGGAGCACCTGGGACTTCCCAATGTGGAGGATGTAAAGCAGGGAGTGATTGCCTACAAGATCGCCGCCCATGCGGCAGATGTAGCCAAACGCTTCCCCGGTGCCAGGGATTGGGACTTGGAAATGTCCAAGGCTCGCTTTGCCTTTGACTGGAACAGGCAGTTTGAACTTGCCTTGGACCCAGAGACCGCAAGGGCATACCACGACGAAACCCTACCCCAAGAGGGCTACAAAACTGCCAAATTCTGTTCTATGTGCGGTCCTGAGTTCTGCGCCTACAAGATATCCCAGCATGTTTCCGATAAGATGGAGGAAATGCTCCAGCAGGAAAACTGGATTGCACCCTAATCAAACAACCCCAAAGGGCTCCCAGCCCTGCGGGGCATTCTAATATTCCTTAAGTCAAATACTTCTCTATCTCCTGCTTTATGGATGGGTCTATGCCCAGCTTTTTGAGGTGTTTGTCCTCCGCCTTTAAAAGCTCGTACAAGTTCTCAAAGTTGTTGTAAATGATCTTCTTTTTAACCTCTCCTATGCCCTTTATTCGGTCAAGGATGTCCTTTAGCCCCTCTTTTAACCTGAGCTTTCTGTTGTAAGAGAGGGCAAAGCGATGGGCTTCGTCCCTAATCTGTCCGAAAATCCTGTAAAGTATAGGATGTTCCTTTAGCCTCACCCTCTGCCCCCATTCAGTGAGCAGAATTTCCTCCTCCTTGGCGAGGGAGACCACCTTGATGGGCAAGCCAAACCTGTCCCTTACCCTTATGGCTACGCTCAGCTGTCCAAGTCCTCCGTCAATGAGCCACAGGTCTGGCATGGTCTCCTCCCCTTCCTTAAGCCTTCTTGCCCTCCTGCTCAGCACTTCCTCCAGGGAGGCGTAATCGTCTATCTGATTTACCGTCTTTATACGGTACCTTCTGTATCTCTTTTTATTCATAGTTCCCTCTTCCCAAACCACGCAGGATGCCACCGTATAGTCCCCATAAAAGTGGGAAACATCAAAGCCCTCTATGATCCTTGGTGGAGGAATTTTTAGCACTTTCAAAAACTCCTCCTGCCAAAGTTCCGGTGGCATGTAGTGGTGGAGGTTTTCTTTGACGAGCTCTTCCAAGCTCTGGTCTATCTTTTGAACGATCTCAACCTTCCCTCTTTCCGAGAGCCATCTTTTGACCTCTTCCGAAAGCTCAAAGTTCAAGAGCAAAACCTCTGGCAATGGATTGGAGTAGTAAAAACCTATAACGGTCTCTTCCAACTCTTCCTCCGTCTCCAAAAGGAAAACCTCCTTATCCACCAGTTTGAAGGACCTTATCAAAAAGACTCCCAAGAGCCTGCCTATTCTGTAAAAGAGGTCTGCCCTCTGATAAGGGAGTCCGCTCACAGTCTGACCCAAGGAGAGTTTTTCCAAAGCCCTTATTTGGTCTCTGATGAGGGCGCATTTTTCAAACTCAAGCCTTTCCATGTGTTTTTCTAACCTCTGGTACAGCTCCGGTAGAACCTCAGAAACCTCCCCCGAGAGCATAGATTGGGCAGATTTCACCGCCAAGGAATAATCCTCTTTGCTAATCAAACCCGCACAGGGACCACTGCATAGCCCCAAGTGGTAATCCATGCATGGGCTGGTTCTGATGGGCATTGGGTCGCAGGTGCGAAGTTTAAACAGCTTATGGATGAGCCTTTTTACCCTGTAAGCCCTCTTGGCGGTGAAGAAGGGACCAAAGAGCTTTCCCCCATGCTCGGAGCCTCTGACCACCTTTATGGTTGGAAACTCATCCTCCGTTAGCAGGAGAACAGGATAGCCTCCACCGTGCTTGTGCAGGACGTTGTATTTGGGTTTATGAAGTTGTATTAGGTCCACCTCCAACACTAGGGCTTCGTATTCGTTGCGGGTCAGTATCCAATCTATACGGTCTGAACCGTTAACTATGGCATATTCCTTTTTGTTCTCTTGGGCTTGCTTGTAGTGTTGCAACAGCCTCTCCCTTATGTTCTTGGCTTTTCCCACATAAAGGACTTTGTTGCCCTTCTTGAAGAGATAAACTCCACACTGGGTGGGTGCAGACTTTATAAGCTCAAGCATAAATGTATAAGATAACCTGATTTACCCTCACTTGAGACTTTGCTCCAGCTTCTTGGCATAAATTATCGCACCCAAGAGGAAGGAAAAGGTAAGCTCAAGCCACACCAAGAAAGAGAGCAGAGAACCCAAAACCGCGTACAGTGGATTAAGACCTATCAGCTTGATGAAAAACTTACCAAAGATAAAGTTTAAGAGCATCAGGAAAACGAGGAAAAGCACGGAAGTTTCCAGTATACGCACTGGTTTTAGGGCGCCTCTCAAAAAGAACCAGTACATAGAGTATATAAGGGGCAAAAATAAGAGCGGTTTAGAAAGACTGAGGGCAAAGCTCAGGCTCTTTGGAATAAAAGACTGAAGAAGGGACAGCACTGCAGAACCTACCAATATGAAAAAAGAAAAAGCCAAAAGATAAACCGGGATAAAAACCCAAAGGATTGCCTCTTTAAGTTTTAAATCTTCCTTTAGAACGCGAGAAATTGCTTTAGCGAGAGTTTTGGCGTAGCCTACCAAAAAGAAATAGGAAACAAGAAAGGAGAACACGGAGCCTAATTCTCTGTGTTTGTATATTTTCAGAAGTTTTTTGATCAGTGCCTCTCCATACGTTGGAGTAAGCTGGTTTATAACCTGCATAATCTTTTCTTGGTTTAGAAAAGGGAAAAAGCTCGCCAAAAATCCAAAAAAGAGCAAAAGAGAACTGATTACCATCAAAAACCTTAAGGTCAATGCGGAAGCATAGAGACCCACATCTCCCAAAAATATCTCCTTAAGGGAGTGAAACAATGCCAAAAGCCTACTTTTTACCATCAAAACTCTTGTATATCATACTCTACGAGCTCACCCTGCCAGCTCCTAAAAACATGCTTTGTTCCTTCCTTTGCCAAAAGATACTGAGGAAGTAAAGGCACTTTTCCTTTACCACCGGGTAGGTCTATGGCATAGGTGGGTATTGCGTATCCGGAAATTCTACCCCTTAGGTAATCCATTATTTCTAAGCCCTTTTCTACGGTGGTCCTAAAATGCACTGCGCCCTTTATAGGGTCGCAATGGAAGAGATACTGGGGTTTTACTTTGATCCTTATCAAAGACCTCATAAGCTCAAGCATGGTTTGGGAATCGTCGTTCACGCCTTTTAAAAGAACTGTTTGGTTTAAGACGGGGATACCTCTGCGAAGTATGTTCTCCACCGCTTCTTGTGCCTCTGGGGTGATCTCTTTGGGATGGTTAAAGTGGGTGCTGATCCATATGGGAGAGTATTTTTCAAGGATGTCCAAGAGCTTTTGGTCAAAAAAGCGTTGGGGTGCCAAAACAGGAAGCCTTGTGCCTATGCGTATGACTTCCACATGGGGAATTTTTCTGATTTCTGAAAGTAGCAGTTCAAGCTTTTCGTAGCTTAAGGTCAAAGGGTCTCCGCCGGAGAGTAGCACTTCTCTGATCTCTGGATGTGCTTTTATGTATTGGGTGATTTGTTTTATCTGCTCTATGCTTATAGCCCTTTCTCCCTGAGAGAATATTCTCTTTCTCATACAGTGTCTGCAATAGACTGCACAAAAGGTGGTAGTTTGCACCAAGACCCTGTCGGGGTATCGGTGGGTAAGCCCGGGGATTTCTCCCTCCTCCCTTAGGGCATCCGGCTCTCCATGACACTGAACCCTTTCATCCACCTCCACCACCCTTGGGATAGCCTGAAGCCTTATTGGGTCCTGCGGATCTTGGGGGTCAATCAAAGAAAGATAGTAAGGAGTTATAGCCATAGGGTATATTCCCTGCGTTCTTTTTATGCCTTCAATTTCCTCCGGCAAAAGCCTTAAGAACCTTTCAAGCTCCTCTTGAGTTTTAACTCTATTTTGAATTTGCCAATGGTAGCTCCTCCAAAGCTCCTTTTTAACTCGCATTTGAAAAATCATATCAAAAACCATGTAGCTACAGATGGCTGGAAAGGGATAATTACGCTTTGCTCATCACCAAATAACAGGGGATGGATGCTGTTATCCCACACGGTGGGCTTGGAACGGGTCTATATCTAACGAATGCGTTCTCTATTAGTATGCGTCGCCATCCCACACAGTGGGCTTGGAACAGTTAAGGAGATGTTGTCATGAGAAGCAGAGACAAGCCTGTCGCCATCCCACGCGGTGGGCTTGGAACCACCAACTCCGCCCTACAGGAGGGTTAGGGTTGAATCGCCCTAGTCACCATCCCACACGGTGGGCTCGGAACAATAAGAAGAAAATCCCATAAAGGAGGTGTATCATGGTCGCCATCCCACACAGTGGGCTTGGAACTTTTAAAAGAAAAAACCAAAAGGTTTTCAACTCCACACGGTACATTAGGAACGCAACAGTTTAACGTCAGCTTTGAAATTGACGAACTGCTTTCAACTCCACACGGTACATTAGGAACTCTTCAAGTAAATCATAAACATTGTATCTGCTAACAAACTTTCAACTCCACACGGTACATTAGGAACCCCAAACGACCACATTAACTAAAATAAGACATATCAATCATTTTGTCAAGAGGGTCCCCCTTTCAAATGAAGTTAATTTTCCGAAATCCGAGATCATGCAAAGTTGAGTCTGTTATTGTTAAATTTAAACTATTGCCTCCCAACGCTTTACGCCATTGACCATAATTACGGTATTACGGCATTACATAATTACGGCTTTACGGTTTTACGGCAAGAACATATAATTAAAACCTATGGGACGCAAAAAGAAGAAAGTGGTAAAGACCACAATTTTGCTACCTTCCGATGTGCATCAAGCCCTACGCATAGAAGCCATAACCAAGAAAATGTCCATGGGAGAACTCATTGTCCAAAAGCTAAAGGAGTTAGAAGAATACAAGCAAAAATACGGTGGAGTTGTAAAGGCGGAGGACTATCTCACTTAGGAAGACTACACCCTATTCAGTTGCCAAGTTGACAAGGGTCCTCGTGGGACCCTCAGTTCCCCAGCAGGGCAACAAAATTATAACACACTTTCAGTCTGAGGTTTCCAGATAGCCAAAGCCCTGCCCGGTCCTGACGCCCAAGCCATACTGATAGACAAACCTTAAAAGCTCCTTGCTTTCTGTGTGGATTCTGAACTTTCCCAAAAAGCTCCTAACATAACCGCCGTAGTGCTTTATGAACTCTTCCTTTATGCTTATCGGCTCAATCTCAAGGGTTTTTATATTTAAATCCTCTCCAACCAAAGCCTTGTAGCGTTTTTGTGTGTTTTCTAAAAGCCACCATTTAAAATCTTTGTCCCTTGGAGTGGCGTATTTTTCTTCGGGATTTTTTGAATTTGTTGCCCTTTCTACCACCACAGGAGAAAGCGTTTTGAAAAAGCCCGTTGGTTCGTTCTCCTTTTCAATATCCACGCTGACGATTCTAAAATACACATTCTCAAGCTTTGGGTTCATGTTGTGAAGATGGTTTTCTTTGATGAGTTTTAAAACTCCGTTATAAAAGGATATGGCAGTCTGTGGGTCTCCTGTAGAAAACCTAAAGTTTATACTTTCTACTCCCAGTATGTGCTCTCCTTGTATCTTTGCGTTTTTCCCAAGATAGACCGCAAAGGTGTAGGGCTTTGGGCTTTCCTCGTCAAATTCTTTTTCAAAGATCTTCTTTAGAAGGGATATGAACCTTCTCCTGTAGTCTATGCTTATGGGAGAATTGTCCTCTACAGCCCTAACAAGTTTCACTCTAAATCTCATGGGATTATCATAACAGGTTATCCTTCTCCTTCTTCATTCTCTTCCGGTGGTGTTTGCTCCGTGTCTGCTTCTGGCTTTAACACAAGGCCTATGTTTTCATCGTAGTATTCCTCTACGTAGTAAATATCAAGTTCGGGATGGATTTTCTGTTTTTTTAACTTATTAAAAGACCATACGGGAAGAGGAAGGCTATATTCATAGATTTGGTTCCGGATTATTATTCTTTCATAATCTTTCTCAGTCTTTTCCCAATCTCGAAGTCGCTTTTCTACCTCTTCTATAAACTTATAATGCTTAGGAATAACCTGCACTGTGTGTATATCTCTAAAAAGCTTCATTGCCTTTGATTTACTCCTTATAATACTATCAGCTCCCTCCCAAAGGTTCTCTATGTACCCCTTTGCCTTTTCAAAATCCTCCAAATACCTAGTGCCACTCAAAGCGGACTTTGAATAAACCTTTTTCACAAGATCCCACTTAAATTTCCAATTCCATGGCCCATCTTCAAGGCTCCTTAAAGTGCTTCTGTGTAGATCCTCGTAATACACGGTATTCCTAAGCACGCCTGAACAGTTTCTTGTGAATACAAAAACGTTGGGTTCATCGGTTGATTTTTGTCCTTTTCTGTTGCACCTTCCCATCCTCTGTATCAAGCTGTCTGCAGTAGAAAGCTCCGTGAAAAGATAGTCTGCATCAAGGTCCAACGAAACCTCCGCAAGCTGAGTTGTAATCCACAAGCCCTTTTCTTGGCTGTTAAAGAATTCCATTATCTCTTTTTCCTTTTCCTTTCTGTGTTGGAGTATGAACCTACTGTGTAGTAGCTTTACATTTTGAAGTCCGGCCTCTTTAAATATTTCCTTTAACTCTATTGCCTTTCTTACAGTATTCACCACCACAAGCACTTTAGCCTTTTGGGAAAGCTCTACCATCTTATCCACATAATTGTCTATGCTATCGTCTATAACCTGAACATGATGGTATGGTTTTTTCTGAATGTCGAAAGGCTCTTCAAACACCACTCCCATTCTTTCAAACTCTTCCCTCAAAAACTCAGGGAATGTGGCGGTCATAACCAAAAACTTTCCACCATTTTGGGATAAAACCTTCAAACCTTGCACTATAAAGGCTAATGTGATAGGATCGTAAGACTGAAGTTCATCAATCACAAGCCTTGAGTAAAGGGCAGTTGCATAATACTTTTCAAAGCCCTTATACCTAAAAACAAAATGCATAAGCTGGTCTGGAGTGGATATGATTATGGGCTTGGCAAAGTTGCGAGAAAGGGCGTAGTTAAGAAAGGCTGTGTATTCTTGATTATTTCGGATGTCTTCCCTGTTATCGCCCCCACTTTTTTGTTTTTCCTCTTCTTCAAGCAAATGGCTTAAAGCACTTGAGTGTAAAAGTCCTACATAATCTCCATCTCTAAATATTCCCTTCGCCCTCATATAAATGCCATTGGCGGAAACTCTGTAAGGCAAAATAAAAAAGCCTTTCTTTTGAATATAGATAAAGCCCGCTTCCGTCTTGCCTGCTCCTGTTGGTGCTATTATCACAAGATTTTTGTCTCTGTTTTCTCGGACAAAGGTTTGTATCTCATTGGGAGAACTACCCTTTTGTCTGAAAAACTCATCTACGAAGCTAAGAGTATCATCAAGCGGTTCATCTTCTACTTCCTGCGCATACTTTGAACTACTTGCGTGGTCTATGCGAAGAAGTAAACCTTTTAAAAGGCGATAGTATTGAAGCAATGGTTTATATTCTATTCCAAAGTATTCTGCTATAGCCTCTTTTATATATCTTTCCTCCGACTGTTTAAGCAAAAGTTTTATATAATTTATATAACTATCATCAAATCCAAATCCATAGTGTTGTATAAATTCTTTTTGAATCACCTCAGCAACTTCATTTGTTTTTATCAAATTGTTTTCTACAGGATGGTGGTGTAAGACTAAAAGGCTAACTATATCCATAGTTAACTCATCTTCTTCAGACAAATAAACAACGAATAGTGGAGACAGAAGATTGTGCCTAACCTCGGGAAGATTCTCTATAGATTTTACATTTTTGTTTCCAATCTTTTTCTGAAATTTACAGTGTATTTTTCCATAATCGTGATATTCACAAGCAAGCTTTAAGATTTTCCAAAATCTTTCTTTTAGCTCCGCAGGAAGTCCCTTTGGGATAAGATCCTCTATTTCTTTTCTGTAGTGTTTCTTGAGGTTTTCTAGGTTGTTCAAAAGCTTATTTGTATGCTCTCTTATGGTAGTTCCGTTCTCCTTTGCCCAAAGTTCTTCAAGCAGATTCTGAATTTTCTCCCTCATTGTTTGCCTGTTCCTCATTATCTTTCCTTTCTAATTCTGAGTTTAATCCCATAAGAAAGGCGTAAGCTATCATGTTAAAATTTTTGTCGTTTAACACTTCTACGAAGAAGTAGGGAATTTCCTTTTCCACCCTAAGGTATGCCTTTATCAAGTTTTGGCTGAAGTATCCTTGATCCTTCCTCCTTATAGCCTCAAGCAGTTTATAGGTAAGCTCTTCAAGCTTTTTTTGATTGCCTTCACTTTTAATGTAGTAGCTCTTTAGCTCTCTTCCTGCCCGAAAAGCCTGTTTGATGTAGTCTCTCTGTTCGTTCATGTTTAACACCTCCTGAAAGTTTATAAAGAAAAGCAAACGTTCGCTTATTTTCATATTTTTTCCAGCATTTACTATTCTGGCATCTGTCGTGTTATCCTTTAAATTTTCATAACTCTTTTTCCTGAGAAATCCTGACAGCAAATATAGTAAGAAGTCGTATAGGGACTTCCCAGTGTTTATATAGAACATAAACTCGGAGAATATACTTTCAAGCTCTTTCGGATAGCTCTTTATCTCAGTTCTTATAGCTTTTGCTATGTGATCAGGTATATGGAAAGAGTATATTCTGACATCGTTTGCGTCTGATGGTGCCTCAAGCTCCACCAAGTATATACTTTCCAGCATCCATTCAGTCTTCTGGATCTCATATTTTACTAACTTATTCATCCACGAATAAAGAGACGACACTATATCTTCTTCCAGTTTCCTGATTATATTAATTCTATAGGTTCCTTCAAGATTTTGAGGTATGTAAATAAATATTTGTTTTTGTGCTCCAGAAGAGACAAAGGAAATACAAGAAAAGAAAAGCGATACAACACATTCCCTACATATGGGAATATTGTCCCAAAAGAAATTCCTCATAGTGTTAAAACTTGCAAATAGAGGAGTGAAGTTTCTTTCCTCAACAAATTTTATCGCCTTTCTATGATTACAAAAACTACAAGTCAGTCCACTGGCGTCCCTTTCTCCTATCTCCTCTCCCAATGCCTCCGCAAATTTTTGTTTTACAATTGTTTTTACTTCTTCAAAAATATGATTTTTTTCTTCGTCTGTAAGTTCTCCTATAGGTTTATTTAAATTTATAAATACTTCAAGGAATTTATTACCTATCTCTCGCTTATATTCAGGTTTAAAATTATTTGTTAAATACGAGTTTCTGTAAAAATTGTGTTTAATATTTGTGTTTATTAAAACTTTGTAAATTTCAGCACCTATTTCTTTTGCATCGCCAGTATGACTTCTCAGCTCGTTAAGCATATTAATAAATCTTTGTTTGTTCAACTCGCATAGATATTCAGCATACAGATATGGCATTTCATCCCATATTCTTCTATCAATCTTAACCTTGTTACCTTCAACAAACTTAGAGAAATCCTTGTATTTCCATTCAAGCACCTTAAGCATTCCCACACATGCGGAAGCCGTAAGCCAATTGTTTGGATAAAAGATCACATAATCTTGTTGTAGATTTATTGTTTCAGTTTGTGGAATTTCCGGGGTAAGGAAAACAGGATAACCTTCTTCATCAACGTATAGCTTACCCTTGTATATTAATGTGCCCTTTTTAAGGTATGTAGTTTCTATCCAATTGTAAACCTTTGGTTTAGTACTTTTGTAAAAATACGACAAGTGGAAATTTACTCCCTCTTCTGTGCTTTTAATTTCTCTTTTTAGCAAACTTGGCACATATGCGTTATAGACCAATTCCATTGAATTAAATTTTGAAAACTCCTTTATATCACATCTAACTCTCCTTACCTCCTCCACCTTTACCGGATACTCTCCTCCCGACAGAAAGAGAAGTTCCTTTGGCTTTTTTAAACCACTTTCAATTTCATTCAAAAGTTCTTCACTTGCCTTTATGTGGATCAAAAGCCACAGGTTATAGAGAATTGGAACCTGCAATGGAAGTCTGCCAAGCTCTTTGTCTTTGAAGTTATGTTTTTTAAACCACACATAATCACGGTATATGGCTTGATAATCCCCTTGAATAGAGATTTGGAAATACTCTCTGTTCCACTTTCTTCCCATCGCCCGGTAGATCAGTCCTATTATGGTGGAGTAGGGCGGAAGCGGATAGATCTCTATACCCTTTATGGAAAGCGGATTTTTGAAAATTCCGGTGGGAGTGTAAAGCTTAACCCTTAGACACTCCATAGATTTCCCCCACCTTATTCTTTAGCGCTTCAAAGACCTCCCCTACACTCTTGCAATTTAGCCTTTCTCTTATCTCCTGCTCGTTGGCAAAGAACCCAGAAAGCAATCCGCAAAGGGTGTTATCTCTCTCTTCTTCAGGTATTATTCCCTTGCAGTCAAGAAGTCTGTTAACGTCCAAAAGCAGTTTACCGTCTTCAGTTTCTTTTGCACTTACGCATCCCATAAAGAACGGATTTTTTACTTTATAAATCCCACCTATAACAAAGATGGGAGAGAGGTTTTCATACCTTCCTCTTATTTGCCTTGAAAGGGTTCTTATTATGTCCAAAAGGTCTTTTACTCTTTTTGCCTTTTCCTCTGCTGGAATCACTTCCTCAGTTCCATTTTCAGTTTCCCATACTCCTATTCTGTCCAAATCTATGGCTATGGTGTAGTAGTAGTGTGCGGTATGCTGTTCGGATTGAGGTATAACTTGTTGTCTATCTGATTCTTCTGGCTTTATATGTTTTATGTATCTATTAAAGGTATCTATGTTGTTCATAAAATCCATATCTCCTTGAAATTTGGAAATAGAAAAAGCATAGGTTATCTTTACTGGCGAAGATCTTTTTATACTATCTACTTTTTGCCCTCTAAAATAAAGGTTTTTAGCATTAAATAAGTCTTTAGTAAACAGTCCTCCAAACAAGTCAAACTCTTGATATTCAAATAATCCTCTAACAAAAGAATCATCAAGGTCCACTCTTTCTCTTGTTCTATTCCTAGTTGAATTTTCAATATGCTTCCTCAACTGCTCATCCAAAAGTCTCCATCCTTTCTCTTCCTTACCTTTTCTCCTTATGTCATATTTGAGCGCCTTGTCAGACACGTAGGTGATCTGAGAGTTGTCTCCTAAGGAAAGCTTCTTAAGGATAGATACGTTCCCTATGTTTTCTCCATAATTTAGGCTGGTAGCCCTCTGGGTTATGATGGTTAGGGTTAGCATTCCTTTCATGTTTCACCTCCCTACTTTATTTAATAACTCCCCGAGACCTTAAAATCTGACAGTCTTTTTACTTTTTGATATACCACACCCTCACCCCTACCGAAACGTGGCTGTTTCTCTCCCAAAGGGTTTCCACATTTATAACCTGAATATTGTTTAGCTTTATCCACTGATTAACCTGATTTTCCAAAATATCCTCTAAACTTTCCTCCCTAAAGGGTGTCATTTTTCTATGAAAGTCTTTGTATGCTATCTCCATTGTTTATCTTGTTCTTTTCTTTGTTGGAGTTTTGGGAGTTCCCTTTTTAGGCTGTGGTTCGGGCTCTACTATTAATTCCAAGCCCTTTACCTTTACGCTTACCATCTCCACTTTACCCTGCTGAACAGTAAAACCCTTTATGTTGGACTTGCTCAAAAATTCTCCGATTTTATCATCTGCCAAAGCCCCCGCAAGTAAGCCATGGTCCAAGATGGGAGGATGCACTATAAGATTTGCCCTTTCAAAACCAGAAGCCAATGTTCGTAAGTCTTGATTTAATGCCCTTTGAACTTCTTCGTGCGGTCTTTCTCCAAAGTAAGCAAGGTATATCCAATTTGCCCCCAAGCTCCTTATCTTTGAAGGAAGGTCAGGGTCTGCACCCTTAAGGTAGTATGCTTCTATACCCAAGGTCTTTAGGCTTGCCACCAAAGAAGCTGCGGTCAAGGCACAAAGGTCAGATGTGTTCATATAAACAACCGCTATCTTGTCGTAGCCTCTTTCTTTTAACTGCTTTGCTATTTGAACTGCCACGTTTATACCCATGTTTGCCCTTTCGGGCACAAGGTAAAGGTTTTCCTGGGACTTAACCACTGGTGCAACTATAAAAAGTGCCATAATCAACATAAGTTTTTTCATAGCAAACCTCCTTTGATAGATTATAAATCAAGCTTAGCTATCCCAACCGGAACTGCTCCAACTATCCCACGAACTACTTCCCCAATCATCAGAGCCACTTGAAGTCCAATCATCCCAGTTAGAACTGCTCCAAAGGTCGTCAAAAAGGCTTGACCGATTATCGTCATCGTGGCATATATGGTGGTATATGTTTCCCGGAAGATGACAATAAGATGGGTCTGTGTAAATGTCATCGTCATAGTGGGAACTTGTTGAGTCATTATCCAAAAAGCTTGAACTGGAGGAACTATCAGAAGACCACCAGTCATTATAGCTATCATCTACCGAACTATGCTTTCTCATACTGCCTTCTTCATCCTCAGTAGGAACAAAATTGGACTGGTCTTCTTGCTGTTTTTGAATTAATGGATAGCTTGGCGGTTGAATTGCAGACATTTCACTGTTTATCCTCCATGCAAGGAGTATTAGGGCAACGATTAGAAGTATTATCCACTCCATTACTTAAACCACCCATATCCCTTACGCTTTTTGTTTCCTACTCCAAAGTTTTTAAGTCCCACTTCAAGCAATCTCCTTGCGGTTGCCAACAAAAGTTTTTCTTCATTATCTTCCATCGGTTCAAGAGGTGCAAGCCCCAAGCTGAACTCAAAGACTATGCCCTCTTTTAATGCCAAAAAGTGTATAGGATTAGGACTTAGCCAATCGGCAGGTGCTTTACCCAATTGGTAATACTCGCCATAATGAGAGTTCATAATGTCTGCTTCAAAATGCTCTGATGGATTGAAATCAGCAGGATAAGCATCAAAGAATATTACCTGTCCTCTTCTTTCTTTAGAACCAAATATTTTTCTAAAGGTCTCCACTGGGTTTTCTATGGTGTAATTGTCTAAGATTATGTTAATTTTCTCTGGGATTTGGTGGAGTATGTCTTTGGCTTCCTCTGAAATTTCTTTCTCGGCTTCCTCTGAAAGCCCTTCTTCTATCTTGGAAGGGTCAAACTTTCCTTTTATAGCCTCTGCCACTGAGAGTATAAAAACAGCCCTTGCAAGTCCTTTTAAAGTCTCTCCGGGAATGTAAGGAATGCCATAAACATGATGGAACAGAAAGCCGTTTTCAATAAAGGATGGATAACCCGCTCCGATTACAAGCCTGTAGGCGGTTTTTAGCCTGAAGCTCTCTTGCTTAACGCCTTCCAGTTCGGGCGGTGTTGGAGGCTTTTTTCCCTTAAGAATCTCCATGAAAGATTCTATGTATTCTATCTTTCTTACATCTTGATTTTGGGAAATTTGTTCTGCGTATTGCAAAACCAGAAGCTTGTTAAAAAGCAATGCGGGATTATCAACCTGAGATAAAAATCTTTTAATCTCCTTTACCGTCATCTTCTATCTCCCCTTCTGCTATTCTTTTTAACCACAGAGAAAAGTCTAAGACTCTCTTGGTTATAAACCTGTATTCTTGAACTTCACGCTCGGAAAGGAACTTTATCAAATCATTATTATCTTGCTTTATCCCTTCTTTTCTAAGGAATTTTTCTAAGTGCTCCAGCAATTTTCTCCAAGCGTCTTCTTTTTTAGTTTTTGCAAAAGCAACCGTTGTCAAGAGTCCGTTGTAGATTATCATGGATGGTAATTTTCTTGCGTAAGATAAATATTTTGATGCAAAATCTTTGCCCTTTACTTCCTTCACGCACTCATAAGCTAACTGTGCCAGCTCTTGAACCCTGCTCCTCATTGTTATACCTCCAACCTTTGAACCTTTACAAAGCCCTTGCCGGTGGTAATATCTCCTCCGAGATGGAAAGTGGTGGGCGGAGTAAAGTCAAGCTCCTCTAAGAATACAAGGCTGAAGGCAAAAACAGACTCCGCGGGTACATACTCTTCCGTCCATAATGCTCCACGATCTGCAGTGCCAGTATCTAAATTTATCTTTATATGAGTTCGCACTTCTGTATAGTTGCTTACAAAGTCCATAAAGTCCGTATCACTCACGCATACGATCCTTTGCTTTTTTTCCTCTCCTACAAAATTTCCCACAAGTTCCACGAATTTCTTAAGTTCCTCAGACTCTTCTACCTCAAACACAAACTCCTCAAGCAATAGTTTGTATTTGTTGTTATCTTTTATGTTATCTTTTATTAGATTTTTGTGACCATTTGTGTTCAGAACTTTTGCCTTACCCTCGGGCACATCCTTTACTCTTTGATCAATACCCAGAAGTTCAAAAAACCGGTTCATAACATAAGGGCATGTAGTTAAAGAGAATACTCCCTTTGCGGATTTGACAGGGAAAAGCACTATGAAAGCATCTGAGAATAAGACCTTGCCCGCCCCCACCTCTTTACCTTCCTCTACTGCCTTATTGTCTTGCTCTGCTACCTCTCCCGCAGTACCAAAGATCTTTGCAAGCCTAAGAATATCCCTATCTTTCGGGTCAAATTTATCTTTGTCTTTTAGTTTTTCTTCCACTTGAGATGGTTTTTCTCCCCTTGCCCTCGCCACTTGGTTGATCTCTATGTTCCTCAAAGCTCCCTTTAGGCTCGTGCCGGGAATGTAGGGAAAGTTCGTGTGGGCTTCTCTGACTATTGGCAAATCCACATGCCCCAGCCCCTGACCAGCGCCTATGTGTAGTGGAGTTAGCACCTTGAGTAAGTAATGCTCCTTTCTCATCATTTACCCTCCTATACCTTTATTTCACCGTTTTTTATTTTTTCGTAAAACTCAAAGCTTTTTTCCATGACTTCTTTAAATTTTTCTTCGTTTTCCCATGCGTGTCTTGCTTCTACATGTGGTTGTGTGCCATGGGCACAGGCATTTCTTAAATGTCTCAATACTTCCCATTCGTGATAGTTTAGTTGATCCAAGTATTTTTTCGCTTCTTCTATTTCCCTGTAATGCAAGTCCTCGTTTTCTAGTTCATCCGTTGCTTCTGCAATCGCTTCTGCATCAGGATTGGGCATATCTTGAGAACGTGGTTTTGTGCCATGTGCACAGGCGTTTCTTAAGTGTCTTAATACCTTCCACTCATAATAGTTTAGCTGATCTAATTCGTCTTTTACCCTTCTTCTTTCCTTGTATTTCACACCAGAACTTCCGATCATACCTTTAAGCCTACCAACAAGCAATATCAAAGCCTCGTGCAGTAGCAACACTGCCTTTAGATATTGTCCTCTTTCAAAGAAAAACCTCGCCCTGTTTTTTAGCCTGTCCTCCGTTCGGTCTGCCTTGAGTGGTTCTAAGTATTTGCTTTTAACCTTTTCGTGTATAGGCTTTACGTATTCAGAATTTACTGGAGTGTTAATTAATTCCCCTATCTTCCTGTTGTTTATCTGTGCGTTGGTTTCTATTCTAAAGTAAATCTGCTGTGCTTCTTGGTTATCCGAAATAAGCTTGTAGTAGGGTCTAAAGTCTCCGGTGTTTTCCAGGATGCCCAGGGCTTCTGATAGCTTGATTAAGTCCTCTAAGTGATTCAGACGTGCAACCTTTTTAGGACCTTCGGACCTACCTGTATCAAATATGCCAAAACCATAGTATATTTCAATATCAAAATTCCACAGTTTTCTAAGAATCATAAGATTTAACAGAACAACTGTTGGCATGTATCTAAAACCGTGTGTTATATCAATATACACTTTATCGTAGTTTTTCTCTTCAAAAAGATCAACCAAAACTCTAATAGTTTTTTGTGAAATTTCTTCAGGAGAAGGTGGGCTATTTAGTAATACATATTTTACTTCAGTGTTTAAAGATTCTTCTATTAGTTTTACAAACTGCTCCAAAAGTTTTTCTTCTACGTTTCTTTCATTCTCCTCTTCTTCAAGCAAGGACATTAAGAGATCTTCATGCTTGCTTCGTTGTTCTGCATCTAAAACATCAACAAGTTCGGTCCAACTTGAACCCTTAGTTCCCACCAATAGAAGGTCGATGCTTTCGCCTTTTTTGTGTAAATATTTGTAAAGTGCTATGCCAAACACTCTGGTGTTTACAACTTCTCCATCTTGGAATTGGTAGTCAATTAAGTCATAGGAAGGTTTTCCTTTTTCTTTGGGTCTTCCTTGTCCAATCATGCTTATCAACAGTCCCTTACTCATGGTTCCACCTCCAAAAGTATTCCACTATTCCAACCTCTTTTAAGTAAATCTTTTGTCCCTCCATTGTATTTAATAACCTCACTACCGGAAGAAACCTGACACAGCCTTTCACACATTCCATCCTCCAAAGCCCTAAGCCACAGCACTGTTCCCGGTCTTAGCATGTAAAGGAAAGGCTTTTTATAGCCAGAGACCCACTCGGGTGGCAAGGAAGATACCCATTCAACCTTGAACTTTATATTTCCGTTTAGTTTGATTTCACTTTTCAAATCTGCATAAAGGTGCGTTGTGGAGTAGAACTTGTAAAGTTTGTCCCTTTTGATATCAACAGATTCTTTCAAAAAGTTTATAAATTCGTCTTCAGCGGGCTTGACTTTGGCATATTTTCTTTCTCCTCCCACAGTGGAAAGGAAAGCTTCATTTACATTATCTTCCACCAAAAGCACGATGTGTGAGTTCTTAAACCTAAGGTAAATCCTTGAATATAAATGCCTATCCTCCGCAACCCTTTTGTCGTAATTTAGCTTTACTCCCACTCTCTCCTCTTCTCGGAAAATTTCGTTGTATTTTACCTCAAAGTTTTCGCCTTTGGCATAGTGTTCTCGAAAGTCCGAAAAACTGCAAAAACCCTCTGCCTGTTCAAGGTTTAAAAGTTCTACCTTATCCTTTTCTCTTTCAAAAGGTTCTATAAAGGGTCTTTTTAGTTCTTCGTCCCATCTTGGGACATAGATTTTTTCTCCCTTTTCCTTTCTCTTTTTCAAGCAATCAGCGGGCAATGGGAGAAATAGCTTTTCCTGATGCTTTATAAAAACCCCCGCAATCTTTAAAGGCTTTAAGCCTTGTTCTTTACCCAAAGAGAAAAACCTCATTATGGGCGGTGGGAAAGTGGTTTGTTGGTAGTGAGACTCACCGGCAGTGAAGTTTTTCAAGCCTCCAAAAGTTAGTGCATCCTCAGGTGTTAGCTCCAGCAGTTTCATGTTTCTTTTCCCTCCTCTCCTTTGCTATAAAGCGGGCAGTGTAGAAAAGGTTGGCAAGGTTTTCAAGGTCTGAAATCTCTAGAAGCTTTCTCAATTCTTGCAAGTATTCCTCAATAAAAGCCCTTTTTTCCTTTCCTAAATGTTTTTCTAGCTTATTTTCATCTACCCTTCTTTTCAGCATTCCCCTCAAAAGGGCTAAAACTATTTCCATAGGCTTTTTTTCACTTCCTTCAAACTTGCTAACTATCTCCCTTATATCGTAGGCAGTCCTGTCTCCTATTATTTCCTTTTCAAAGTACTCAATAGTACCTTTAAAGAGGCTCAAAAACTCCCATTTTGCCCAAAAGCTTACAGGTCCTCCTCCCCTTGGAATGACGGTTATACAAAAGGCGGACTTCCCTTCTACGCTTTTTGCCTTTTTCTCTGCCTTTCTGGCTTCGTTTAACAGGTAGGCAAGATTGTCCTTTTGGTGTCCTATAACTATTCCTGCACTGACGGAGGCGTTCTCTCCTACTTTTTTCTTAAAGGTGGGATTTAGCTTTTCCGCAAAGTCTAAAAACTCCCTCAAGTCTGCCACCGCAAGCACATCATCCCCACCCGCATAGACAATTCTCAAGCCAAACTTCTCTTTGCTCTCCAAACTTTTTATTTCCCTTGCATAGTTGGAAAGGGCTTTGGAGAATGTTTCGTGAAAGGTTCTTTCTAATTTTTCTTTCCTTATTTTACTATTTAGTCCAAGCCAATCTCCCATGCTGTCCCCGTCGGAAATGATAATGGCAAAGTAGTTTTTGGAAGGTTCGCTCAGAAGCTCGTTGTTGTATATCCAACGAAGCTCTCTTATCAAATCATCAATCACAAGACTTAAGTCTTCTTCTTCGTTTTTTATTCTCTCAAGCTCTTCTATATCAAAAAGCTCTGCGTTGTATTCCCAAAGGTGATCTCTCGGTTTTTCTTCACCCATATACTGTTGAAGTAAAGATTTTAGCCTATTCGCGAGGTCTGGATACTTCTGTTCAAAATCTTTCAGTTCCTCTTTAAACTTTGCGTTGGCTATGTCATGAACTGATGGAAAGGCTTGTCTTTCAAGGCAGTAAAAAGCAAACCTTTTTACAAGGCATACGCCACAGAGTTTTTCGCCTTCCTTCAAGTAGTGGCTTATTCTACGTATATTATCCCTCCTCTTGTTCTCTTGGAGGTTCTCTATTAACTTTTTCCAATCCACCGCAAGGTGTACCCTTTCTCCACAAAGGGTGCAACCGTCGGGATACTTTCCTCCGTTGTAGGTATAAGCATCCATCAAGGGCTCATAATGCTTTTTAGACTTCAACGCTCCAAGCTTTCTTTCTGTCCAATCGTAGGCAACTGCGTAATCATCGTAGTCTTTTCCCAGCTTTTGCTTTAACTTCTCTTTCCACTTTTTCAACTCTTCGGAATTGGTGCATTCGCAGTAAGCCCTGAAGTAGTTTTCAAGGTGCAACTTTGCTTGTTCTTCGATTTTCTCTTTCTCTTCCTTTGAGATGCCTACTTCGTCTAAGACTTTTCTTAAGATGGTTTCATATACCCCTTCCCAAAGTTCTTGAAATTTTTTTACCACATCTTCACACATACACACATCCGCCAAAAACACTATTCTGTTGGGATAGTTTGCCAAGCCTTGTCCATTTTCAACGAGAACAGGATATATGATTTCTGTGTTTAGGTCTTTTATAACTTTCATAAGATTTTCCGTAAGGGTAGAAAGCAGAAGACTTGAATGATATAGGTCAGAAAGCCTTCGGGAGTTTGAAATAAAACCCTGAACGGGTGAGAATGTGAAGATGTGTAGCAATTTATTCATTTTTCGTCCCTCCCCTCAATCTTTCGAAAAACTCTTCAATTAAGCTGAGGTCTGGCTCTTTAGTCTTTTCTCCAAATCTAAGCTTTGCCCCGTGTGGTAAAAACTTTCCCTCAAGTCCTAAGACCATCCACTGGTATTTACCCTCTGAATTTTTCACCACTTTTATGATCACAGGACTTGAACGTCTTGTTATATCTTCTTTCGTATTTTCTACCTCTACAGCTTTACCTTTGCCATATTTAAGAGGGAGACCAAAAACTGCGATGTCAGGGAACCATTCTTCATTTTGTTTGTTTTGTTCGTTTTTTCGCTCGTTTTTTATCTTTCTAAACCTCATAAACTCTTTTCCTATGTCGTTTAAAGCTTCAAACCAAGTGTTGAATTTTGCTTTGCTTATTTCTAACTTAAAATCACTACTTGCAGGATTGGGAAGAGTAGAATATTCACATTCACATTTACCATATTTATCACACGAAGTTTTTGAAGAACCCACTAATTCTTTAGCCTTTCTTAGGTTTTCCTCAAGCCATTCGCGAAGGTTGTGAGTGGGAGTGAAAGAGATTTTCAAATTTTCTACCAAGTCTTTTGGCTCGTAGCCTACAACCGCTAAGTTTCCTCCTCCCCTTCTGCTCCGGGCGCCAACTCCACCCAAGAATACCAAAGCCCAAAGGGATGCAACGTAGTGTTTTAAAACCGCATCCTTCCCAATAAGGGTTAGACTCAGTCTTGAACCAGGCTTTATAAACTCCCGCTTTCCCCTGACTGTTACGAAATGGTATAGGTATCTTACCCCTGCATTAAGCCTGCATTCGTTTGCTAGATCACTCCCCTTCCTAATATTTCCCTCTACTCTCAAATAAACTGGTGAAGCCTTTTTTATTTCTTCCTTTCTTAGATTTTTGGCAATACCACCAAAAATTTCCACTTCTTCTGCCCTTAGCTTTTCAATATCACACTCTCCTTTTAATGCCCTCCACCACCAACGCAAAAGTCCCACAAAGCTGGCAGGTCTTAACTCTGCCTGTTGATATGCTCCCCCTATAAAGGCGGGAGTTATAAACTCAAGATCAAAGGTAAGCCTTTTCACGGCCCCCTCCTGTAAAGAATTTTATAACAGCAAAAACCTCAAACTTCTGACAGAACATACTTCCCCTCCCTCAGTGCTTTGAGAAAGGAGAAGGATACAACAGGTTCGTAAGTTCTTCCGGCGTAGTTATAGATGTAGCCTTCAGCGTAATGTCCAAAGCTCAAGCCCACCATAAAGGCAATGGGCACGGGAGTGGAGAGGAAAAAGTGGAAGTCCTCAAAACTGTGCTCTCTTCTAATGTTTTGGATTACGCTTGCAGCTTCTGTTGCTACTTCTCTCATGTCTTCCACTGCAATGTTTCCACTACTTTTGGCTCGCAAAAGGAGGTAAGACGGATTTTCTACTCTTTGGGAGATGTAATTTTTCACGTCGCTTTCCATCTCGTGGTGGGCAAAGGATAGCATTACTACAAGGCTTTTACCTCCCTTTTGAAAGTGTTGTTCAATTTTTTCAAGGCTTTCTTTCCTTTCCTTTAACTCCCTCACGTTTCCCACCGTTATAGGATGGTAGATATTGTTTTGGTAGTGGTAAAAGACAAAGGGTTTTTGGCTCCCAAAGAGAACTCCGATGGCAAAGGCAAGGACCGCTGGACCATTTATGGCTATGTGAAATCTCTCTTTATTGTGAAGTTTTTGTTCCGTTTCTTTGAACCTTTTCCAGAATTCCTTTAAAACATTTTCCCAAGCATCACCTGTAAGTTGCCCAGTTATTATAGGTTTTGTTTCTAAGCCACTTAGTACTTCAAGCTTTGTTAATTGTTCTTCCGAAATGCCCGTTGCTCTTAGAAAACTCTTAAACTCTCCCTCCCAGCTATCTTTGGTTCTTGTAATGTACAGTGGCACATCGTAGCTTTCCGCATCAAACCAAGCTTTTAGATCATCAACCGTGCTAAGATAGTATGGTTCCACAAGCCTCAAGCCTAACTTTTTTGCCAACTTTTTCTTTTCCTCAATGCCGTCCACCGATTTTATTTTTCCCTTTTTGTCTATAGCTCCAGTAAATAGGGCATCCTGTGACAGATTTTCTACATAAAGGTTCAAAACCGTGGGCAATTGAAAGCTTGTCCCAGCAAATTCCCCATCAAAAAATACCGCAAACCCAGTTTTGAGAAATTCTTTTATAGGATTAAGATGTCTTTTTATGTTCTTTAAGTTGGTGATAACTTCCTCAAGATTTTTAACCGCCAAAGCTTCTATCAGCTCCCCCTCGCCATTACTCAAAACCACAGGAAAACTAAAGGTTATGTATTTCTCTTTGAAAAACTTTACTGCGGTCTCTTCGGAAACCTTAAAGACTTTTCTAAAGGTTTGGACGGAGGGAAAAATCCCTTTGTCCTTTGAGTATTTAACAAGCTCATACTGGTGGGAGGGTGGAAGCTCCCAAAAGTGGCTATAAAGCTCTTCTATATGGTCATCAAGCTTGCCACTTTCTAAGAGAGTTTTAAAGTGTGCCCGCTCAATCTCCCAAAACTTCCACATGTAAATCCTCCTCCAAGTATTCGTGGGATGGCAGGTTAGGAAGGTTTTCAAGGACAACCTTTGTGCTTGCAGTTCCCTCGTAGATAACATCTTCAAAGAACTTTATCCGCACTTTTTTACCCTCATACTCTGCCGGCAGGTATATTACAACCTTTCCTTCCTCCACTACACCAAGCCAATTTTTGCCCTTTAGTGCCTTCGTCTGTGCTGCGCGTTGGTAGGCTTGCAGTTGGTGTATGTATTTTTGTATAACATAGGGTAAAAGCTGGATCACTAATCCTTTCGTTGTTTCTTCCTGTTTTTCTCTTTGGATATGCGTGTAGAATAGAGAACTTAGTGTTATGTCTTCATATCTTTTCCAGACCAGCTTGAGAAAATCTCTTATCGGTTTTATTGCAGACCACGTTGGAGACATATCTACGTCC